>ERZ842401.4735-NODE-4735-length-15593-cov-3.621444_pt1 | contig 15593 bp, 13 predicted proteins | sample MGYA00521270_ERZ842401 | MGnify/ENA primary metagenome ERZ842401 (study PRJEB31892, sample SAMEA3878208) | bioreactor metagenome | biome: Moose rumen | place: Sweden | collected 2011-10 | study: EMG produced TPA metagenomics assembly of the PRJEB12797 data set...
CATCTTTGTATTGATATAGATTAATTATACGTATCTTAAAACCTCCAGAATTATTTGAATGTGCCTTATCATCAGAAGATTCTATAATATAATAATCTTTATTAATAAATTCAATATATGACCCATTTGTCCAAGCATATTCATTTTTATAATTTATTATAATTCCTGGTTTATATACATTCACATTTGATAAAAATTCTTCAAATATTAATTTATTATTTTCTATTTTTAATATTTCAATACTATTTTCATGAGTTATTAATATTGTTTCTTTATCTTTCATCAAATTCAACGATAATAATTTTAAATTCGTTTCTATTTGATCCTCAGTAATATAATTCTTTGTGTTTAATAAATATATTTTTTTGCCAATATTAAAAATTAACTTCTTTTTATTTTCTAATAAAATCACATTATCAATTGGACTATCATAATCAATCTTAATTTCTAAATTTTTTTGAATTTTTTCTATATTTATTGTATCAAGCGTTATCTGCGCTTTTTCTTCTTTTTCCTTACCGAATAGCCAAAGCTGCCCAGCTTTTTTCCAAGCGTAAAATAATCGCCGTGAGCATAGGCTATCAGCCCTGCCTTTTCAATGCACAGCCTGCCGCTGTCGTCAAGCAGCTCCTGCGCCGCATTTATACCAACAATATCCGCTATGAACATATCATGTGTGCCAAGGCTTATGACCTCCCTGACCTTACACTCGATACTCACAGGGCACTCGGCTATCATGGGCGCACCCACCCCTATACAAGGCTCAGTGTGCAGCTTGCATTCTCTGAACTTATCAAACTTTCTTCCAGACCTCACGCCGCACCAGTCCACAGCCCTTACAAGCTCCTGCGTGGGCAGATTTATAACAAACTCGCCGCTGTTCTTTATAAGCTCATAAGAATATCTCTCGGGTCTTACCGATATGTAGGTAACAGGGGGCTTGGTGTTGAGTATCCCCGTCCATGCAACGGTGAGCACATTCACCTTGTTCTCATAAGCACAGCTCACCAGTGTGGGCGGCAGGGGAGAGGTGATAACGCTGCCCTTCCAGTGCTCCTTGGTATACTCCATTACCTGTCCTCCTGCGAGAAGCCGTGAACCTTTCTGTAAATGGCGTCATAGTCCTTATACAAAGCCTGCACCGTGTTTTCAAGAAAATAATAGTGCTTTACATAAAATATCAGCATAACCAGCAGTATCAGCGCCAGAGGCGCAAGCACCACCTTTTCCCACACGCATATAGCCACAAATATAACTATCACCGAAATGCCGAACAGAAATGTTACAATAAGGTGTATCAGCCTTTCGTGCTGAAAGTGCTGCAGCTTTTCCTTATGATAATCAAGCAGCCGGCTAAAGTCGCAGTCCTCGTCCTCTAGACAGCTCAGTATATATTTTCTGTATTGTGTCAGATATTCAGTCATACTTCCTCCGTCGGGTCAAAGGGGATAGAGCCCTCTATCTCAAGGTCTCTCAGCTTGGTCTTGAACTCCTTATCAAGCGCCTTCTGCCTTTCGGCGTCAGCCACACCCTTTGCTATGGTCATTACCAGCAGCCTGTCAATAATAGAATAGTTTTTCTTCACCCTTGATATAAAGCCCTGCGGAGCGCCCTTGCCCTTGCCGCCCCTGCCGCTTTTATCAGGCTTGCCCCCGATGAGGATAGCCAGCGCAGTTGATAAAGAAGCTGCAGCTATTATTTTTTCGGGCTTTGAGTTAAGAGTGAGATCAAAAGATTTTTTCTGCTTCATAAGCCTGACCCTTTCATGATAATATACATCAATAAAAATATTATACTACATTACAAGAATAATTTCAAGTAGTAATGACCATTTTTTATGTCAGAAAATGCTGTTAAATTTCGATACCCGATGTGCGTATGTAATGGAACAGATACTGCTGAGCCACACCCTCACAGCCCTTGGTGCATTTGGGCAGCCCGTTGGGATACCAGTTAGCCATAACACGCTTTACCCAAACGTCCACAGGAAAAGCTTCAAGGCGGTAAAAGCCGAAAAGTAAAGCGCACTCAGCAACCTTGGGACCAACCCCCTTGATAGTCTGCAAGGTCTTTCTGGCGTCACTTATATCCATACCGCTTATCGCTTCAAGGTCTATCTCACCCGAGCTTATCCTTGAAACAGCGTCCACCAGATACTTTGCCCTGAACCCTGCACGCAGAAAACCAAGACTCCCGGCAGTTTCCTCAGCCATGTCAGAATAGGCAGGATAGCCCTTGTAATGCTCGCAAAGCCTGCCGATAATGCCCTTGATACGGGGTATATTGTTGTTCTGGCTGATAATGAATGAGGACAGAGCTTCCCACTTGTCCTGCCTTAGTATTCTTATGCCGCCTGCATAATCGCAAGCCTTTGCAAGAGTTTCGTCCTCGCTGAATTGCCTTTTAAGCTCGCCGTAATCGGTGCTGAGGTCAAAATAATCAGCCCATACCCTCTCCATATCCTCACACGTTGTATCATGCAGCCTGAAAACTCCCTTTTCGGCTTCGCTGCTTATCACCAAGGGCTTGTTTAAAAATGCGCCCTTGTATGATTTTTCACCGATCTTCTCCCACCTGAACGCCTGACCGCAGTCAAGGGTATCATCAAGGTCAAAGTCGGGCTGTTTAAGAATTATATCGTTTCCGTCTATACTATAGTCCATAGCTATCTCTCCCATAAAAATGCCAACAATGCTTGCAAAATCCGTTAAAATATATTATACTATAAACAGCGACTTTTTTCAACATAAAAATGAAAATTTTATGCTGTCAATATAAAACCGAAAGGAAAGATGATAATGAGAGAAAGCTTGCTCACCATACCCGTTACCGAGATTTTTGAGCCTAAATGCGGCTGCCCCATCTGCCTGCTGAGAGATACTTTGGAGCAGAGAACGGTGGAATACATAATGGGCGCTGCTATGATGGAGCCTGATGTTAGGATAGAGACCAACAAACAGGGCTTCTGCAAAACCCACCTGGAGCAGATGAGAGCCTGCAAAAACAGGCTTTCGCTGGCACTTATGCTGCAGACCCATCTGCAGGAGCTGCAAAAGAACGTGCTGAAAAGAAAAAGCATTTTCGAGGGCAAATCAGCCAAGCAGAAGCGTGTCTCGGCGGTCAACAACGACTGCTTTGTATGCAATAAGATAGAGTGGGGAATGTCAAGGATAATGGTGACGCTGTTTGAGATGTACGTCCAGCAGCGTGAGTTCAGGGACCTTTTTGACCAGCAGGAAATGCTCTGCCTGCCCCACTACGATATGCTCACCTCTGCCTGCGCCGACCATATGGATAAAAAATACCAGAAGCAGTTCACCGAGGCTTGTGCAGCCCTCACCGAGAAATATCTGGCTGAGCTGGAAAAAGATGTGTCCCACTACTGCAATATGTATGACTACCGCAACACAGGCGCCGATGCCGACTGGGGCAACTCCAAGGACTCCATAGAGAGAGCTATCAAATTTCTTACGACAAGATGATTTTTCGTCAGATTTCGTTATATTCTGTAATATTTTTGTAATTGTTTTGTTGTATAGAAGTCCAATTTTTAGTACAGACTTTTACTGAAAAGAGGATATCTTACAAAAGCAGGATATCTGTACAATTTATTGTACTTTTCAAGGAAAATTATGGTCTAACAAATTAACATGAAATGCAAACCGCCTTGTTTTTGGGGTAGAGGACTACCGACATCAAACGCCCGATCTGCTGTTAATTATTTATTCACATTTTCAGACCTGAAAATAATACGAAAATCCCTCCGTTCTTTCAGTTTTGTACATAAATTTGAACTTTCACCATATTTTCAACAACTGCCAAAGGCGTTGAAAACTGTGGAAATCTTCGGCTTTTTCAACGGTTTCAACAGGTTTTTCAACAAAATGGTTGATGGGACAGTGTTTTCTGAAAAGGTTTTCAAAGTTTTCAACTAAAAATTTTGAAAACTTTTATATGGTAAAGCGAGATATGTAATTTCTGAAAAATATTGGGAGGATATTAAATGATCAAAGGAATAAGTAAACAAATCATCGAGATTAAATGTCCAAATAATGAATATTTTGAAAAAGCTTTATTGTTTGTGAACAGCTCGGCAAACCTGTATGATGCCGAGATGCTCAACGATAAAGCAAAAGCCTTTGCCAACAGCCTTACCGGTGAGGTCACAAGCTCGGCTCTTGGCAAAAAAGAGAAAAGTCCGAATAAAAATAAGTTTGTCATCGCAGCATTTCTGTCCTCCGCCCTGGTCGGTATCATAATAATGGCTGCGGTGTTGTAGGTGTTTCATCAATGTCACTAAAAATTTATGTGCAAATTGTCTAATGTGCTAAAAAATCCTTGAAGGCTATTGGCTTTTAAGGATTTTTGTGTTATAATAAATTGAATATATGTATTGTTTTACAGCAAGGATAATTTGAACATGAATGATAAAAAGAATTTTGACAGCGGCAAAAGCTCTCACGATAGCGGCGAGGAGCTGATACTTGGACGCAACCCCGTTATCGAGGCGCTGAAAGCCGATAAGCTCATTGATATGATATTTGTCAACCCCGATGCTAAGGGCTCAATAACGCTTATAAACAAGCTCGCCCGTGACAGGGATATCCCCGTCAAGCAGGTGAGGGAGGCAAAGCTCAACGCAATGGCTAAGGGTGCGGCGCACCAGGGCGTTATAGCGATAGGTGCCTGCGCTAAGTATGTTGAGCCTGAGGAGCTGCTTGATATAGCCGCGCAGAAAGGTGAAGACCCGTTTATCATCATATGCGATGAGATCGAGGATCCTCATAATCTAGGTGCTATTATCAGAACTGCCGAGGCTGCCGGGGCGCATGGCGTGATCATCCCCAAAAGGCGCAGCGCTTCACTCAACCACACCGTTTTCAAGACCTCTGCAGGTGCTGCCAGCTGGCTGCCTGTGGCAAGGGTGTCAAATCTTGCGGCGGCGGTGGATATGCTGAAGAAAAACGGCGTGTGGATCTACGGCACCGACGGCGCAGGGGAGAGCTATTCAAAGGTGAGCCTTACAGGTCCTATGGGGCTGGTGATCGGCTCTGAGGGCTTCGGCATGAGCAGGCTGATGAAGGATAAGTGCGATTTTCTTTTAAGTCTGCCAATGGCTGGTGAGATAACCTCCCTCAACGCATCTGTGGCTGCGGGCATTTTTATGTACGAGGTCGTCAGACAGCGTGAACTCAAAAGGAATATGGAGTGATAATTTTTGGCTGATAAATTTTCCATAGACGATAATAATTCTGAAAAGAATATGAAGAAAGCCGAACCAAGCAAGGAAGATTTTGATATAAGCTTTCGTCCAAAAAGCAAGGAGATCTTCCCGTCTTCTCCCAAAAAAGCGGAGAATAAAGAGGTCAGCAAAAAAGCTGAGGCTGACGATGACCTGCTTGAAAAGCTTTCGTTTGCCATAAAAAAGGACGATACGGCAGAAAAGGAAAGCGACAGCTTCAAGGCTGAGCTTGATAGCACAGACAGCGAGACAGTGACTGCTGCTGAGTCTGACGCTGCTGAGGAGAGCGCTGTTATCGAGAACACTGCCGAGGAAGCAGCTAAGATGATAAGCAAGCTCTCAAAAGAGAGCGGTGCTGACAGCACGGAAGATGATAATGTAGCGCCTGTCAACAGGGCAAGCGTCAAGGATATCGACCTGGGGCTTGAAAGCAAGATAATTCCCAGAACTGAGGAGTTTGACCGCCCCGATATACCCGATAATGCCAGCTATGAGGAGAAATCCGCCGCATTGCATGAGCACCGTAAGAAAAAGGTAGAAAACTTTGTGCTTGACGCAGCCGACGAGCCTGAGCAGCCTGAAAAGTCGGGCAAGACCTATAACGGTCAGAAGGAGCTTGAAAGCTTTGAGGAAGCTCCAAGGATACTAAACGATATCCTGCAGGTAAAGAGCAATTTGTTTTTAAGGCTGTCGGTGCTGCTGTTTTCGGGCATTTTCAGCCTGCTGATAACAGCCGCCAACGATTTTGAGCTGCCGCTGATAAGGATATTTGACAGGTCGATCTCACCCTCGGCATTCCTGTTTGCAAACACAATTCTGGGTCTGCTGGCTGTGGGAGTTTCGTATACGGTGATGACCGCAGGTGTGAAGAACATGGTGCTGAGAAAGCCCGACTGTGACTCGATAGCGGCGCTTAGTATCTTTGTCACGGTCATATCGGGAATAGTCACCCTGTTTGAGCCTGAGTCTATAAGAGATAATTATTATCACGTTTATATATCCGCCGCCATTGCAGGGCTTATCTTCAACACCCTCGGCAAGATGATGATAGTGCAGAGGACTGAAAAGAATTTCAGATATGTGGCAGGGGAGTTTGACAGATATGCCGTCAAAAAGGTTGATGACACAGCTGCCGAGAACTTTACAAGAGGCGCCTGCGAGCAGCCTGTACACACAACAACCATGCAAAAGACTGAGTTCGTTGAGGACTTTATGAAAAACAGCTATTCCCCCGATATCTCGGACGAGTTTGCTAAAAAGGCTGCGCCGTTCATTCTTGCGTCAGGGCTTGTGGCAGGTCTTTTGTCGCTGATCTTCGATAAGCACGCCGACAGCGGCATTACCAAGCTTTATGTGCTGCTGGCTACCTTCTCGGGTACTGTTACCATGTGCTCGTCGGTATCGCTGATGCTGGCGGTGAATGTGCCCATAACCAAGGCTATGAAGAAGTTTTTGCAGTATTCTTCCGTGCTGATAGGCTACAGTGCTGTTGATGAATATTCAGATACCAATTCTGTGGTGGTCGATGCAGGTCAGCTTTTTCCTAAGGAGAGCGTTGATCTTGTTAACTTAAAGCTTTTGTCCACCAATTCCCTTGAAGAGTGTATACTGATGGCAGCGAGCCTGTCCTGTCAGGCAGGCAGCGTCCTTAAAAATGCTTTCTACCGCATTTTAAAGGGCAAGACCGAAATGCTATATCCCGTTGAGAGCTATATCTATGAGGACGGCATGGGGCTTTCGGGCTGGATAAATAACAAGCGTGTTCTGCTGGGCACAAGGCAGCATATGATAAACCATTCGATAGACGGTCTGCCCTCGGTCGCTAAGGAGAATGAGTACGGCAAGGGCAACATAGTTATCTACCTGTCCATCTCGGGAGTTATCTCCACCATGTTCGTGGTCCGTGTTACCCCCGGTATTTCCATAGGAAAGTGGCTGCAGGAGCTGCACAGAGAGGGCATAGTCACAGTTATCAGGACGGTTGACGGCTTTTTGTCGGAGGATTATCTTGAAGACCTGTTCGGACTAAAGCCGGGCGCAGTCAAGCTTCTGCCTTTCAGATACCATAAGGAGTATGAGCAGGAGACCGACTATAACAGCAGGGTATCGTCTTCAATGCTCTGCGGCGGACATTTCCCCTCATTTGCAATGCTGATAACAGGCGTAAAGAGAATAAAAGCAGCGTCACAGCTGGGGCTTGCTATCCAGGTGGGCTCAATAGTTCTGGGGGCGCTGATCTGTATAGTATCTGTGATACTAGGCTCGTTCTCGCAGATAACCCCAACGCTGGTCATCGCCTATAACCTTGTATTTGCGGCGATATCGCTCATATTCTTAAATACAAAGAAAATATGATGTTTTAAGGCTGCGCTTTAAGTGCAGCCTTTTTTATGTCTATCGGGAATAACTCAGAATAATCTGCCAATAAATTTAATATAAATTTATTCGGGAGATGATAAAATAAAAAGACTGTGGGCAGTTATTATGGCAGCGCTCATGCTGGTCTCGTGTAACGAAAACAATAACGAGCAGGAGACGGATATTTCCGAGCGGCTGAGAAACATGAAAAGCTCTTCGGTAATACCTGTTGTGAGAGAAAACAGGGACAAGCAGCTTGATGACGGCTATGAGCCGCTTAATTATGAGGTGCAAAAGGGCATATGGCTCTCATATATCGACCTTTCGGCAATGCTTTATGAGGCTGACGAGGCTGAGTTTTGCGAAAGCTTTGACAAAGCCTGTAAAAATATCTCAGCTCTCGGGCTGAACACGGTATATGTGCATTTAAGACCCTTTGGCGACGCACTTTATGAGTCGTCGCTGTACCCCACCTCGGCGTATCTTTATGGCGATTTTGACCCTTTAGAGATCATCTGCGACACCGCTCACAGCTATGAGCTTTCAGTTCATGGCTGGATAAACCCGTTAAGACTGCAAACGGCAGGGGAGCTTTCGCAGATAAGTGACAGCTATAAAACGGCTTACTGGTATCAGTCAGACTCCGATAAGGTTAGGGCAGTGGAAAATGACGACCACCTGTGGCTCAATCCCGCATATCCCGAGGTCAGAGAGCTTATCGCACAGGGAGCAGCGGAGATAGCAGCAGGTTATGAAATTGACGGCATTCACTATGATGATTATTTTTATCCCACCACCGACGAGTATTTTGACCGTCAGTGCTTTGCTGCTACAAGTCAAGGTCAAGACCTTGACAGCTGGCGGTTAAGCAATATTTCTTCCATGTGCACCGAGATATATTCTGCCGTAAAAGCGGTGGATAAAGATATTTCAGTAGGTATCTCGCCCCAGGGCAATGTCGATAACAACTATAGCTATATGTACGCCGATGTGGAAAAATGGTGCTCTCAGACAGGCTATTGCGACTATATTCTGCCCCAGATATATTACGGCTACAACAACAGCATAATGCCTTTTGCCAAAACACTCTCACGCTGGAAAAGCATGAATACCTGTAAAGATGTTAAGCTTGTCATAGGCTTAGCAGCCTATAAAATAGGGGAGGAGGACGAGTTTACCTATAACATCGGTATCGTTGCACAGCAGTTGAGCGATGTTCTGGCAGACGATGACTGCGCAGGGGTCGCCGTCTATACCTATTCAAGCCTTTTTGACCCCGATACAGAGCTCGCTGACCGTATCTCACAGGAAAATGCCCTTATAAAAGCTGCCCTTGCAGATGAACAGTCAGAAATGTAAAAAAACAGTTGACATATTGTTACAACTTATAAATGTTTGCTTTATCCTACTTGTAATTATCTGCGAAATATAGTATAATAAACTATAAGTAAGCTTTTGTTAATTTAACTTGGGAGTGGTTTTCAATGTATAAGATAGTTACAAGAAGACAGCTGAATGATAATGTGGTGCTGATAGTTATCGACGCACCTTTTATTGCTGCTAAGGCTGAGGCAGGGCAGTTCGTTATCATCAGAGCTAATGAAAAGGGCGAGAGAATACCCTTTACCATTGCAGACTATGACAGAGAAAAAGGACTTATCACCGTTATATATCAGATAGTCGGCGGCTCGACCACCGAGCTTGCCAGAATAGGCGAGGGCGAGTATATCGAGGACGTGGTGGGTCCTCTGGGACTTGCCACCGAGTATGTGGAGGACCCAAAGCGCATTGCGGTTGTGGGCGGCGGCGTGGGCTGTGCCATTGCTTATCCGCAGGCTAAAAAGCTTTATAATATGGGCGTTCATGTTGACCTTATCGCAGGTTTCAGAAATAAGGATATCATTATTATCGAGGAGGAAATGAGAAAAGCCTCCACCGAGCTTTTTGTCTGTACAGATGACGGCTCCTACGGCTATCACGGCTTTGTTACCGATAAGCTCAAGGAGCTCATAGAGGGCGGTGCGCAGTATGACGAGGTGATCGCCATAGGACCTGTGCCTATGATGAAATTCGTCTGCAAGACCACCGAGCCATACGGCATAAAAACACTGGTGTCCCTTAACCCTATAATGATAGACGGTACGGGAATGTGCGGTTGCTGCAGGGTAAAGGTAGACGGCGTTACACGCTATGCCTGTGTTGAGGGTCCCGACTTTGACGGACATAAGGTAGATTTCGATGAGCTTATCAGAAGAAACGGCGCTTACAGAGATGAAGAGATGCGCCATGTTTGCAGAATTACGGGAGGTGTGAGATAATGCCTAATATGAGTAAGACCAAGACCCCTATCGCAGAGCAGGAGCCTAAGGTAAGGGCTAAAAATTTCAAAGAGGTCTCGCTGGGCTATACTCCCGAAGAGGCTGTTACAGAAGCGCAGCGCTGCCTTAACTGCAAGCACAGACCCTGTATGAACGGCTGCCCTGTCAGCGTAAGGATACCTGAGTTTATCGCAAAGGTGGCAGCAGGTGAGTTTGAAGAGGCATATAAGATAATAAAGTCCACCAATGCGCTGCCTGCGGTATGCGGCAGAGTATGCCCCCAGGAGAACCAGTGCGAGGGTCAGTGTGTAAGAGGCAAAAACGGCGAGCCAGTGGCTATCGGCAGACTTGAACGCTTCTGCGCCGACTATATGAACGACAAAAAGGTGGAGGTACATAAGCCTGAGAGCAACGGTCATAAGGTGGCTGTTGTAGGTGCAGGACCTTCAAGCCTTACCGCAGCAGGCGACCTTGCCAAGCTGGGCTATGAGGTAACTGTTTATGAAGCCTTTCATACAGCAGGCGGCGTGCTCATGTACGGCATACCCGAGTTCAGACTGCCTAAAAGCATAGTTCAGAAGGAGATAGACAGCCTGAAGGAGCTGGGTGTAAATATTATGACCAACATGGTCATCGGCAAGGTGCTTTCTATCGACGAGCTTATGGAAATGGGCTATGAAGCCGTGTTTGTAGGCTCGGGCGCAGGTCTGCCCAGATTTATGGGTATCGAGGGAGAAGGTCTTGTGGGGGTCTACTCTGCCAATGAGTATCTCACCAGAATAAATCTTATGAAGGCTTATAAAAAGAACTATGATACGTTAAATACCATAGTTCCTATAAATCATTTTATAAAAAGTGTCTAATTATTATCATTAATTACTTTTAGAATTTCATGATAATCACCATAATACATGCCTTTTATTTCATTATACTCTCTTTCCAATTGCTCAAGACTCATCAGATTATAATCTTTTTTATTATGTCCTGTTCGCTTATCAACAAACTTTTTAACACTATCCTTTAGTTTAGATTTAGATAATGATTTAATCTTCTCTCTAACACCTGAGTTAGTTATTTCTCCAATCATTAAATTAATTTCTTTAAGAATATTTTCTTTCTTAGAAATATACTCCTGTTTTCTTTTTCGGTCATGCGAAGTTAAATCAATATCATCAATACCCAAAATATCTTCTATCGCAAAATCAAGATCTGAATCTAAGCGATATAAATATTTATAATCCGCTGATGAAACTTGTTTTTTAATCGAGAAAAGAACATCATGATTCCATCCTTTTTCAAGGCCAGATTTGATAATGCGCAAAGCTAATTCACTTATTTCTTTTGAATCTTTTCTACCCAAAATATATTGTATTACTTTTTGTGCTACTTTTTCATCAATAGCTGAAAGAATCCATATTAATGATTTTGTTTTAAATTCATTTATATTTTTAGAATCCATCAAGTAATTTATTGCATCTTCACATAGTTGTGCATTCTTTGAAGAAAAATCATACTTGCTATCCTTATAGAAATACAATCCAAAAACATTTATTACTTCTGTTGTTTTAATACAATCAGAATTTATAACACAATGCCGTTTATTTGTATCTCTAAATACATATTTAGCCTTAGAAAACGTTCCAACGATTGAATTAGACAATACATTCCAATTTCCTTCAGTTATATTATCACTTATGTCGCCTAAGTATCCTTCAAGATTAATTGCTTCATTTTCATGAACTAAATCAAAGTTATCTTTTGAAATTGGATAATATTGACCATTATCTAAATCAACCTTAATATCTACATCACTAAAAATTGCATTATAGTTATCAGTCTTTAATGTTCCTTCTTCTTCAGAATATTCCATACTTAAAAATTTAATCTTATCTCCTTTTGGCATTATAAGATTTTTAAGTTTTTCTTCATTATCTCTTAAATTACCATCATATACTTTATCATTCATTCTTGTTGCATCAAAAATAGGATAATACTTAAAATGATTTTTCGTATCAACTACTGTAACTGGGAATAACGAGTTTTCTATAATGTTATTGATTTGTTCTAAAGTGAATTTACTAATTTGATCATATAATTTCTTAAAATGTGGATTCAATGAGCCCTTTCCAGTTATTTCATCTATATAATTATAAGCTTCTTCTTCGCTTTTTGTATTAGCAACTAATGAAGCAATCAAATATGAATCGTATGTTGCTTTTTCAAATGTATCGTATTTTAGCACTATCTTATAAAACGTATTAGGCAAGCTTAAAGCAACTTTTGCTCTTATTTCCATTGTATATTTTTCCTCCATCATATTTAATATTGCTTCCTTCAGATTCAATATATCCTATTATTTCTTTAAAGTATTGTCTTTCTTGTCCACCACTTATTTTCATATTAATTCTTTTGAGAACCAATGGATTACCAAAAACAATCAATTTATCTCTTGCCCTTGACATCGAAACATTAATTCTTCTAAAATCATTTAGAAAATTACCTTGTGATAAATCTGTTACAACAGTATTAACTAATACAATATCTGTTTCTTTTCCTTGAAATGCATCCACTGTGTCAATTTCAAATGATTTGAACACCATTTTAGCATCATTAATTAATTTAATATTATTCTTTTGAAAATGGCTAATTTGTGCAGCATAAGGAAATATTGCTGAAACTGACACTTTTTCAGGATGTATTACTTTCTTCATTAAATCTTTTAGAATATATTCCGTTGCATGTATCTCTTCTACATTAAATCTTGAAGTACCATCTTTAACCTCTTGTCCTCCAACAACTTCAACGAACATAGCGTCTTTGTCTTCATAATTTATGTCATTATCCACTGTTTCAAAATGCACCTTTTCAGGTCTTGTTTCTTCTCTTCTACCAATTAATTCTCCATCATAGAAAACATTGTATGTTGATAGAACTTGATTAACAGAACGATAATTCTCATTTAATAAGACGAGTCTATTTGATTTTTGAGCTTTCCTTAGTACTTTAGCAAATACTGATTGTTCGTAAATAGTTTGTAGTTTTTCATATAATTCTTCATTATAAGAATGAAGATCCTTAACATCTTCTTTTGAAAATTCAAGTAGAGGAGCTAATTGAAAATCATCTCCTACCATTATTATTCTACTAACATATGGAAGATAACGCAAAACCTCAGTAATTGGACATTTTGATACTTCATCGATTATTAACCAATCATAGCCTTTTAATACTTCCAAACCTTTTTTGCCAGCAATAGCACTTGTAGTAGTAGTTGCACCAATAACTGAAAAATCATTTGATTGAGTCAACTCAGAATACTTAAACCTTTGTTCTCCTTTAAAATTATTCATGCTAGAAGCCATTGCTTCCTTTAATTGAATATTCGTTGATCTATCATTATGACGTAAAAACTTACTTCCCCATGTTCTATATAAAGTCTCATCAATATATTCACCTGAATATTTGTTTCTTCTATTAGTAATTCTATTTGGTATAACTAGATCATAATTAGCTATAAGTTTATCTAAAACATTATCTATAGCAATATGAGTTTGAGATGAAATAATGACTTTTTCACCTTTTTCTTTAGTCAAATACTGAACTATAGCATTAATAACATGAGTTTTGCCAGTTCCTGGAGGGCCCTTTATTAATGAAACAGGACTTCCATCAACGCTCATTAAAAATGCCTTTCTTTGGGACTCATTTAATCCCTCCATATATTTTTCTTTATTCTCACTTATAGAATAATCAGATGTTGGCATCATTTCATCACCAATTAGATATCTAAGTAATTCAGCTGCAGCTCCAGTTGCACCTTGGTTTATTAATCTTAATGAATTATCGATAGACTCAACTTTAATTTTTTGACCCATATCATATAAATTTAAATACTTGTAATCATCTTCATAGAAAGACGAACTTTTTAATTCGCCAGATAGAATAATTTCATCCTTAACAATTTTCATATTAACAAGTACAAATTGTCTAAGTGTTTTGGCTGTTTCTTCACTTACTTTAAATTCATTACTTAAATATATATTTTCTGAACCAACTTTTCTAATTCTATTAAATTGTTCCATGCCACCTTCTATATTGATATCAATTAATTCTCTAACTTGTTCTTTAACATCATTTTTTAAATAATAATAATCTGCTACTCCAAACTTGTATCCTTTTAATACACCATTTTGATCTTTAATCTCTTCTTTAAAATCTGATTCAAAGTCTTTAACATCAAATGGAATATAATAATAAGAATCTGAAATACGCTTGATATCATATGATATGTTATTATTTAATTCATCTGATAATTTTTTATAGAACTCAAAGACTTCCATGAATTCATCAAATTGACCAATATTATACTCGAAATTTGGATCAACTGAAATATTATCTAATATTAACTGCATCGTTGAGATAGACACAGGTTGTTGTATAGTAACAAATCTTATCTCGGTACTAACACCTTTAATTGAATCAAAATCAGTAATCTCATTTGCAAATTTTCTTAAGAAGAATGCTCCACCAAAAGGTTGTCTAAAATCACATTGCAAGTGGCCTATTAAAATTAATATTCCACCATCTGCTTTTTTTATTGCAATTTTAACATTTTTTAACGCAGAAATAAATCGTTCATCTTTTTTATCTCTCTCAACTATCTTTTTTGTAGTAGAAATTTTAACCTTATGATATACGCCATCACGAAGCGCATTTAGCACATCTTTGCTAATATCATCAAATGCATTTAATTTTAAATCGATTTGATTAACAACCATACTCTTCCTCCTAACAAGCATCTGCAAAATCATTTAATAATACGATTTTCCCAGTATAAGGATATTTAAATATACTTTCCATTCTTAATTTATCACTTTCGTCTAATACTACTAGAAAATTAGAGTCACCCAACTTATCACTAGCTATTAGAGATTTTTGCTTAATTGAATCAATAACAATATTCAATATATTCATATTTTCTTTTAACTTTGAACTTATTGTTACTATCTTTCCCACAGCATCTTCTGTTTCTTTTACATCTACATATTGTTTATAAAACTCACCCCATAGTACTTGACATTCATCTTTCGGATGAGTTTTTGATGGCCTTCTATATTTTTCCGGATGTAAAACTTTATCATCTTTTCGAAACAAAAAACCATCTATATATTCTTTTGAATCGAATCTTGCATTAGGACATAAATCAATCATATCATTTACTGTAAAACTTAAGTTTTCGCACATTGCCTTCAATAACATCATAGTCATTTTGGCATCATCTTTTGCTAAATGAGCAGTCAAACTCATTAATTCCTTAAAATCACAAAGTTCTAGACATGCTCCTTGAAGACCTCGTACTTCTTGTCTATCTTCACTATATTCTCTCTTTATAATTTTTAAATCATAAACATTATACTTTATTTCTTTAAGATTATACCTTTTACAAGAATCAAATAAATACCTAATATCATTATCTACAGCATATCCAAAAATAATTGTATCTTCATCTTCCATTAATTTCTTTATTTCATTATAATACTTTGGAAATTCAGGACAATTATAATAATAGTCATAACTAAAAGCCCATTTAAAAGACGGATCCCTTTTAAAAATTGATTTGTCAAATACACAATTTTTACCTGGATTCATGGGAATACTAATTTCTTTAATATTAT
>ERZ842401.4736-NODE-4736-length-15591-cov-5.328334_pt1 | contig 15591 bp, 1 predicted proteins | sample MGYA00521270_ERZ842401 | MGnify/ENA primary metagenome ERZ842401 (study PRJEB31892, sample SAMEA3878208) | bioreactor metagenome | biome: Moose rumen | place: Sweden | collected 2011-10 | study: EMG produced TPA metagenomics assembly of the PRJEB12797 data set...
ATAATATTAATTATTTATGATAAGTTTTTAATAATTTTTTAATTATAATTATTTATTTCTAATAATGAAATTTATTTTCAAATTTATTTAATTTATTATCACAGTTCATCATCTTCTTGGGTGTCATTAGCATCTTCATTAACGTCAATATCATCATTATTAATTGAATTATCATCTCCATCATTATTATTATTTAGTTCATTTTGCTCTTCTTCCTCACTACCACCATCATGAACATCTTCTGGTTTATTTTGTTCAATATTAATAGACTTTTCATCTTCTTTTCCAATAATACTATAAAAACTTAATGCTTCTCCTACTTTTAACTTAAATTGACTAATTTTATCAGCTATTAATTTTTCCAAATTTTCTAATTTTCCTATTTTTTCTTCCCATAAATCAATTCTACTTAATTGAATTGCCAATTCCATATTTTCATTAACCTCTGTATCTTGTCTATTTCCTACTAAATATCTTGATATAAATCTTCTTACAGCAGCAGCTAAATCTTTCCAAGGAATTATTTCATTATCATCTTTTATTTCTAATTTTTGGTTAATCTCCATACTAATATTTTCATCAATCTTCTTTTTATATTCAGGTTGTAACATATTTTTCAGTTCCTTAAAAGATAAATGTTCTGAATAAAAGAAAATATTCATAATTTGATTTATTTTGAAATTATTATTCGAGAAGAATTTTATAGTGAATTCATCAAGCTTTAAATAATCCGGTTTTTCACTTAGGATTGAATTTAAATCTTTATTTAAAGGAAAGTTATTATTACCTAAATAGTAAATTAATAATTGCATTGAACCGAAAAATTTCATGGAATTAAAATCAGCGTCTTCATATAATTTTTGAATATCTTTATATATTTTTTTTCTATCTTCCTCATTTAAATCAACTTGAGGGTATTTATTATATAATTTAGTTAATGTTGAAGATTGTCCACCTCTAAATGCTTCTCCCCAAAATATCATGAAATTTAAATGATCTTCGTCTTCGAAAAGACATTTTCCTGGTAAAATTAATTTACCCAATTCCTCTTCGATTTTTTCAAAATCAATAATAAATTTATTATATCTTTGATAATTGATTGTCCCTTTGAAATAAATATCTCTTTTAGTATAAGTGTATGCTAAATCATCAAAATCTTTATATTCAGAATCTTTGAAACAATCATCAATGGATAATATTTGGTTAGGAGTAGCTTCTTGTACTGGTACTTTTTTCTTCATATTTTCTATATAATAATGTAAATGTCCATTGAATTTTTCTGAATCTATTATTGGTTGTAAAAATCCATTTTGCCAAGATATGAAATTTTGACAAGCAGCGGCTAAGTACATTCCATAACCTAATTCATTAGCATCATTTAAAAAATATATTAAATAGTCATCTTTTGTAAAATTTGTTATTGGTTTCATATCATCTCTACATTTATATTTTGTAGCATATTTAGATATTTTCTCCCAAACTTTTTTAAAAGATTCAAATTTATTTTTATCAACTTCTTCTTCCATATTTTTTAATTTTTCTTTTTTTGCTTTTTCTCTTGTAATGTGATAAGAATATGTTTCTACCATATAATTAGTGAATTCATTAAAATCGGGAAGATATTTAATCAATCTTTCATGTTTGGGATTATTTAAATAACTATTTAATAAAGGATATTTAGCCAAATAATCCTCTTCTTGCTCTAATGAATTTTGGAAATTAATTTTATATTCTGTGTACATAAAATATTTTAATAATGGATATTCATCTTCTGGATATATATCTTTTGTTGGAGGGAAAGTTTCATTGACAAGAATTTTAATATCCTTTTCATTTATTAAATTATATTGTTTATTCATTTTTTGATATCGCTCATAATATTCTGGATATTTTTTAATAGTAATTTGAACTCTTTTTTCTACTTCTTCTTCAAATTTAAGTAAATCTTCTTCATTTTCTATAATTGTACAATTTGATAATAAATTTGAACTTTCTTTGAATATTATATTCATAAATGCTTGCAAAAATACTTGAATTGATGATATGTTATTTTCTTTTAAAGCATCTTCTAATAAATTCCAATTTGATTGTATAATTTCAAGACAATTCATTCCCTGAATAAGAAGACCTTCTTTTAATTGATCATCTGAAATATATCCTAGACAATTTGCAAAAAAGAGGTGATTAAATAATATGAAATTTAGTAATCTATAACTTATTTTACTCATTTTGCGTATGCTTTTATTTTTATCAAGAAAATCTTCTTTTGTTACTTGAAGTATTCCTTTTTGAGAAGAATTTAAAAGAGAATTCATTACTTCAATTTCATATTGCTCTAAAGGTTTGTTAGGAATATTTTCATCTGGATCACCAAATCTTGACATTTGTTCCTTTTTTTGTTGCTCATTTTTAAAAATTCTATAATGACCATCTCTTATTACCATACCATGATTTCTTGCTCCTTCTTGTATTACTTTTTCACCATATCCTATTTTTTGTTTGCAAATAGGACAATTAGAAGAATGTTCCTTCGTTGGAAATCCGCATGGACCTATAGAATATAAATATCCACAACTGCAAACGTAATAACCTATATCAGCATTCGAATTGAATAATAAATACTTTAACATTTTTAAAGTTTCTAATTTCTTATTTTTTTTGGCATTATTTCCAGGGATATAACTGCTATTAATTGTTTTAAGAGATTCTTTACTTAATATTGAAGAATAAAATAATTTTTGACTATTATTAGAATTTAATTCTTCTTCTAATAAAGACTGAACACAAAATTTCAAACCATATAATAAGCTTTCATATGGTTCACCTATAAATTGTTTATCTTTGTATTCGTTATTAAATTTTTTCATTAATATTTCGAATTGTTTTTTATCAAAAAATAAATTCAATAATTTTTTTAAATCGTCATTAAAGCATTCAAAATTTTCTTTGAAATATTTACATAATTTTTTATAGCTTTCTGCCCCTTCTCCACTATCTGTGAAATAATCTTTCATCATTAAATTTGATATTATTTGATTTATTGATAATGACAAAAATAAATCTATATTTCTTATTTTCTTTTCTTTGTTTTCTTTGCTGTTATCTCCTATTCTTCCCTCTCCTTGACTCTCATTACTTCGTTTTCCTTGATTGTCTTTAGTTTCTTCTCCTTTATTTCCTTTACTATCGGAGCTTTGATATATACCAATTACTTTGAAAATTTCATTTATACCATTGAATTCCTTTTCATCTGAATCATCTAAGGGTAAAAAATAATTGATTAAAAAACATTGAGAATTGTTTTTAATATCATTAATTGCATTTCGAGTGAAATTATAATTACTTATTTGAACCCAATTTCTATTATTGAAATTATAAACAATTTTTAAAATATAAATAGTAATAACTTGTATAAGATTATTATTTTTACGACCTTCTCTTGAAATACAATCAAATATAGTTTTTAAATCCTTTTCATCATAGTTTTCAATTAATTCAACAAATTTTGTAAGATATATCTTAATAAAAGCAATAGAGTATAATTTAACTAAGTTAGGTATTTCCTTTGTTTCTGAACTATTTTTTGGAGTTAAATTCCTTTTATTTATATCAACTAGAATATCTACACATTTTTCAAATAATTCCAAAGATGTATCAAAAATTATATATTTTTTATAATCTTTCACACCTTTTTCTTTTTGTTCAATATAGACCTTTAAGAATTCTCTTTCTTCTTTTTTGATTTTCTTATCATTTTTTTCAATATTATCAAAATATTCCAATATCAAATGTTCAAATATTTGTAAAATTGCTTGATCTAAAAATTCAGAATCTTTTTTGTTTAAAGCTAACATTAAGGGATCAATATCATTTTCCAAATATTTTAAATTTTCTTTAATCTTACTTGGTTGAGTTGAAATTGTTATTCTTTTTAAGATTAATTTTAATAGAGGGTAACAATTATATATAAATTCATTTTTTGAAATTACTAATTCGAATAATTTATTTCTAAAATTATCATTTGAAATTTTCTTATATTCATTCTGAAATATTATAGACATTAATTTTGGGAATATTTCATTTTGCCCGAACAACCTCTCTAAAAACTTATAAAATTTAGTGAAATGATTAAATATTACTTCGATGTCAATTTCATTATCTTTTTTCCCATATAAAAGTGAAGATTCTTCAGAAAAATACTTAATAATTATTTTAATATTTTCATCAGTAAGTTTTTTATCTTTATTATCTTTTTCAATTTTACCTAGAGAATCAATTATTTCAACTATTTCTTGTAAAGAGAAAGCTTCTTTTGTTGATAAATGTAAATTCGCTTCCAATTTCAAAGCATTTTGTAAAATTTCTTTATTAATATTCATTAATTCATAAAAATCATCTGAGTTTTTTTTGTAAGTAATATATATATCTGCATTTGAAGTAACAACTTTAAGTATTGATTCCATTACTGAAAATAATGCACTATTAACAATAGAAGAAACTGATTCTTCCTCATCATATTTAGTTGGTTCTTTCTCTCTAATCTCTTTAATTTTATCAGTTAAATTATCAACAACTGAACTTAATGAAGTGAACATTTGCAAAATTGTTGTTATCTTATCTTTATAGCAGTGAACCCAATTTATGATACTTGCATTTTTTTTTATAGTATCAACCTCAGAATTATCTTTTCCTTTTAATTCAATTAAATATTTCAAAAATATTTTAACCTCATTTATTCCTGTAGTTTTTGATGACTCTCCGACACCCTGTTTTTCCCTTAAATTTTTCACATTTTCGAAAATGAAAAATGTATAATAATCTTCTAATAATAATTTATGAAATTCTTCTACTTTATCTTTATCATTTTCTATTCTCATATCTTCTATTAAATTTATTTTTAAAAGCTCAAAGTACAACACTTCATTTAAATCCTTTAATTTATTATTATAATAGTTTTTTTTTGATTCATCATCTTTTATTATATTATTTTCATTTTTAATATAATCCTTTTCTAATTCATCCATAATATAATTAATAATTTCTTTTAAAGTTGTTATTACTTTTGGAATTTTTATCCCTAAATATACTATTATTTTATTTTGTCTTTGATTTTTTAATAGTTTGGTTTTTTTTTCAATTTTCAATCCTTCAAGATATCTTGTTATAATATCTTCTTGAATTTTAGTTAAATTTTCACTTGTTGATATATTAAATTTTTTTTCCTCTTCTATTGATAATAATGAAGCGAAAAAATTATCTTTTTCTCCTTTCAAATAAATTTGTACTAAATAATTTGTATATTCGTCAGATAAATATTCATGAATTATTTCAATTATATCTTTATCATTAAACTTCATTTCGTTCTCTTTTTTAAACATTTCTAATATTAAATCTTTATTATTATATTTGTTTCCAATTTGTTTTTTTACACAATCCTTAATACCCCCTTGGATACTTTCATTACTATTAATATATTCAATTAATTTTTGAATATAAGTTTTTTCATTTAATTCTCCATAAGAAAATTGAATATCTAAACCTATATAACTTAAAGTCTCATAAATATTTTTAATTAATTCATCTTTGAAATTCAGAAAACTTTCAAAGATGTCTACTCCTTCATTTTGAAATATTGAATCAATTTGAATGTTATTTCTTCCATTAAGATTATCTATAAATATTTGATAATATTTAGATAAATATGTAATCGTTTCTTTAAGTATCTTTTTTTTTATCATTTTTTTCTCTTTTTTTGATTTTTTTTTGAAATCTTTCAATTCTGAATCATAAACCCTCATTAAATTAACAATAAAAACAAACACTTTTTTATTTTTATCTTCATTTTTATCTCCGAAAAAATCTTTCTTTTTATTTTCTAAGAAAAATTGTACATAATTAATAAAATATCCTTCATTTGAATTAAACTTAATGAAACAAACTTTATATTTATTCTCTTCGAAAAACTCATTTATTTCTTTTTCAAATTCATTTTCTGATTTAAATGAGCTCATCTTTATTTCTTTAATATTCTTTTCAGTTATTTCTCCAACTATCTGAGTATTAATTTTATCTAAATTCTTTATTTTTTCTAAATTATTAGTGAAAGTATATACTATATTCTTAGTGTTTGTCATTTTTTCTAAAAATCTTCTTAAATTATGATGTTCTCCTTTATTATATCCCTCAATTACTTTCCTTAATATTTCTGGATATTTTGTTTGATAACCATTTAATTTCATACAAAGAATAATATCTTGAGGAAGGGTCAAACTTATTTTTGAGATTACTTCATCCAACATTTTATCTTTACTAATTCCTTTTTTAAATGATTTAGCTATTATATCTGTGATTTCTTCAGGGTCAGAGTTAATAAAGAGTTTTTGAAGATCATAATTAATTCCTTTATAAGTCTCTTTATCTAAAGAAATCATATCTTTTAATTTATTAAAAATGAAAATTGATTCTTTTTTCAATTCTTCGCTTAATAAATAATCTAAGGAGACAATATGCTTTTCAAATCTATTAAGGAATGGAGGTTCTTCTTTATCAATTTGTTTATAATTTACACTAACTATACATCTAAATTCATTATTTACTAATGAAAAAGTATTAGTGGATGAGCCTACAGCAATACGAGCATATTTATTTTCTCCAATTTGTGAAAAATTTTGATTAAATAAATCATATAATGCAGGATAAACAGTTTCTAAATTTTTTAGAATTAAAACTTTTCCTTCCTCCATATGTAATTGTATTTTATTCAAAATTTTTAAAGAATATTCTTCACTATGATGATCTTTACTAAATTGGCTTCCTACATATAAATTATACTCTTTATTTATTTCAGATAATATTGTTGAAAATAAAAAAATGCTTGCTGATGATTTTGAAATAACTAATAAATATCTACTATTTATATCCATTATATTTTCTTTTATTCTGTCTAATACTTCATACTTATCATTTAATAAACTTTTTATATAGTATTGTTTAATGATTTTAATTGAAGTTACTTCATTATCATTTTCATGTGCTTTTAACTTGAGACCACCGAAATTTCTCTCTAAGCCAGAAAATGCTATTTTTTTTTCTTCTTTAGTATCACTTGAACTATTATTTTTATTATAATTAATAATTTCTCTGGCTGAATATTTTATTAAATGATAAAAATCCCTGTTTCCATGAAAATCTGCCTTTCCGTCTTCAGCATGGGTATTCTTTAAATATTTTTTATATCTGAAATATGCTTTACCTAAATTCTCATAAAATCCTTTATATGTATTTGCGAGATTAGCATCATAAGACTCACCTATAGTAAAGGCAGTTTCTTTTGTATCTTCCTCCGAAGGTTCTGGAATTGATAAATGCATACCACGATTCATTTTGGAGGCGTCTAGTGTCCAATTTGATATACCTACAAAAGCTATTTTATTTTTTCCTTCATCAAGGGCTTCATCTAATTGAGCATGTATAACTTTAAGTGGATTATGAGGGGAATGTTCAGCAAGACCCATTTCATCAAAATAAATCATTGATATATTATTTAATTTATGTTCATCACTTAATTTATCATAATTTTTCTTTGCTTTCTCAAAAACATTTTCAACTCCTTGTGATGTACTGGCCAATGAACCCTGATAAGCACTAATAATTAATCTGGAGTATTTTTTAAAAAGTGGTTTAACAGAATTATTTCCCTTCATTGATTTATTAATTAATTGTACACTTAATGATTTACTACAACCTGGTTTACCAACTATAAAGATTGGGATTTTATTATTAATGGCAACAAACAAAGAAAAAGTATTATCTAATAATGCTCTATTTTTTGCAATACCTTTCTCTATTTCCATATTATTTAAAATAAAAAGTTCTTCTCTATTTGGGATATCAAGAAAATCTTTATTCTCAAATCTATAATCTATTTCCTTAAGTACTGCATTCATTTTATCTTTAAAATTATTTCTTGAAGCAGATTCTACTATACGTAAATAATAACATATAAAAACTCCCATAATAACTGCATATTCATGCAAAGTAAAATAATCACAATTTCTATAAAAATAGAAATCTTCTGAATTTAATGAACTTTCCATAGAATTATTTGAAGATTCTTTTTGCACTTTCTTCTGCTTAAAATATTTATAAAAGAATTCATAGAAAACATTAAATCTTCTTATTTCCCTTAATGAAACTGATGAAATTTCATTATTTTCTCTTGTGAAGTTTTGAGCCGTTGAAATTAATTTAGTTGCAATCAAATGAATTTTTTCAATTTCTTCTTTTGTTAAATCATCTTTGCCAATATTTTTAATTGGTTTTTCAACAATGCTTTCAATATATTTATATTCATCATTTTTTTCAAGATTTCCAAAATCAAAAACATAATTCAATAATGAATAAGGAAGAGGATTTACCGTATAAACCAAATTATTATTTGCACTTTTTTTTAATCTTTCCAATTCTTTATCAGTAAGATTTTTTTTTTGTTTATGAGCCAGATTAATATCAAGACCAGCAGTGGATTTTTTTCCTTTTTCATAGCATCTATAAGGATTACAAGCAGCTATAAAAACTACATTTGAAGGAAGAGGTTTCCCTTGATAAGTATGCTTACACATTAATTCACTAATTAATCCCATTGATTTGCAAGTATTAATTTCATCTAAGAAAACCCAAAGTTTTCTAGCTTTGAAAATATAATCATGTCGTCTACTTTCTTCTTCACGCACTTTATCTTCTTTTTCAATTGTTTCTGCTTTTTCTAATATTTTTGTCTCAATAAATTTTATAATATCATTATCAGTAGTTCCCGCATGAATATTTAAAATTTTCATCCCTTCATCAGAGCCATAGTTAAGTAATCGAGAGAGCATTCGAATTAAAGAGGTTTTTCCACATCCTGTTTCTCCCATCATTATTACAGGAATATTTGCTCTTATCCTTAATAAAATTAATAGCATCTTAATAAAATTATCTGCAGTAAAAACATATTTCCCGACTATTTCTTCTAAAGATTTATTGATAAATCCTTCATATTCTTTATAAGTTTCAAAATCCCATTTTTTACCACTATTATCATTTGCTTTTTTATCCTTATTTTTTATATTTATTTTATCATTTATTTTCTTTATTTCTTCATTCAATTTATTAATGTTTTCTTTTATTTCACTTATTTTTTTAATGGTTATATCATTTATATTGTTTGAATTTTGTTCAGATTCAATTAAGTTATAGATGCGGGTTAATTCCTCATTTAAATTTTTTAGAGATATCTCTGAAAATTCAGTTTTTTCACTTCTTTCTTTATGTATAGTTTCATTTGTTTTTTCTGTCTTATCCAATTCATCTTTAAAATCTTTAAAGTTTTCTAGATTTTTTTTATTCTTTTCTTCGATTGTACTTGGAATATTTAAATCTAAAATTTCTTTTAATTTTTTTATGAAGTCAATTTGACTAAAACATTTATAATCAGGTAATTCTCTCATTTCTTCTTGATTTGATCTTTGAAAATTATATAATCCCTTTAATTTGTTATATTTAGCTTTTTCTAAATACATTTCATCTGAGTTTTGATTTTCATTATTGTTATTATTATTTTCCCTTAAAATTCCTGGTAAATTACTAATAATACTGAAACTTTGACCAGTTCCTTCGTGGAAATATATTAAAGAATAATTAAATTTATCAAATGATATTAAATTAGGTTTAATATTGGATAATTCTTGTATTCCTTTATTAATATCTTCATCAGCATCATATTGATTTAAATTAATTATTTTTCTAGTTTTTTCTTGTGTTTCAATCAATTCACTAAAAGCTCCTTTTGTAAAATGTTTTGTCATACTTATATAACTTTCAATAATCATAGTTCTTATGCTTGTATCTGAACGACAACTTTTTAATAAATTGGCATTAATAAAAACATTTCGGTTAAATTCTTTAAATTGAGCAGCTAAAACATCAATAAATGATGTTATTTGATAATAATTTGGTTGTTTTATTGTCTTTTTAACTTCTTCAAAAATAAGTGATTGACATTCTTCTTGAGATAAAGAATTTACTTTCCTTGTAGTTCTATTATTACTAAAATCACGTGGAGTCAATCCTTCAAAATATAAATCAACATTATCAACTTCTTTTTTTTTAAGCAATTTCAAAAAATGAGCAACTATTTGAATATTAGAAGTTACATCTTTTTCAACTATTAATGGAGGTAAATTTTTAATTAATAAAGTTGTTTTATCAAATAAAGATAAAATAGGAAATTTATTAATAAGATTAACAAATCCATTTGAAATTTCAATTTTAATTTCTATTTCTTTTGGAAAATAGAATAGATCTTCATCTCGACCATATATTTTAGTTATTAAAACAGCAAAAAGAAATTCTGTCATTAATTCCGTCTGCTCAGTATCATTAAGATCCAAATGAATAGAACATTTTTCTGTATTAGATAATTTTAAATTTTTCAGTCTTTTAATTATATCTGCTCTATTAATAACTCCTCCAAAGGGGAAATATATATATCGATTATTATTTTCTTCTATTATTTTTTTTATATACCTAGATTTTCCAACTCCCGAATTATCTGAATCAATTAATTCAACTTTGGATTCTTCTTTATCGATTTGCATTTTAGAATATTCAGATTGTTTAATTTCTAAATCTTTTCTATTTTTTAACGAATTCAAACTCTTATAAAGGTCGCTATTGTTATTAGTATATAAAATTATTAAGCATGATTGCATATTATCTTTTATATAATCTATTAATTGATTTAATAATTCTAAAATTTTTACTTTTTTTTCATATTCTAAATTTTCTATCCCTCCTACAATAAATAAAGCATTATGTTCACAAAGAAAAGCCCTATACATAAAAGCTGTTAATTCTTCATTTGATGTGTCTTTTGTACATAATAAAATATTTTGTGCTTTTGGAAAATTTTTGGTAAGGTATTTATATATCAGAAAAAGATCTTTTTCTAAGTTTTCACTTCTATCTATATAATTAGTATAAAAGCCTTTTAATTTAAAATCTTTATAGATTATACTTTCTTCATATAATTTTTTAATATTTAAATTGTTCGCATTAAAGATTTTCTCTAAATATATTTGACAACCATCAATAATACTATTAATACTATTAATGGTGTTTGATTCATCAAATCTATAATTTATTTGTCTAGTCATTAAGTTTCTGGTGATATACATTAAAAGCGGATGAATATTATTATTTTCATCCGTACTTATTTTTTTTATTAGGTTAAATTGTCTTCCATATATAAATCTTGTATATTTTTTTTCTTTATAAGCTTTTTTTTGGGAATCAATTAAATCATTCAATTCTTTCTTCAGAAAATCATAAATGTCTTTATAGGTTTTTTTTTGTTCATAAGAATATGAAGGTTTATAATTTTTTATTTCCAATTTAACTTCAATAGATTTTGGATATCCAGATATACTTATTTTTTTTAATAGAGACAAAATATTGTTAATTTCATAAACAATATTAACAAAATTTTTATTATTTTCCATTATTTGTTCATTTTCCTTTTTGATGTCATCACTCGTATCTTCAGTAACAGTTAATTTTTTTGTTAATAGTGCTCTATCTCTTAATTCCAGGAGTTTATCAATCTCATTTATATTTATTTCTGTATCTATTTCTATCTCTTTTTTTCCGTCTTTTTCTTTCTTTTTCTCAATATATTTTCCAAAAAAAAAATTTTCTTTTTCACTTTTTAGCGTAAAATCTGAATTTTCCAAAATATATTTAATTTTTTGTCTTGAAGCTTCAGATTTATCTAATTGAGTATCTAATAAATTTTTAATTTCTGAATAACTACCTATATAATTCGTAAAAAGTAATTCTAATTTTTCTTCTGATTTTTTTGCATTTTCCACAAAATTTTTAATTAAATCCTTATCTGATATATCAGTTGTTTTTTTATCTGATTTTTCAGTTGTTTTTGGTATTAATGGTTCTATAAATTTAAAGCATTTTTCAAGGTCAATTATATCATTAATCGTTAATAATCCGTTATCATCTATTCCAACAAGTTCTCTCAGATTATCAACTTGATCTTTTTTAATATTAATTAAAAATTTAATAGAATCAGGATTTTTAGTTAATATATTTAAAATTCTTGCATAATTATTTTTATTTTTTTCGTCTTTAGTTTTTTTATATAGTTCATCATTATCTATTCCTACTTCTTTCAATTTAGTGTCTGCTTGTTCTATTGCATTTTCATCGAATGATTTTTCTAATTTTTCAACCACTAATTCTTCAACATTATCTTGAAATTCTGTTTTTATATTTTCAATATTTTTAAGTAAAATTAAAATTGCTTTTCCTTCATCTCTTATATCATCACGTCTTGCTAACAATTTCATTCTTTTCACTATACGTTCTTTATCTATTTTAAGTTTGTTAATATTAATTTCAAATATTTCAATAAGTTTATCTATTTCATTTGTTATTTCTTCATGAGATTTATTTTTAATTTCATTCAGGCATATTTTCATAATATTTATGTCTTTTTTTTCATTTTCAGATTCATTAATCTCTTCCCAATATTTTTTTTCAAAAATTTTTTTTAAATTATCAAATTGTTTTTCAGTATTTTTTATCCAATCTTCATCTTTAGATTCTTTCACATTTTTATTTTCTGTATATAGAGCTCTAAAAAACATACTTTCTTTTTTTTTTCTTCTTTTAACAGCATCTTTCTTATATTTTTTTATTAATGATGAACATTTTCCTGAATAATTTTTTTCATAATTATTGAGAGTACCACCGATTATATTAGTTTTAATTTTATTTATTTCTTCTATATTTTCTTTCTTTGAATTATAAAAAAAATTTTGAAAATCTTCTAATATTATATCCAAGTCTTGAACAACATATTTAATTTTTTCTAATTTATCCATTATTTCATTTAACTTCTCATTAGCCTGATTTGAATCATTTAAATAAATTAATTGTAAATATATAGAAAGAATATTCATTTTTCCTTCTTCAAAAAATTTATTAATCTCTATATAATTAACTTCATTTTTATCAAAATTTTCTTTCAATTTATTTATAACAGTCAATGAATTATTCACATATGGAATATACTTATATTCATTATTTATTATATCAGCATTTTCTAACAAACCTTTAAATAATTTAATTTTATCATTTATTTTATCATTTTCATACATATTCTCAAAATCTTCTTTTTTTAATTCATATGATTGAACTAAATTAAAAATACTTTTCCGCATAAATTTAAATTCTTTTGAAAAATCTAATAAAATTTTATGTTCAGCATCTTCTGAATTGTCAAAGAAATAAGCCATAATCATAGATTTTGATTCTTCGGAAAGCTTTTCTTGATATTTATTGCATAATTTAATATAAATATTTTTCACCATATCAAAATTCATTTTATCATGAATGAAATTAATAATTCTGTAATGATTTTCTTTATCTGAATAATATAATAATTCGACTAAATCATTTATGAAATAATTTTCTTCTTTACAATTAGAATCTTCAAATAAATTAATAAATTTCTCTTGCAAAATTTTTATTGATTGAGAATCAAATTTCAATTCATTTTGTTTTTTACTAACACTTATTAATTTCATTAGAGTTCCAAAATTTTTTAGTTCAACAACAGAATCTATTATTTCCTCGTAGATATATTTTTCTTCTCCTTGAAAATAATGATGCCAATCAAAGCTTTTAAATTCTTTAATAAATTCATCATTAATTAAGGATATATTTATTCCCTTCAAAATTTGTGTTGCTTTTCTTATTTCTTCCTTAGGCAAAGATTTTATGTAATCTTTATCTTCTTTTATGAAATTCATTATTTGCATATTCGTTAATTGACGTTCTGAGGATAAAAAAATTCCTGTTTTATGAATAGCTTCTTGTAATTTTTTTTCACTATCATTATATTTAGAAAGTATCTCTTCTTCTGGATCCTTTTTTGGTTTTTTAGTTTTATTCTGAGTATTTTGTGGATTAATTTTTCTGATTATATTTTTAATATTTTGAATAATCTTTTTGAGCAAATTTTTCAAACAAAAAAGATTTTCTAAATTTTTTCCATGTAAATATTTTATATATTTATCAAATAATTTATGAGAAAATATTAATAATTTTTCTATTCCTTTTTCCCGCTGCTTCTCAAAGATTTTTTCATAAACTTGACATACTTTTTTAACATCATCTGTCTCCTTCACTATTTCTGGTTTAATTTCTAAAATTAGTTCTTCTGGTTTTTTACCTTTTTCTTTCTTTATTTCTTCGTTCCTTACTGAAATTATATAGTCAAAATTTTCTAAAAAAATTTCAAGATAATCAAGTATATTAGCATTAAATGATAAAGATCTTTTTATTCTTCTGAAACTTTCACTTGCTTTAACCATACAAGAAATTTGTTCTTTTTCAAATTTAATACCTTCAAATAATTCGTGATTTTTAACAATTCCTTTATAAATATTTTTTTGTATATCTTCCATTTTAAGAATATTATTTAATGACTCTTTTAGCTTTTCCTTATCTAAAAATAATCTGAAACATATAATAATAAAATATAAACTTGTTTTACATTTTAATTTTTCTTTTTCTTCAATATTTTTTAAAATGATTTCAGATTCTTTTTCCAAATTATCAAAATTATTTTTCATGTTATCTATTTCTACAATACTTAGTTTTAAAGACCTATAATTAATATTAACATTTCCAAGTTCGAATTCAGACAATAATATTGAAATAATAGGATTTTGGTAACAGGAAATAAAAACTGAAAAAAACAATGAAAGGTCATAATATTTTATTTCTTCTTCTTTTTCTTTTTCCTTTTTTTTACCTTTTATTATTAATGAATTTTTTGTAGATAATACTAAGTTACTTATTCCAGAAGATTTTTTTTCTTCTTCAAATTTTTCTTCAATATAATTAAGATAAATCTTAAATTGTTGATGATGAGGTAAAATTTTACCAGGAAGTATTTTATCCTTTTTATGCGTTTTTTCAGGAAGATAATTGAAATCATAATAAAATAAATCATGTGAATAGTCTTTTACCTCGATTTCAGTTTTAAAATTGTTTTCTTTATTATCGGGATCTTTTAACTTAAATTTTATTTTTGTTGATTTGTTCCCAGAAGGGGATATTATTTTTAATTTATATATAATATATTTGGAATTTTCTTCATAATCTAGAGAATCATTCTTGACTTCTTCTAAATTTTTGGCATGTTTATTTTCAACTAATTCTAAATTTAAAGAACAATCCTCAGGTGGAAATTCAATAAAATAAAGAAAAATTTCCTGCTTTTCATCTTTTTTTCCTTTTTTATCCTTTTTGTCGTCTTGTTCATCTTCCTTGTTTTTCTTTTCTTTTTTATTTTTTTCTTTTGGAGTTTCATCTTTTTTATCTTTCTTTTTTTTGTCCTTCTCATTTTGAGGTTCTTCTTCCGCGATATCTGGCTTTAATTCCGGATTATCCATTTTAATAAAATAATAAAAATAGATATTAAAATAAATATTTTTTAGATTTTAAAAATTTATTTATTTTATCAAT
>ERZ842401.4737-NODE-4737-length-15590-cov-5.544706_pt1 | contig 15590 bp, 20 predicted proteins | sample MGYA00521270_ERZ842401 | MGnify/ENA primary metagenome ERZ842401 (study PRJEB31892, sample SAMEA3878208) | bioreactor metagenome | biome: Moose rumen | place: Sweden | collected 2011-10 | study: EMG produced TPA metagenomics assembly of the PRJEB12797 data set...
ATTGTTTTTCCCAAATATGGTCCTCTCCTACATCCAAAATCCCCGGTAATACGATTGCTGTTACTATCCCGATTATCGCAATGACAATCAAAACCTCTGCTAATGTGAAGGCAGCTCTGCTCACGCCTTTGCTCGGGTTTGTAAAACCAGTCTTAATCCTTTTCATATATAAAATCTCCATTTTATTGATATTACGTAAATTATTATCACATGTTTTGCTAATTTTGTCAATATAATTCCTTATTTTATAATTTTTATCACTATAATAGTATAAAATATTCTGCCTAAATGACAATATCATTAAAAGCAGAGGGATATTTATGAATTCAAAGGAATTATTAGGATTAAAAGTTAAAGAAATAAGGAAACGCAATAAAATTACTCAGGAAAAATTATCTGAAATTATAGGAGTTGATAATGGTTATATAAGTAAGCTTGAGGTTGGGCAAAATTTCCCGTCCCTTGGAACTTTAGAAAAAATTGCAAATGCGCTAAATGTAAACTTATCTGATTTTTTTCAATTCAATGCATCAATTAATTCCGATGATTTTAAAAGCAGTATAAACGAAATTTACGATAAACTTAATAAAGAAAAACAATATACGTTGTACTTAGTTGCAAAAAATTTATTATAATTTTTTATTTTTTCTATCCAAATTCAGCCATAAAACCAAGCCGATGATAATCAAAGTAACTGAAGCTATTTGCGCAATCGGTACGGAATTTATGTTTAGTGCGCTATCTATTCGTATTCCTTCAATAAAAAATCTTACAATCCCGTACAAAATCAAGTATAAAGCAGTAATTTTGCCCGATTTTTTCGAAAATTTTTTAAATAATAAAAGCAATATTAAAAATATCAAAAAATCCAGTATGCTTTCATACAAAAAAGTCGGATGGAAAAATTCATTTCCCTCAAAGCCGGAAGGTCTGTTTGATATCGGGACGTAAAGTTTTAAAAATGAATTTTCAACGGGTTTGCCGAATGCCTCGGAATTAAAAAAATTTCCCCATCTTCCTATACTTTGCGCCAAAGGGATAGAGCACAAAAAGCTGTCCGTTAATTTTAAAAAATCAGTTTTATAATGTTTTGCAACAAAATATAATCCTAAAATTCCAAAAATAAGCATTCCGTGGATAGAAAGTCCGCCTTGTCTGAGGTTTAAAATCTCAAGCGGATGTGTAAGGTAATATGAGTAATTTAGGGTGCAATAATAAAATCTTGCGCCCAAAATTCCAAATATTATCAAAAACGGAGAAAAATCAAAGAATTTTTGTGCAAATTTTATGTCATAATATTTCTTATAAACTTGATATGCACCGTAAAATCCCGCAAAAACAGCAGAAGCCATAAATATTCCGTAAAAATATATGTCTAATCCTAAAATGTTAAATGCCACTGACGTTGGCGGGTTTAAAATCATAAATTAATTTTCCGAGTTAAAATCTTCTAATTTTATATTAATAGCTTCAATTTCAGCTTTTGCATTTTCTACATCTGCGCCTGTTTGTGCCATTTTAACATATGTTTCGTAATTTTTTACTGCATCTTCCATTAAACCTTTTACGGCATTGTTTGCCTGTTCATCCAATTTGAAAGTTTTATTTTCTTTAGCTTCACTCAATTCGTCAAGTTCTGTTTCCGAAAGTTTTTTGTACGTTCCATCTTCAAGAACTTTTACTTCTCCCTGTATGATATCGTTTGCCAGATTTTCTTCACACACTGCAAGCGAATAATATGAATCGGCAATTTCAGGTTTCAGTTTTATGGCGTGTTCGTAAGCGTCAACCGCATTAAGGTAATCTTCTGCTCTTGTGTATGCAACTGCGAGATTATAGTATGATTCAAAAATCGTAGGATCTAAATCTACGCTCGATTTCAAACGGGCAATGGCATTTTCCGTATCGCCGTTATCCATATATGTTTTTGCCTTTGCATTCAATTCCTGCACCGCAAGATTATTTATACACGCTGTTGATATTACTGATATTGATAATATTACTATTAATAATAAAGCTTTCTTCATAAATTACTTATCCTATTTAGCTGATTTTTTACTATTATAAATAAATCTAAACAAATTGGCAAATTTTATAAATTTCAGTTACAATAATAAAACAATCTAAAATAAGAATTAAAAGGAGAACCTTATGGCTAGAGATAAAGTGGTAAGTCTGGGAGATGTAAAAAGAGGCAAAAAAGAAACTCCAAAGCATGAAAATACAGTAAATACAAATGAACCCGTTTATTGCAGTTTTTGCGGCAGACCTAACACTGAAGTATTGAAAATGGTTAAAGGGCCGGGGGTTAATATTTGCTCAGAATGTGCAATGATTGCCGTTCAATATTTAATTTTAAATGACAGAATGCCTTCTGCTGAGGCTCAAAAAATTCTTGATTTATTTTGGGGTAAGGCGCAGCGATGAAAGATAACTTAAATCTGTTTGAGATTAAAGCCGAACTTAACTCTTTGCAAGAAAAGTTAAATGGTGTACAAAATTTTCAAGAACACGAAATTTTATTTAAACTTCTTGATTCACAGTCAACCAAAACTATTATAGTAAAACTTTTACTTAAAGAATTGGTTAATGTTAAATTAAACGCACCTTTAATAAAGTTTTTACTTCTCAGATACGGCGAAAAAGAAGATTTAAATTCAAAATTGTGGGAAATAATTAAAAATCCGATGGTTCCGAATTTGAGTAAAATTGTGGCGCTGGATATTTTGCGTGACATAACGACAGATTGGAATTATGATGAATGTGAGAATTTTTTGGATGCCCCACAAGAGCTTATTGATGCTGATACAAAAAGGCTTTTAACTTCCGCGGTTATAAATCCTGAGGTGCAGATTGATTTTCTGGATTTCCTATCTTCATTAAACCGTGAAGATAAAATGTCACTTATCAATTCATTAGCGGATGATTATTCGGGTGATGAACTTGCTAATATCCTGATTCCGGTATTTGTTTTTGAACAAAGAGGTGAGATTGCCGATAAAGCACTTGAATTGCTTGGAGAATCAAAATCCGAACTGGCTTTAAATTTTTTGAATTCAAACGATATCATAATACCAAAACATCCGAAACTGAATAAAGCTGTTTCGACTCTAAAAATTGCCGGTATCAGAGAGGTTAATCAAAAAGATTTTTACAAACAGTTGCTTTCAAATTCCGTTCCGTATAAATTTTATACGGTGTATCCTGATGGCGAAGGTAATCAATCCATTATATTTACAAGGATAAAACCTGAAGGACGTGTACAATTTGTTGCGGTGGTTATTAATGATTACTATGGGATTCGTGAATGTTTCGGATTTAATGATATTTCCAAGTTTGAATGTGATACTATTATCAGCCAGTTTTACAAAAATGATTCAGGGATTAAAACAAATCCAAAAGTTATAAAGGAAATTCTTTATAATGCGGAAGAAACTTCTATAAGAAGACATTATAAGATACCTTATGAATATATTTGTTGGAGGAATTTGCTGTTTGATATTGAATTTACGCCTGAACCCGTTAAAGATATTTTGGATAAGGGGTTTGAAATTCAACCATTAAGGGAAGATGGATTTTTACAAATTTTGGATGAAAAATTTGTTGAACTTTGGTTTATGACAGAATTTTATAATAGCCAATTCGAAAGCTTTATAAGTGCTTTGGATGATAATGTAAAAAAATCTGTTGATTATGATTTTGATAATTACATAAATGAAAATATGTATGAAGTATTTAATGAAGATGAAGTTAATATGTGGAAAGACAGAATATTAAACTGTTCATTTCTTTCCCTTGCATTAAATAATGATGATTTAGCTTATAGTTTATATAAACTTTATTACGATGAAAAATATTTAAACAAATTTTATGTATATATATTGCAGCGCAGTATATACGAATATTTTGTTTGGAAAAGAGAAATTGCGGAAAATCTTTCCGAAAATGATTATTTATACGATGTTGTTAAAAAGATTGAAGAAAAGTGGGTTAGGTAATGCACAAAATTATGGCGCTTGACATCGGGACAAAACGCATAGGTATTGCACTTAGTGACTACCTTAACGTTATTGCGAGTGCTCATTGTTACATTTCAAGACTTCCTGAAGATAAGGCGCTATCGGAAATAAAAAAAATTGCATCAGACAACAGTGTTGAAAAAATTGTTGTCGGAGTCCCTTTAAATATGGATGGGACAAAGGGATTTCAGGCAGAAGATTGCATTGAATTTTCAAAAAAACTTACCTGTTTTGAAATTATTTACGAGGATGAGAGGTTAACTTCAGAAGAAGCGGAAGAAAATTTAAGAGCTCGTAAGATTAATTTTCGTAAAGAAAAGGGCTTAGTCGATATGGAAAGTGCAAAAATAATTCTTGAGCAGTATTTATCAAAAAATAGTTTATGATACAATTTGAGTAAAATTAAAGTATAAAATTTAGAAAGGTTAGAAAAATGACAGACAAAGATTTTAATGAAGCAGATATTCAAGATAGGATTATTGAAACCGTAGATGAAGAAGGTAACAAATTTAAATTTGAACTTCACGAAATAGTTAATTTTGAAGATAAAATGTACGCTGTACTTGAAGCGGTTGATATGCCGGAAATTGATGATGAAGATGAAATTGTTATCATGCGGGTAAATCAACAAAACGAAGATGATTATACTCTTGAATATATTGATTCTGATGAAGAATTTGAAAATGTAAAAAATTACATTATTGAATTGGAAGAAGAAGCAGCAGAAGAAGAATAGGGAAAAGAAGGACAAAACAATTGTTTGAAAAATTCACAGAAAAAGCAATAAACGTAGTTTGCGAATCACAAAATATTGCAAAAGAAATGAATTCTGCAACAATTGTGTCCGAGCATCTTTTGCTTGCTCTTGTAAAATGTGCAAAAGGTATTTGCCAAAAAATATTTAATTCTTACGGTGTTGAATACAACACTTTGTATTCTAAAATTTATTCTTCTAAAGAATTTGACAGTTATAAAAGTAATTCAGAACCTATTTTTTCTAACCACTATAAAGATATCTTGAAAAACTGTCTTGATTTGGCAAATAAATCAGGTAATCCGACGGTATTATACGAACATCTTTTGCTTGCTGTTTTAAGAGATAAAAATTCTGATATCGGCAAATATCTTTCGGAATTTGATTTTGATATAGAAAAATCTTGTAATTTACTGGAAAAATTGGTTCAGCGAAAAACAAGAGTTATGTATCACCCTGAGATAGAAGATACAAAAGAGAAAGAACCTGATAAAACTCGCGAAACCGATATGCTTTTTGACAGTGACCAATCCAGAGAAGTTTTTGAGCGCGCAGTATCAAAACTTTCCGCCTCAAATTATGAGATTTTGGGAACTGAGCAGATAATTTCGTCAATTTTAGAAGATAAAACTTCTGAACTTTCAAAAATAATGGCGGAATACGGAATTACGGATACGGTATTTAATGAGGCATTAAAAAATATTCAATCAAGACAATCGGAATATGAAGGCAGACAGATTATTTTTACGCCGAATGCTTTTTTAACTATGAATTTGGCACTCCAAACAGCAAAAGAGCTTGGTTCGTCAGTTTTAAAACCTGAGCATATAGTCTTGGGGCTTTTAAAGGCTAAAAAAGGCGTTGCCTATGATATTATAAAGCAGTTAAATATTCACCAAACAGATTTGGCACACAGTATAATAAAGCCTATTGAAAAGCAAATGCCGGAGACTTTGACAATCTTAAGACTGGCAAAAGAAGAAACAAGAAGATTAGGTAAAAGTGTTGTAGGAACGGAGATGTTCCTGCTCGGTATAATAGGTGAAGGTGCCGGAATCGGTGCATCTGTTCTTGAAAGTCTTGAAATTACAATTAAAGATGCAAGAATAATCGTTGAAAATATGATTGGCTTTGGAAATGAATATTTTGATAAAGAAATTGTATTTACAAAGCGCGCTAAAAAAGTTTTAGAACTTGCGTGGGAACTGGCGAAAAAAGAAAATAAGGACAAGATTGAATCGGACCATATGCTTTTGGCTATTACAAAGGTTCCGGACTGCTCTGCAATGAAAGCATTAGAGCAGTTAGGCGTTGATGAATTGGAAATTAAAGAAGGTATAAAGAAATATAAATAATGGTTAAAATTATCCAAAGCGTTGAAAATTTTATTGAAAAATATGGGATTGAAGGAACGGTTTTGGTTGGATTTTCCGGCGGTTATGATTCAATGTGTCTTTTGGATGTGTTATCAAAAATTTCTAAAACAAAACCCCTTGATATAATTGCACTTCATCTAAATCACAACTGGCGCGGGGAAGAAAGTTTAAATGAAGCTGAAAATGCTAAAAATTTTGCGAATAAATTAGGAATTAAATTTTACCAAGAAGTTCTTGCAGATTTTGTTCCGTGCACCGAAACTGCTGCGAGAGATGCGAGATATCAATTTTTTAATAACTGTGCAAAAAAATTTAATTCCAAATATGTTTTTACTGCGCACAATCAAAATGACAATATAGAAACAATTATTTATCGTTTTGTAAAAGGAACGGGAATTAAGGGTTTATGCGGAATTTCCGAAAACAGAGGGGTGTTTTACAGACCGTTATTAAATATTTCGCGTGAAGAAATCGAAAAATATTGTATTAAAAACGAACTTAAACCAAACATTGACAGCTCCAATAGTAATGAAAAATATAAACGTAATTTTATCAGAAAAAACATTATACCAAATTTGGAATATATATCTGAAAATGCCAAAACATCAATAATTTCGCTTGTTGAAAATGCAAAATCAGATAACAAAATTGTTGAAGAATATCTTTTCAAAGTTTTGAAAAAAATCACAAAAGACGGAAAAATTTCTACCGAAAAATTTTTGAAGCAATCTTCGGAAGTTCAGCAAAGGATTATTTATAATTTGTTTCAAGCTACAGTAACAGATTATGATAAGAAAAAAGTTCTTGAAATCTTGGAATTTATAAAAGAAAATTCAAATTTGAAGTGCGGTAAAACTAAATCAATGACAAAAGATTTATGGGTATGGGTTAGCCGTAAGTATATTACAATTATAAATTCGGACACTCCTATTTTATATGATATTGAAATCAAGGGTGACGGATGCTATAAATTGGGGCAAAAAGAATTCATTATGGAAAAATGTTCAAAATTACCTGAAAAATTTCCTGAAGATAGAGAATGTATTGCCTACGCCAATATGGAGAATATAAAATTCCCGCTAAGGTTTAGAACCAGGCGTGATGGGGATATAATTCAGCCTTTGGGATGTAAAGGTGAACAAAAATTAAAAAAATATTTTAATTCAAAAGGAATTCCAAAACACGAAAGAGATAATATTATGCTTTTAGCTTATGGAAATGAAATTTTATGGGTTGCAGGTTTTGGACTTAGTGATAAAATTAAGGCAGACAATCAGATTACGCACAGATTAATTGTTAAATGAAGGTAAAAAATATGGAAATAAAATTTAAAGACTTAAAAGTTTTATTCACAAGAGAAGAAATTGAAACTCGAATAAAAGAACTTGCTAATGAATTAAATAAAAAATATAACGGCGAAGAAGTCTATGCGATATGTGTTTTAAAAGGTGCGGTTATGTTTGCGGTTGACCTTATAAAATATATAAATTGCCCGTTGAAGATTGAATTTATAAGGCTTTCAAGTTATCTTGGGGGCACAAATACAACAGGAAAAGTTAATGCCGTGGATATTTCACTGCCTGATTTAAACGGAAAAAATGTTTTAATAATTGAAGATATAGTTGATACAGGGCTAACTGCAAAATTTTTAACCGATTTTATAAAGTTGAATTTCAAAACTAAATCCACAACATTTTGTTCATTGTTAGACAAAAAAATTACGAGAAAGATCTACATTGAACCTGATTTTTACGGGTTTGAGATTGACGACAAATTTGTAGTCGGCTACGGTTTGGATTATGACGGTTACTATAGAAATCTTGATTATATAGCGTATGTTCCGAATAATAACGCTCAATAAAGATTTCAATATTGACAAACGGCTGATATTTTCAGATAATTATTTAGAAATAATTTAGGAGAAAAATTGATGAAGAATTATCTTTTAAGAATAGTTTGTTTTATATGTTTTGTAATAATGCCGGTTATTGTAATGCTTAATACCCCTGTATTAAAGCAGTTTTATTGCGCAAAATCAAAGGATATGTGTTTAGTCAGAGTTTATAATATGTTTCAACAAAATCCTAATTTTAAAGATGATTTTAAGATTTCAGATATAGAAGAAATCAATTCTGACAAGTGTAATTCACTATTTGGATTATACAAAGAAAACTGCGTAGCGATAAAAACCAAGAATAATATTACGCATTACCTCGAATTTTCATTTAAAGAAGATACGGACGCTCATGAAACTGCGGATGATATCAAAATTTTCCTAAAAAATAATGGCAAAGCTTATCAGGAATATAAACTTATTGCGCAAAAAGATGAAGACGGTTTGAACACTATTACAATGGGCTGGGGTGTAATTATCTTATTCGGGCTTTTAATATCCTTCGGCTTTGTAAAAGGTACAACCGATAATAGCAAAGGACTTTCTTACAAAGAACAATTCCAAAATATGCTTAAATTTTTTGAATTTAGCAATTTAAAAACACTTCCAAGACGTTTTGTTAATTGGTTTAAAATAAGAGTTATAGAAAAATGGTTTTACAAATCTAAATAATTGTAAACAATCCCGCAATTATTAATAAAAAAAATACTTTATATATAAGTAAGTGTAATAGGTAATTACGGGTTTAGTGTAGTTAATGATTGATAAAATATTGTTATTACCGCAAATTGGCGGGATTTACAATGTTAACCAAATAGCCGATAGTCATGCGAATTTCCGCGGAAACTCTCAATTTGATACCGTGGAAATTAATTCTGTCGGTAAATACACAACAGAAAAATATTTAAAAGAAGCAGTTAATAATAATCCGCAAATAGCAAAAATTATCGATAAGTATAACCCTGATCTTGAACTTAATATGGAAGATTTGCTGCAATTGCAGTCAAATCATGCGACGGATATCAAAAATGTCGCGAATTCTATTATTGATAATTTGCCAAAATCATTACAAGCACGTGTAAATAAAGAGGCCATTCTTGATGCCGCTCAATTACATGATATCGGGAAAGTCCTTATCCCGTCTGAAATTTTGAATAAACCTGATAAATTAACCCCTGAAGAAAAGGAAATAATGAAAAAGCATTCACTTTTGAGTTATGAGCTTTTGAAAAATACGGATATTGATGAATATACTCTTAATCTCGTAAAATACCACCATCAAAATGCAAATTTAACCGGTTATCCGAAGATTGATAACAATTTTACTCCCGATATAAATTTGCAAATCCTTACTGTAGCTGATGCTTATTCGGCATTAACCGAAAAACGCCCGTACAAAAATACTTTGTCGCCCAAACAAGCATTGACGATAATCTACCACGAACATGTTAAAACAGGGAATATTCACCCGTTTGTATTCAACGCATTAATTAAAAGTATTAACTTAAATCCTGTCTATAAACAAGGTGCTGTTGAAGTATAGTGCACTCAGAAGGCAGGAAGATAGGGCTAATTTTGAATTTGTTGCTTGGTTGTCGGCGTTAAATGTGTTTACGGGTTGGGTGATCGAGAAAAGAAACCCCTGCCGAGGAAAATCCTATCAACAGGGGTGTTTTATTTTTAAAATTTGAACTTAAGCTAAAATATTATTTTTATTATAAGCTTCTATCTTTGCCAAATCGGTATATTTTTGGTCAGTCTGTCCCATTTTATAAACACCTTTACAACCGATATAACTCAACAATAATGTTGCAGGAAGCAAAATCATCGCTAATTTTTTGTTTTTGGCACTTATATTGAGTAATTTTTCACCTAATTTGCCGCGGCTAATTTCAAATGTTTTCCAAACCGTTCCGTGTTTGCCAACGGCAGTTATATTTCTTTTCTTTATTGGGTTGATTACTTTAACCATTTTGTCAAACACTTTAACTAACCCGTTTCCAAACTTTGGCGATTTAGTTGCCATTTTTGCGGCACCAATTGCACCACCGCCTACCAAAATTGATTCACCAAACACTACTGCATTGTTTTTTACTTGTGAACCTGCACATTTCGCTCTGTTTGAAAAATCGCCTTTATCTCTCGCTACAAACGGAGAAACTACCGGACCAAGTACACACTGAGTTGAATAATTTGTCATAACTACTTTCCTTTCTACTTTTTACTACCAACTTTTTGCCCTTAACATATTTTTGTTTATGGCTTACTCTTTTATAAAGTTTTTCAAAAGGAAAAAATTGCCAAATTTTATGAATTTAAAATTCTAAAATTATAAAATGTAGAATTTACAATGCATTACGGGTTTACAAAAGTTAATATAAAATACTTTTAAATGTATAATTAATTATTTTTATGAAACTAAACTTATAGTTCATAATGTTGTAAAAGGTATTTTATGGGTATAAAAAAAGAATTTGGCAAAAAAATAAAAAGAATGCGCATAAACCGCGGATTAACACAGGACCAGCTTGCCGAGATGGTGGATGTTTCACAAAGAACGCTGAGTGCAATTGAAATCGGCGAAAATTTTGTAACATCGGAAACCTTTGATAAACTCGTAAAAGCATTAAATACAACTTCTGATGAACTTTTTTCGACCAATCATTTGAAATCGCATGAGGTTTTGCTAAAAGAAATTATGAAAGATATTCCGATTATTGCCCAAAACCCTGAAAAATTTGATGTTTTATACAATGTTATTAAAGCTTTGAAAAAAGAATGAACCTTATTGTAAATAAATTTTAAGAAAACTTTTATTATTAGCAAAAAAAATTTTTATGAGCATTTAAGATAACATAGTGGTCTAAAATAGGTGTTTCTATGCAAATACAAGCTGTTAGTAATCAGAATTTCACAGGGGTTATGCCCGTAAAATTCAGGATAGATGAACAATTTATGCATGATCCGGGGTTTATAAAGTCTGCCGGAGACGAGATTTGCCGGCAATTAAAAGCAGCCGTAAAAAATCCTGAAAATGCGGGAAAATTGGCAAAAGAGCTTGAAAAAATTGACAGCGATTTTAATATAAGGGAATTAAGTAACAGATATAAGGCCGGATGGATAGGTTTGCCGGGGGCAGTAAGATTTTTAATTCATGATAATCAAGCCTTTATCTTAACCGGCAAAGATGCGGGTAAGCTTGAAGCCATTGGGCGAAAAATCGCATTAGGAAAACATGAGCTAAAGGTAACAGGTTACTCAAAGGCTGCACAATACAATCTTGATATGATTTTAAAAGAATACGGAAGAACAATCGGAGATATATTGAGCGATCATAGTGCAAGAATTACGCGCGGAATAAATGAACATCGCCAAAGAACAGGTCCGAGAGTGGGGCTTTTATGTGATATGGACGTTGTTAAAAAAAGAAATGATTTAAAACTAAAAATTCAAGATTTCATATTTTCCTCAATGATTGGATAGTAAAACTTTTGACGTATTGACTAAAATCTTTAAAAATGGTTTATTTATTATGTAGAGAGTAAGAGGAGAGTAAAATGAAGGTATTATTATTTAACGGTTCGCCGCACAAAGAAGGCTGCACATACACAGCATTATGCGAGATTGCAAAAACATTAAAAGAGGAAGGAATTGATTCTGAAATTTATCAAATAGGAATTGAGCCTGTTACAGCGTGCAGGGCGTGTTATGCTTGTTCAAAAATCGGACGCTGCGTAATTAACGATAAAGTTAATGAATTCATAGATTACGCATCAAATTTTGACGGGTTTATATTTGGCTCCCCGGTACATTATGCTTCGGCCTGTGGTGGAATAACAGCATTTTTGGATAGGGCGTTTTTTGCATGTTTTCAATCGGGCAGAGGCGAAGTTTTTCTTCATAAACCCGGTGCGGCAATTGCAAGTGCAAGGCGCGCAGGTACAACCGCAACACTTGATCAGTTGAATAAATATTTTGGTATAACACAAATGCCTGTGATATCGGGAAGATATTGGAATATGGTTCATGGTGCAACCCCTGAACAGGTTAAGCAGGATTTGGAAGGTTTGCAGAATATGAGAATTCTTGCCCGTAATATGGCATGGCATTTAAAATGCCAAGAAGCAGGGAAAAAAGCCGGAGTTCCTATGCCGAAGGTTGAAGATATAACTTTTACTAATTTTATAAGATAATATAAGTTTTAATATGGGGGCGCAGGTCAAATGACCTGCGCCCCCATATTATTTACATAAAATCAATATTCAATCCCTTTTCTTGCAACAACACCCGTATCCCAGTAGTGTTTAATAGGATTAATTTCTGATACAAGGTGAGCAATTTCTACAATTTTTTTATTGGCATTTCGGCCTGTGAGAACGACTTCCATTTCTTCAGGCTTGTTTTTCAATACTTCAACAACTTCATCGACATTAATTATATCCAAATCAATTACGATGTTTGCCTCATCCATAATTATCAAGTTATATTCATTATTGATAATAGCGTTTTTTACAAGCTCCCAGCCTTTTTTAATTTCCAATTCGTCCGCTTCATTTTGGTTATTCTTATAAATAATTCTGTCAAGCCCTGCCTGAATAATTGTAAGGTTGTTTTTAATTTCAGGCGAAAGATTTCTGAAAGATTTTAATTCGCCATAATCATCTCCGCCCTTTGTAAACATAACAATTAAAACTTTCCATTTTCTGCCTAAAGCTCGCATTGCAAGTCCCAAAGATGCCGTAGTTTTCCCTTTACCGTTTCCCGTATAAACCTGAATATATCCGTGTTTTGCCCAATCAGGATTTATTAATTTGTTTTTAAAATTATCCGTCATTTCAATTTTATTATATACTAAAATTATGGAAGATAAAAAACTTTTAAGGGGAAAATTTAAAGAAGTCAGAAAAAAGCTTGATATGCAAGGGATAAGCTTATTGTTGTGTAAAAAGCTGAGGGAGTGTGAATATTACAAATCCGCAAAAAATGTGCTTATTTTTTATCCTTTGAAATATGAAGTTAACACATTGGAACTTTTAAATGAAGATAAAAATTTTTATCTTCCGAGGGTAAATGGTGAAGATTTGGAAATTTGCTCTTTTAAATCAGGTGATGAATTAAGAATTTCAGATTTAAAAATAAAAGAACCTGTGGGCGAGCCTATTTTGCCTGAAAAAATTGATTTAGCAATAATTCCGGCGTTGGCAATTGATGCTGATAACAAACGGCTTGGCTATGGCGGAGGTTTTTACGACAGATTTTTGAATAAACATAAAAATATAAAATCGGTTGTGTTAATTCCAAAAGAATTAACTGTTAAAAAATTACCTGATGAACCTTGGGATTGTAAGGTGGACTTTGTTGTTACCATTTAAATATTTTTTGTTACTTTTGTAGCAGTTTGTAAATTTTTGTTTAACTTTTATTTATTTTTTGAACAAAATATTTTATAATATCGTTAGCATTTTAAAAGGAGAAATGTTATGAAAAAATTTTTTGTGAGTTTATGTTTAGTGTGTATGACAGTGCAGACAGGGTTTTGTGCAGGTAACTATACTTACACAATAATGACTCCGTCCGGAAATTACAGGAAGGATGTTAACGTAAAAACTTACGATTTTGTAACACCGAGGGCAGAGGAATTTACGATAAAAAGCGGAATAAAAGAGCCTGAAGTACCGTTTACAATTACTACAAGCGAATCAAACAGTAATATTAATGAACCTGAATCAATTGTTCAAAACGGTGATGTAATAATTTATAAAAGCGGAAAGAAATTTTCTTGGCGGGATGCAAGTGCAATGACAGGTGCAGCAGCTGCTATCGGAACTATTGCCGCATTAGATCCTTATACCGTAAAAATTGACGGCAAAAATTATATTATGTTAAAAGGTACAAACAGAATTTTTGTAAAACAGAACATTTTGGGATTAAACGATGATTATGAAAATCTTTTCCGTTCTTTAAAGGAATGTGATTTGGATAATGACGGTATAATTACCGGTGCGGAATTAAAGAAATTAAACATAAGACTTGCTTTGATGCAGGGTAAGACTGTTTATTACGGTGACAAATCAAAAGATTTTGATGTTGAAAATATAAAAGCAATCCCGACCGAAAAAATGAAAACTCTCCCGCGTTCCGGAAAACGTACAGGTAATACTAATATTCAAATAAACAGACCGGGAACTTACGGGAATTTCCAAGTTGAATTGAATGATGGCAACACATATACAGGTCTTGTAGAGTTTTATTCAAAAGTTACGATTAACAATATGGTTAAGGAAACAAAATAAAAAATTTTCCGTCTTTTTCTTTGAATAGTTTAAGGACTGTACAAAGAGAAAGATGAGAGGATTTTTTATGACCAATACTTTAAGTTATGGCTCAAATTCTTTGTACAAAGATTTTGAGCCGTTATGTTATGAAGATGAAAACGATGAACATGAATTAAATCAGGAACCTGATTTTATAAAGGATGTTGATGATGTACAAACATTCAACGCAATATACCATGATGACGATGTTTTGCAGATGTATTTGAAAGACATCGGAAAAATCAAATTATTGACGGCAGAAGAAGAAAAAGAATTGGGATACCAAATCAAAGAGGGTGATGAATTAAGTGCAAAAAGGGCGTTGAAAAAACTTGTTCGGGCGAATTTGAGACTTGTTGTAAGCATAGCAAAGCGCTATACAGGTCAGGGCGTTTTGTATATGGATTTAGTACAGGAGGGCTCGGCAGGCTTGATTAAAGCGGCAGAAAAATTTGATTATACGAAGAATTTCAGGTTTTCAACATATGCAACATGGTGGGTAAAACAGGCAATTGTGAGGGCAATCTCAAATCATTCCCGTACAATAAGAATTCCTGTTCATATGTCTGATAAAATTCGCAAATACAAAAGATTGAAGGCTAAAATGAGTTTTGAACTGGGCAGAGAGGTTACGGATGAGGAAATTTCGGACAAAATGGAAATCCCGTTAAAAACAGTTGCTTCAATAAAAAAAGCAATTATAAAAGAACCGATAAGTCTTGAAACTCCCGTGACTGAAGACTTGTGTGTCGGAGATTACATACAGGCGGATGATTTCAAGATGCCGGAAACCGTTACGGATAAAAATTTGCTGAAAACAGATTTGGATGAACTTATTGCGACACTGCCCGAACGCGAACTAAAAATCATTTCTTATCGTTTCGGGATAAACGGTGAAACGCCCAAAACTCTTGAAGAACTTGGTAAAATTATGGGATACTCAAAAGAAAGAATAAGACAATTGGAAAATGAAGCACTGAAAAGTTTGAAAAAATCAGGCAAACAAAAACATATAAATGAATATTTGTAAATATTTGAAAATTTAAAAGATTTTGTACTTACAAAAAATAAGTCGTTAAGACATTAAGACGTTAAGTTCAATATATAAATATCCCCACCCCCTTGATGGGAATTGCGAAAGGTAAGAGGGTAGGTAGGTAGGAAGGTATGCTATCTATAAATCCCCACCCCTTGAGGGCGGGGAAGATTTTGCCAATAACTTGTTATTGTGCA
>ERZ842401.4738-NODE-4738-length-15590-cov-4.076987_pt1 | contig 15590 bp, 16 predicted proteins | sample MGYA00521270_ERZ842401 | MGnify/ENA primary metagenome ERZ842401 (study PRJEB31892, sample SAMEA3878208) | bioreactor metagenome | biome: Moose rumen | place: Sweden | collected 2011-10 | study: EMG produced TPA metagenomics assembly of the PRJEB12797 data set...
GAAGCATATATCCCTCGATGCCCGCCTTGTTTATTCCGCCGTTAAAACTCTCCTTCAATTCGGCCAACCTATCACGAAATCTTTATATCGCTTTCTTGTAATACAGAATCATTGAGAAATAATTTATACGTTCTGCCTTGCGGCTCCTTACGAATCAACATGGAGTAGCGAGTAAAATCCTTAAGGTAATCCGAGTCTGCCTTGGTGTCCGCGAGAGCCTTGTATAGTTTACTTTGCAGGAATCCGGGATTCTGCGAAAGAAATGAGCAGGCAATTTCCGCAGACACCCGGTAATCTTTCAAATCCAATAGAGCACCTTTTCCATCAGACTTATACTCGTATGCATTGGCATCAATACATTTTTGTATAGCGGCTCGTGCAGCCTCCCACTTACCCAAGCGCATATAAAGCCAAGGTCCTGAATCACGACACAAAATACTGGGCGGCAATCCGCCGTCTTTTTTGAAAAGCCTTACAATCTCCGGTAATATTTCGTAAGAAGCCTCACAAGCGGCTATTTTCTTGTAGATGTCTTTATTTTTTTCAATCTCCGTTGACAGCCTAAAAAATGTCTCCCAAGGTTCTCCAATGCCTGATTCCATCATGAATGAACCGTCATCATATTCTGTCCATGTATATTTTTCTCCATCCTCCGTCCATGTTTCAACATTTGTTACGACCTTTTCTTCTTCCTTTTCGTTATCATCCCTGTCGGCAGGCTCGGACTGAGAGTTGATTGCAATCTGTTCACCGCGCACTTCTTTTTCATCCCTTTTCTTGTCCCCGAAAAGCCAACTGAAAAAGCCCATGCAATCACGTCCCTTCAAGAGTTGCTGTCATACGTTCTATTATATCATATTTCGCTTGCTATAATATCGCAAAACTTTCATTTTACATAATCCAATCTCAACTCTCCGTAAAGATTCGCTGTAATCCGCATAATTCCAGCCTTGCTTTCGCAAAATGCACACCCTGCAAGCGATAGCAATTTCCCGATGCACACCCCCGGCAAAAATCCACGGCCAAATTTTATAAACTCGGAGCGAAGTTCTCATATCAAGCGGCATACGCCGCAAAAGACAAATCCTCGAATCCCCTTATATCAAGGGCTTTCGAGGATTTGTCTTTCCCGCTTGCTTGTATCAATTTTGCTATCCTTTTGTCGAGGAAGACAAGCGAAGCGAGCTTTGCCTGAAAGTCTTTCAGTTTCTGCTTGCGCGTCTTCGGCTGTTTCGCCTCCGCATATCATGTACGGTATATATTCGCGAAAAAAACGGAGCTTCCTGCTTTTCGGGAAATAGAAAAAGCCGACGCGCAAAGACCGTTTGCTGTCTATCCCCTGCGGGGGCTTGTGGAAAGGGGACAACCGACGATATTATATTTTCGGGTGCATACGGTCGGCAGGAATACACGAAAAAGCTGATTGACAGCGTACTATAAAAAGGAGCGGTTTCATGGAGCACTTGAAAGACCACATCAAGCAATATTGGACGCGGCGCGCGCCGTCTTTTGTCCGGCAGCGGCTCAGGGAATTTGAAAGCCCGAAGCGCGCGCTTTGGTGCAAGGAAATCGCACGGTATCTGCCTCAGGAGAGGCCGCTTCGGATCTTGGACGTCGGCACGGGAACGGGTTTTTTGGCCTGCCTGCTCGCCGCCGAGGGGCATACGGTGACGGGCGTCGACCTGACGCAGGAAATGATTTCCCGCGCGGAAATTTTTGCAAAAGAGGTGAACGTCCCCGCGCGATTTCTCGTGATGGACGCGGAACGCCCGGATTTTCCGCCGGAGAGCTTCGACGCCGTCGTTACGCGGAATCTGACATGGACGCTGCCCGACTTGGAAGAAGCCTATCGTTCATGGCACAAGCTGCTGGCAAAGGGAGGCGTGCTGATCAATTTCGACGCGGATTATTGCCATGAATTTTCCGACGCGGAAGAGATCGCGCTGTTACCGAATCACGCGCATAAGCTGATTCCCGCCGACCTCGTCGCGGAAAACGACGAGATTACGCTGGAGATGTGCGCGTACCAAAAGCGGCGGCCCGAATGGGACGTGCGGCTTTTGCTCGACGCGGGCTTTTCCCGCGTCACGGTGGACGCCGGCGTATGGAAACGCGTCTACGCCGAGCCGGACGAGTTTTACAACCCAACGCCGATTTTTACGATTGTAGCGGAAAAATAAGCGCCGTGCGCGGAGCGGCGGCGAATCTCGCCGCCTGACAAAAAGGATTTGTCTTTCGCCTTTACAATCTTTATGATACCGTACTTTTCAATGCTATAATGCGATTTAACGGGGATTGTGATATAATAAAACAAGAACAGAAGCGAGGTGACGGGATGGGCAATATTAAGCCGTGGGAAGATCTGACGATACAGGACGACTATATGTTCAAACTCGTCATGCGTAGCAAGCGCATCTGCAAGACGATGATTGAAAAACTCTTGAATATCAAGCTGGCTGACATTCGTTACATCGACGAGGAAAAGACCGTGAAGCCCAAGTACGAGAGCAAGGGCGTCCGTCTTGACGTCTATGTCGAAGGCAGCGGTGAGATTTTCGAGATTGAGATGCAGGTGCGGCAGCCGGATAGCGGGGAACTAGCGAAAAGAGTGCGCTATTATCAGGCGATGATTGATTCGGAGCGGTTGACGGCAGGACAGAAGTACAAGATGTTGCCGACGACCTACATCATCTTCATCTGCCCGTTTGATCCGTTTGACTTATCGCGGCATATCTACACCTTCCGTAACCTCTGTATTGAGGATAAAGGACTGGAATTGAACGACAAGACGACGAAGGTCTTTGTGAACTCCACAGGGACGGCAGACGATGTTACGCCGGACGTCAAAGCGTTCTTGGATTACGTGAACGGGGTATTAAGCGACGACGCCTTTGTCCGTGAGATTGACGATGAGATAGTACGAGTAAAGCAGATTGAGCAAGAGAGGGTGGGCTATATGACTTACGCGATGAAGATCGAAGAAGAACGCGAACTTGCCGAAGAGAAGGGCCGTGAAGCTCGTTCAGAAGAAATGGCCGTGGCTATGTTACAGGCCCACGAACCTTTAGATAAAATCGTAAAATATACGCTGTTGTCCATAGACCGTGTAAAAGGGCTGGGTAAATTACATAGCTTATTGTAGTAGATTAACAAGAAAGATATTATCATAGACAATCTTCATAAAGAGGAAAGTCAATAGGAACGATTTTGGCGTTTTTACAGTAAAAAGGCTTCGAGGAGTTAACATGCCAGTGGCATGTTAACGGCCTCGAAGCCTTTTGCTTTCCTATGGTGACCTGGGAGGGACTCGAACCCCCGACCCTTTGGTTCGTAGCTATCGAGTGGACGTTTGCGGGGATGCGGTCAATGCTTGAAATCGTTGGTATTACTTGATTTCGAGGCATCTCATTTTTACGAACGTTTGTAGGAATTTGTATCGTTTTCGCGTAAATGAATATAATAAGGACTCATTCATTTTTTAACATGCTTTGCAATATGTTCGCAGTTTTGTGTTCGCTTGATTGTAATAGGTGACTATAGATAGCTTGTGTGGTCATTGTATTTGCGTGACCAAGTTTCCCTGCAATTGTTTGCAAGTCAACGCCAGCGGCAAGGAGATAAGAGGCTACCATGTGACGAAAGGTATGAGGCGTTATCCTTCTGAAGCCATGTTTCCTTGTGAATCTGTCCAGCCATGCGTTAAACTGGTCGGCATGACCGAGTCGCCCGTTAAAAGCACAGAACACGAAATCGTCCTGGATATTTTCTGCGCCTTTCCACTCGTCACGAGCGCGGAGTATCTTCCTGCGTTTCTGTATTTCTTTTTGATATGCGGAAAGCAATTCGCAAACAGGATCAGGAATAGAAATTTTGCGAGCAGAGCCGCCTTTTGTACGCGCTACAATGTGATTGCCTATCCCTTTGTTCCACTGACATTCCTGTTCTACGGTAACTATCTTTCCTTTGAGGTCTATATGCTTCCACTGCAACCCAAAGATTTCGCCGCGTCGCATGCCTGTGTAAATAGTGAGGTTGATAAGCGCCTGATGTTTAATATCTTCTTTGCTCAGTGCTTCAATAATAGCCTTGCATTCATTTACATCAAGGATTTCCATTTTCGGCTTGGATCGTTTTGGTTTGTCGATATGGGCAGCGGGATTGTCATTGATAAATTGCCATTGTACAGCTTTTTCTAGCATAGCATGGAGAAACGCATAGTGTTTCTGAATCGTATTGGCGGACAACTTTATCTTTCCATCGTTCGACAGGTTTTCCAAGAACTCCATAACATGATATGGTTTTAGCCTTTGCAGCGCATACTGGCCTAAGTATTTATCTATACGACGGAAAAGGTAGGTATCGTATTGAATGGTGTTTTCGGTAACATGCTTCTTCGCATAGTGGGTAATGTAGTAATCAAAGAACTGATGTAACGTACGTTGACCTTCTACGGCAGGAGCCTCGCCGTGCATTTCCAACGAAAATAGTTCCCAAGCCCGTTGGGCTGCCCGCTGGCTTGTTGCTTTGATAATGCGAGTTGCGACACGCTGTTTTCCATTATCGTCATAGCCCATAGAGACGGTCAACTTATATGAATCGTTCTTTAGTTTTTTGATATTGTGCGGCATTGTTATATCCTCTCGTTATGGGAAGACAGCTCATATGAAATCAGTAGTGGAACTTAAATTGATGTATATTTTACAAGAAAGCTGGAATACAGGAGCGGATTTTTGGTAAAGTGCCCGACTGCGAGTGAGAGCGCGTCGCCTTCCTGAAACGTAACGCATTCATATACTACTACTCTTCGTTATTATTCATCTTCTCATTGATTGTAGCATCGTTTTCCTTTCTGTTTTCGGAATTTTGAAAAACATATTGATTACTGCACGTTCAAGTGCCTGAATTGAAAATTGGCTAAAGAAAAGACCGGGGTACGCCCCGGCCTCTCTCGATGGCAGTTATTATGTGTTTCACATCACTTCCTTTCTTGACTATATTTTACATGAAAGCTAGAATGCAGGAGCGGATTTTTTATGAAGCCCGACTGCGGGTGAGCTAGAACCGCTTCAACGAGTGCTTTTAGTTGACGAAGGACGCGCCCGAAAACTTGACATCACAGATTGTGATGTCAAAAACGAAACAGCCAAAGCCGATTACGGGGGACACCGTTGCTAGCCATTCGTTCTTTTAGAACATGGCATTTTCATGCTTTTGCTATTCGGAGAAGCGATATTCTATTTTAATCAGCTTACTTGGTAGTTCTTGGAATAACGCAACGGCAAAAGGCAAACCGTCGGTTTGTTTTTTGACTGTATTTCACTCCAATCAAGCCATTCTCCTCACAGAGCTTTTGAATTTATTTCCCGGTTGTTTGAAAAAACGCTAAGATCTTTTCAAAAGCATCTTGTTCTCGGACACCGAGCCAGTTTTTCCGGGAGGTTCTGATTTGCGCCAGATAGCGGGGATTGGCAAAAGTGTCTTGGAGACGGGAAACAATATCGGAATAGCTGTTCTTGCGCATTTTGTCGTTGCCAAATATATAGCGATGCATACAGCCATCCAATATTTCAGCATTTACATGGTCGACGAGGTAACAAATATCGAAAACGTCCTTGAACCGCGTGGAAAGAGGGCCAAACTTCAAAAGCGAACACAACTTTTCAGTCAACATCTGTTCGCGGGAATTTATGAGCAGGCTGGCACCGTTATCATCCATGCAGACATCAAAGCAATACTCCTCTTGCTGTATGGAAAGGTCTTTATGGACGCCAAGGTCAATCTTGCTTTCGATAGCCGTATCCTCATCATAGATGCGGATTGCAAAACATTTGCCTTGATAGTCTTGATGTTTGAGTGGCTCAATCGTTCCGATGATTTCAATATGGATGTCGCCGAAGATATTGATAGAGGCAATGAATCGCCGGATAGCCTCGTCGGTGAGCGGATAACGAATAAAGTCTATGTCTATATCTTGCGTAGCGCGGCGAATATCCCCAGTCAAGCTGCGCATGACGACGCCGCCTTTGATGGTGACATGACGGCTTAATTTCCCCTTGGAGATTGCCTCCAGCACGATATCTTGGCAGAGTTTTGCTCGTGCATTTGCCCCTCGGTATCCCTGCTTTTCAATATCGGTAAGCCATTCCTGTATTCTCGGCATCAAAAAACCTCCTCGTCCAAACGCTTCCAGAGAATCTTGCTCTTGGGAAAGATGGTTGCATATTCCTGAATCCGGGCAATATCCAACTGATCCACGATTTCACGGTAGCGCCGCAGGATTTCCTTGTAGTAGTCATACGGCAATTTGCTTTTGCACCGCAATAATTCAATCAGCATACGCTCTTTGTCATAGATGCGGATGGTTGTTCCTTCATGTTCTCGAATCTCCATGCCCAAGGGAAAAATCCTGTCGGGGACAAAGACCTGTTTGATGCGGGCGTCTTTCAAGCGTGCTGCCTTGGATGGAGTGGCGATGTAATAATAATCGGGAATATCCGTCGTCAGGCCGTGGTAGTAGAAAGCGCTTTCGGTTGCAAAAATAGCCTTGGGATACTTCTTTTGGATAATTGCCAATTCAGGAACACGCGGAGTATCTGCATAAATTCCCTTTTCGATACGATAGATACGATTATCCTTTAACGCTTGCGCAAGTTGGTATGTATTGGCATATCGACGTTCACAGGCTGAATAGTCTAAGAGCATACAGAAAGCACCTCCTTTCCCTAATAGTCGGTAAAAAATATGTTTTTACCGAGCTCTACATAGATTATACCATAGTTGCCATTATCTGCAACGATTATTTTCGGTTCACATATACATGCGAATGGAAGGAGAACGACGTGAATGGTCGACGGAAAAACAACGTTGGATTGAGTACAGATTCAAGGTAACTTTTTGTGACCTTGAAAATGCAGAAAGCAGGAATAACGCGGATTATAGCGAATCATTACGAAGAGGTGATAACGGGTGCGGATTTTTATCGATGCGGATGCCTGTCCTGTGGTGCAACAAACGGAGACCGTCGCTCGTCGTCACGGCGTTCCCGTCACGTTGCTTTGCGATACAAACCATGTCCTGCGCTCCGATTACAGCGCGGTGAAAGTTATCGGCGCGGGAGCGGATGCGGTGGATTTCGCGCTCGTCAATCTTTGCCAAGCGGGGGACGTTGTGGTCACGCAGGATTACGGCGTGGCGGCGATGGCTCTCGGAAAACGGGCGTATGCGCTTCATCAGGACGGCTGGCAATACACGGACGAGAATATTGACCGATTGCTTGCCGAGCGGCATATGGCAAAGAAAACTCGTCGCGCTTCGCAGAAAAATCATCTCAAAGGTCCTCGCAAGCGGACGGAAGAAGATAACGAAAAGTTTATGGAAAGCCTTGAAAGGCTGTTGGTGAGCGCAAATGGAAATTGAGCGGCAGTTTTTGGTGACGGAACTTCCTCCCTTGCCGAAAGCATATGAAACTATACGTCAGGGCTATGTGGCTTTCCTGCCGGAAATACGAATCCGTGAAATTGATGGCAGTCACTTTCTGCTGACGGTCAAACGTGGGGCCGGCCTTGTACGGGAAGAATGGGAGACGGAAATCTCCAAGCAGGAGTTTGACAGCCTTGCGGCGCGTCTCTATTCCGAAACGTGCATGATTGAGAAACGGCGTTATCATATTCCGTTAGAGGATGGACGGATGGCAGAGCTTCATGTCCATGAAGGACATTTAACAGGCCTAAACTATGTGGAGGTTGAATTCCCCACGACGGAAGCGGCGAATGCCTTTCAGCCGCCGTCTTGGTTCGGGCGTGAGGTGACGGAGGAGGAAAGTTTTTCCTATAGGAAATTATCGGTCAAACGACTATTAGTTGCTTTTCAAATGTGCCAGCAGTTCATGTAACAGCGCTTTTTCTTGCAGATGGGTAATAGCAAAGCACTTTTTCCCGGCGTCCTTGAGGGAAGCACCGATATGATAGGCTTCTTTGCGATCAAGGATGAGGAAGCGGTCGTGAAATACATTCGTGTGGTGGATTGCCAGTGTTGGGTACTGTCTGTTAAATTTCTTGACATCGTCGGCAGTCAGGCGCGTATTTGGCGAGGTATATATATCGACGCGAACATTCGGCTGTTTCTTTGCCAAGATATTCAATGTGCCAATATCCACATAGCCGTCGACGAGTATAAGGCTGTCTGTCGCTTTTTGTACGATACTTGTCAACAGGCTGAATGCATCGTATATCTGCCCGTCAAAGAATATTTTTTGATTTGATTCTGCTCTTTCGTTCAGTACGTCGAAAATTTGATCCAGTTTGTTGTCCGTTTCCTTTTGGTAGGCCAGTTGGCGAAGTTCTACGGCGCTGATGCGTTCGAAGAGCAAGGAGTTATTGGCGATGAAATGGCGCATTTCAACGAAAGCTCGCATAATGGCGATGCTGACTCGAATAGCGGTTTCGCTGCGAAGGACGCTGGCCAGCATGGAGATGCCTTGTTCCGTGTAAGCATAAGGAAGATAGCGGCGACCGCCGCGCCCGGTATCGTTTGACATCCCAATTTGGGATGTCAAACTGTCAAATTCTTCCTTGCTCAATTGAAAGCGGAAATCTTCGGGAAAGCGGTCTGCGTTGCGGGCTACGTTTCGATTCAGTATCCTTGTTTCTACCTGATAAAATTGCGCCAAGTCAGCGTCCAGCATGACTTGCTTGCCACGTATCGTATACACAAACTGGCTGATACGTTGGCTGTCAACGTTGACAGGAGCAGGCATGGAACGATTATCCTTCACGGCTATTGTCTCTCCTTTTGACATCCCAAATTGGAACCTCAAACATTCCGTGTCTGGTACATTTTACAATTTGTACCAAAAGCGCCCACCGCTTGGTGAGCGCCTGTAATTATTATTTCTTTTTCTTGCCTTTCTTTCCGTTGACCAGTTCCTTGAATGCTGCGCTGGCCTTGAAGACCGGGAGCTTCGCGGCGGGAATTTGGATTTCTTTGCCCGTCTGCGGGTTGCGGCCTTTGCGAGCGGCACGCTTTGACACCTTGAAGGAACCGAATCCAAGGAACGCAACCGAGTCCTCTTTCTTCAGAGCTTCGCGGATTGTCGCGAGTGCTGCCGAGACGACAGCGTCAGCGGCTTTCTGCGTCGTACCGGCTTTCTCGGCGACGGCTTTGATGAAATCTGCTTTCTTCAAAAGAATCCCCTCTTTCGTTTATTGCGCGTGTTTCCGCGCTTCACGGGTATTATAACACAGAAGAACGCGATGTAAATAGGGATTGCATGTTTTTTATCGCAGGAACGTAGATATTTCAGCGCAATATGGCCAGAGGAAATCTTTTTTATAAAAAATTTACATATAGACGTATCGTGTCCATACGGAGTGATATAATTAAGTCAAGATGAAGACGAGGTGATGAAGATGCGAATTTTAGTGGACGCGGATGCTTGTCCAGTGGTGCAACAAGTGGAATCTGTCGCGCGGTGGCATAGGGTTCCTGTCACTTTGCTTTGCGATACGAATCATGTCCTTGTCTCCGATTACAGCAATGTTATGGTCGTCAGCGCAGGCAAGGATGCTGTGGATTATGTGCTTGCCAATCTCTGCCAAGCTGGAGATGTGGTGGTTACGCAGGATCGTGGTGTGGCTGCTATGGCGCTGGGAAAGAGCGCATTTGCTATCCATCAGGATGGCTGGCAATATGTGGACAATATTAAGACCAAGCGTTTTTCGCTCCAAAGATTTAACTGGAGACATTTTCATAAAGGCCGTAAACGGACAGAGGAAGACAATGACACTTTCTTGGCAAACTTTGATATGCTGCTGGCCAAAATTGCCGAGGACAAAGAGGAGCAAGCATGGCGGTTGTGGGCGGCATCTATTGCCGACAGCGAGAATGATGGTGAAGAAAGCCGTCAAATGGCATAAGGCGTATGTGCCTGCATTAAGCAATATATGAAAGCGAGGAATTTTGCTAAATGGAATCAATATTGGACTATAAAGGGGATCGCGGGCTGCGGATGCTGGATATCTTCGAGCGGCTGAATCGTGGGGAACTACTGAACAAGCGAGAACTATCCCAATATTACGGTGTGGGCGAGAAAACCATCCAACGCGACATCGAGGATATTCGCAACTATCTGGCCGACAGACATGATGCGCACGTGAGCGCCACTATCCAATATGACCGAGGGGCAAATGGGTACCGATTGACGCGCTTTGAGCGGGAATGGCTCACCAATCAAGAAACGTTGGCACTCTGCAAAATACTTTTGGAAAGCCGCGCTTTGGAAAAAACAGAGCTGCGCGGGTTGATTGAAAAACTGCTGACGCAAGCATCTCCAAATGACCGTACTATCGCCGAAGACATCATACGCAGTGAATACGGTGCTTATGTACCGCTTCGACATGGAAAGAAACTGCTGGAAGCTCTTTGGAAGATATCCTTGGCAATTCACCGCCATAAGGAAATCAGTTTCTGCTATACACGGAAGGACGGTATGTCTCATCGACGTAAAGTGAAACCACTCTCCATCATGTTCTCGGAGTATTATTTCTATGTGATTGCCATCTATGAGGATGCCGACGAGGGAGAGGTTTATCGGACGTACCGCATTGACCGGCTGACGGGTCTGAAGGAGACCGGAAAATCGTTTCGTATCCCTCACAACGCTAAATTCCATGACGGCGAATTCCGCAAACGGGTACAGTACATGTACGACGGCAAGATGCGCACCATTCGGTTCAAGTATCATGACTCATCCATCGAGCACGTCATGGATCGCCTGCCTACAGCCAAAGCGAAAAAGCTGGCAGACGGTGTATATGATGTCACGGCGGAGGTCAGCGGCAAAGGCATCTTGATTTGGCTGCTCAGTCAAGGCAGCCAAGTAGATGTTCTTTCTCCGGCTGAGTTGCGAGAAGAGTGGTTAAATGAAATCAAAAGGGTTAAAGAGACTCATTGACCGTTGCCTCATATGCCATGACTAAAGGGATTGTCGCTGAAATTTGTTTTCCTCAAAACCACGCCAACCAACAGGAAGGAGGGCTAATGCAATGAACAGAATGTTATCTTGTAAACAAACAGAATCCCCAAGGAGTGCATTGTGAAGGAACTTCATCAGTCATCGAATCAATAAGGCAACAATAGAGGACGAATGAAATGGCGCGAAAGCGGTATTAGAGGTACAATGAAGGAGGAGAAGCATCATGGGCAATCCGAGAACAATCCACATTAAAGGAACGGGAACCGCATCGGCAGTTCCGGATTACGTCACCATTACGATGGAGCTTCAGGCGCAGCACAGGGAGTATGTGCAGGCAATGCGTATCGGGGCACAGCAAGTCGAGATGCTGCGGGAGGCCGCCACAGAGGCCGGTTTTATGGCCGAAAATCTCAAGACCGCTTATTTCTCCGTGGATGCGGAGTATGAAAGTGAGGAACAGGAAGAGAATGGTCGCACGCGATATCATCGCGTGTTTGTGGGCTATGTCTGCAAGCACACGCTGAAGCTGTCCTTCGATTTGGACAGTGAGCGTATGGAAAAGGCCATGACCGCCATCGGCGATTGCTTATCCAAGCCGGAGGTGTCCATTGCCTTCACCGTGAAGAATAAACAAGCCATGCGCGATCAAGTTTTGGAATCGGCAGCGCAGGACGCCCGTCGTAAAGCGGACATTCTTTGCAAGGCTTCCGGAGTCACTTTAGGCGATTTGCTTCGTGTCGAGTATTCTTGGGGTGAAATCAATATCAGCCACTCGCTTGACTTGAAAATGGATTGCTGTGCTTTGGGTGAGGCATCCCCGAGTTATGATTTTCATCCCGATGACATCGAAGCAGGCGACACCGTGGATTTTTATTGGGAGATTCGGTAATGCTGTGAATGGAGGGAGAAGACTATGTTTGAATATCTGAAATTCTCCATCGGCAGCATGGAAAGCGGGTATAAGACCGTTGTCCTTCGGTGCGAAAACGGGGATGTGCATTATGAGATTCTTCGCTCCGGACTGTTAGGTATCGCAAAGGGAAAACACAAAGCCGATGTAAGCGACGATTGCTTCACAGGCTGGACGGCACTGAACATTGCGGCGTGGGACGCTATTTACACGAGCCCCCATAGCTCCAATGGCGAAGTATGGCGACTTACTGTGCGCGAAGACGGCGCAACGTATAAAAGCCGAGGGGAATCATCGTATCCAAGGCAATGGGATCAATTTCTGAGATGGCTCGATGCCCTGATGCCGGAGATGGCGTTTGTAGCCCAAGATCAAATAGAGTGTGCGCGATTATCATATAAAGGTGCGCAGCCGAGCGGATACTTCCTCGTCGAAAGTCTCATCATGGATCGGCAAAAGCAACACATCGTCGTTGAGAAGAATATTTCAAGTATGGAGGATGGAGTTTGTCGAAGGAAGAGCCGACACGTTTATGAAGTGAGTTATGGAATGCAGGAAGCACTGGAGCATTTCCAAAGTTTCCGTTTCTCCCGCGACGCACACACTCAAGAGGCAATTAAGACTACGACTCCTCCAGAAACATCTTCTTGCGGGGAACGTCTGTTGCTGCCGGAGTATTTCCCGCGAAACTCAATAGAGGCTGTTTTTCATCCGGAGATTTCTTTGGATGTAACGTTCCACGCACTACCGGAGTTGCATTTGGAGAGCGTTCCGAAATGGCTGCGGAGAGAGGATTGTGAGAAACAATGGAATCGTACAATCCGGCAACTCCATGCACTCCTGCCCGACATTGAAGCAAAGCTCCTTTCCCCTGAAACCTATCGCCTTGAACTGCATGGAGGGAAATACATCTACTGCAAGGTGCGCTTCCCGGATAGCTACCGCTTATACAGCTACCGCACAGAGGACGAGTCGCTGCAGATTGGCGATATGGTGGACGTGCCGGTTGGTCAGGATAACAACGTGATATGCGGACAAATTGAAAACATTGGGTACTTCAATGAGATGAACGCGCCATATCCAGTCCATAAGACAAAGCTCATCATCGGAAAACACGAAGAAGACGAGGAAAACGAAAGCGAATATTGACGACGAAAAGGGAGGAAATTTACTATGACTATTTTTGATATCATTGTTCTGGCAGTCATTGCTGTAGCGGTTTTAATCGCCATTACTTCTAAGTGCTATGTCAAAGCCCCTCCGAATGTGGCGCTGATTCTTTCCGGTCTTAGGAGCAATCCCCGTATTCTTGTTGGCTCCGGTGGTTTTCAAATTCCGTTTTTGGAACGCATTGATCAACTTTATCTTGGACAGCTTTCCGTGGATATCAAGACGGAGCAATCTGTTCCGACAAATGATTTCATCAATGTTCGCGTGGATGCGGTCGCAAAAGTCATGGTGGGAGATTCCCCGGATGACCGTCTAAAAGCGTCCCGGAATTTTCTTAACATGACTCCGGATGGCATAGCCATTACGCTGAAAGATTCGCTGGAAGGCAATATGCGCGAAATCATCGGCACATTGAGCCTCAAGGAAATCAATACGGATCGCGACAGCTTCAGCGACCAAGTCATGAACAAAGCCGCCGCTGATATGAAAAAACTTGGCGTTGAAGTTATTTCCTGTAATATCCAAAATGTCACCGATGAAAACGGCCTGATCGAAAATCTTGGTGCTGATAATACGGCTCGGATTCGTAAAGATGCCTCTATCGCGAAAGCATTGGCGGATCGCGATGTTGCTATCGCACAGGCGCAAGCCGCAAAAGAAGCAAACGACGCAAAAGTCGCCAGTGATCTTGAGATTGCCAAAAAGCAAAATGACCTCTCTATCCGCAAAGCTGAACTCAAAAAAGAAGCCGATATCCAGCAAGCTATAGCGGATGCGGCTTACAAAATCCAAGAGCAGGAGCAGGAACGCTCTATCCAAGAAGCTACGGTCAATGCCCAAATCAAGAAGGCAGAGCGCGAAGCCGAGTTGAGACGGACTGAAGTCGGCGTCAAGGAACAGACGCTTGCCGCTGAAGTCCAAAAACAGGCCGACGCAGATAAGTATGCTGTCGAGAAACAGGCGGAGGCCGCTCTTGCCCGCCGCACCAGAGATGCGGAAGCAAATCTCATTGAGCAGCAAAAAGAAGCGGACGCAATCCGCGCAAAGGGCGAAGCGGAAGCCGCTGCCATTCGCGCCAAGGGTGAGGCTGAGGCTGCTGCGATAAGAATGAAAGGTGAAGCGGAAGCTGCCGCGATGGATAAAAAAGCCGAAGCAATGCGGAAATATGGTGACGCGGCGAAAGCGCAAATGGTTATGGAAATCCTGCCGCAGGTCGTTGCGGAAATCGCGAAGCCTATGAGCGCCATCGACAATGTAACGATTATCGGCGGGGGCAAAGATTCCGGCATGGGCGCGGTATCCGATCAAGTTCCTGCTATCCTCGCAAAAACCTTCCGTTCCATCAAGGCGACCACCGGTATCGATCTTGCAGAAATCATGAAAGCGGAAACCTATGATGCCAAGGTTAACCGGAACTACAAAATCGAAGGACTGGATGGTGCTTTGGAAAAAATCAAAGGAAATGACGCAAAGCAGGAATCCGGAGTGGTGGACAAAGAAAATATGGATAACGGGGATACTTCGATGGACTCTCCTGAAAAATAATCATTGGCTCTGCATTGGAGAGTTATTGATGTCTTATCATAAAGCAGGCGGGGCATGCTTGACGCATGGCTCCGCCTGCTTTTCTTATAGAAGAATATATCAATCGAATGACCGAAAAATCGGGTTATTTCCTTGCTATGTCCCTGTTCACTCCAATCAACCAAAAGCCGACATCCAAGAGCTTCATCTGCGGATACAAAAAATCGTAAGCCTTTAGCTGTTTTCTTGTCTCTTCCAGTTTGGTGTAATTGCGTTTATAGAAATTTGTCAACCCAAGCAAAGACGCAATATTGTAATTCCCTGTTGTTACACCTTGCCTTTTGATTCCCGCAATAAAATATTTGTCATAGGCAGGGACGCACCCAAGTGTACCCATCAGGATTTTTGTAATCAGCGCCATTGACAATCTGGACTTGAGATGTGCTCCTTTTATGTTCCGGCGAATTTCGTCATAATACCTTTCTATGGTGCTTTCCAGTTTTTTGAGACTGTTTTGGACTTCTTGCTTTTCCATTGCGATGCATTCAATCCCGAAAAGGCAGTCATATTGGGGCTTTAATATTTCCTCGACAATCGGGATATGGATTCGATAGTCTTTTTGCAGAAGGAAAGAAGAACCTCTGTACATCCCCCAACTGGCAAGATAAAAAGCAAGCTGCAAACTTAGGTAATCGTAATCGGGTGATGCTTGATGCCTTGCGTCATGGAAGCTTTTATAGCAATGCTCCCATGAGCGATGCCGCCCATTGGGGTCTGAACGCCACGTCTCATAAGCGGAGATGACGGTGTTCACCAGCAGATCGATTGTATCCATGCAATACCAGCTCCAACGGTTCATGTAACGGAATTAAAAAATTCTGGCACCACTTTTCAGTAACGTTGATGGGGGATATTTATAGGGAGTGTTGGTTTCAATACATCGCTTGACCAGCTTTGGAACATTGCACGCATCATCCGATGGCATCCGTTTTGGATCGAGGATTTCTCCGAAGC
>ERZ842401.4739-NODE-4739-length-15589-cov-8.153599_pt1 | contig 15589 bp, 18 predicted proteins | sample MGYA00521270_ERZ842401 | MGnify/ENA primary metagenome ERZ842401 (study PRJEB31892, sample SAMEA3878208) | bioreactor metagenome | biome: Moose rumen | place: Sweden | collected 2011-10 | study: EMG produced TPA metagenomics assembly of the PRJEB12797 data set...
TCAATGCCTTGTGCATGTATTGTTTCTTTAACTGTTTTCATTTAGTTTTCTCCTTCAAATTGGGAACACAGTGCGTTCCCAATCTATCCCAAAAGTGCGACAATCCGTAGCAGTTTTTTATTATCCCTCAATCTCAGCAATTATCCTGTCGATTTCTGCACGGAGAAAGTTTTCTTTCTCTACAATCTCTGCAATCTGAGCATTCAGAACTTTTATATCAATTACTTCTCTTATGTCTTCGGCTTCCACATAGCTTGAAACAGAAAGGTTGTATTCGTTCTGGGCAATTTCATCGTTATTTACAAGGCGGCTTACATAGTCGATTTTTTCTTTGCGCTCGGTAAAGACTTTGAGGATGTTTTCAATGTTTTCTTCTGTAAGTTTGTTTGAATTAGTTACCTTTACACATTCCTTTGATGCATCAATAAAGAGGGTCTTGCTTTCTGCCTTTCCCTTTTTCAAAACCATAATGCAGGTTGCAATGGAAGTTCCAAAGAAAAGATTATCAGGAAGCTGAATGATACAGTCGATGAAGTTGTTGTCAATAAGATATTTGCGGATTTTCTGCTCGGCTCCTCCTCGGTACATAATGCCGGGAAAACATACGATTGCTGCCGTTCCGTTTGTACTAAGCCAGCTCAATGAGTGCATTATAAAAGCAAGGTCGGCTTTTCCCTTTGGAGCCAAGACGCCAGCAGGACTGAATCTCTGGTCATTTATAAGAATTGGATTGTCGTCTCCTTCCCACTTTATTGAATAAGGCGGATTAGAAACGATTGCCTCAAAAGGCTCATCATCCCAATGTTTTGGGTCTATGAGAGTGTCGCCGAGCTTTATATTAAACTTGTCATAACTTACATCATGCAAAAACATATTGATTCGGCAAAGGTTGTATGTGGTGATGTTGATTTCCTGGCCGTAGAATCCCAGACGAACATTATCGCTTCCTAAGATTTTTGCAAAATTCAGAAGAAGGGAACCTGAACCGCAGGCAGGGTCATAGACTTTGTTCACGGTCTTTTTGCGCTGTCCGTTTGCATCCACAAGGGTAATCTTTGTAAGAAGCTCAGAAACTTCCTGAGGCGTGTAATACTCGCCGCCCGATTTTCCCGCATTAGAAGCATACATGCCCATAAGGTATTCATAGGCATCGCCGAAAGCGTCTATTGAGTTGTCGCTGTAATCGCCGTTACCTAAATTCATACTTGCAATACCGTTCATCAGCTTTACAAGCATTTCATTTCGCTTTGTAACGGTCGCGCCGAGCTTGTTTGAGTTTACATCGATGTCATCAAAAAGCCCCTTAAAATCATCTTCGCTTTTTGTTCCAATGGCAGAACCTTCAATTTCCTTGAAGATTTTTGCGAGCTTTTCATTAAGGTCTGTATTGTCTTTATTCGCCATTTCAAGGACATTACAGAAAAGCTGGCTTGGAAGAATGAAAAAGCCCTTTTCTTCTACAATATCATCTTTAGCGCTTGCTGCTTCTTCGTCAGATAACTTTGAATAGTTAAAGTCCTTGTTTCCACTTTCAATTTCGCCTTTTGAAATATATCTGTCTAAGTTTTCAGAAATATAGCGGTAGAAAAGCATACCAAGCACATACTGCTTAAAATCCCATCCGTCTACGCTTCCACGAAGGTCGTTTGCAATTCCCCAAATTGTGCGGTGGAGTTCCGCCCGTTCTGTCTCTTTTTTGTTGTCTGCCATTTTTTAATTTTCCCTTTAATAACAACTATTTTTTTATTATAGCATGAAATTATGGTTTTAGGGTGAAAAATCAAGATTTGATTGTCACTAAAAAACCTAAATATTTAAGTTTCTGTGACAGATAATAAATATATACAAATGAAGTAAATATATACAAATGATTTCAAATGTATATACAAATGAAATAAAATTGACATATTTTTATCAATTGTATATACTGAAAGCGTAGAGGGGTAAAAATGAAAACTATTTGTTTTGCCTTGCAGAAAGGCGGCGTTGGAAAAACTTCTGTCAGCGTATCAGTTGCAGCGGAATTGGCAAAAAAAGGAAAAAAAGTTCTGCTTATAGATGCAGACCCACAGGGAAACGCTTCGAGCTGGCTTTTGACGGCTTTGAACAAGGAATTTGCAGATGTCCTTTTCGGAGACGCAACACTGAAAGAATCTGTCATGGAATCTACCGTAAAAAATCTTTTTGTATTGCCTACTGCAGGAACAGACACAAGGCTTAATGAATATTCAGAGACAAAAGCCCTCACCTCTCAGTATAAAATTGCTGATGATATAATGCCTTCTATCCGCCTTGACGGATATGACTACTGCATTATTGACACAAGCCCTTCATTCAAGGCTTTAGAAAGGTCATGCGTTGCGGCTGCAGATGAGGTTGTTGCTGTCCTTACCCTATCTAATATGGGTACGGATGGACTAGAAATCTTCGGAAATCATCTTGCAAATGCAAGAAAAGAAATGCGGCTTGGCGAAAAGCCTGTGTTTAACAAGATTGTTTTGAACAATCACAATCAGGGCTTCAAGCAGCAGAAAGAAATTTTAAGTCAGATTGAAGAAGCAACAAAGGCTTTTCAAAAATTTATTGTTCCGCAAGACCAGGTATTTGACAGAGCCTGCGGCGGACACGGCTCTATTGATATGTTCAAGGCAAAACCCGAGACAATTTCAGCAATCGAAGAGATTGCAAGGAGTTTATAATGGCACTTTCAAGAAATTCAGCAGCTAATACAGCCCCTGCTCCAGTCCCAACGGCAAATGTAGGTAAGCAGCTGGAGAGTTTTAATTCTGCAATTACTGCAACACCTGTAAAAGAGCAGAAAAACGAGAAAAGCGTTATGATTTCAATGCGAATTCCTGAAAACATGAGAAATGAGCTTAAATCTTTTTTTGCAGCTCACGGAATGAGCCTTTCAAACGGACTTATTGCAAGTGCTAACTTTTTAAAGCTAGAAGAACAGATAGGAGCCGTTACCCTCTCAAACGGAATTGTAATTAAGCGTAAGTAGGCTGAAAAACAGCCCCTCAGACGCAAATAGAAGCGTTTTGAGCGTGTTTTTTAATGAATTTGAGTAATTTTACGTCTGATGTTAAAACAGGGCGTTTTTTTGGTGATTTTAGGTAAATATGACCGGTGAAGAATTAGGTATTGAGCTTCTTAGAAGAATGGCGGAAGTTCAAAGTGAAAAAAAAATTAAGAATCCCAGCATTGCCGATATTACAATGCTCAGTCAGCAACTTCCCAAAGAGGAATATGACAATTTTTATTATATGAGCCAAATCGGAAACCTTATTGTAAATCTTTCAAAGCAGGAAATAAGTTATGCCAACCAATTTTACAGATGGTTCAATGGAATTGAATCTGCGGCTGGTGATATTATAAGGGCTGAGAAAACGGTTGAAATAAATCCAGGCTTGAATGATAAATATCTGCATACATTAAAAAACTTTGCGGAAGATAAATATACGGATAATATAAGCGGAGTTAGAAATAATTACGTTTTGCTTCATCGGGCATTGCGTTCTTTATTGGCTGCTGATTGTCTGATGAAAATTGTAATAAAAACTTATAAAATTTCTTTCATGAAGTGTTATTTGTATGACATTAAAGAAATTGAAAGTGTTTTTGATTTTTTGAATACGAAAATAAACGGACTTGAAAAATATGTAACTGATGAAAATAAGAATGTATATAAAATCTTTCAAAAAATTGATATGAAAGATTTTGAATTGGATAAAGAAATGGTGAAACTGACCGAAAAGGTTGCTTTTTTAAGTCATTTAGATAGTCTGATTCTAAAATGGTGCAGCAATTATGAAGTGATTCTTAATAATCTTATGGGATTTGAATTATTTCCGAATCAGAATTGGATTGATTCATACCTTAAGCCAAATGGTGCTAAATATGGTGTTTTCAAGTATCCTGATAAAAGCGGTCATTATGAAGCGGAATGGGGAGGAATAAAATGGCAAATGTAAGTACAAATGATGATGAAAAATTATTTTCCTCTCAAACTCTGGCACAATCCAATTATGTTGGTATTCCAGCAAGACAAACTTCTGAACATACTGAAAAAACAAAATATTCAAAAATGTATGAAGGACAGCTTACAAATGCCTTAACAACTGTCAACAGTAAGAAAACAAAGCATGTGGAAAAATTATTGGATGACGGTAATCAGGGCTGGCTTTTTGATTTAAGTGAACTTGGAGGAGGAGAAGTCTCTCTTTCAGACCCTGATAATAATACTTTGTCTATGACTTCATCTCAGCTACTTGATATTGTCGGAATATATTTAACAGAAAAACTTCCGTATAAAGCTTCTGATGAGCAACTTGTAAAACATTTGGATTGTGTTTTGAAAGTTGACAGCTATATGAAAATTAGAGGTATAACAAGTCGGGAAGATGCAATAAAACAGTTAAAGAAGGACTTTAGAGCTTTGTATAATGCAAGTACAGTTGCCACGATTACAAGACATGCAAAAGGCGGTAAAAAATTCTCTGAAAAATTGGAAGTAAGATATATAGACGCAATTCCTAAAGGTCATATAAAAGATTATGCACATTTTAGAATTGCTTTATCTTTTGCAAGGTATCTAGCTCATACAACAATGATGCCTTATCCGATAATTATTCTAACAGCATCAAAAAATAAAAATGTTTACTACATTGGTAAGAAATTAGCAGCCCATTATAATATGAACCGAAAAAAAACAAATGCTACAAGCATATCGGTTGACGCTCTTTTAAATTATACTCCGGAAATTCCTACGTTTGAGGAAGAGTACAGCAGAAGCCGACACTATGAACAAAAATGTATAAGACCTCTCGATAATGCTTTAACGGAATTGGTAAACATCGGAGTTTTGACAGAATATACATGGTGGCACGGAAAAAACAAACAACTAAGAGATGATGAGCTGAATAATTGGTCTTTTAACAGAGATTCTGGAAAAGATTTTTTCATTCATTTTGAATTTAAGGAACATCCATTTGATTCTAAAGACGATGAAAATACAAAATATATTGTTCAGAGTCTTATTGAGGAAAATCCTGATAAGAAATCGGGGTCTGAAAGTCGCAAAATCGGGGTCTGAAAGTCGCAAAATCGGGGTCTGAAAGTCGCAAATACTTTTTTAAGTCTTTATAATATATAGATTTAGAATATGCGTTTTTCCCTAAGACTTATTAAGACTTATTAGACTTGCTAGAAATTCCTACTCATAAAAATCTCATTTGCTAATATGTAGCTACAGTTTTTTTACTTCTTTGGAAGTATTAGCTTATTTTTCAGGTTCATTAAGTTGGTAATCATTCCTGATTGATAAGCCGTGTATTTTTTGGATTCAAGATGTTTTGTGGGGAATACACGAACTGAACGCTACAAGGGGATAGCACGAAAGCGGTTCTGAAGCGAGAATATTCTTCCGAATGCCGAGAGAAAACGGCGGACGGCACCAGACCAGACGACAACGCGTGATGCGACATGGCAGGTGGCAGAGGATTAACAGGGTGGGGGCGTGAAGAAGAAGCCCTGAGTGCTGGTACTTACTTACGAGGAAAATTCTACCTACATCAGCGAGTAAGCGTCTGATGTGCCTGGATGGCTCCATACTGGGCGGCTCCGCCAAGCATGAACATCAAGGGCAAATGCCGTAACCTGCCAAACAGTTGCATGAAAATGTACTCTGTGGGGTAGGGGGGGCTTTGCCTAAATTCACCACCTGTCCACCACCAAGCATAAGGAAGATTTTGATTTAATAAGATTTATTGTTCTAAAAATTCTTACTCATCTCAATTTGAATTGCCTGAAATAGACCGTCTTTCTTGTTGTTGTAAAATCTTGCAAAACCTATATATTTAGGTTATTATTTTATAAGATTATTTATGAAAACTAGTAAGCAAAATCTCGATGAGGAATTAAATATTATTGAGGTCAAGTCTCAGACAGTTTTTAATAGACTTGATACTATCCGTGAATCATCCAAAGGCAAAAACCGTATTTTTATTTCACAAGAAGAATTTGACCTGCTTTATGATGCAGCAGTGAAATTAAAGGAAAGTGCAGGCTGGGCGCAACATTACAATAAGCAGCTTTATAAGAACAGGGGTAAGGGTACTTCAATAAAGAAAAAAGCAGCTTCTGTTGAAAATGGAAAAAAAGGAGGACGACCACCTAAAGAAATTACGATTGCAAGAAGAAGGGTAGGGGAGATTGAAGACCTTCGTTTTTCAGATATAAAAATTACTGATGAGATGAAAACTGAACATGATGAGCTTGTAAGAAAAATTCACGCATGGGAAGATTCTAAGGGAATCATCTGGAGTTATTGGGAAGGAGGGGTGTAATTTGAATCTCTCTTCTTATATGGACTTTCATCGTCAATATTACGTTCCAAGAACTATGTCCGAAGTCAGCTCTATAGGCTTGTCTTGTTCATGATTGGGAGAATAAAAGAAAACCCAAATAAATAGGTTTTGAACCGACACTGTCGGTTCAAAATTAGAGAGTTCTGGTTAGTTTAAGTTCCAAGGTTCGCTCAATTTCTCTTTTTATTTCTTTGGCTTTCTTAAAATGTCTTTCAAAGAAGCCATATCCACCTTTTTCAGATTTATCTTCAAGCATATCCTTAAATGTTGTTTTGCCATTTTGTTTACACTCTGTAATTGCGTTTTCAATATCTGTTATAGGTGTGTCTAAAAGCATTTCTGTAAAATCCTGCGTTCCAAAGCTATATTCACAAACATTTTCTCCTTTTGCATTTTCATAATAGCGTTTATGTCCGTGAAGTAATGTATCATATGTCTTTTTTACGTTTGCTATGAAGCCTTTAATTCCGTCTCCAACATTCTTGATAAAACTTTTTTTTGAAAGTTTATTATTTGTATCATCTGTAAGTTGTTCTTCAATCCATTTTTCTGGTTCTATGTTTTGAATAGAGTTTGCGATAATTGACCAATCATTTATTTCAGCTACTTTCGATTCATAGTCTTGATTGAAATCATTTATTATTTTTTGATTATCATCAAAAATCTTCTGTTGCTGCTTAAAATATTTATCTGCCTTTGCATAATCTTCATTGAACTTTTCGACTTCATCGGCATATTTTCTATCTGCTGCCAGAGCTGCTTCTCGTGTTTTTAGGTCTTTTTCCTTTTCTAGATTAGCTGCCACAGCTATTTTTATATGTTCTTCTCGAGCAGTAATATCTTCTTCTTTTTCTTCAACAGTCTTTTTTTCTGCTTCCAGATTAGATACATTTTCTTCACGTTCAGAAAGTTCGTATGCTTTCTGTTTCTGTTGTAGCTCTGTTTTATCCTGATTTTCTTTTTGTTTGTCTAAATATTCTTGTCTAGAATCCTGAGATTTCTGCACTTCGTAAAGTTGGTTATATTTTGCTTTATAATCTTTGTCTACGGAAGTTTTTACTTCTTGATAAAGGTCTTTGCGTATCTGTTCAATGTCGTTTCTGTATGATTCTGTTTCTTCGTTGATTTGACGGGCTTCTTCGAGCTGATTTTCTGCTTCTTCAACGACCTGGACTTTTGATTCCAGATAGGCATCTTTTTCGGTCTGTTCTTTTTCCTTCTGAGCCTGCTCAGCTTCTTTTTTTGAGAGGACTTCTTCCTTTTTTTTTAGTTCTTTTTCTTTTTCAGCAAGTTCCCTTTCTTCCTCGTCTATATAATCAAGTCGTGTAGAAAGTTCATTGTAAAGTGCGAGGTTTTTTTCCTGGAGATTTTTGTCCTTTGATTCAATGTAATCTTGTGTGTCTAAATGCTGTCTGTGTTCACTAGGATTCTTAATTTTATAGCCGTGTTTTTCAAACAGACGGACAAGGCAATCTCTTTCATTCTTGATCCACTGCATTTGTGCGGTGAGCAGCCTGGTCTTTATCGGCTTGCCTTTTTCGTCTACACGGCTGCTCATAAACTCTTCATACTGAGCCTGCCTTTCCAGATTTTTATAATGCTTTTCTGCAATATGAATACCGTATTTTTTTTTTCAATGGCAGAAACATCAAGTTCTTTGCTTACAAAGCCCTGGGCGGCAAGAGCTTCGGTTAATGAGTTTTCTACATCAAGCCCATTTACACGAGTTTTCTTTTTAATCTCTTTTCCAGTGAGTTTATCAAGCAGGCTTTCTTTTTTATTCTGTTCGTCTATAAAGTTCTGCCATCTATTTCTTGATACGGGAATGTAATCAATGTGCATATGTGGTGCACCCTGAACTCTGCCGCCTTTTCCGTCATCCCTGGTTTCATCATCGTGATAATATGCTCCGATAACTTCCATGTTTGGATTTCTAACTTTGAATTCTTCCAGAGCCTCAATGTAAATCAAGCGGACTTCTTCGGGATTGTCCGGCAGATTGTCCTTGTTTCCAAGTGTCATTATGTATTCATAAACCGGAACTTTGTTCTTCGAGTTTTTGATTTTTTCGTAATATTTCTTTCCGCTTTTAATTTTTCTGTCGGAGCGTTTTTGCTTTTCGTCATATTTTTCTATCGCTTCGCCAAATATCCTCTCATAGGCATCTTCCGGCTTCTCATCGAGAATTACATGAGTTTTTGCCCACTCTTCGTGTTCCTCTTCGGTTTTGTTTTTAAAGCCTATGTGTTCCTGGTTCTTGCAGTATTCTTCATCACGAATATTGTGTTCACGGTTTGCCTGAAACTTGGTTGCTCTCACCGTTCCCTTTGTGTCTTTTGAATCTTCTTTGCGACCGCCGTTGTGGAATGACACTGTGTAATATTTTCGTTTCGCCAATTTATTGCCCTCGCTATCGCAGAAATCCGGCTTTCTGGCCGGAGATATAATCAATCTGAGAAGTCAGATTGATTATATCTTGGATTTTGACAGTTGTCAAAATCAATAACCCAATATTGCTTTTGTCATTCTGCACTACGCTTGAACAACAAAAGCCATTGGGGCCCAAAGCGTTTAGCCGCTTTACCACTAGTCAAGGGCAAGCCCTCGACACTCCCATGGGACGCACCCCCTCAAAAAAATCTTGCTTTATCTCACCTTCTGAACGAAGGCTTATAAAGCTCGCTTTTTTCTCACCCCGTGAAATATTCCTCGAATCAAACTTGCGATGTTTCTGCAGGAAACTCGCAAGTCTTCATCTTCGTCATATTTCATTTTTTGGCTGCACAGAAGTTTCTTTCGCTAATTGCTCCAGAATCTTCTGTGCAGCCAAAAAACTGTTCCGTAAACTTCGTTTACGGTGCTTTGGAAAACTGCGTTTTCTCAAAGCCTATTTGTTTTTCTTAGTAAAACAAAAATGACTATATATATGAGTTTAATCTATTTTTTTTTTACTGATATGGTAAAAGAAGCAAAAATTAGAAATGACTTTATTAGAGATAAAGTTTTAAAAAGAAAAATAACTTTTATAAAAGGGAGGAATTTAAAATGAACTTTTTTATTGAGTATCCAGAGATGTATAGGGAGCATCCTGAATTAGCCAAAGCTTTGGTTGAAAGGGCTAGAGCTATGGCAGTCCAAAAACAATGTATTAAAAAGAATCATACAGGGGCTAATGAAAAGAAAACTCAACGAGAACGAAATAAGCTTCACTGTTATGCCTTGTTTGATGAAATGATGGAGAAAGCTCCTAAAATGAGGGTATCTGAAATAAAGAAAGTTATTGCATCAAAAATGCACACAACAGTAAAAACAATAAATGAATATTTGAGGGAACGTCCGTAATTGAACGATTTGCACGATTTGAACGGAAGTTTGAACGCAGGATATTTATATATTAAATTGACAATGAAAATAACTGATAAAGAAAAGGAAAAATTGCCTATGACGTGAATTGAAATAGTCAATGTAAAAAACTTCCACTCAGGTAGTTCTAATACCAGAGCGGAAGTAGGTCAGCCGATAAAGGAAGACCAGACAATAATCGCCAAACCATTGTCTACTTCAATTTATCGGCTTTGTAAATGTTAAGCAACATTATTATTGCAGACTTTCCTTGCCAGGCTTTCTGCTAGGTGTTGTTTTGTCTCTCTGTATTTTCATAGGAGCGAAGCTGATTATGAAAAAAAAAATCAAAAATTACGGAAAACGCAAGGGCATCCGTGACATTTGGTGGAATGCCTTTTTTGTGAAGGATTGCAGAAACTGGGCTGAAGGAGATATTCCTGAATGTCCTACTGCAAGAGTGGAGATTCCTACAGAACTTATAATGTGGGTTGAGGCTGTAAGAATTCATAACAAGATGAAAAAGCAGGATGAGAATTACAAATATGATGCCTATATCTGCTTTTACTGTGACGACTGGTTATTTGATGGTCCTCGCGGAATCTGGAATGATTACAATAAGGCCGTAGAAATCTTCCGACACTTTGCTGGAATTATAAGAGCAGATTTTAGCACTTACAAAGATTTTCCAACACCGTTAAAAGCATGGAACACCTATAGGATGAGGGCATTTGGATTCTGGTGTACAACGCAGGGTATTAACGTAATAAACAATGTTCGATGGAGTCTAGATACTTTAGATATTTGTTTCAAAGGAATTCCGAAAAACAGCGTTGTGTGTCTTGGGGTTATTGCCAGTGATTTGCGGCATTCTGCAAATTGGTCTGAGTATGAGTATTATCTGAAACTCATGGTAAAGGAATTACAACCACGTATCATTCTTGTTTATGGCTCTGCCCGCTACAAGTTCTTCAAGGACTTACAAGCTCAGGGTATTGTGGTAAAATCATATCAGTCTGCAAGGAATAGAAAGAAGGCTGCGGCCGGTGACTGCCATGAGTAAGGAAATCTCAGGGCTTTTTGAAGGTACAAGCGGGAGTAGTGCTGGAGCTTCAGCTGGAAGCAGTTCTACAAATAAGTTTTCTGATAAAACAACATGACCCTCTACATTGGAGGAGGGTAAACAAGGGAAACATATTGAAGGACATCCAAATTATTTACCCGGTAAGAGTAAACTCACGATAACTATGGAAGAGGCTTCTGACCTTGCTGAAAAGTTTTCTGGAACAGGAGATGTAGTTGGAAGTTCTACATCAAGTAATAAAGAACGTGTGGATTTTGGCAAAATAATAGGAGTTTGGATTGACTCTGATGGGAATGAGCATCCTACATCTAAGGGTATCATTCATCATTCAAAAAAAGGAACACATATTGTTCCTGCAAGACCTTAATGAGGAGATAAAAAAATATGATGTTAAATCCGAATGAAGCAGGAAAATTCTGGAATCTTCTTTGCTTTGTAGATAAGAATGATAAGAAAAATTACAAACTCTTATTCCAAGATGGTAGTGTTATTGACGCAAAACTTGATACCATGTGTGAATCAGACAATGGTCTGGAACTCGATGACCCGAATTATGAAGAATACTGGATTATAGTATTTGAGAATTTAGGAAATCATGAACTGTTCGAAGTAAACTATCATAATACTCCTGTTGAAGTATGGTGTGATGGGGAAAAAATCGATTTAGAGAGTTCTCAGAAATAGCATGAAAACCCTTTTTTATTGCAGCAAATCGCTTTCATTTGATTTATTGAAAGATGAAATTGAAGAAACCAGTTGTAAAACCTAAAAAAAGGAGTAAATAGTTATGAATACTTTTGAATTTTTTTCACTTATTTTCTTTATGTTAGATGCATGCTGGGAAGATTGCAAGAATTCGGAGCTTGGGCAATTTTTAAGTGGAATGAATCCTTATTTTTGGGAAGCAGAAATGTCAGCAGATCCAGCATGGTATGAAGAGTTTAAAGACTTTATGAAAAACAAATCGCTTGGTGCAGACAATGGTTTTCAACTTGCAAAAGAATATTTGAAAACTATTGAGTTTATCCCGGACTTGAGAAATATCTTGATGAATATGACCAAGAAGGATGGGATGATGCAATGCAGCAACTTATGAATCAGCCTCACAAAGGGGAAAGTGAAAAATGAAAGTTATGGGCATCTCTAGAAATTCGCTAAAGCGACTTTCTAGAGAGTGCCTGACGAGTTTGCTAGTTGCTACGCAACCGCAGTCGTTGTAATATCACGACTTAAAACATCGCATTTGGCAGAACAAAGTTCTGCTACAAGTTATCTCTAAAAATTGCAATTTTTAGAGATTCCCTTATTTTTAAGCAGAGCCTGCTTCTTGAAAAACTTATTCATTTTTAAGCCGTCCAGATTGCGTTATTTCGTATTACATACGGCTAAAAAAGTGAATTTTGACGAATTTGAGGAGTAGGGGGAAGTGTTTTTGGCTTTCTTTGCAACTAATTTTAGTTGCAAAACCTTGGTATTTGCCTTATATTATTATTTATGGGCAAGAAAGAGAAACTGATACAACGGCTTAAATCAAAGCCGAAAGATTTTACATTTGATGAAGCAGAAACTTTATTAGGTTATCTTTCTTATACCCGTTCAAACAAGGGAAAAACAAGCGGTTCCAGAGTATCGTTTACATCTGAAAATCATGCTTCTATTTTGTTGCATAAACCGCATCCAAATAATGAACTGAAATTCTATCAAGTGCAGCAGCTTATAGAAATATTACAGCAGGAGGAACTGATATGAAAAATCTCATTGAGTACAAAGGCTATGTTGGAAGCGTTGAATTTTCTCAGGCAGACGGACTTTTTTACGGCAAGGTTCAGGGAATCCGTTCACTTATTTCTTATGAAGGAACAACAGCGGCAGAGCTTATTGAAGACTTTCATGCGGCTGTAGATGATTATATTGAATTATGCCAGGAAGAGGGAAAAGAGCCTGAAAAAGCATACAAAGGCTCATTCAATATTCGTGTTTCTCCGGAACTTCATAAAAAGATTGCCATCTATGCGATGGAGAATGATACAACCTTAAATAGTTTTGTAGAGAAAGCTATAGAAAAGCAACTTGCTGTTACATATTAAAGCAAAGTAATATCTTTTTTCCCTAATAAGAAATCAACAATGTTTAAATGTCCGATGCCGTTTCTTGAATAATCGAACCTATCAAGAGATAGTACATATTTTGGAGAAGAATCGCTTATCGAATCAAAAGCGCCGAATTCCCGTTCGATTGTTTCCTTTCCTTGCAGATAATATGAAACCTGTATAAAACACTTTTTCTTGCCATTGATAGCGACAAAGTCAATTTCGCTTTTATAGGTTTTCCCTGTAAAAACTTCATAACCACGCAGAACTAGTTCGTTATAGATAACATTTTCTAAGAAGAATGTGTCCTCAAAATTCACTAGGTTAGTGTTTATCATTCTGAAGCCTGAATCTACGGAATATTGTTTTTCTATGTATGCAAGTGATTTTTTTCCAACAATGTTGAATCTTTTTACACGGCTGATAAGGCAAGCTTTCTCCATTTTATCCAGGTATCTGTAAATCATTTTCTTCTCGAAATCTTCATTATTTTCAGTTTGAAAGTAATTCTTGATGTTCTTTCCGGAGAAATCTTTCCCAGCATTTGCCATTATGTATGAAGAAAATTTCAGGAATTTCTCTCTGTTGATTTTCGATTTTTCGGTAACAATATCTTTATCAATAATTCCGTTATATGTCTGTTCCAGATAGTTCTTTACATCATTTTCATGGTCGAAGGAGAACCGTAGCGGAAAACCTCCCCATGAAACATAATCAATAATCAGGGAATCGGGATTTGGATTTTTTCCTAGCATTGTAAGATAATCAAAAGCTTCTCTGAAACTGAAGGGAAGAATTCTGAATTCAATACATCTGCCTACAAGTAGTGATGCCATTTTGCCGGAAAGAAGTTTAGAATTGCTTCCTGTTATGAATATTGAGCAGTTCTGAGTGGCACGGAGTGATGAAAGGACTTTTTCAAAATTTTTAACATGCTGTATCTCATCAAGGAAAATGTAATATTTTTTATCATCATTAATTTTTTTGAGAATGTAACCGTTGAGTTTTTTATAGCTTTTTATGCTTTCAAAAGTTAAATCTTCAAAATTGATTTCGATTATGTGATTTGAATCAATGCCACCTGTGATGAAATCATCTCGGATTTGTGACAGTAGGATTGATTTTCCAGAGCGTCTTACACCTGTTAAAACCTTAATCAAATCCAGTTCATAGTAAGGGCGAATCTTGTTCAGATATAATTCTCTTTTAATTTCCATGTTAAAATAATACCACAATTCTGAAAATATTTAAATATTGTGGTGGATTTTTGACTAATTATTTGATGAAAATGAGAATTTCAGCACTTCCTATAATAGAAATTCTGTCTACCAAACCTAAATATTTAGGTTTGGTAACTTACCTTTTTTAATCTTTTGACTTTCTTACAAGCTGTCCTAGAATAATCTTTGCTAAAACATCATTGCTAGAAGATTTTTGAGTAGATTCATAGAGCCAGCTGTAATGAACGGTTATAGAATCTTTCTCCAAAGTGTAATACCCAGAATACATTTTGCCATTGATTTCAGTTTCAATTTCAAACCAACCAGGAATATTATAATTTTGCATTTTTTTTACCTCCATGCAAATTAGATGCTCATATTCTTACATAAATAAAAAAAGAGCTTAAATTTTGCATGGAGATTTTTATATTCCGAAATATTTCTCAAAGAACCCTTTAAGCCGTTCAATTACGCTCTTTTTGACTTCGCTTCTGTTGCCACCGCCAAAGCGTGAGACTGCAGGAAGTATCTTGTCTATGTCTGTTCCTGATGTTCTCAAAGCTCCGTCACGGAAGGAGTTTTCAATGAAAACTCTTGTTTCCTCTGGTTTAAGTTTTTGCTCCGCGATAATTGCAGTAAGTTCTTCTTCCCGCTTTTTAGCAATATAGCTCTGCCAATCTTTTTGAATATCGGTTGAAGTGTTTATCTGAGCAATAAAGTCTTCAATGAGCTGTTTCTTACTTCTAAGTTCTATACTTCCGCCGATAGCCTTTTTAATGTCTACAAGGATTTCTGCATCCTGACAGTTAGAATCATGATATTTTGCAACAAGCATCAGAATGTAATCAATGTTTATATCAACTTGCTTGATAAGCTCCATTTCAAAGACAATATCATCGTTGATATTTTCTTTTTCAGCTTTTTCGTCTGGCCTGATTTCATCATGAATGTCGATATAATGGCTCTGGTAATCCTGTAAGTCGTTTATTTCAAGAAGTGTATCACCTTCAAATTGGTCGAAAGTTGTAAGAATGTTACGCATACGAAGAATTGCACCGTAAAGCATAACAAACTCTTTTTTTGCTTCCTGAGTAATTACATTGTTTTTGAATCCATCAAGAGGGAACTTTGTCAAAAGCTCGTCTACAAGTTCGGTATAACCTTTGTGATATTTGTCTTTTTCATCTGTAAAGCCGTTATAGTAATCTGCAAAGCTGCGTAAAAGAATTGTTCCCTTTGCGTTTTTGTCGCCGAACAAGGCTATTGCTTCATCTGTTTTTTCAGAGAGGTCTCTAAAACAGACAATATTACCGAATGTCTTAATTGAATTCAAAATACGATTAGTACGGCTGTAAGCCTGAATAAGTCCGTGCATTTTAAGGTTTTTATCTACCCAGAGAGTATTCAGCGTTGTAGCGTCAAAGCCTGTAAGGAACATATTTACAACGATAAGAATATCAAGTTCCTTGTTTTTCATACGCA
>ERZ842401.4740-NODE-4740-length-15589-cov-5.769216_pt1 | contig 15589 bp, 9 predicted proteins | sample MGYA00521270_ERZ842401 | MGnify/ENA primary metagenome ERZ842401 (study PRJEB31892, sample SAMEA3878208) | bioreactor metagenome | biome: Moose rumen | place: Sweden | collected 2011-10 | study: EMG produced TPA metagenomics assembly of the PRJEB12797 data set...
CATTTTTCGGTAACGAGACAGGTAACGATTTGGTAACGGAACGATGGTCATATTTTACAATATGCATTCCTGCCCATCGAAACATGGAATACATAAAATCAGTAGTCTGTCAAGCATTTAAGGGAATAATCTCCACGTTCGTCTCACCCTTGATTTCTTGGTTATATTCCCCTACATATGTCACGCTGTTTGGGATGGTTACCGAGTTCAAACCGCTACAATTATAAAACGCGTATCCGCCGATGGAGGTCACGCTGTGCGTTCGGTTCTTGTACGTCACTGATTCTGGGATGTTTACATTTCCAGTATAAGAAATATCATAACGACTTCTAATTGTCACCTCTAATTCTGCACCATTATTAATGTAGTTGTAATAGATGGGTACACCATCAGCGTTTTTAACTGCGATGTCATAGGCATAAGCCTTTACTCCAACCATGCTCATAAGCATGATGAACAGGATAGATAATACTGTTTGTTTCATAGTTGTTTCTTTATTATCTTATGATTTTACTTGGTTAAATGAAGATAAAAGCTTATCCTAAACAAAGACTTTGGCAAGTTCTATGGGGTGCAACTGGGGTGCATACTTTTCAGCTAAGTTACACCCCACTCAAATGCCGATGTACAAAGGGCTGAGCGGCATTTGGGGTGCAGGGTGCACACTATTTTTGTTTTTGTTCACAACGTAAGGCACCACATTGGGGGATGTGGTGCCTTACGTTGTTGCCTTGCCTACACTAAGTGCTCAATCAGGTCGGCACGTTCGCCGGGCAGCATGTCGATGACGGGAATCTCAATCATGGTGTAGCAACCGGGCTGCAGACGCATGGAGGCGCGGGCCACGTTGACCAGCACCTGACCAGTCAGGGCAGGGTTGTTGATTTGCATGTTGAACTCTAAGCGCTGGTTCTGTGTCTGTCCGCTGACACCCTTGCGCACCAAGTTCACGCCATGACCCATGTCGCGCACGTCGTCCACACTCTCCACTTGGAACACGTGGGTCTCGTCTGATGCGAAATAGGGGTCGGCCTTGATGTCCTTCGTCACCTGCTCCAGTGTGTAACCGTCCTCCAGCTCGACATACACCATGCGGCGGTGGATGCCCTCACCGAGGGGAATGGTCATTGACAGGGCGTTCTTCACGCCAGCCTTTGAGCGGACGCAGACGGAGTGACCCATTGACATGCCGGGGCCGAAATTGGTGTAGCTCAGGCCCTTGGGGGCAAGGCTCTGCATCAGCGTGCGCACAATGCTGTCGCTGCCCGGGTCCCATCCGGCAGCGATGACGCTGACGGTGTTGGTCTCTTTGTTAATGGCCATGAGGCGCTCGCGGTAGCCGCGGATGTTGGTGTGGATGTCGAACGAGTCAACGGTGTTGATGCCCAACGGCAGTATCTGTTTGGCGTATTCCTCGCACGAGCGGGTGGGGGTGGCCAGCACGGCTACGTCAACATCTTTCAGTTCGCGGATGTCCCGCACAACCTCATATTGTGCCAGTTCTGCGGGCTTGCCCTCGGCACCCTGACGGCGCACGATGCCTGCAATTTCAAAGTCGGGTGCGGCTTCGAGTGCCTGCACGGTGTACTTTCCAATGTTGCCGTAGCCAACTACGGCGGCTCTGATTTTCTTCATTGCGTTTATGTCTTTTTGTTGGTGATTATTTTTTTTGTTTTGGCTGCAAAAGTACGAAATAATTATGAATTATGAATGACGAATGATGGATTTTTCCCCGAAAAACTTGCGAATTGTTACGATTCGCCATCTTTTTACCCCTGAATACAATAAATTGAAAGCAGGTTGCGTTTAAATAGATGTATTAATACGAAAATGTTAGAAGTGTATGATAGAGTACATCAAGGGTGAGCTGACCGAGCTTTCCCCCGCATTAGCTACGGTTGAGGCTGCAGGTGTGGGCTATGGGTTGAACATTTCGCTGAACACCTACTCGGCCATACAAGGCAAGAAGGACGTCAAGTTGTACGTCTACGAGTCCATCCGTGAGGATGCCTATGTGCTGTATGGCTTTGTGTCGAAGAAAGAGCGCGAGATGTTTGAATTGCTCATCACCGTCAGTGGTGTGGGCACCAACACGGCACGCATGATGCTGTCGTCCATGAGCGTCGCTGAGCTGTGCAACGCCATCTCGACGGGCAATGCCAAACTGATACAGAGCATCAAGGGTATTGGCAAGATGACCGCCCAGCGCATCATTGTGGACCTGCGCGACAAGATTGTGGCCTTGGGCATTGCCGACGAGCTGCCAGTAGGCGGCACGATGACGGCTCCTGTCAATAATCAGGTGAAGGACGAGGCTGTCTCAGCGCTGACCATGCTTGGTTTCTCGCCTGCTCCCACGCAGAAGGTGGTGGTGGCCATTTTGCAGGAGCAGCCCGACCTGCCCGTGGAGCAAGTTGTCAAGTTGGCCTTGAAACAGATTAAATGAGAAATGAGGAGTGAGAAATTAAAATGAGAAATGAAAAATGGCATAGGGCGTCAATGATGCGCAAAGGTCTCTATGGACTTTTGTGCTTTGCCGTGTTGCTCATCGCTTTGGGCACGGCAGGGGCGCGAACGTCATTTCCCATTTCTCATTTTAATTTCTCACTCCTCGCTTCTCATTTCCCATTTCCCGACGATACCATTCCCGACTCTCTGTTGCATCCCCGGTGGAAGATACAGCGCACGGCCCCTATTGAGGTGGCCGACCTCGACTCGTCGGCTCTTGACCTGCATTTCCCAGAGAATATTAAGCAGCAGGTGGAGTATGACGACTCCCTTAATATATATAAGGTGGGCTCGAAGATTGGTGATTCCTATCTGAATGCCCCTGTGCTGATGACACCCGATGAGTATCGCCAGTGGGGTGAACGGCGCGAGCGTCGCCAGTTCTTCCGTCGCAAGGATGCCGAGACGGCCGCTGCTAAGGGCAAGGAGAAATTCAACTTTGCCGACATGCATTTCGATCTTGGACCAGCCGAGAAAATCTTCGGTCCCGGCGGTGTGCGCATCAAGACGCAAGGAACGGCAGAACTGAAGTTGGGTGCTACGCTGAAGAATATCGACAACCCGTCGTTGCCCGAGCGAAACCGCAAGACCACGGCTGTTGACTTTGACGAAAAGATTAACCTGAATGTCAATGGCAAGGTGGGTGACAAGGTGAACATGAACTTGAACTACAACACAGATGCCACCTTCGACTTCGACACCAAGAACTTGAAGCTGCGCTATGAGGGCAAGGAGGACGAAATCATCAAGCTGGTAGAGGCTGGTAACATCACCTTCCCCTCTAACAACTCACTGGTCAAGGGAGCCACGTCGCTCTTTGGCGTGCGCACTGACATGCAGTTCGGCAAGTTGAAGCTGCAAACCGTGCTGTCGCAGAAGAACTCCACCACCAAGAGTGTCTCGTCGAAGGGGGGGACCCAGTTGACTCCCTTTGAATTGGATGTGGCCAACTACGAGGAAAACCGCCACTTCTTCCTTTCTAAGTATTTCCGTGAACGCTACGACGCTGCCATGCAGCAGTTGCCCAACTTGACCACGGGCATTGACATTACGCGTATAGAAGTGTGGGTAACCAACAAAACGGGAACGACGTCGAATACCCGTAACATCATAGCAATGTCAGAATTGGCTGAGAGCCAGTGGCAAGGCGGGCGCGGAATGTCGGCCCTGCCAGACAACAGTGCTAACAGCGAGTATGCCGACCTGACCACAACCTATGCTGCAGCCCGTGACATCGATCAGGCCTCCACCGTGTTGGATGCAAATTTCACTGGTGGAGAGGACTATGAGAAATTGTCTGCAGCCCGCCTGCTCAGCTCGTCGGAGTACACGCTTAACAAGGCATTGGGCTATATCTCGCTGAAGACCACGCTGCAGACAGACCAGGTGCTGGCTGTAGCCTATGAGTACACCTACGGTGGACGTACTTATCGGGTGGGTGAGTTTGCATCCGACCATACGGCAGCCAGTGAGGCCCTGTTTGTAAAGGCGTTGAAGAACACCTCAAACAATCCGCAGCAGCCCAACTGGTCGCTGATGATGAAGAACGTCTACTATTTGGCGACGAATGTGGAGAAGACCAAGTTCCGTTTGGACATCAAGTTCCAGAGCGACACGGCTGGTGTCTACCTGTCTTATATACCGGAGGTCAAGGATATTACGCTGCTCAAGGCATTAGGCTGCGACCGCTTGGACAATAACAACAAGGCGCACCCCAATGGCTATTTCGACTTTGTCGAGGGATATACCGTGTCCAATGGCCGTGTGTTCCTGCCGTCGGCAGAGCCCTTTGGCACTACGTTGCGGAACTTCCTGTTGCGCAATGGTCTGTCGGAGCAGGCTGCTGCCAAGTATACGTTTCAGGAACTCTACGACACCACGCGCACGGCTGCTAAGCAGATGACCGACAAAGACAAGTATCTGTTGGTGGGACAGTTCAAGGGCACGTCGGCAAACGTCATCTCCCTTGGTGCCTATAACGTGCCGCAGGGCTCCGTTGTCGTAACGGCTGGCGGTGTCACCTTGACCGAGGGGTCCGACTACTCTGTAGATTATTCGGCTGGCGAGGTTACCATCCTAAACCAGAGCATTATCGACGCAGGTACCTCAGTCAGTGTCTCGTTGGAGTCGAACACAGAGTATAGCATGCAACGCAAGCGCATGCTTGGCTTTAACTGGGAATATGACTTCTCGAAGAACTTCCAGATAGGCGGTACGCTGCAGCATCTCTCCGAACAAGCACTGACCTCAAAGGTCACGATGGGCTCAGAGCCGTTGAAGAACACGCTGTGGGGACTGAATATGAACTGGAAGACGGAGAGCCAGTGGCTGACGCGCATGCTCGACAAGTTGCCACTGCTGCACTGCACGCAACCCTCGCAGATTACTTTCACGGGTGAGTTTGCCCAACTCATAGCAGGTACGGCCAGTGGTACGCAGGACAATGCCTCCTACATCGATGACTTTGAGAATGCTAAAAATGCGATTGACGTCAGCGAGCCGAAGTCGTGGGTGCTTAGCAGTGTGCCCTCCATGTTCCCAGAGCATGCCGACAAGGACTCTGTCAGCAGTGGCTACAACCGTGCTCTGTTGGCATGGTACAACATTGACCCGCTGTTCACCTATCGTTCCAGCAGCCTGACGCCTGGCCACATCAAGAGCGACCTTGACCAGTTGTCTAACCACTACGTGCGTGCCGTCTACGTCAGTGAGCTGTACCCCAATCGTGACCAGTCCACCTATAGTGGTGCCACCAACACACTGCCCATTCTCAATCTGGCCTATTATCCGCAGGAGCGTGGTCCCTACAACCTTTCTACGGATCTCAATTTCGACGGCTTGCTAAATAGTCCGCAGCGTAAGTGGGGCGGTATGATGCGTAAGCTGGACACCAACGACTTTGAGACGGCCAATGTGGAGTACATCGAGTTCTGGCTGTTAGACCCCTTCATCTACTCTTCACAGCAGCAGGATGCTGCCGACTATGGCGGTGACCTCTATATCAACTTAGGTGAGGTGAGTGAGGACGTGTTGCGTGACGGCAAGAAATTCTATGAAAGCGGTATGCCTGTCGATGGTACCGGCTCGTTCGCGAGGACTCAGTGGGGCAAGATACCCATTCAGCCCACACAGACCTATGCCTTTGCCACCACCAGCGGCTCGCGTGCCAAGCAGGATGTCGGTCTGAACGGACTGACCGACGAGGAGGAGCGTGCCTATCCTGCTTATGCTGACTTCTTGAATGGTATCAGCGTCAACGACAGCTTGCGTGCAGCGTGGAATCAAGACCCTGCCAACGATGACTACCATTACTTCCGTGGTGGCGACTTCGATGCAAGGAAGACCTCTATTCTTGAACGCTACAAGCGCATCAATATGCCACAGGGCAACTCACCCGACTCTGACCAGCAGACCGAGGGCTACGACACGTCGTACAAGACTTTCCCCGATGTGGAGGACATCAACCAGGACTACACGCTCAACGAATACGAGCGCTATTACCAGTACCACGTGAGCATTCGTCCTGAAGATTTGCGTCTGGGGCATAACTACATTACTGACGTCCGTGAGTATGTTGCCCCGTTGCGTAATGGGCAGAAGGAAACAGTGAAGTGGTATCAGTTCCGAATCCCTCTGACCCAGTATGAAGACCGAGTGGGTGGCATCAGCGACTTCACCTCCATTCGCTTCATGCGTATGTTCCTTACTCAGTTCCGCAAGCCTGTCGTGTTGCGTTTTGGCAGCCTTGATCTGGTGCGTGGCACGTGGCGTGTCTATCAGCAGGCACTTACCAATGGATCGAATAGTGGAACCTTGGAGGTCAGCGCCGTCAACATTGAGGAAAACAACGATAAGATTCCTGTCAACTATGTGTTGCCGCCGGGCATCAGCCGTGTTACAGACCCCTCGCAGCCCCAGCTCACTGAGGCCAACGAGCAGGCCATGTGCATGGTGGTGAAGAATCTTTCTCAGGGTGAGTCGAAAGCTGTCTACAACACTACGACGCTCGACCTGCGCCGCTACCGTCACATGCAGATGTTCGTGCATGCCAACCACTTGGTTGACGATGCCACTTCGCTGCAGGATGACCAATTAGCTGTTTTTGTGCGTTTGGGCTCCGACTATAAGAACAACTACTATGAATACCAGATACCGCTGAAACTCACTCCTGACCGCAATGACTACAACCGTTTCAACATTGATGACTGTCGGGCTGTGTGGCCAGAGGCTAACCTGCTGGACATTGACCTCTCATTGTTCACAGCATTGAAGAAAGCCCGCAACAAGGCTCGTGCCTTGGGAACGGCCAGCTATACAATGGAGTTCTCTGACTATGACCCCGATCACCTGAACAACCGTATTGCCATCATGGGTAACCCTTCGCTGGGTGAGGTGAAAACCATGATGATTGGTGTGCGCAACCTGTCGGGTAGTGCCAAGTCGGGTGAGGTGTGGGTGAATGAGTTGCGTTTGCAAGACGTCACTAATTCAGGCGGATGGGCAGCTTCAGGTGCCATGAACGTGCAGCTGTCTGATGTAGGTTCGGTCAACCTGACGGGAAAAATGATTACCGAGGGCTTTGGCGGATTGGAGGAGGGCGTGATGGCCCGTACCACCGATGACTACAAGACCTACTCGGTGACAGCCAATCTGGAACTGGGCAAGTTCTTCCCCGATAAGGCGAAGGTCACAGCACCGCTCTACTATTCGGTCACCAAGGAGGAGACGCGGCCGAAGTATAATCCGTTAGACACCGATATGAATCTGGATGACGCACTCGATGCCACTATCGATCAGCATGAACGGGACTCTATCGAGAGCATTGCCGTCACCAAGACTACCTCCACCAATTTCTCCCTCTCCAACGTGCGCGTCGGCATCAAGACCAAGCGGCACCCCATGCCTTATGACCCTGCAAACTTCTCGTTCTCCTATAGTCACTCACACAGACAAACGTCTGGCGAGACCACTGTCTATGAAAAGGAAGATCAGTGGCGTGGTGCGTTCAACTACTCCTATACACCAGTCTACAAGACATGGGAACCGTTCAAGAAGTCAAAGTCCAAGTCGAAGTGGATGCAGCTTCCCAAGGCTTTCGGTGTGAACTACCTGCCGCAGAACATCACGTTCAACACCGAGATGACACGTTCCTATTATGAGTTGCAGGAGCGGGACATGGATGACCTCAGCGGTAGTCAGTTGCCTACTACGTGGAGTTCGCAGTTCCTCTGGAACCGTGACTTCTCGCTGCGCTGGGACCTTACCAAGAACCTGCATATGAACTTCCAGTCCGGCACGCGAGCCGAGATAGAAGAACCTTATAGCGACAAACCCATTAACAAAGACCTCTATCCTGACCGCTATACGGCTTGGAAGGATTCTGTGTGGCACAGCATTCGCAACTTCGGTACCCCATTGGACTATCGACAGACGTTCACAGCTTCTTATCAAGTGCCGCTGAACAAGCTGCCCATCTTCGACTGGGTGACTGCCGATGCCAACTACACTGCCACCTATAATTGGGTGCGAGGCACAGAGTTAGAGGACGGTACAGACTTGGGTAACACTATCTCGAACAACCGCCAGCTGAACATCAACGGGAGTTTGAATATGGAGACGCTTTACAACCACTTCCCCTTCCTCAAGAAGGCTAATGAGCGTTTCAAGAAAGCCATTGCCAAAACACCAGCCAAGAAGAATGCCAAGAATACCAAGGCTGCAAAAGATGCCAAGTCTAACGATGCCAAGCAATCGAAAGACGGCAAGAATGCTGGTAAGTCGCCTGATGCAAAATTGCCCAAGAATAAAAACGCTTTCCAAAAGGAGTTGACGTTGCGTCCCGACACCACGCTGACCGTACAGCATAACAAAAAGTCGAAGCGCCTCATTGTGACTGCCAAGACTCAGGATGGCAAGACTTACCCCGTGAAGTATAAGGTGGTGGACCAAAACAAAATCATCGTCAAGAACCGTGATTCGGTGAAAATCAAACTCTCCGTCACCGCTAAACCGCCTACGGAGAACGAGTGGTGGTATAAGCCAGCGCAGTCGGCAGCCCGCCTGTTGATGATGATACGCTCCATCAACATCAGCTACCGCAATCAGGCTGCCATGTCAGTGCCGGGCTTTATGCCTAAGGTGGGCGATGCTTTTGGTCAGCGCACGGGCAATGTGCTCTCACCGGGCCTTGACTTCGCCTTTGGACTGACGGGCGACTCCTATCTGCAGAAGGCTTATGACAACGGCTGGTTGTTTACCGTTGACAGTCTGGCTTCGCCTGCTGCCACCAACCATACCACTGACTTGCAGCTGCGGGCTACGGTGGAGCCTGCTCGTGACCTGAAGGTGGACCTCAATGCTTCGCGCACAGAGACAAAAGCCCGTTCTATACAATATGTCTATGGAAATATGCCTTCCACGCAAAGCGGTACGTTCAATATGACCACTATTTCTATTAGTTCAGCATTCGAGAAAATGGGCGATGCCAATTCTGGCTATCCCTCGAAGGCCTTCGACCGCTTCTGCGATGCGCTGCCGCATTTCCAGCAGCAGGTTTCAGCCCGCTATGGTACTGAGGTCAACCAGTACAGTGCAGCCGTCATGATACCCGCTTTCCTTGATACCTACACCAGCAGTGGTCGTGGCTCTCTCGATTTCTTCCCTGCACTGACTAAGCTGTTGCCCAACTGGACGGTACGTTATTCGGGCCTGTCGAAGTTAAAGTGGTTTAATGAGCGTTTCAAGTCAGTCAACATCAACCACTCCTATAAGTCTGTCTTCTCTGTCGGCTCTTATAGCAGCAGTTCTGAGACGGCTTCCGCGCTGGGCTGGAATGTGCCCACCGTCAGCATTAACGAGTCGTTTGCGCCTCTGTTGGGCGTTGATGTTACGTTGCAGTCGGGCATAACTGTCAAAGCCGAGTATCGTCGCACCCGTGTTCTTAGTTTGTCGATGACCAGTGTGCAGCTTAACGAGAGCCGTTCCAATGATATCGTACTCGGTATGGCCTATAAAATCAGTGACTTCCGCTTATTCAATCCTGGCACCAGCCGCAAGATTAAGAAGGCACAGCGTGGCAAGACTGGCAAGGCTGCTGATGCCGCCAAGTCTGGAAATTCCAATACAGCCAAGAAAACCGGCGTTAACCACGACTTGAATCTGCGTTTCGATGTCTCGCTGCGCGATCAGGCTGCTATCACACGCGACATAGCCTCACGTACTTCGGCCGCCTCCAGTGGCAATTCTGCCTTGAAGTTCTCGTTTATGGCAGACTACACGTTGTCGCGCTTGCTCACCATGTCTTTCTACTATGACCGTCAGACCAATACGCCGCTCCTTTCATCCAGCAGCTATCCTACGACGACCCGTGACTTTGGTCTTTCTATGAAGTTCTCATTAACGCGATAAATAAAAAAGGTTGGAAATTTCCAACCTTTTATTTGTCATATGCATGTAGCGGATAATCGGTAGTGAAGTGGAGTCCGCGGCACTCTTTGCGCTCCAAGGCCCAGCGGGTGATGAGGTAGGCTACGTTGATGATGTTACGCAGTTCGCAAATATCGCGGGTAGCATGGACACGCTTGAACAGTCGCTCCGTTTCCTCGTAGAGCATGTCCAGACGATCCCAGGCGCGGTGCAGTCGCAAGTCTGAGCGCACAATGCCCACGTAGTTTGCCATAATCTGGTTCACCTCCTTGACGCTCTGCGTGATGAGCACCTTCTCCTCGTTGGTCATGGTGCCCTCGTCGTTCCACTCCGGCACTTGTGTGTTCCAGTCATACAGGTCTACGTGCTTCAGCGAGTCCTTGGCTGCCGTATCGGCGTAGACCACTGCCTCGATGAGCGAGTTAGAAGCCAGTCGGTTGCCACCGTGCAGTCCAGTGCAGGAACATTCGCCAAGGGCATAGAGACCTTCTATGCTCGATTGTCCGTTCAAGTCAACCTTGATGCCGCCGCACATGTAGTGTGCAGCAGGCCGCACAGGGATATAGTCGGTGGTGATGTCAATACCTATGGAGAGGCATTTCTGGTAGATGTTGGGGAAGTGATGGCGTGTCTCGTCTGCGGGCTTGTGGGTGACGTCCAGACAAACGTGGTCCAGACCGTGAATCTTCATCTCCTTGTCAATGGCGCGCGCTACGATGTCACGCGGTGCCAGCGAGAGACGTTCGTCATATTTCTCCATGAACGTCTCGCCGTTGGGCAGTTTCAGAATGCCACCATAGCCACGCATGGCCTCGGTGATGAGGTAGGCGGGATGCGTTTCCTTCGGGTTGTGCAACACAGTGGGGTGGAACTGCACAAACTCCATGTCTGCCACGGTGGCCTTGGCGCGATAGGCCATAGCAATGCCGTCGCCCGTAGCAATGACGGGGTTCGAGGTGGTCAGGTAGACAGCCCCACAACCGCCCGTACACAATACAGTGACCTTTGCCAGATAGGTGTCCACCTTTTCTTGTGGGTTCAGCACGTAGGCTCCGTAACAGCGAATGTTGGGCGAGCGGCGTGTCACGCGCACCCCCAAGTGGTGTTGCGTGATGATTTCCACGGCGAAGTGGTTCTCCTTTACCTCTATGTCGGGGCAGTTACGCACTGCCTCCATCAGTCCACGCTGTATTTCGGCACCCGTGTCGTCCGCATGATGCAAGATGCGAAACTCAGAGTGACCACCCTCGCGGTGCAGGTCGAACTGGCCGTCCTCCTTGCGGTCGAAGTTGACACCCCAGTTCACCAGTTCTTCTATTTGTCCCGGTGCCTGACGCACAACCTGTTCCACGGCAGCACGGTCTGATATGTAGTCGCCAGCTATCATCGTGTCCTCGATGTGCTTTTCAAAGTTGTCCACGGCCAGATTCGTCACCGAGGCCACGCCTCCCTGTGCGAACGATGTGTTGGCCTCGTCGAGCGAGGTTTTGCAAATCATGCATATCTTGCCTTTGTGGGCGCGGGCCACTTTTAGTGCATAGCTCATGCCGGCCACACCGGCACCGATGATAAGGAAATCGTACTTGTAAACCATAGTCTTAGTAAATTTTGTTGCAAAGATACAAATAATTTGAAACACGGAGGTACAGAGATACAGAGTTTTTTTGTTTTTTAGTTAAATTATTTGTACCTTTGCACCCAATTATGATGCAAAGACTAAAGATTACGATATTTTTCGGGTGGCTGAGCATGATGGCCGTGGCACAGGTTGCCAGCGACTGCGACAGCGTATCCGCCACTCTGTCAGAGCGCCTCGACTCGCTTTTGCTTGACCCGATGTTCGAGACGTCGCAGGTTGGACTGATGGTCTATGACCTGACTGCTGACTCTACCCTCTACACCTATAACCATCGCCAGCTGCTGCGTCCCGCCAGCACCATGAAGCTGGTCACCTCCATTACGGCTCTTGACTGTTTGGGGCCGCGCTACCAGTATGTCACGCGACTTTACTACACAGGAGTCATTAGTGATAGCACGCTGACGGGCGACCTCTACTGCGTGGGGGGCTTCGACCCTATGCTGACCATTGACGATGTGGCCACCTTTGCTGAGCAGTTACAATGCTTGGGAGTGCGTGCCGTGCATGGTCGCTTGTTGGCCGATCGCACCATGAAAGAGGCTTTGGACTATGGCGAGGGCTGGTGCTGGGATGATGACAACCCGCTGCTGTCGCCACTGACTATTGGCAGGAAAAGCATTTTCTTGGACCGTCTGGCCACAGAGATGGAGCGGGTGGGCATCGTCGTTGACACGATAGCCACTGGTGAAGGCCGTCTGCCCAAGGGTGCGCGCCAGATCTGCTCATGTCGGCATGGCATAGAGCAAGTGCTGCAGCGCATGATGAAGGAAAGCGACAATTTCTATGCCGAGTCCATGTTCTATCAGACAGCGGCCTCCTCTGGTCATCGGCCTGCAAAGGCAGCCGATGCGCGCAATGTGACGAAGCGCCTCATCAGCAGGCTGGGGCTTGGACGATTTCCCTATCGCATAGCCGACGGTTCGGGCCTTTCATTGTATAATTATGTCTCAGCAGAGTTAGAGACAATGCTGCTGCGCTATGCTTTCTTGCACCCCGACATTTTTGACACGCTGCTGCCTGCACTGCCGGTGGCAGGGGTGGATGGCACCCTAAAGAAGCGCATGACCTCAGGACCGGCCTATGCCAATGTGTGTGCCAAGACGGGCACGCTGACGGGCATCTCGTCGCTGGCAGGCTACTGCACTGCAGCCGACGGCCATCTGCTCTGCTTTGCCATCATCAATCAGGGCATCATGCGGCAGGCCGACGGCCGCGGCTTTCAGGATCGTGTTTGTCAAGTGTTGTGTTCGCAATAGTGAGAATTGAGTGTTGGAACAATTAAGTAATGATGAGTTATGAACGCTGTTAAGTTATTTGTGGAGACGCTGCTGTCGCAGTTGGGCTTGTCGGCAAGCTATGTGCCCTTGGTGCGCCATGTCGTGTTGGTCATGATTGCCATTCTGTTGGCGTGGTTCGTTGGGTGGGTCTTCAAGCAGTTCATCCCGCTGGTGACGCGGCTGACCCGTCGCACCGAGACTAAGTGGGACGATGCGCTGCTCAACGAGCGTGTGCTGCGCAGTTTCTGTCAGATTGTGCCCGCCGTGGTCATATGGCAGTTGCTGCCCTCGGTGTTTTTCGAATATCCCACAGTGCGTGAGGTCCTGACGCGCCTGACGGCCATCTACATCACTGTCATGTCGGTGCGCACGCTCATCGTTTTCGCCGACTCGTTGCGCCTCTTGGAGAGCGGACAGCGCAGCCATCGGCAACAGTATCTTTACTCGTTCATCGGTGTGCTGAAAATCATCCTTATTTTCATAGCCGTCATTGTCGTCGTGGCCATTGCCCTTGACAAAGACCCCTCCACATTGTTCGCCGGACTGGGTGCTGCATCGGCCATCCTGATGCTGGCTTTTCAGGACACTATCAAGGGGCTGGTGGCTGGCATCCGCCTGACCAGCAACGACATGGTGCGCATAGGCGACCGCATTACTGTGCCTTCGGCTGGGGCTGACGGCATTGTCGAGGAAATCACGCTGACCACGGTCAAGGTGCGCAACTTCGACAACACCATCATCACTGTAACTCCGCAGACACTGGTTGACGGCTCGTTCCAGAACTGGAAGGGCATGAAGGAGAACGTGGGTCGCAAGGCAGTGCGCAAGCTGTTTGTTGACTATCGCAGCATCTCCATCGACGATGAGGGCGTGGTCAACCTGACGCGCTATCGCCAGCACATGGAGCAGTGGCTGTCGGAGCATCCTGACGTGCTGCACGACAATATCATCATGGTGCACCAGCTGGATGCCACGCCGACGGGGCAGCCCGTGGAGTTCGTCTTCTGGCTGCGCATGCAGGATGCCCTCAACTTCGAGCATGCCATCTCTGAAATCATGGAGCATGCCCTGGCCGAGGCTCCTGTCTTTGGACTTCGCATCTATCAGCAGTTCCCTGAGCAATGAGTTTCTCCACCACACTCCTCGAATGGTTTCGCGAGAACGGTCGTTCTCTGCCGTGGCGTGAGACCCGTGACCCCTATGCCATCTGGCTGTCGGAAATCATTTTGCAGCAGACGCGCATAGAACAGGGCCGTCCCTACTGGGAGCTGTTTATGCGTCGTTGGCCTACGGTTGGCGACCTGGCCGCCGCCTCTGAGGATGATGTGCTGCGCGAGTGGCAGGGGCTGGGCTACTACAGCCGTGCCCGCAATCTGCACACTGCTGCCCGTCAGATTGTGGACCAAGGAGGATTTCCCACTACGCTCGACGGCATTCGCTCCCTGAAAGGTGTGGGCGACTACACTGCGGCTGCCATCGGCTCCATCGCTTTCGACCTGCCTGCCGCCGTGGTCGATGGCAATGTCTATCGGGTGCTGGCCCGCCACTATGGCATCAGCACCCCCATCAACACCACCGAGGGCAAGAAGGAGTTTTCGGCATTGGCGCAGAGCCTGTTGCCGCAGCGTGAGGCTTCCGCTTTCAATCAGGCCATGATGGACTTCGGTGCCATTCAGTGTACGCCCCAGTCGCCGCGTTGTCTGCTTTGTCCGTTGCAGGAGTCGTGTGTCGCCCTGCGCGAGGGCAGGGTGGCCCAGCTGCCTGTCAAGCTGAAGACACTCAAGGTCAAGGAGCGCCACCTTATTTATATATACATCAGGTGTCAGGGCGAGACCGCCATCCACCGTCGGCCTGCCGGTGACATCTGGCAGGGACTTTACGAGCCTTGGCTTACCGACAGCATTCCATCTGATGCAATCTTATTGCGCCAAAACGTCCGCCACGTCCTGACCCACCGCGTCATCTATGCCGACTTCTGGCTGTGGGACGTGACGGAAAAACCGTCGCTGCCCGACGGCTATTTCTGGATTCAGGAAGATGAGATAGACAACTATGGTGTGCCGCGCTTGGTGGAAATCATGCTCGATGCGTTGCACACGCACACTGCGGGCAAATGCCTTTGACCATATAGTTGGCTGTGTGTGCCACAAAACCAAGGGGAACTTCGACGGCCGGTACGGGGATGTGTTCCAGACAGTAGGTCTGGTGGCATTGCTCACAGTAGAAGTGCACGTGCAAGTCGTCGTCCACTTCCACATGGTGGCTGTGGCATAGTTCGTAGCGCACACCGTCGCCCCCGTCTTCTATCACGTGCACCAAGTGGTGCTCGCGAAACAGGGTCAGTGCGCGGAAGATGCCTGACTTGTCGATAGTCTTGATGCGGTGTTCCAACTCAGCGAGCGACAGTGGCCGTCCTGTGTCCGCCAGTGCCCGCAGCACCAGCGTGCGGTTTGCCGTCGGCTTGATGTCATGCTGCTCCAGCAGCTCCGTGTATTCTTTCGTTTCCATGTGTGATTAGGCAGGTGAAATTCTGCTGCAAAGTTAATGATTATTTTGCGAAAACAACGAAAGTTCAACGACATTTTGTGCATAATTTGGCCGATGCTGTCTGACAAAACGCAAATCATTGGTCTCACCTCTCTCACCTGGTACTTAACTGGCTTATATTCAGAGGGGTACACATGTCAAAGTGTCGCACCAGTGGTCTCACCAATGGTCGCCCGTGAAACATCTTCTACAA
>ERZ842401.4741-NODE-4741-length-15582-cov-4.504734_pt1 | contig 15582 bp, 14 predicted proteins | sample MGYA00521270_ERZ842401 | MGnify/ENA primary metagenome ERZ842401 (study PRJEB31892, sample SAMEA3878208) | bioreactor metagenome | biome: Moose rumen | place: Sweden | collected 2011-10 | study: EMG produced TPA metagenomics assembly of the PRJEB12797 data set...
GTTCAGCAGCAGTAACCACACCTACGCCATCCCCAACTTTGCGACATTACCAAAATATTATCCTAAAAATTGTAAATGGACAAACCTATGTCGTTCTGCTACAAGAAGTTGTGGAAGCTGCTAATTGACCGCGACATGACCCGCGCCGACTTGCGAAAGGCAACCGGCATATCTACCGCTACCCTCGCAAGGCTGTCAAAGGGTGAAGACGTCAAGACATCGATCCTTTTGCGAATCTGCAGTGCGCTGAAGTGCGATGCGGGGGACATAATGGAATTCCAGCCAGACGATGCAACCGCGAAGGAGGCTGACGCAAAATGATTACAGGCGAATTGAAACGGCAGGTCGACAAGATTTGGGATACGCTCTGGACTGCGGGGATTACCAGCCCTGTCACTGTCATGGAGCAGATTACGTATCTGCTTTTCATGAAGCTTCTGGACGACAGCCAGCTCGCCCGCGAGTCGAACGCTAATGCATTTGGAACCGCCGTTCAAGACCCGGTATTCAAGGATGGTGTGTGTGTCATTTCCGATCAGCCGAGGATTGAGTGCGAGTACGAGCGTCTCAGATGGAGCCGCTTCTCGAACGCCAATCCGCCGGAGATGTTCGAGACGGTGAGGAACTACGTGTTCGAGTTCATCAAGCGTCTTGGCGGCGACGAGGACGACACGGCTTTCGGGCGCTACATGAAGAACGCCGTATTCCTCATTCCTACGCCGGAAGTCCTCGTGAGTGTAGTCGATGACATGAGCGGTATGCAGCTCACGGACAAGGACACGATGGGCGATGTCTACGAGGAGCTGCTGAAGAAGATGGCGGCGGCTGGCGCGAACGGACAGTTCCGCACGCCAAAGCACATCGTCGACATGATCGTTGCGCTTATGCGTCCGACGCTCGCCGACCTGATCGCCGATCCCGCGATGGGCTCCGCCGGGTTCCTTGTTTCCGCCGCGCAGTACATCATCCGCACGTTCGACAAGGAACTCTACAAGCCGAAGAACCGCGACAAGTTCAAGACGACGCTCTTTTCGGGATTCGACACCGACCAGTCTATGCTCCGCATCGGTGCGATGAACATGATGCTGCACGGCGTGGACAATCCGCACATCGTCTATCAGGACTCGCTCAGCCAGAAGAACACCGAGCGCGACAAGTACACGCTCATCATGGCGAATCCTCCGTTCACCGGAAAGCTCTTCAAGAACCAGGTGAGCGGCGACCTTCTGGCGCTTACGCAGACGGGCAAGACGGAACTTCTGTTCGTCTCTCTTTTCACCAAGATGCTGCAAGTCGGCGGACGGTGCGCGAGCATCGTGCCGGACGGCGTTCTCTTCGGCAGTTCCACGGCGCACAAGGCGCTACGCAGGGAACTTGTCGAGAACCAGCGCCTTGAGGCGGTCATCTCGATGCCGAGCGGCGTGTTCAAGCCGTATGCCGGCGTTTCAACCGCGATTCTCATATTCACAAAGACCAACCACGGCGGAACGGACGATGTCTGGTTCTACGACATGAAGGCGGACGGCTTCTCGCTCGACGACAAGCGTTCGCCGATAGCGGAGAACGACATCCCTGAAGTCATAGAGAAGTTCCACGCCCGCGATCCAAAGAAGCCGAGCGACCGCAAGGCCAAGTGCTTCTTCGTGCCGAAGAGCGAGATCGCAGAGAACGACTACGATCTCTCGATCAACAAGTACAAGACGGTCGAGTATGTAGCCGAGAAGTTCCCGCCCGTCAGCGAGATCATGGCGGAGTTCGAGAAGACCGAGCGCGAGATACAGGCAACATTCGCCGAATTGAAGGAGATGCTGTGATGGGAAAAGACAGTCAGCTTGTGCCGCGTGATTTTGCGGCGGCGGTGAAGGACATCAAGCTCGCGATCCTCCAGGCGCGGGCAAAGGCCGCGCGTCTTGCGAACGCCGAGGCGCTGAAACTCTACTTTTTCGTAGGCGGCTACATCTCGAAAAAGACGCGCAACGCCAAGTGGGGGTCTGGGGCGATAGACGCACTGTCGAACCAGCTGCAGGTCGAGTTGCCGGGGCTGCGCGGGTTCTCACCGACGAGCATGAAAAAGATGCGACTGTTTTTTGAGGCATGGTCATCTTATCTGTCAATTCGTCCGTTGGCAAGGGACGAATTGTCCAGGACTTCGATTCGACACTTGCCAAGTGTCGAAATTCAGCAGTCACCAACTGTTGAAATCGTCGATGACGGAATTTGCTACTTGCCAAGTAGCAAAATTCGTCCGTTGGCAACGGACGAATTGGATGCGGATGACATAGCAGCGTTTTGTTCCATAGGATTTTCTCAACATGTGGAGATTTTCACTGCGGCAAAAAACCTTGACGAACGCCTCTACTACATTCGCGCTTGCGCGAAAGCCCCTTGGACGGTCGAGCAGCTACAGCAGCATCTTCGCGCCGACGATTACCACCACATCGGCGCACTGCCCAACAACTTCGGAAAGACGCTCTCTCCGATGGCCTTGGCAACGAAGGCGGTGCGTTCGTTCCGCGATGAATACCTGCTGGAACTGGTCAACCTCGACAATGTGGATGCCGCACACGACCAGGACATTGATGAGAGGGTTCTTTCAAAGGCGCTTGTCGCCGACGTGGAAAAGACAATCCAAGCGCTGGGCGGCGACGACTTCTGCTTCATGGGTCGCGAGAAGCGGCTGCTTGTCGAGGGCGAGGAGGTGTTCATAGACCTTCTGTTCTACCATCGTTCACTGCGGGCGATGGTCGCCGTCGAGCTGAAGATGGGCAAGTTCCGTGCGGCCTATCTCGGACAGCTCGAACTGTATCTTTCCGCGCTTGACGCGACACTGAAGCATCCCGACGAGAATCCGTCCATCGGACTTCTCCTCTGCGAGAAGATGAACAAGGGTTTTGTCGAGTTCGCCGTACGCGACAAGTCGAAGCCGCTCGGAATCGCCACATACCGGACGCTCAGCTCGATACCAAAGCCGTACAAAGTGCTCGCGCCGGTGATAGAGGGCGTGAAGCGCGTTATGGCCGACAACGCCAAGGGAGGCGGGAAGTGAGTGAGGCGATTCCAACGCAGAGGCGCAGAGACGCACGGTGCGACACCTGGCCGCGTGTGCGACTGGGGGAGGTGTGTGTGTCGCTAACGTCGCAGATAAGGCAAAGAGACCTTGACGGCAATACAGGTCCTTATCCTATTTTCGGGGCTGCAGGCTTTCTGCGAAATTCGTGTTTTTGCATGGTGGATAAGCCTGCGATAGCGATGGTTAAGGATGGAGCGGGTGTTGGTCGGGTGATGTGTATTCCCGCCAATTCTGCTGTTATCGGCACAATGTTGATTCTTAAGCCCAATAACGGCATTGATCGAGGGTATCTCTTTTATGCGCTTTCAAGCCTTAATCTCGGACGACTTTGCTCTGGGGCAACAATTCCACATTTGTATTTCCGTGATATGAAAGCACTTACAGTTCTCCTCCCGCCTCTCGCCATCCAACGGCGAATCGCGGCAAAGCTTGACCGGCTTTGCGACATCGTAACCAAGCGCAAGAATCAGCTCTCACAGCTTAATCAACTTGTCAAATCGCGGTTTGTGGAGGCGGCATGATGAGGTACCGTCGTTCATATAGACGCCCGCACAAATCGCGGTTTGTGGAGATGTTTGGGGGAGAAAAAACAGAGCGGGCGATGCCCGATATTTGCGAAATAATCGATGGTGACAGAGGGAAAAATTATCCAACCCAGGGCGATTTTACTTCCAATGGATTCTGCCTATTTCTAAGTGCAAAGAATGTAACAAAGGATGGCTTCTCGTTTGAAACGCAGTCGTATATATCAAAAGCAAAAGATGATGCATTGAGAAAAGGGAAGCTAAAACGTGGTGATGTTGTTCTTACAACGCGAGGTACAATAGGGAATATTGCGTTCTACGACAAGAATGTTCCATTTGATAACATAAGGATTAACAGCGGAATGGTTATTCTTAGAATGCGCAATGGTATTGACCCAGTTTACTTTATTCATGCATTTAATGCAAAGATGCAAGTTGTCGCGAGAAGATTGGTTAGTGGGACGGCGCAACCTCAATTGCCAATTTCGGTTATGAACAAGATAATGCTGCCACTCCCACCCCTCGCCCTCCAGCGCGAATTCGCGGCGTTTGTTGAGAAGGTCGACAAATTGGCGTTTGCCGTTAGGAAGAGCCTTGAATCGGCTGAAAAACTGTATCGGCAACAGCTTTCGGAGGCGTTCGCATGTTAAAACGGCTTGGCGATACATGTACTTTTGTTGGCGGAGGCACGCCATCGAAGAAAAATCCCGATTTCTACAAGGGTAGTATTCCTTGGGCTACCGTTCGAGATATGAATGTTCGTGTTATAGAGACAACCGAGCATTCGATTACGCCTGAAGCTGTGCGGCAAAGTGCGACAAACATAATACCAAATGGAGAAATCGTAATCTCTACTCACGTAGGTCTTGGCAAGGTCTGTTTCCTTGGGCAAGATACGGCAATTAATCAGGATCTTAAGGCGGTAATCCCCAATGGGGAACTATCAAGAAGATATCTCTATTATTGGTTCATATCAAAGACCGATGAATTAATTGCCAATGGCAAAGGCGCGACAGTCAAGGGCGTGACGCTCGATTTTGTTAAGAATCTTAAGATACAAGTTCTGACGGAGCGAGAACAGAAAGTCGTATCCGATACACTAGACAAGGTCTATAATGTAATTGAACTTGCAGACGCGCAAGTTTCGCGCCTCAATCAACTTGTCAAATCGCGGTTTGTGGAGATGTTTGGGGATTTGAATGGTTCATCATTCCCTCGGTCAACTATCGGTGAAGTCTGCGAGGTCAAGAGTGGCGGTACTCCTGATCGAAAGGTGCGTGAGTATTGGGAGAATGGCGATATTCCTTGGGTCAAAACCACGGAGTTGAAGAACTGTGAGCTCTATGATTCTGAAGAGCATATAACAAGCTTGGCGATGAACGAATCATCTGCAAAGTTAGTGCCGCCAGAAACGATCTTGCTTGCTATGTACGGACAGGGGCGGACGAGAGGAATGACAGCTAAACTAAAGATTGCAGCGGCTACCAATCAGGCTTGTGCCTGCATACTTCCGGGTAGCAAGGTTGACCAAGATTATTTGTGGCATTATCTCGTTTTGTCATACGAGAAAATTAGAGCTTTGGCACAGGGCGCAGGGCAACCTAACTTGAATGGCAAAATGATTCGTTCCTTTGGATTTCCTCTTCCTCCCCTCGCCCTCCAGCGCGAGTTCGCGGCGTTTGTCGTGAAGGTCGACAAATTGGCGTTTGCCGCGCGTCGGAGGCGGGATGTTGCGAGGCAATTGTACAGGGCAAAGATACAGGAGTTCTTCGGATAGTCAAAAGCACGGCGAATCCTCCGCCGCCGGGAACGCTGCGTGTTCCACAAGGCGACAAGGGAGACGCGAAAATGAAGGATGAAATAATACGAGAGGTTGAACAAGGAATGCTAGAGGTTCTTGATAACGCGCAACGGGCGCAACTGCATCGGGTGCTGGAGCACGCGCTCTTCGGCACGACCGTTGTCAGGGATGTTTCCGTTCGCCCAGAACCAGCGGTTCCGAATGTCACCGTGGCCGAACGGTTCTACGAGGCGAAGCGTTTGGAGGGATGCAGCGAGCGCACGATACGTTATTACCGCCTCACCATCTGCAAGATGCTTTCGACGCTCGACATGCCGCTTGTCCACATGACGACGGAGAATCTGCGCACCTATCTTTCCGACTATCAGGAGGAACGCAAGTGCAGCAAGCTGAACATGGACAACATCAGGCGCATTCTCTCCAGTTTCTTTGCCTGGCTTGAGGACGAAAACTACATCCTGAAAAGTCCCGTCCGGCGCATCCACAAGATCCGCATGGAATGTCCCGTCAAGGAGGCGTACACGGACGAGGCGCTTGAGCAGATGCGGGACAACTGCGGCAGCGTCCGCGACCTCGCCATTATCGATCTTCTTTCCTCGACGGGAATGCGCGTCGGCGAACTGGTGGGACTGAATCGCGCAGACATTGATTTCGAAAACCGCGAGTGCGTCGTGTTCGGCAAGGGCGGGAAGGAGCGTCCGGCCTACTTTGACGCGCGAACGAAGATTCACTTGAAGAACTATCTAGGGACGCGCAGCGACGATAATCCCGCCTTGTTTGTGTCCCTCGCCGCGCCGCACGAGCGGCTGAAGATCAGCGGCGTGGAGATACGACTGCGGCGGTTGGGGCGAAGGCTCGGTATCAACAGAGTGCATCCGCACAAATTCCGAAGGACGATGGCTACACGGGCGATAGACAAGGGGATGCCGGTCGAGCAGGTTCAGCGTCTGCTTGGGCACTCGAAGATCGACACCACCATGCAGTATGCCCTTGTAAACCAGAGCAACGTGAAAAACTCGCATAAACGATTTATAGCATAGAAACTCAAGCAAGGAGTGCCAACGTGACTATAAAGGACATCATACGGAAGATCGCCGAGGCGGTCGGGAAGAAAGACCCGGCGGCTACGGCTATTGCGTGTCGGGGAGCCGTCCGCGACTGCGTTGGCGAAATCTACAAGAGCAAGGGCGCGGAAATGCCGCCCAAGGCGTCGCTCCTGGAACTGCTCGCCGACACGTTGGTGCGCGAGTTCGTAGCCGACGACGACCGCTTGCGCGATCTGGAATTCGTGCGCATCCTCGGCATGAACGCCGAGCACAATCGCAAGGTGAAGCGCACCCACGCGCAACTTGCCGTCCAGACCTGCACATCATTCCTTGAAGCGGTTGACGCGAAACTCGATGGACGTGCTGCGGCGCAACGCCCCCGTAGCATCACCGAGGCGGAAACGCGCCGTGCCTACATCGACGTCTATCTTGAAGAGGCAGGATGGGAGGTCCTCGAAACCGAGGGAGCGATGCTCCCCGGGAAGGCGTGTGTTGAAATCAAGGTGGAGGGGATGCCCAACAACACGGGCGAGGGATTCTGCGACTATGTGCTTTACGGACGCGACCTGAAGCCGCTCGCCGTCATTGAGGCGAAGAAGACCTCAGTCGGTTCGGAGAAGGGGCGCCAGCAGGTAAAGCTGTACGGCGAGTGCCTTGAAAAGAAATACGGTTATACCCCGATTCTCTACTACACGAACGGCTATCAGATATGGTGCATCGACGGGTTCTATCCGTCGCGGCAGGTTCGGGCGTTCCATACGCTCGAAGAGCTGGAACGGCTTATTCAGAGACGGGGCCGCAAATCTCTCAGAGACATCGACCTTCAGATCAATCGCGACATCGCCGGGCGCGACTATCAAATCACGGCCGTCACAAAAATCTGCGAGAAGTTCAGCGACAGAAAGCGCGCCGGACTGCTTGTCATGGCAACGGGCACTGGAAAGACGCGGACAGTCATTTCGCTTGTTGATGTTCTGGAGCGGCACAACTGGGTGACGAACGTTCTCTTTCTCGCCGACCGCACGTCGCTTGTGAAACAGGCGCACGATGCCTTTCAGGAGCATCTGCCCGACTATCCGCGCTCGGTAGTTTCTGACGCTGCGCTTAAAGGCAGCTCCAATGCGCGGATTTGCTTTTCGACCTATCAGACGATGATCAACAAGATCGACGGAGCGGAAAAGGAATTCACTGCCGGGCGATTCGACCTTGTCGTCGTGGATGAGGCTCATCGTTCGGTTTTCAACAAGTATGGGGCAATCTTCAAGTATTTTGACGCGCTCCTAGTCGGGCTTACCGCAACGCCGCGCGGGGAGGTGGACAAGAACACTTATTCACTCTTCCAGTGCGAGAGCGACGTGCCGGACTTCGACTATTCGATGGAGCAGGGGTTCAAGGACGGTGTTCTTAAGCCTTACAAAGTTGTATCGCGGACGAGCCAAGTTTTAAGTCGCGGCATCACATATCGTGAGCGATCCGATGAAGAGAGGCGGCAGCTTGACGAGGCGTTTAATGACGAGCCGCCAGACAGGATTGAAGCTAGTCGCATCTTCAACACGGTTTATAACCGGGGCACAGTGGATAAGGTGGTCGATGATGTGTTGGAGCGCTGTTTTAAGGTCGAAGGCGGGGAGACAATCGGCAAGACCATCATCTTCGCCTACAACCACAAACACGCTGACCTGATTGTGAAGCATATAAATAAGCACCACCCGCACGATGACGACTGGTGTCAGCTTGTGGACAACTACGTGAACTATGCTGATTCGCTTGTCGAGAAGTTCAAGCACGACCCCAAGTTCAGGATTGCCGTCTCCGTCGATATGCTCGATACGGGGATTGACGTGCCGGAGATTCTCAACCTTGTGTTCTTCAAGCCAGTGCGCTCGCGCATCAAGTTCATACAGATGATCGGACGCGGCACAAGGCCGTGCAAGAATGTCTTTGCGCCGGGCAAGGACAAGACGGAGTTCCGCATCTTCGACTACTGCGACAACTTCAAGTTCTTCGGGCAGCAGAAGAACGAGGTCGAAGTCGAGAAGTCGCTTTCCGTTTCGCAACAGGCGTTTGCCGCGAGAGTCGGAATACTTGTCGAACTCCAGAAGGCGGAGAACAGGAAGTATCTCTTCAACAAGAACTACCATATAGAGCTGCAGAAGGCGTTGCTGGCGCAGGTTCTGAGATTAAAAGACGATGCTCATTCCTGCCGCATACAGGTGCGTGAGATGATGCCGCACATAGACCGCTACATCACCGCTGAATCGTGGCAGTGCGTGTCCGAAGTGCAGATGGCGGAAATCAACCGATACATCGCTCCGCTTGTCGATTGCGGGGAGGATGACGACATCCGCACAAAGATGTACGATCTGCGGATGCTCCGCATTCAGCTTGCGATTTTGATGAGCGGAGACCTCACGAAGAAAGTCATGAAAGATGTCGAAGCCGTTGTAGCGATGGCGAAGATACTCATGACGAAGTATTCCATCCCTCAGGTCGAGGCGAAGAGCGAGGATATCGAGTCGCTTGTCAATGAACTGTTCTGGAAGATGCCGTCGGTTGAAGCCGTCGAGAATTGGCGGCGCAAGCTGCGCGACATCATGAAGTACGCGACCGGCGAAGGAGAAAACATCGTATTCGTCGATATTGGCGATGTAATCACGCCTGGCGACCCGGTGAATGTCGGCATAGAGTTCAGGACATATCGGCAGAAGGTCATCGACTTCCTACAGGAGAACTGGAGCCTTCCGGTGGTGGAGAAGATACACAAGCTCGAGCCCCTGACGGAAGCGGACATGGGAGAACTCGAAGACATCCTCTGGCACAAGCTAGGCAGCAAGACCGACTACGATGGAGAAGACTACGCGGGAAGCCTTGCGGGATTTGTGCGCAGTCTCGTCGGACTCGACCAGGCGGCGGTCAACGAGAAGTTCGGCCAGTACCTGACGGGCACGGTGTTCAACTCCAACCAGCAGGAGTTTGTGAAGATGGTCATCAACTATGTCCGCGAGAACGGCGAGATCACCCGAAGCGATCTTGTGAATTCCTATCCGTTCCGCTTCCTGCAGCCCATGCAGCTCTTCGGCGACAAAATGCCGATCCTGCTGAACGTTATAGCGGAGCTTGAGAAACTGATCCCAAGTGCGGCGTAATGAGTGTCGGTATGAAGGGGCGCTGGCGAACGCTCAGACAAAAAACAAACCGTATGGTATAATTTGAGTTCTTGAGTCCGAGAGTGACTACTTTCGCGTTACACTGCTGAATCTTCTCTACGGATTCACAGACGAACAGCTCGTCGCCGCAGTCGACAGCTCGTCATACGGAGTGCCTAAGAGTGAGACGGTATCACCCGCGATCCGCCATGATACCCCACCAGTCACCCCACCAGTTAACGAGAAGCAGAAACGGCTTCTGCAAGCTCTCAAAGGCACGGCGCTTGGTACATCTGAACTGATGAAGGCGCTACATATCCGCGACCGCAATTATTTCCGGGAGGGTTATATCCGTCCGACACTAAGGGCTGGCCTTATTGAACAGACTATGCCGGAAGTAAAGCATTCCAGACTCCAGAAGTATCGCTTGACGGACAAAGGGCGAGTATTTATTGCAGAGTGCAAATGAATGATAGAGCCCTCGCCTCCGGCGCCAAGTAGCCGCGGCAAAAGTGCCGCGAGAGTGGCTTACACGCGGTACATGTCGGCAGCGGGTTTGCCGCCGCGGGGGCGCGGGAAGGCAAGTCCGCGCATTTTTGGTATAATTGCGGGGTGTCGAAAAAGAACTATCCAGTCAGGATACCGCGGTTTGCCGCGGGGATACGCGCGCAGGAGCCGCGCGCGGGAGGCGGTCGCACGTGGTGGGGTCGCCGTTGGATAGAGACACTCGAGCGCATGGGGCTCGGCGCGCGGCTCGGCCGCGGCAAGAACTACGCAGTCTCCGGCCAGGTGACGGAAATGCGCCTCGCTGGCCCGCATGTCGAAGCGTCAGTAGTCGGCGTGCGCGAGGATCCCTACGGCGTCACCGTCGACTTTCGCGTTCCCGATGGCGCTGCTCGCGAGGCGATAGTCGCGGCGATCAGAAAGGAGCCAATGCTTGCGGCGCGGCTTCTCGCAGACGACATGCCGACGGAAATCGAGTCAATCTTCCGCGCCGCCGGCTTTGACCTCTTCCCGGGCGGCAAGCTTGCGCCAGGAAAATACGACATGACGACTGCATGTAGCTGTCCTGACTACGCGAATCCGTGCAAACATGTCGCGGCGGTACTGCTTGTCCTTGGTGAGGAAATCGCGCGCCGTCCGCTTACGCTTTTGGAATTGCGCGGCGTCGGGGAGGAGGAGCTTTATGAGGTCTGATCCGCCTGTCCTGCGACGCCTCGGTCCCGTTCCATTTTGGCGCGGCGAGCAAAAGTGTCTCTCCGTCCTCGAACCGATTTACCGCAGGGCGATGGAGAATGCGCACGACATTCTCGGGCGCGTTCCGGCCGAAGGCGGCGAGAATGACGGGAAGGAGGAGGGTAAATGAGGGAGAAGCTCGCAAGCCGCCTCGGCTTCATATTGCTTTCCGCCGGATGCGCGATAGGGCTTGGAAACGTATGGCGCTTCCCGTATGTCGCGGGCAAGTCGGGCGGCGGGCTTTTCGTCCTTGCGTATCTCGCCAGTCTCGCGCTTCTCGGGATACCTGTCCTCGTCATGGAGTTCGCGGCCGGTCGCGCCGCCGGGCGGTCGATCGCAAAGATGCACGAGGCGCTCGTCCCGGAGAAGAAGGCGTGGCGTCTCCACGGCGTCGGCGGCTTCATCGGGTGTCTCGTCCTGATGATGTTCTACACCGTCGTCACGGGGTGGATGCTCATCTACTTCTGCCAGATGGCGGCGGGCTGTTTCGCCGGCCTCGACGCATCAGGCGTTGGCGGCGCGTTCGGTGCGATGCTGGGCGAACCGCTGACGATGCATGCGGCGGCTGTCGTGGTCATCGCCACTGCCGTCATCGTATGCGCCGCAGGGCTGCAGCGTGGGCTTGAGCGCGTGACAAAGATTCTCATGGTGTGCCTCCTAGCCCTCATTTTCGTCCTCGCGGTGCGAAGCTTGATGCTCCCGGGCGCGGGAAAGGGCGTCGCGTTCTACCTCGTGCCCGACTTCGCCGCGGTCCGCGAGATAGGCGTCGCGCGCGTCGTGGTCGAGGCGATGAACCAGTCGTTCTTCTCGCTTTCGCTCGGCATCGGGTCGATGGCGATCTTCGGCAGCTACATAGGCCGTCGCCATGCGCTTCTCGGGGAGGCGGTAAATGTCGCTGTCCTTGACACAGGCGTTGCGATTGCGGCTGGGCTCATAATAATCCCCGCTTGCTTTGCGTTCGGCATCGAGCCAGGGCAGGGCCCTGGGCTCGTCTTCGTGACGCTCCCGAATGTCTTCAACTCGATGCCGCTCGGGCGGCTCTGGGGGGCGCTTTTCTTCCTCTTTATGAGTTTCGCCGCGCTTACGACGGTCCTCGCCGTATTCGAGAACGTCGTTGCCTGCGTAATGGACTACACGGGGTTTAGCCGTCGCCGCGCCTGTTGCGTCTGCGGCGTCGCGCTCGTGATCCTCTCGCTTCCGTGCGTCCTCGGGTTCAATGTCTGGTCGGCATTTACGCCGTTTGGCGAGGGCTCGTGCGTTCTCGACCTCGAGGACTTCATTGTCAGCGACATCTTGCTCCCCCTCGGCGCCCTCGCGTTCGCGTTCTTCTGCTGCCATCGCTACGGCTGGGGCTGGGAGAGATTTCTCGCAGAGGTCAACGCCGGGGAGGGCAGGCGCTTCCCCTCGTGGCTTCGGCTCTACTGCGCCTATGTCGTTCCGCTCGTCGTCTTCGCCATATTCGTCCTCGGCCTCCTTCGCCGCTTCCGCGTGTCGTCCTGATTCTGCGCGGCAAATCGCAGATGACGCATGGGCGGGGAAAATGGTAAAATATCAACCAAAGCGTTAGAGACAAATGACAGCGATAATAGACTACAAGGCCGGGAACCTTACAAGCGTGAAGCTTGCCTTTGCCGCGCTTGGCGTGGAGACGGTAGTGACGAGCGACCCGAAGGTAATCGCGTCGGCCGACCGCGTCGTGTTCCCTGGCGTGGGCGCGGCGAAAAGTGCGATGGAGAACCTTCGTTCGCTTGGGCTCGTCGAGCCAGTGCGGGAAGCGGCGGCGACAAAGCCGTTCCTCGGCATCTGCCTCGGAATGCAGATACTTTTTGACCACAGCGAGGAAGACGGCGGAGTTGACTGCCTCGGGATCATCCCCGGCCATGTTCGCCGATTCCCGACGGTTCCCGGGTTCAAGGTCCCCGAGATTGGCTGGAATGGGGTAACGGGAAATAAGGAGTTCTACTTCGTCCATTCCTACTATGCGGAAGTCGTTCCCGAGACTGTGGGCGTCACTGAATACGCAGGGGTGAAGTTTACGGCGATGGTCAAGAAGGGGCGGCTCTGGGCCTGCCAGTTTCATCCGGAGAAGTCCGGCAGAATCGGCCTTGAACTGCTGAAGGAGTGGCTGTCATGCTGACGAAGCGCGTTATCCCCTGCCTCGATGTCCGCAACGGGCGCGTAACGAAAGGCGTCAAGTTCAAGAACAACGTCGATCTCGGCGATCCAGTCGAGATGGCGGTTAGGTATTCCGACGGTGGCGCGGACGAACTTGTCTTCTACGACATCACGGCGAGCGCAGAGCGCCGTCCGATCGACATCGGCATGGTCGAGGCGGTCGCGAAGGCGATAAGGATTCCGTTCGCCGTCGGCGGCGGCATAAGCTCTGTTGAGGACATGGAGCGAGTCATCCTCGCGGGCGCCGAGAAGATATCCGTGAACTCCCTTGCCGTCCGCAACCCCGACATCATCGCAGATGGCGCAAAAGCATTTGGCGCACAGTGTATAGTCCTTGGAATGGACCCTGTGAAGAGCGGCAAGACCGCGAGCGGCTACGAGATCACTACGCGCGGCTTCCGCGAGTTTACCGGCATGGACGCGGTTGAGTGGGCGAAGAGGGCGGTAGATCTTGGAGCGGGAGAGATTGTCGTAAATTCCGTTGACGCCGACGGCACGCGCGAGGGCTTCGAGCTTGACATCACGCGGCTCATCGCCGAGGCGGTGGATGTTCCGGTCGTTGCGTCGGGCGGCGCCGGCAAGCCAGAGCATCTCGTCACGGTCTTTCGCGAAGCGAAGGCGGACGCGGCGATTGTCGCAGGTATGATCCACTCCGGCGACTACACGATTTCAGAAATAAAGGCGGCCATGCACGCGGCGGGCATCCCAACGCGCATGAGCTGGTGACTAATGACGGCTGTCGGCGCTGGGCTGGCGGCCGTGGCAGGCAGTGTAGGCGCGGGTCATAAAGCGAGGATAAAAAAGATGGACAAACCTTCGGTGGAGAAAAGGTATGCTGTGGCCAGGATACGTCAGGTTGGGGCGATGCTGTTCGTCTACGCCATATTCTACGTGTGCCGACTTGCCTTCTCGGCGTCGAAGAAGGGGATGATAGAGCAGGGCGCCTACACGCCGACGGAGATCGGCTACGTTGGCTCGGCGATGCTTTTCGCGTACGCGATCGGCAAGATCGTCAATGGCTTCATCGCCGACCACGTAAACGTCAAGAAATACATAATGCTCGGGCTCTTCGTCTCCGCGCTCGTCAACCTGCTTGTCGGCTTCCACCTCCCGGCACTGATGCTTGCGATCATCTGGTTCGTCAACGGCTTCGCCCAGGCGTCCGGTGCGCCGTGCTGCGTCGTGGCGCTTTCGCGTTGGTGGCCGAAGGAGAAGCGCGGCACTTACTATGGCATCTGGAGCTGCTCGAACAACCTGGGCGAAGTCCTCGCCTACATCGTCTCGGCCGGAATCGTAGTCTGGGTCGGCAGGAATTTCGGCCCGGATTGGGCATGGAAGAGCTGCTTCTGGGGCGCGGCCGCGTTCGGGCTCGTCGGCATCACCGCCGCGTGGTTCTTCTACGGGAACGCGCCGGAGGACGAAGGTCTGCCGCCGGTGCCCGTCGATCCCGCCGATGCGAAGATCGACACGACCGGCGGCCAGCGCATCGCGCTGACGTCGTCCGTCGTCTGGCTCATCGCGCTGGCAGGCGGCTTCTTCGCGGCGAGCCGCTATGCCGTCATCGACTGGGGGATGTTCTTCCTGCAGGTCAAGAAGGGATATACCGAGGCCGGCGCGGCGACGGTCATCTCGGTCAACTCCGTCGTCGGCGCGGTGTCGTCCGCCCTGTCGGGCATCATCTCAGACCGCTTCTTCAAGTCGAGCCGCCAGGAGCTTGCGTTTTCGGCCGGCGTCATGAACGCCGTCGCGCTCGCGCTCTTCATGCTCGTCCCGGGTCGGCACGTCTGGGTCGATGTCACGGCGATGGTGCTGTTCGGCTTCGCGGTCGGCATTCTCCTGACGTTCCTCGGCGGACTCATGGCGGTCGACCGCGTGCCGAAGTGCGCGGCAGGTGCGGCGCTCGGCATCGCCGGCATGGGCAACTACATCGGCGCGGGGCTCCAGTCGATCATCTCGGGCTATCTCGTGGAGCGTGCGCCGGACGGAACCGCGACGCTCGCCGGGCACGTGTTCTCGAACGGCTGGACGCTCGACTGGCTCGCGGTTTTCTGGATCGGCATGGCGACGCTATCCGTCGTCTGCGTCGTTCTGGCATGGCAAAAGAAGAAGGAGGCAAAATGAAAAGGACATCCTGTGCAGCCGCGGCGTTTCTGTCGCTGGCGCTGACCGCATCCGCAGAGGAGGCGAAATACGAGTACGTGTTCGACACGTCGGGCGCGCCTGAACTCGCCGAGTGGACGACCACCAATCTTGCGCCGGTCGTCAGGGAGTGGTATCCGAAACTGGTCGAGATGTTTCCGTCCGAGGGCTGGAAGCCCTACGGGAAAGTGACGTTCGGCTACAAGGAGTCGATCGGCAGCCCCGCGTACACGTCTCGCGCAGATGTGACGATCGACCGCAAATGGATCACGGACAACCCCGGCAACATCGGCTGCGCGGTTCACGAGCTTTTCCACGTGGTCCAGGGCGGCTACCACCGCGCGCCGGGTTGGCTCACGGAGGGAATCGCGGACTATGTGAGATGGTATCTTTTCGAGCCCGGGGCGCACGGCTGCGACATGGACGTGAAGTTGGGTAAGCACCG
>ERZ842401.4743-NODE-4743-length-15568-cov-5.535680_pt1 | contig 15568 bp, 15 predicted proteins | sample MGYA00521270_ERZ842401 | MGnify/ENA primary metagenome ERZ842401 (study PRJEB31892, sample SAMEA3878208) | bioreactor metagenome | biome: Moose rumen | place: Sweden | collected 2011-10 | study: EMG produced TPA metagenomics assembly of the PRJEB12797 data set...
TGGCCGGCATGTGCGCCAAGCTGAAGTGCTGCCTGAACTACGAGGTGGACGACTACGTGGAGGCCAGCCGCCGACTGCCCGCCAAGGACATCCCGCTACAGACCCAAGATGCTGACTATCACTATTTCAAGGCTGACATCCTGGCTGGCATTATCACCTATTCCACCGATAAGAACATGGCGGCCAACTTAGAGACCATCACGGCAGAGCGCGCCCGGCAGGTCATTGAGATGAACCGCCATGGCGAAAAGCCCCTCTCCCTGCAAGAAGACGGCAACCGCAAAGCGGTAAAAGGTCCCGTAGACTTGGCTACTCAGGAGAACATCAACCGCTTCGATCGCGCCAAGAAGAAGAAAAAGAAAAAGAAGCCCGCCAACGCCAACGGCACTGCCAATGCTCCGAAACAAACTGCAGCCCCTGCTAATAGCAACGCTCCTAAGCAAGCAGCTGCTCCACAGCAGCCACAGCCCAGTAAACCGCAGCCGAAGGATGCCAAGGAGTAAATACACCTTGTTATATATAGCGATGCTGGCCGTCCTTTTGTCGGCTTGCAACCGCCGCACCGTCTTCAACCACTATGAGCACACGCCCGTGGCCGGATGGGAGAAGAACGACACGCTGTCGTTCTACATTGGTCCCATGGCCGAACAAGGACAGTATATGGAGGAGATAGGACTGCGCATCAGCGAGTCCTACCCTTTCATGGGCCTTCATCTCATCGTGGAGCAGACCGCCTATCCCAGCAGGGAGACGCGCAGCGACACGCTGAAGTGCAACCTGATTGACGAGAAGGGAAATGCCAAGGGCCGCGGCATCAGCCACTACCAATACATTTTCCACCTGACAACGCTCAAGCTCGAACAAGACGAGCGGCTACACGTCGCTATTCGTCATGACATGAAGCGTGAGATTCTGCCCGGCATCACAGATATCGGTGTGCGGCTGACGCGCAAGGACTAAGAGCGGACAAGGTTGCGCCCCGCATCTAATCGCAAGAAGATGAACAACAGCAAGGTGAAGCCCCACAGCGAGGAGCCGCCGTAGCTGAAGAAAGGCAGCGGGATGCCGATAACGGGCGTCAGGCCTAACACCATGCCCACATTGATAAACACATGGAACAGGAATATACTGAGCACACAATAGCCATAGACTCGCGCAAAGCGATAGGGTTGTCGCTCAGCCAAATGTATCAGTCGTAAAATCAGTGCCAGGAACAGCAGCAACACGCCTGCCGACCCTAAGAATCCTTCCTCCTCACCCACCGTACAGAAGATGAAGTCGGTGTCCTGTTCGGGCACAAACTTCAGCTTCGTCTGCGTGCCGTTCAGAAATCCCTTGCCTTCCAGTCCGCCTGAACCGATGGCGATTTCCGACTGGTGCACGTTGTAGCCCGCACCGCGCAAGTCCTCATCTAACCCTAACAGCACATTGATGCGCGAACGCTGGTGCGGCTCCATGACATTGTTCATGATAAAGTCTACGCCATAGAAAAAGCCTACCGAACCGATGGCAAACAAGGCTATGAAGAAGTAACTGTGCAGACGGGTGCCCAGCCCCTCCCAAAGCAGATAGCCTATCATCACCGCCGTCAGTGCCAACTGCACATACACGAGGTCGAAACTCAAGAAAGAGAGGAGCGACAACAGATAGGAAACCAGCGTAATGCCCACGCAATAAAACAACATGCGCCAGGCCGTCCGCTTGTTACAGTAGACCCACACCATGCCAATAGAGAACAGCTGCACCAACAATATCACAGCAAACTTACCGATGGAGGTCGGCGAACTGTCAAAATAGACATCGGCAAAGCGGAGGCCTACAACAAAATAGACCACCATGGCCACGCCCGTAAACAGGATGCTGCCAGGCATTCCCTCCCGATAGAACATCAGGAAGAAAGCCAGATAGACCAGTGCCGAACCCGTCTCACGCTGCAGCACAATGCACACCATGGGCAACAGAATGAGGACCACCGTGATGGCAAAGTCCTTCCATTTGCCTATGTCATAGCCATAGGTGGACATGAATTTTGCCAAGGCCAGCGCTGTGGCAAACTTGGCAAACTCTGCCGGCTGCAACCGCAAGGGTCCCAAGACGAGCCATGAGCGGGAGCCTTTGATGCTGTGCGGATTGAAGATGGTGGCAAAAAGTAACAGCAGCAACATGCCGTAGATGACATAGGCAAACGTGTCGTAGAACCGGTCGTCGAGCATGACGATGATGAAGCCTAACATGATGCTGGTGGCTATCCAGATAATCTGCATGCCGGAACGCGTGTCAAGACTGAAGATGTCCGTCTCGCCATAGCTATAGCTGGCACCGCACACGCTGATCCAGCCAAAGGACAACAGGGCGATATAGATGAGTATCGTCCACCAGTCAATGGAGCGCAGCACGCTCGTCTGCCGTTTATCTGCTCGTTGTTCCATACGATATATGCCTGTTTTGGAATTCCTCTGCCTGCTTCATCGAAGCCTCTGAGAGCTTTCCGTGTAGATACTGTTCCATGATAAGTCCACCAATAGGCACACCATACGTGGCACCCCAGCCACCGTTCTCCACATAGACGGCCACGGCTATCTTCGGCTTGTCCATCGGCGCAAAACCCATGAAGACAGAGTGGTCATGGCCGCGGTTCTGGGCCGTACCCGTCTTGCCGCAGGCCATGAAGTCATACTTGGCCAGCGCATGGCACGTACCGCCAGTAGCCGAGGCACGCATGCCTTGCACCACATAGTCGTAAGCCTCGCGGCTGGCCATGGTGTGGCGCCGCTTGGTGTAGAGCGTGTCCAACTCCTCCCCTTGTATGCGCTTCACCACATGGGGCGTGATAAACCACCCTCGGTTAGCGATGGTGGCTCCAAGGTTAGCTATCTGCAAAGGCGTGGCATTCACCTCACCCTGTCCGATGGCAATGGAGATGATGGTCAGCCCGTTCCATGAGCCCTTGTATGCCTTGTCGTAGAAATCGGCATTGGGAATCAGGCCGCGCTTCTCACCGGGCAGGTCTATGCCTAACTTGTAGCCGAAGCCCATCGACACCATGTAGTCGCGCCATGTGTTCATCGCCTTCTGCACAGTGCCGTACTTTGACTTGGCACCTATCATATAATAAAGTCCCCAACAGAAATAGCCGTTGCACGACGTGCTGAGGGCTGGCACCAACGGCAGCGGGGCGGCATGGCCGTGGCAACCTACGTGCAGGCCCTTGTAGTTGAAGCCATGCTGGCAGGGGTATGTGGTATGCGTGGGGTGCAGGATGCCCTCGGTCATAAAGGTCAGGCCCTGTGTGGTCTTGAACGTGGAACCCGGCGGATACTGGCCCATAATGCTGCGGTTCAGCAGGGGCTTCCACACATTCTGGCTCAGCAGGCGATGACTCTTTGAGCGCTGGCGCCCCACCATCATGCGGGGGTCATAGGACGGAGAGGACACCATGCAGAGCACCTCGCCCGTCGATGGCTCGATAGCCACGATGCTGCCTATCTTGCCCTCCATCAGGCGTTCGCCTAATGCCTGCAACTGCGCATCTAACCCTAACGTCAGGTTCTTGCCGGCCACGGGGCGCTTGTCGAACTTACCGTTCTGGTAACGGCCCTGCACACGGCCACGGGCATCGCGCAACAAGATCTGCATGCCCTTCTCTCCACGCAACTGGCGCTCGTAGCTGCGCTCCACACCCAACTTGCCGATATAGTCACCGGGCTGGTAGTAGTCATCCTCCTCTATGTCGGCAGGCGACACCTCAGCGACATCGCCTAAGACATGGGCAGCAAACGGATACTCATATTGCCGGATGGTGCGCCGCTGGATGTAGAAGCCGGGGAAACGGAACATCTTCTCCTGAAACACGGAGAAGTCCTTGTCCGAAAGCTGACTCATAAAGAGCTGCTGGGTGAATCGCGAGTAGCCGGGGTTGCGCGAGCGGTCCTTGATGGTCTCCATGCGGCGGTCAAACTCCTCGCGGGTGATGTTCAGCGCCTGACAGAAGTCGAGCGTGTCCAGATGGTCCTTGGCCTCGTTCATCACCACCATGATGTCATAGGCCGGCTGGTTATAGACCAACAGACGGCCCTTACGGTCGTAGATGCCGCCGCGCGAGGGGTATTCTATCTTCTTGAGAAAGGCATTGGAGTCGGCACTTTTCTTATAGTCATCGCTCGTAATCTGAAGCATGAACAGACGAATGATGTAGATGACCACAATCAGCGTGGCCACACCCCCTATCACATAGCGTCGGTTGCCCAGTCCGTAGTCTTTCATTTACTTGCTCTTGACTATCTCGAAAGTGAAAATCAGCAACAGGGTGATGAGGGTACTGCCTACCACACATTTGGCCCACTCTACCCAGTTGAAGAAGCTGAACATCTCCAACGAGTAGAACACCATACAGTAGACCAGCACCAACGGCACGATATAGTAAGTGTATTTCAGCGGGCCGAGGGTCGCCATGGACGGTTTCAGGTTGTCCACCGAGTCACGCGGCACCAACAGTTCAAAGTAGTACGGCTGAATGATGGCTATCAGCGTCAGCGAGGCCGAGGCCATGCCCGGCGTGTTGGAGAAAGTGTCGATGAGCAGTCCGAGCATGAAGCTCCACAACAGGATGGCCCACTTGGGATAGTTGCGGGGAAACATGGTGACAAACCAGACATAGAGCAGCGGTGTGGCGCACTGGAACAGATGGATGCGTCCCAGCACCACAGCCTGTGCCAAGGCAAAGACGAAGAACAATAATGCCCGTTTCAGAGTGTCTGTTGTCATAATCCTTTATCCTTTCTACACCTTATCTTATTCTTCGACATTCAGCTTCAGCGAGTCGCGGGCGGCCTGCATCAGTCGCATGCGCTCGACAATGGACTTGTCGGTGATGACCACGACGTCACGCAAGTTGCCAAAGTCGGTTGACAGCTTCACTTTCAGCTTATAGGACAAGCCGTCGCGAGAGTTATACACCTCGACGATCTGCCCCACCAGCACACCCGGCGGGAAGATGCTCGAATAGCCGTTGGTCTCCACCCACTCGCCACGCTTGAAGCGCGCATGGCGCGGAATGTCCTCCACATAGGCATAGCCCGCATCCTCGCCATACCAGCGCAGCACGCCGAAATAGCCGTGGCCACGGATGGCACAGCTGATGCGCGACGAACTGGTGTTCAGCACGGGGATGACCACCGTATAGTGGTCGCTGGCCAGATAGGTGACGCCCACCACGCCCATGCCACAGGCCACGCCCATGCCGGGCTCTATGCCGTCAGCCTGCCCGCGGTCGATGGTCATGAGGTTGTTGCCCCTGTGCAGCTCGCTGCTGACCACCTTGGCGGGAATGAGTTTGTATTGGCTAAGAAAATCCAGCTCCTGCTGCTCCTTGACGCTGACCTCCTGCGTGGCCTCCCCATAGAGGCGGCGCAACTGGTTGACCTGACGCTCCAAATAGAAGTTGCGCAACGTCATTTCCTCATTCACTTTCGCCAATGAGAAGAAAGAGCCCACCCCTGATGTCCATTCGTAAATCCGCCCCACGACGGCATTGGCCGACGAGAACCACACACTGCCATGATAGCTGTTGAACTGAAACAACAGTACCATGCTGATGGCCTCAAGCAGCACGAAAAGGAACCAATGGTGATGCCTTTGCAGGAACTCAAGGAGATTCTTCATGCAAGGATTAGCGCATCAGGAACGAGAAGCGGTCAACATTCTTCAAGGCGATGCCGGCACCCTTGGCCACTGAGTGCAACGGGTCCTCTGCAATGTGGAAGGGGATGTTAATCTTCTCCTCCAGACGGCGGTCCAGACCGCGCAGCAGTGCACCGCCACCAGCCAGCCAGATACCGTTGTTCACGATGTCGGCATACAATTCGGGAGGCGTGTTCTCCAAGGCAGAGAGCACGGCATTCTCAATCTTGGCCACCGTCTTGTCTATACAGTGAGCTATCTCCTGATAGCAAACAGGCACTTCCATAGGCAGTGCCGTGATTCGGTTCGGGCCGTGCACGATGTAGTCCTCTGGGGCCTCGTCGCCCAGGTCGGTCAGTGCCGAGCCTACGGCAATCTTGATGCGCTCAGCCATGCGCTCCGACACCTTCACGTTGTGCTGACGCGACATGTACTCCTGAATGTCGGCAGTCAGGTCGTCACCGGCCGTGCGGATGGAGTTGTTCGACACGATGCCGCCTAACGAGATAACGGCTATCTCCGTCGAACCGCCGCCGATGTCAACGATCATGTTGCCCTCCGGGGCCTCCACGTCAATGCCGATACCAATGGCAGCAGCCATCGGCTCGAAAATCAGGTACACGTCACGGCCGTCGGCATGCTCGGCAGAGTCGCGCACGGCGCGCAGCTCCACTTCCGTCGAACCTGACGGCACGCCGATGACCATGCGCAGCGACGGCGAGAACAGGCGATGGCCCGTGTGCACCATCTTGATCAGGCCGCGTATCATCTGCTCGCAAGCCGAGAAGTCGGCTATCACACCGTCGCGCAGCGGGCGCACGGTACGTATGTTGTCATGTGTCTTCTCATACATCATCTTGGCTTTCTCGCCCACAGCTATCATCTTGTCGGTGTGGCGGTCCAGCGCTACTACTGACGGCTCGTCAACCACAATCTTGTCATCACTGATAATGATGGTGTTGGCCGTTCCTAAGTCCATGGCTATCTCCTGGACAAAACTAAATAATCCCATAGTCTTAAAACTTTTTAATTCTTAAAAATTTTTAGATAAAAGATAATAGACATCTCTTATCTCTTATCAAACCAGCTGTGTATGGCGGTGTCATAGTGCGAGCTGATGCCAAAGGCACGGGTGGCAAACATGCGGCGCTGGGCCTTCGTCGTCTCTGCACCCTGCTGGTTCAGGATGTCTAACAGCACCGAATATTCTGCTTTCGAGGGCACGATGACCACGTCGTTGAAGTTCTTCGCACCGGCACGGATCAGCGAGATGCCGCCGATGTCTATCTTCTCTATGATGTCCTCCTCAGAGGCTCCACTGGCCACGGTCTGCTCAAAGGGGTAAAGGTCTACGATAACCAGGTCGATTTCCGGAATTTCATACTGCTGCATCTGAGCAAGGTCACCCTCGTTCTCACGACGGCCCAAGATGCCACCGAACACTTTCGGATGCAACGTCTTCACACGGCCACCCAGGATGGAGGGGTATGTGGTCACGTTCTCCACTTTCTCACACGCATAGCCCAAGCTTTCTATAAAGCTCTGTGTACCGCCCGTAGACAGGAACTTCACGCCCTCGTCATTGAGCTTCTTCAACAATTCCTCAAGCCCATCCTTGTGGAACACAGAGATGAGCGCAGTCTTAATTTTTTTCTTGTCTGCCATAAAAATATAACGCGTTATTATAATTCGAATTTAGCTGCAAAATTACAAAAAAGAGAGCACATGGCATAACGTTTCACCGAAAAATTTCATATGCCCCGAAAATTAATAATGTATATCAAGGAAAAAGAGACAATCCCCGAAGGGTGTCTCTTTTCCTATAATGCATGTAGAGGGCATCCCGCCGGCAGTCCATGCCGCATCGGAGGGATGACCTGCCGAGGCCACGCTTACTTTGCTGCAACGGGAGCACTGCCACGCTTCTCCTTGATGCGGGCAGCCTTACCGGTGAGCTTGCGCAGATAGTAGAGCTTAGCGCGACGAACCTTACCTATCTTGTTCACCTCAATGCTTTCAATGTTGGGCGACTCCAAGGGGAAGATACGCTCTACGCCAACCGTTCCCGACATCTTGCGAACGGTGAAACGCTTCTTCTCGCCATGACCGACAATCTTAATGACTACACCACGATAGAGCTGGATACGCTCTTTCGAACCCTCGATAATTTTGTAAGCGACAGTCACAGTGTCACCAGCCTTGAAAGTGGGGTGCTGCTTGCCGGTTGCAAATGCTTCTTCAGCAACTTTAATTAAGTTCATTTGTACTTAAAGTAATTAAATTTGTTGTTATCGTTCCAACGCAACATAACAGGCAACTCTCCTATCTTCCTGCCAGCGATTACGCGGAAAGCGGCTGCAAAGGTACGAATTAGTAGGCAAAAAACCAAATTTTATTTGTTTTTTCATCTTTTTTTTGTACATTTGCAGGGTATAATCATGATTCTTCTATGAACAAAACACTAAAAATCAGCACTGGGATTGCCTGTTTTGCACTACTGACGGCATGTTCTTCCCACTATGCACTTACGGGCATTCAGCATCAACGCATCACGATAGACCAGCGCTTTGATGCACAGCCGGACCAGGCGGCTGCCGAGTTTTTGAAACCCTATAAGCACGTTGTCGACTCGATTATGGGGCCCATCGTGGGACAATCGGCTCACTACATGGCTGCCGACAGGCCCGAGAGCGCGCTGTCGAACCTGCTGAGCGATATTCTGGTGTGGGCCGCCAAGGACTATGGAGAGGAGCCCGTGCTGGGTGTATACAACATAGGGGGCATCAGAACGGCACTGCCAGAAGGCAATGTCACCTATGGCGACGTGCTGGACATTGCACCGTTTGAGAACAAAATATGTTTTCTCACGTTAACGGGCGAAAAGCTATTGCTGCTGTTCAGCCAGATGGCAGCGCGTGGCGGCGAGGGTGTCAGCCACGGTGCCGAGCTCGTCATCAGCCCCGAAGGCAAACTGCTGTCGGCCCGACTGCACGGCAAGGAGATTGACCCGAAGGCCGACTACCGCATCACCACCATCGACTACCTGTCGCAGGGCAACGACGGCATGACGGCCTTCAAGGACGGCACCCAACTGGTGTCGCCACAGGAGAGCAAGAACAACACACGCTTCATCATCATCAATTACTTCAAGGAGAGAGCTGCCAAGGGCGAAGCTGTCAGCGCGAAGGTTGAAGGAAGAATCAAAATTGCAAAATGACTATGAGACGTACATTTCTTATCATCGCAATATATTGCCTGGGACTTGCAACCATGCAGGCGCAGAAGTCACTGACCATTCTGCACACCAACGACACTCACTCGTGCATCATGCCCATGAACCCGAACCTGGCCGACACCATGCTGGCCAACAGGGGCGGCTATCTGCGCCGCATCGCACTCATCAACGAGGAGCGACAGAAAGAGCCGAAACTGCTGCTGTTGGACAGTGGCGACTTCTCGCAGGGTAGCAGCTACTACAGCCTGTATAAGGGCGACGTAGAGATAGGGCTGATGAACCAGATGGGCTATGATGCCACCACGATAGGCAATCATGAGTTCGACTTCGGACTGGACAACATGGTCCGACTGTTCAAGATGGCGAAGTTCCCCGTGGTGTGCTCAAACTACGACTTCGCCGACACGGAACTGGCACAGATTGTGAAGCCCTACACCATCATCAAGCGCAACGGACTGAAGATTGGCATTTTCGCCCTTTGCCCGCCACTGATTGGTCTGGTGTCGACGCAGAACTACGGGCCACTGAAATTCCTCGACCCGATAGTGTGTGCACAGAAGATGGTGGACGTGCTGAAGAAAGAGAAGAAATGCGATGTCGTGATCTGCCTGAGCCATCTGGGCTGGGAGGTGACGGAATATCCCTGCAACAAAGTGATTCCCCAAACACGCGGCATCGACCTTGTACTCGACGGTCACTCACATACCTATTTTAAACACCTGGAGTATGTGAACGACTTGGACGGAAAGCCTGTTCCCGTCAACCAGAACGGAAAGCATGGTTGCTTCACGGCCAAGATGAAACTGGAGTTTGGGAAGAAATAGGCACTGAAGACTATTCGAAATAGAGTGTCAGCACGAACATCTTGGTATGGGCACTTGACACGCTTTGGGCAAACACGCGCTTGTTGATATCAGTCAGTTCGTCTACATGCGACTTGTCGAGGGCATTGGTCAGACCGTAGCAGAACTTCAACTCTGGTATCAGCTTGAAGAAGGGCAGATAGAAATCGCAGCCTAGTCCCACCTCAAGCATCAGGTCGTAGCGTTTCAGCTGAACATAGTCTTGATCTTTTCCCGTCAGATTGATCATCGGGCTGACACCGGCAATGAGGTAAGGCCGGTAGTTATTGAAGCGTTCGGCTGAGAACTTGATATCAACAGGAATGGAGAGATAGGTGTTTTTCAGGTCTTGAGTGGTCTCCACAGGCCGCCCCGACTCCGTCAGTTCCAGCATGTTGCGATAGACCAAATGCTTCGCGCCGAAATGCATGGTGGGCGTGACTCGCAGGGAGAAATGCTGGTGCAGGCGCAGGTCGGCCAGCACGCCCACGCTGAAGCCCGGATTCCACATGTCGGCATCGCAAAGCACGTAGCCCTGCTGACTTTGCCCGTCGGGCATCAACACAGTCTGGGGCCCCATGTTCACAAACTCAGCATCCTGCATGTGCAGACCAATGGAAACGCCGAAATGCAAAGGGCGCAAGTCTATGTAAGGCTTGTTCTGCACTTTGCGTTCCTGGGCCGTGGCACACAGTGCCGACAGTGCCAGAGTGAGACATATCAGTAAACGTCGCATCAGTATATTTAATAACGAAGAAAAGGGAAAGTTATTATATCACATTCTATTTCGACGGCGTATAAATTGCAAAAATAAATACCAAAATATTGGTATGATTAGGAAAAAGTTAGTACTTTTGCATCATCAAAATTAAGTATTAACTAATCAAAATTCAAAAAACATTATGGCATACGTAATTGGTGATGACTGCATTGCATGTGGAACATGTGCAGGTGAGTGCCCCGTAGAGGCAATTTCTGAAGGTGAGAAGTATTCAATCAACGCTGATCTGTGCACCGAGTGTGGCACATGCGCAAGCGTTTGTCCTTCTGAGGCCATCAGCTTAGGCTAATCCTAACATTAGCTTCATAAACCAAATCAAAATGAAGGAGGCACTCTTAACAGAGCGCCTCCTTTCTTTTTTATTTAGTCCTTCTTGAACAGTTCCATAATTTGTTTGGCTGTCTCGTTCTCAGGATCAATCTCGATCACTTTCTGAGCGAACTCACCAGACTTAGCGGTATCGTCCTTAATCTTCAGATAGTAGACCATCAGGAAGTTGCCGCTCTCCTTCATACGGGCAACATCTGACTTGTCTTTCTCAGCTTTCTCGGCAATAATGTTGAACAGTTCCTCGTAGAACGGCTGGGCCAGTCCTTGAGCAGCCTCCGGATCCATCATGGTGCCTACACGAGCACGCCAGAACAACGAGTATTCCTTGGCATCGGCATTCTTGGCAGCCAGGTCTGCATAAATTTGATCGGCCTTCTGCAACTTCTCCATCTTAGCATCACCCTCCAGTGTGCCGGCATACTGGACATAGAGACGGCCCAGGTCGGCATAGTCGGTCAGCGTGGCGTGCGACACTTCCTTCAGGAATTGATCGTAGTAGGTAACGGCATTTGCATAGTCGTCAACACCCTTATAGGCATCGGCCAGCTGCTTGATGACACCGGCACGCTTGTCGTTAGAGTCGAACTCCTGCTCCAGAGCCTTCTTATAAGCGGCGATAGCCTCGTCGTGCTTCTTGGCACCATTCAGGGCGTTGCCATAATAAGAGTAGTCGAAGTAGGTGAACTTGGCAGAGTCGCTCTTGTTGAACAGACGGTCGGCATACTCCAGAGCCTTTTCGAAGTTCTTCAGGTCGGTATTGGTGAAGAAAGCTAAACGGTTGAAGCCTGCATCACGGGGAGACTTCTGCAGGGCGAACTCGGCTACCTCCAGCGAAGGCTGGTGCTTACCTGTAAGATAGTAAGCCATGGCGAAGCTGCGCACGTCGCGCTCTTCCATCTTGGCGAGATCGGCCTTCTTGAAAGCCTCGATAGCGCTGTCGAACTCATTGGCCAGGTAAAGGATACGACCCTTCAAAGCATCCACGGGCAGGTCAGGACGCTGCACGCGCAGATCCTCCAGCTTATCGGCAGCCACCTTCGGGCTCACCTTGCGGTAAACGCTGGCATACTTATAGTAAGCATCGGGGTTCTTTGGGTCGAAATAGATGGCCTGGTCGTACATACGGGCAGCAGCACCGCCATCGTCAGAGAGGGCAGCAATATCGCCCAGCACGATATAGGCAGGACCGTAGTTCAACTTCGTGGCATAGTCAGCATAGAGATGGGCATTCGCCGTATCCTTAGCCTCATAGTAGGCGCGGGCAATACCCACAATGACTTCACCATTCTTCTTGTTCTTCTTGTAGATAGACTTAATCTGCTTCTCTGCGTCGGGCGTATTGCTCTTGATCAGAGCCTTCACAGTCTCTACGGGCGACTCATCCTGAGCCATAGCCGGGGCACTGAAGCTGAGCGACAGTGCGCCAATGAATAGATATTTTAATGCTTTCATAATCAATTTATTTGATTAATTGTTTATTTACTCTCCTGGATTATATCCCTTATTTTTCTGACGATTTAGCGTACTCGAAGTTAATCGATATTTAATAACATTAACAAGAAAAGCTACTGAATAGTATGTTTTCAAGCCATTATTTAACAACATTTACCTGTCGGACGTTCAGGTCGCGCATGATGGGCAACAGGCCTGCGTTGAAGATGACGCGCTGTCCCTGAGGCAGTCGGCAGAAGTTGGCAAAGCCCGTGGGCTGACCTGTTCGCGGCTCATTGATGATGGCATAGATGGTGCGCACCAACGGGTAGCTGCCATTATATATATAGTACTGATAAGGGCGACGGCTGTTCTGCACTGTAGCAGAGTCGAGCCTCGACACCTTCATCACCGTTATGTTCTTCTTGAATGTGACATTGGTCGTGTCGCGCTGGTCGTTCAGCCAGTTAGACCCGATGATGCCAAAGGCATTCGGCGTGCGCTCCACGTAGTCTACCACCTCGGCGCTCTTCAGCATGGCACCGATATTCTCCTGCACGTCGCTGTTGATGGGCTGTCCGCCAAGGATGGAGTCGACACAATAGCGCACGGCACTGGAACGCGGATTGTCGAACACCACCTCAATCTTACCGAGTTTCGACTTCGGATAGATATCGCTCCAGGAGGTCACCTCACCCTTCAGAATGCGTGCAATGTCCTTCACTGTAATGCAGGTGTCGGTATTGGCATTATTGACGATGATAGCCAGTCCGTCGTAGCCAATGGGCATGATGCGCGGTGCAAACGAACGTGCCTTGAGGTTGCTCAGTTCCTTCTCGGTGAGCGAACGGGTGGTGAAAGCCAGCCACGTCTCGTTCTTCATGAGCATCTCAATAGCCTCCTGCTCACTGGTGTAGAGTGCTTTCAGCGTGTCCTGATGAACCGCATTGCGATTGAACACCCGGGTAAAAACTTCCAATTCCTCATCGAGAATGGGATGAAAACTCTCGTCGGCTGCAAAGAATGATGCTGCAGCCTCGTAATCATAGCCTAAATCAGTTTTAGGCTTGTTCCCACAAGCGAGGAACAAGCCTAAAAAGAGTGATAATCCAACGATCTTGTTGAATCGAGTTCTGCTCATACTTTTAATTTTATTGTAGTCTGAAGGTTACAGGTACGGTGTACTTCACACGTACAGACGAACCGTTCTGCTTACCAGGATTCCAACGAGGCATCTGCTTCAGCACGCGTACAGCCTCCTTATCCAGTGAGGGGTCGATAGAACGTGCTACCTGCACGTCGGTCACCGAGCCATCGCGCTCCACCACGAAGGTACATACCACGCGACCCTGGATACCATTCTCCTCGGCAACGGCCGGATAGCGGATATGATCGCTGATCCACTTCAGCAGGGCAGCCTGTCCACCGGGGAACTCAGGCATCTGCTCTACCACGTCGAAGACCTTGGTTTCTTCCTCCTTCGGCTTTTCGTCGGCGATAACCTCCTTGGCCTTCAGCACTTCGCCTTCAGCCTCGTCGTTACCTTTCACATCGAAAGTACCGATGGCAGTGTTCGTCTTGGCGAGGTCGTCCTGCGACTTGATTTCGTCCTCAGGCTTCACCTCGTCGTCCTTCTTAATCTCAGGTGCTGTGAACTTCACTGAGCTCTTCACCTTCTCTACAACTTTCTGCTCAACTTCAACCTTGACAGGCTCTTTGCGCTCCACCTTGGCTTCCTTCTTTTGAGCCAGTTTAGAGAGCTCGACGTCGGTCTCAATGGCCACGTCGCTCTTCATAGCATTCTGCACGACACCGACCACAGCCACCGTAATGGCAATGGCAAGGCCGATACCAGCCATGATGAGCAGGGAGTAGAAGTTGCGCTTACCTGTTTCCTGGCGCAGTTGATAAGCACCGTAGGTCTGGTTTTTGCCCTCAAATACGAGGTCAACCCATCCATTATCTATAAGATCAATTCTTGACATAGTTCTATACCTTTCTTTTATTTCTCGTTAGTATACTTTATGCCTTTGAGTTCGAGAAGCTTCTCATCGTCCTCATTGACCTTATCAATCACATACTTACCAATACTGCAAATCAGCATCTCGTCAAGGGCCTGAACCATGTTGTTATAGGTCGAAACGTCCATCGGCTTGATGATCACGGTCAGCGTCTGCATACCCTGATCGCCAAATTCGGCCAGGAACTCCTCTGCCTTACCATTACGGATGTCAGAGAGTTCTTTCTCGTAAGCCTCGGTCGTCATCTTGTCACCCAGCTGAGCTCTCTTCTCGTCCAGCTTCTTCTTCGCCATCATGACACGTGCCACAGGCGAGAAGCCGTCCTCGGTGATATGCTCAATGAGCAGTTTGCGAACGCCCTCCTTGCCCCAAGTGGTCTCCTTGATGCATTCGGGGTTTTCGTAGTCGGGCAGACCTTCAACATAGTAAATCTTATCTTCACCACCAAGGAACAGCGTGATAGTGTACGAAGCCTTCGTCACCGACTTGTCTTCCTTGGTCATATTCTCATCATTACTCGGCATCGTCAGCTGCATTGCCTGCGGCTTGCTCAGCGTGGTACAGAGCATGAAGAACGTAATCAGAAGCATCATCATGTCTACCATAGGCGTGAAGTTCACGCGGGTATCCATTTTTTTCTGCTTTGAGCCTCCTTTTTTTGCCATACTTTATTCCTCCGCTAATTTTTTGGTGTCAAGATTAGTGATGAGCTGGTAGCGGTTCTCATTCATGTCCTGCAGCTCCGACATCATCTTCTTCACCACGGCATACGACGTTGAAGCGTCGCACTTGATGGCTATGCGAAGGTCGGGGTTGGAGTTGTGAGCCGCCTTTACCCATTCCTGGAACTCACTCATTCCGCCGTCGATACTATCGAGGGGAATGCTCAACTTCTGGATCTCCTCCGTCATCTTCTCCTTTTCCAGGCTCAGATAGGCGGGCAGAACGCTCAAGGGAGCACCGATCATGGGGTCTTCCTTGAAGTTCTTGAGCTGAGCGGCGTTCAGACTGATGTCGAACTTGCCGGTCACCTCGGCGAGCATGTCGTTCATCACGTTTCGGTTCTCAGAGCCCACGTAGATGTTGCCCTCTGGCGATACCAGAATGTTGAGCACATCGTTCTCGGGCACCTTGACCTGCGAAACGGAGCCAGGCGTGTTGACGTTTACTGGTTCTGGCGTCAGGAATGTTGAGGTCAACATGAAGAAGCACAGAAGCAGTGTCATCACGTCCGACATAGGCGTCATGT
>ERZ842401.4744-NODE-4744-length-15565-cov-15.902901_pt1 | contig 15565 bp, 14 predicted proteins | sample MGYA00521270_ERZ842401 | MGnify/ENA primary metagenome ERZ842401 (study PRJEB31892, sample SAMEA3878208) | bioreactor metagenome | biome: Moose rumen | place: Sweden | collected 2011-10 | study: EMG produced TPA metagenomics assembly of the PRJEB12797 data set...
GTTTGTGTAAAATGATTGTAATGCTTCATAGTTTGTTTTCCTCTTCGTTGAAGTGGTTTTGGCTGAAAACATTCTATGAAGTTTTTTATTTTTTTTCACTGTTGCATTTCATTTTGAAGTATATAGAGCCCGATAATAACAATTATCGAACAGGTCTAATCTATACGAAAGGGGTTAGTTAGTGAATCAAGAGGTTGTACAAACATCTAGGCTTGACGCAGAGCAGGCCATAAATGAGCTTTGCGCAAAACTCAAAAAAAACAAATCAAGCTATACTGCGATTATTTTCTTTGCAAGCAGTCAATATGATTTCCCTAAATTAAGCGAACTGTTGCACGAGCAATTTCCGAACGCCGAAGTTGTGGGTTCGACGACAGCAGGAGAAATCACGGCGGACGGATTTAAGAAAAACACGCTTGTTTTAAATGCGCTCTCTGATTCGGGCAATGTGCGGGTGCAATTCAGCGGAGTTTTACTGAAAAACATCGATTTGTTCCCTGTCATATACAAAGACGATATACAAAAGGCGGCGAGCAAGATAGGCATTTCTTTGGGAGCGGCAGGCATCTCTAAGAATTCGTTTGCAATATCGCTTATTTGCGGACTGTTGAACGCAGAAGAGATTATTTTGTCTGTGCTGTATTCACTCGTAAAAGATGAGAACTTTTTAGTGGCGGGTGGCTCTGCTGGAGATGATTTGGCGTTTAAGTCAACTTCTGTGAGCTATAACGGACAAGTTTCAGACAAAGGCGCGGTTATTCTTTTTGTGAAAACAACAGGCAAGTTCGAGATAATCAAAGAGAATATCTTTCAGCCGTCGGGAAAACAGGTTATGCTGACGCAGGTTGACCCTGAAACACACCAAGTGCAAGCCATCGACGGACAAAATCCAAAGAAACGATATGCGCAAGTGATTGGAATTAACGAAGCAAATGTTGACAATGCGTTGCTTGACCACCCGTTCGGTCGCGTTTTCGGCTCTGAGATTTTTATCGCGTCGCTCGTCAAGTTCGACAGCGCAGGAAAATTGTTGATGTATGCGCGCGTTCTGCAAAACTCCGTGCAAGAAATATTGCAGCCTGTCGATACGCTTAAAATCGCGGAAGAAACGTGCAAGAACGTAATAGAAAAGATAGCGAACCCTGGCTGCGTTATTTTGTTTAACTGCATTTTGCGCACTATCGGCTTTGAAAAACACAATCAGCAAGCAAGCGTCAATAGCGTATGGAAAAAATATTTTCCGTGCTACTCAGGCTTTTCAACGTATGGCGAACAATGTGGGCATATCAACTCAAATCAAACTCTTGTTATGCTAGTGATGGAATAGGAGCAAAAAAATGGCAGAATACACCGAACAACAGCTTGTAAAAGCACAAAAAGACATTGTCAGTTATCTTATCCATATTTGCTCAACGTCTAGCAATATTTCAGGCTTCTTAAAAGAATACATTTCGCGCTTGACGAGCGAGGGCGGCATTTACGAAACGCAACAGAAGGCGTTAGACCATTTCAGCGAATCAAGCGCAAAGACAAAGGCTGAAGCTGACAATATGATGCAAATCACGCAGGCAAACAGCACGGCTTTGCATAATATCTCGCAGGAATTCGACAAGCTCAACGAAACTATCAAGAAAGCGCAGAAAGAAAGAGCCGAAATGGACAAAAAAGTCCAGCTTCTCGACGATAGAATTAAGGAAATCAGCAAGTTCATTCAGAATATACAAGAAGTCGCCGCGCTTACTAATCTTTTGTCGTTCAATGCGTCAATCGAAGCGGCACGAGCAGGACAGGCGGGAAAAGGCTTCCGTATCATCGCAAATGAAGTGAAAAATCTTGCTGAAAGAACAGCGAACATTTCGGGCAGCATTGACAAAAAAGTCCACGAGCTGCAACAAGATGTGAACTCGATTGTCGCGGAGAATACAAAGCACAATGAGTTTATGGATTCTCTGCAAGAAACGGCGATTGACTCAAGCGAAAAGCTGACGCAGATAAACAAAGACAACAAGACGAACACCGAGTTTATGCAAGATGTCATCACAGAAATGAATGACAATCAAGAAACCGTTTTTGCCGCCGTCAACAAGGCAAAAGATGAAAACCTCAAGCAGCTTGGCTTTATCACAGAGCGAGCCGCACAAAACAACATACAAACAGGCGACGAATTGTCTTATTTGTATCAGCTCAAGCATTTAATTCAGTATTTTGAAGACAAGCGGCTTGAGATATTCGACAATATACACTAACGCACTTTTATCCCGCGTCTTATCTGCGGGATTTTTTATGCACTCAATTCTGCAAGCCTCTCAAGCGCAATGCGAAACCACGCCTTTTCGTCGTCGCTCATCGCAAAGCCAAGCTGCCAATAGGTAGTATATCGCCATTTGCCATAAATCGCAGAACCGAGCAAAGCTATATCGTCTATTTCGCCTATCACCTTTGCAAGCTCTGTATGGCTATCCATTGCAAACGGAAAAACCTCGCAAAGAGAATCGCCAAAATCCATTTCAAAGCCCAAATTTTCCGCTTCCTCTCCCCAATGATAAAAACTCTTGTTCTTGCTGTCGATTTGCTTGAGAGCGCGCAGTGCAAACGAATGAACGCGAGTTTTTATAATCTTAGGCTTTTTATCGTGAACAAGACCAAAATACTTTTTCGCATTCTCATTCCATCGCCCTCTTCTCATCATCACGGCGACAAGACATTCTATGAGTTTTTTCGCTACATTCTTCGGCACTAATGTTCCAGAATGTCCTGAATGCCAATCAATTTCGGGAAACTCTTCTTCAAAATTGAGAGCTAACAGCCCTATTTCGTCCATTAAATTGAACGCATCTAATATATTCATATCAGCATAGTGGATTTTCTCGCCATTATTCCTCCAGCTTTCCGCTTCATACGGAGGGGAAGAGAACTTTCCGACCATTGCAATTCCGTCGCAATCCGTTCCCACTTGCAGCAAAATAAAAATGTCGCCCGCCTTGAGTTTTTCCCATTCAAAAATGCTCCAATTAAAAAACGACGGATACTCGCCCCTATCGATATGCGAAATTATCTCTAAATGCCTATCGATTTTGTAAGAAGAGTGCGCAGGATTCCATCTCAAAATATATGTATTCATATCTCTTTTGCCTTTTTTCTTTTGTTCTTTCGCTATTATATTGTACGAAAGGTTTTGAGATTTTTCAAGTTAGAACATATCAATTTAGCACATTCATTTTCCTAGTTATGTTTTTTGATTTACATAGCTAGGAATTTTCGTTAACATAGCTATGTTTAAATAAATTCCTAGCTATGTAAATAAAATTTACAAGGTACGTGTAAACGAAATTTACAAGGTACGTGTAAATAAAATTTACAAGGTACATTGTAAACGAAATTTACGGTATTTTTTCACAGAAAACAAAAGGCTCTCAAAACTTGCAAAGTGATAAGGATATGCTGAATTTTTTACAAAAAATGCTCTTTAGGTGTGGACGGCATAAAAAATGCTCTATATACTATAAGGTATGGGTAGACAAGAAAACATAGCCATTTTTGATGACACAATGGCTCTTTGCACTTCTGAAGATGAGTTGAGGCAAAGTATTTCAAAATCAACAGCTAATCAGCTTCTCATTCTCGAAAACGATAATCTGCCGAAGCTAAAGGCAAATTACAAAGATAATGCAGATATTATCGTTTCTGAAAAACGCACGTTCGAGGCAGCAGAATCGTACGCACTTGCAGGCAAAAAGGTGTGTGTATTGAACTTTGCTTCTGCAACAAATCCTGGCGGCGGCGTGCTGAACGGAGCGGGAGCGCAAGAAGAATGCCTTTGCCGTTGCTCTACACTTTATTTTGCTCTGACAAAGCGAAATCTATACACAGATTTCTATCTTCCGCACCGAAGAGCGCAAAATAATCTGCATAACAATGACATCATTTACACCCCCGATGTTACTGTTTTTAAAACCGACACACTTGAGCCAAAGATTATGGACAAAAAGGATTGGTACAATGTAAATGTGATAACCTGCGCCGCGCCTAATTTGCGTTTCATTCCGAAAGACAAAATCAACAACGAAGAGATTTACACCATACAACTCGAACGATTTAGCAGAATTCTCTCGGTAGCAGCCTCTCAAGGCAATGAAGTCGTTATCTTAGGCGCATTCGGCTGCGGAGCGTTTATGAACCCGCTTGCAGCAGTAGCAGAGGCGGCGAAAAATTCTGTGAGAGAGTTTTTTAAGTACTTTGAAACAATCGAGTTCGCTATTTATTGCCGCGATGACGACAAATCAAACTACACCACTTTCCGAGATACGCTGAAACAGCTTTAAGTTGTGCAATCAGTTAAAAAAGCAGCAAACTCTGAAGAGGGAAGCGGCTTAGAAAAATAGTAGCCTTGTATGTATCGACTGCCAGCCGAGCATACAAAGTCGAATTGTTCTTGCGTTTCCACTCCTTCAGAAACGACTTCGCTGTTCATCGTCGTAATCATCGCGGACAGCGTTGCATACACGGTTCGTAATTGCGCACTTCCCGAAAGCTGTTGCGTCATCGTTTTGTCAAACTTTATAAAGCTGAAATGCGAGGTAATCATTCGCTCTAAATTGCCGTATCCCGTGCCGAAATCGTCAAGAGCAAGTTTATAGCCGTAGTAAGTAAGCAAATTGAGATTGTGAGAGAATATCGCAGGCGCATTATTTGCCGATGTTTCAGTTACTTCAAAGCAAAGATATTTGCTCTTTATTCCGTATTTCGTTGTAATGCGGCGGATTGTTTCGATAAGGTTTGTCTGCAAGCATTGCACCATAGAAAGATTCAGCTCAATGTAGTGCAATCCTAACTCTTCCATATCGTGCGTTTGAATAAATTTACACACCTCTTCAATCACAAACTCACCAATTTGCAAAATAGAGCCGTTCACCTCTGCAATTCGTATAAATTCATCAGGAGAAATAAAGCCTAAAATGCTATCTTTTAAGCGAATAAGGGCTTCGGCAGAAACAAATTTCTTTTCTTTTACATCGTAAATCGGCTGATAGTATATTTCAAGGTTTCCGTCTTTTAATCCGTCGTCAATCGCTCTCATCACTTGCTGAATACGAAGCGCGTCAGAGATTTTTAGATTGTCTTTGCTCACGATACCAAGCGCAACGCCGTTCATCTTCTGGAAATAATGAATATACGCTAAAAGAGCTTCCATATCGCGAAAATCATCGGGAAAAGAAACTGAAGTGATGTAATATTCAAATGCGATTTCGACATTGTTTCTGAAAATCGGAAGCTTTAAGCCTTCATAAATATCTTCTATTGTATCCCTGATGTCTTCATCTATTTTTTGTTTGCATAGCAACACAAAAGCATCATTGCTTATTTGAAACACCCTGCCCGTATCGACAAAAGTCAGCAAAAATCGCTCTATTTCACGAATAACGCTTTCTGTAATCTGTATTCCGTAATTGGACGATACCAGCTCATAATCGTTAATGCGGATTAAAACGGCGTGAAAAGGGTTATCGTTAAAAATCATCTTTGTGCAAATGCTATCAAAATGCTCTTTGCTCGCCATTTTGTTCAATGGATTAACAACCATTGCATAACGTTCGATATTAAGCACCATCAGCAAAATGCAAATCGAAATCGAAAAGCAGATAAGAAGCATATTTGGGAAGAAAAGCTGCAGCGTTTCCACAGCGACATTGAAAAAGCCTATTATGCCGATGATAGCGCGGTATGCTTTTGGAACAATTTGTTTATGGCGGCTTGCATAGATGAACACCCAGCCATAATAAATATAGCTCATTATATAAACGATAGACCGCATTTTTTTTGGCTGAAAATCGCCATCGTTATAATAAAACACCCACGAAAACAGAGGATTTGACAGCACAACGATGATTATAAAGATAATCGGAATAAGAAATACAATCTTTTTCCAATGCGACACATCTCTTCTCATCTCCATTAGAGCCACTGTATACGCCAAAAAATAAAACGCAGTTGCGCCGACAAATAAATAATATCCGTCAAGGATAATTTCTGTAATGAGGCGTTGAAAATGCAATTCAATAGCAAAGACGCTTGCAATATCGAAAACTGTTGTCAGCACAGCAGAAGAATACAAACGCAAAAACAGATGATGTTGAGAAGTATTCACATGGCGTTTACGAAAATAATTCAAGATTACAAGCAAAAAGATGATAAGGGAAGCAATATCAAAATCAATGTTATAGAACGTCATTTGTCTTTTACTGTAGCAAAAACTAGAAAGAATAAAAAAACCTGACACTAAAATAAGTATCAGGTTTCACGATTTGAGCGATACAGGGATCGAACCTGCGACCCGCAGATTAAGAGTCTGCTGCTCTACCAGCTGAGCTAATCGCCCTTGTGATTAAGACTATATCACAGGATAGCGTTTTTAGTCAATCCCCCACATCAATAAATTTCGCAAGTTTTTCTTCTTTTTTCATTTTTATTTACTTGCCTTCATAAGAAGTAAATAAGTGTATCACCGTTTCAATAAAATGTTTTGTTTGCGGAGAAAGAGAAAGAAGCTCGTCTTCTATATTTTTCTTAGAAGATACAGATTTTTTATTAGCATTTTCGCCAGTTACAAGGTATTCCACAGTTACATTCAATGCTTTAGCAAGCCTTACTGCAACATCAGCAGGAGGCATAGATTCTTGCGTTCCAAGATACATATCGAGAGCTCTAGGCTTAATATTAGCACTATACGCTAACTCTTTTCGTGTTAATCCAGAATATTCTATTTCCTCTTTTAATCGTTCTGCAAATGTCGTCATATTGTTTAGATTAGCGTATTTACGATATTAAGATATTGACTAAATCGTAAATACGATGATATTATTATTTTCAATAGCGTAATTACGCTGTACTTTATTATGTTTTTGATTTATCAGTTTTTTCGATTTATTGGAATAAGCGGTATTGGTTGGATTATAGATTTTTCTTTGCTATGCATCCTGCATATCGTAATTACGAATATCATTATTTGCAATTTTGCAAGCTCTCTATGTGCAACAATATTCGTTTTTACATTTAATACAAGAAATAATTTCGTTCAAAAGGAAAATGGATTAAGCTTAAAAATAAAATTTGCATTGTATGTTATATATCAACTTGTATTTATCACAACAATGTCAATTCTACTAAAGAGCATTAGTGCTTTTATTTTTGAGCTTTTAAGTGCTGTTGGATTAAACGGTTTTACAACTCTAGTTTCAAAAATCGTTATTACGCCAATAACAATGATTTTAAATTTTGTCATAATGAAACTTTTGATTGAGAGGTTTTAATATGTATAAATGCCAAGATAAAATATTGCTTTTTATTCCAATGTATAATTGCGAAAAGCAGATTGTGCGCGTTTTAGAGCAACTAAAAGGAGAAATTTCTTCTTATATTTCAGAAGCTATAATTGTGAACAATCGCAGTTCTGACAACACAGAAGAAGCCGCTATTAACAAGCTCAAATCAATGAAGCTACCGTTTATTGCAAAAGTATTACGCAATAATGAAAACTATGGTCTTGGAGGTTCTCATAAAGTTGCATTCGAGTATGCGATAAAAAATAATTTTGAATACATAATTGTCTTACATGGTGACGACCAAGGCAATATTCTAAATCTTTTGCCTTATCTGAAAAACAAAGAATACAAAAATTTCGATTGTTTTCTCGGTGCAAGATTTATGAAAGGCTCAAAATTAGAGGGATATTCAGCTTTTCGCACATTCGGAAATCGTGTTTACGATATTTTATTTTCGATTGGAACAAGAAAAGCAATTTATGATTTAGGCTCTGGTCTAAATATGTATCGAATTGAAGCACTAAAATCACGCTTTTGGGAAAAATACAAAGATAACTTAATGTTCAATTATTGTATGATTTTGGGCAGCTCCTATTACAATCTAAAAACTCATTTTTTTCCAATTATTTGGAGAGAAGACGACCAAGTTTCTAATGTGAAAATGCTGAACCAAGCCGTTACAGTCTTAAAAATGCTCTTTTCGTATGTTACAAGCAAGAAGAGTTTTGTTTGTGCAGAACTTCGCGACAAAATAATATTTGAGTATTCTGCACAAACTATTTTTCAGAGTACCACCATATGAAAAAATTTGATTTCGCCATAAACAGTATTTTTTTCGTTCTCAGTTTTTTCTTTTTCATACGATTGTTTTCTTACAGCAATATCAAATATGCACTCTATTTTGTTCCGTCTGCTATTGTTGTGTATTTTCTAAAGGCTTTTAGATTGCGGCTTTTGTTGGCTGGTGAAAAAATTGTTCTAAACAAATATATACAAGTATTTTGCAAAACCACCATTGCAAGCGTACTTCTTCCGTTCAAAATCGGAGAGATATTTAAGATTTACAGTTTTGCTAGACTCACAAAAAACGCTACAAAAGGCACTACTATTATCTTACTCGATAGATTTGTAGACACCGCAGCACTTTTATGTATATTTGCAGTCTTCAACTTATTTGAAAATACTGAAAACTTTGTTTTTTATTTGCTTTTTAGCATTGAAGTACTTCTTTTCTTATTGTATCTCCTTATTTCTGGAATGTTGCTTTATTGGAAAGAGTATCTTTTGAGCGCGGACGCAACAAAACAGCACTACTACGAGTTAAAAATCGTTTTTGCATTAAGTTTTGTTTACGAAGAAATACAAAAACTCATAAAAGGAAAGTTCTTCGTGATTCTTTCTATTTCATTTTTAGCATGGATTGCAGAAATAAGCGCACTTATCGTATCTTTACGGTTTTTCAATAAAACAATACCGAGTATTTTTGCGCAATATCTCTCTTCAATTCTCACAGGAGATGTCGTTTTACAACAGAAAGTATTCGAAATCGTGAGCGTAGTGCTTTTGGTCATAATGTATTTCGTTGGAGGAAAGAGAAAATGAAAGAAAGAATCCTAATTGTGTATGATGATACAAGCAAAAAAAACGATATTATTCGCGATGTTATCGGCACTAAAGGCTTTGGCGAAGTTATCGTAAAGAAAAAGCGTCTTGATTCTTATTTCAAAGCATCTATCGAAAAATATTTTTCCGATTTTGAATGGAAAACCATTTCTTCAATATATGAATTCAAAGAACTTGCCGCTCAAATGGAGCAACAAAAATCTTCTCACACAAAAATACTGCATTGCTTTTCAAATTTCATCATATCAGATGCAGAAAAAGCCTCGTTTTCATTCAAAAAGATAGAGTTTATTGAAAAACCATATGCGATAAAGTCAAACGAAAAAATTGTTGCAGTGATGTTTGACAGCGTAAAATCATATTCTGATTTTCTTTCGCTTATACATACGAGCATAATGGACAGTGCGAAGAATATTGAAGATACATTTTGCGCAGAAGGCTTTATAGACATAAGTGTTACTCGCAATTTTATTCAGTGTATTGCAGGAAACTTCGATGCACGATTCTTCAACTCACTTTCTGGCGACGAATACTCGATTATCAAAAGCTCAACAAACAAAAAAAAGATACGTTCAGAGTATCAGTTTTATCATCTTTTGCCAGAAGATATGAAATCGTATTTTGTAATGCCGTTTAACTATCAAGAAGACGAAAATAAAGCAAGCTACACAATGGAGCGGCTTCATACCACTGACCTTGCAATAAAATGGGTTCACGGCTCTATCGATAGTGCAGAATTTAGTTCGATTTTAGACAAATATTTCCACTTTTTCGATTGCCGACACAAAAAAGAAGTCAGCAAGGAGGAGTATAAAAAGATTTCTGATGCACTTTATGTGGAAAAAGTAAAAGAAAGAATAGATATGCTGCAAAAAATGAAAGAAGCGGAGAAGATTTTAGCCTTTATGAATGCTAGTTGTAGCATAAAAGATATGAATTCGCTTTTTGAGAAGTATCTTTTGCTCAAAAATAAAGTCGAAATGCGTACAAAATACAAGTATGTCAGCGTGATTGGACACGGCGACCCTTGTTTTGCAAATGTTTTGTATAACAGAGCAACCGAATTGCTGAAATTCATCGACCCAAAAGGCGCACTCACAGAAAAAGACCTGTGGACAAATCCATATTACGACATTGCAAAGCTATCTCATTCGATTTGCGGACTTTACGACTTTTTCAACAATGGCTTATTCGATATTTTTCTTGATGAAACATTTTCGCTACGGCTTCATATCGATTTTGACAACTCGAAATACAAAAAGATTTTCTATCAAAAGCTATGTGAACACGGTTTTGATATTTTGAGCGTGAGAATATATGAAGCGTCATTATTTATTTCAATGTTGCCGCTTCACATCGACAATACACACAAAGTTTTTGGTTTTATTTTAAATTCAATTCGGATTTTGGAGGAAATTGAAAATGAACTCAGCAAGTAACGACGAATTCAAGGATTATTCCTTTGTTTTCGACATCGATGGAACACTTTGCCCAATCAAACGCAAAGAGGAAAGGTATGAAGACCTTGTTCCGTTTTCAAAAATGATTGAAAAATTACGCTTTTACAAGAACCACGGTGCAAAAATCGTTCTGTACACGTCGAGAAATATGAATTCTTACGGCGGAAATATCGGCTTAATCAACAAAAACACCGCAAAAATACTGCTTGATTGGCTTGAAAAATGGCAAATTCCTTATGATGAGATTGTTTACGGCAAAATTTGGCCAGGACACAAAGGGTTTTATATCGATGACAGGACTGTTCGCCCTGATGAGTTCTTAAATATGAACGTCGAAGAGTTAGACGAACTTTGTAAAAACTCGCAATGCAAAAGGAGCGAATAGAAATGATAGAAATCGCTATTACAATGGGCGGCTTAGGCTCTCGGTTTCGCAATGCTGGATACAAAGTGCCGAAGTTTATGATTGATGTCAGGGGGAAAACTCTTTTTGAATGGTCGTTATTATCGCTTGATAATCTAAAAGGCTCTGCACAATTTACATTCATTGCACTGAAAGACGAAAATGCAGATGTTGAAGCCTTTATAAGAGAAAAATGCAATCGCATCGGCATAAAATCGCCTCGAATTATCCTTATCGAGCAGCTTACCGACGGACAAGCAACCACAGCTCTTCTTGCTTCTAAGCTGTGGAAAAAAGAAAGCCCTCTATTGATTTACAACATTGACACTTATATTGAAAAAGATGCCTTAAAGGCTTCTGATTTTTGTGCAAATGGCTTTATTCCTTGTTTCAATGCAAGCGGAACACATTGGAGCTTCGTAAAACTTGACGAAAACGGCTTTGCAGAGGAAGTAAAAGAGAAAGAAAGGATAAGCGACAACTGCACTATAGGCGCATATTACTTTGCCTCGTGTGAATTATACGAAAAACTCTACAAAGAGTATTACAATGACAGCAAAAATCTCACGAACGGCGAAAAATACGTTGCTCCGTTGTATAATCAGCTCATAATGCAAGGCGGAAAAGTGAAAATTTGTCTTATTCCTGCTGAAAAAGTACACGTTTTAGGTACTCCTGAAGAACTGAAGGCGTTTGGAGAGGAAAATGATAAATAAAAAGTCTTTTATTGCGGCTTTTGCGATTGCATTTTTGCACTTTTTTGTTACAACAGTATTTCAATTCGACAAGCTGTTTTTTGAATATTCAAGCGATTTTATGCACTACGGCGAAAAGAACACATATTCTATTTTTTATTATTATTTCGGAATAAAAATTCTGTTCTTTGTCTTTCTATCTCTTACATACAGCTTTCTGTTTTGGGTGTACGATGAGTATAAACGCGGAAACAAGACCATACAACGCGGCGTATATGTTTTTTTATTCTATTTATTCATTGCATTTTTGCACATATTGATTCTTTTTCCTGGCACTTGGGCATGGGACGACATAGGAACTGTTAATACAATAAAACATTACGGCATAGACGCATGGCAACATATCTTTTCAAGTCTATTGCAAACCATTTTTCTGCAATTTATTCCGTGTGCAGGCGGAATAATAATAATTCAGAACATTATAATTTCTATTCTTGTTGCATATTCAGTTACAATACTAGAAAAAACGTTTTTGAGCGGACAAATTATAAAAAATCGCCTCATCGACACATTTATCAAATGTTTACCGTTTCTTTTTCCAGGAGTTTTAACATATCAATTCTCTGGCTACAGAATGGGTCTGTATGTTTACATCGAACTTGCGCTCATTTCTATACAAATTGTGTCGTTCAAGTCGAAAAAAGAATGGAAAGTCGGCGATATTATCTTTTATGGTACACTTTCCGTCCTCGTTGCCCAATGGCGAACAGAAGCGATGTTTTTTATGCCGATTTCGTGCATTTTATTGCTTATGCAAAAGAATTGTTGCAAGCCTCTTAAAATATTCGGCACATTATTCATCGTTTTGGGCTTTCTCACCACCGATTTTATGCAAAAAACCGTCTTAAAGATGATGAATAAAAACCAAAATTATAACGTTATCTCCACAATGACACCTGCCGTTGAACTAATTCGCAATGCAACCGAAAAAGACAGCGCATATATCAGCGAAATGGAGAAAGTTTTGAACATAAACGCCGTATACGAGTACCCAACTCAAAGCGGAACTGCTCTTTATTGGAACGAAGACGCTCACGCCGTCAAAGAAACATATACAAAAGCAGATTACAAGGCATACATAAAAGCATTTTTTGCAATGTCGCTAAAACACCCTGACATTGTTATAAAAGAACGCTTTTCTATGTTTTGGAAAACATCTGCATTCGGTGGAAAAACGAATATTACAAACATAAACAGCGAAACAAACTCGCACACAGCATTTAATTATATGCACAGCGACGCTGAAATGGTGCAAAAATTCGCAGCCTATCCGCACAATCAGCCTGTATTCCCAGCATTGCGAAATGCGCTATTGACTTTATGGACGAATGGCGCGACATACCGCATTATTTTCAATCCTGTCATTCCAATGTGCTTTTTATGTGCTGCATTTCTTTTTTGCGCGGTCAAAAAGAAGTGGTATTATCTTGTTTTGCTGTCGGCACTGTTAATTAGAACGGTTTTAGCCTTTCTAACAGCACCAAGCCCGTGGTTTATGTATTATCTCGGTGAATATTTGCTCGGTTGGACGCTTGCAATTTACTACATCATACCAAAAATACACATTACGCGCTAACATTCGCTAAAAACAAAAGAGAGATTGCACTATTCTTTGTGTAATCTCTCTTTTTTTAGTTTTTATTTACTCCGTCTTGAAGATTTCTATCGCAGAAACAAGATTTTGCGCGTTTTCGTTGAGGTTCTGCGACATCGCCGCAAGCTCTTCCGCCGCAGACGCATTCTGTTGCACAACTCCATCGAGTTGGATTATCGCTTGGCTGACCTGCGACGCTCCCGAATCTTGTTCTCGGCACGCCACGGCAATATCTTCGATAAGTTCCGCCGTCTTTTTCACTCCAGGGACGACAATTCCAATCTTTTTTCCTGCATCTTCGGTTGCTTTCAAAGTCGTTTCGCTCAATTCCACGATTTCCCCTGCTGCCGCTTGGCTTCGTTCAGCAAGTTTTCTTATTTCGCTCGCAACAACCGCAAATCCCTTGCCCGCCTCGCCTGCTCTTGCCGCTTCAATCGCCGCATTCAAGGCTAACAGATTCGTTTGACTTGCAATCTCGCCGATAACTCCGATTTTTTCAACGATGGTCTGCACTGCCTCGACCGCCGCATCAACCGCTTTTCCGCCAGCTTCGCCCTCGCCCGACGTGCTTTCGGCAATATCGCCCGTTTTTCTCGCATTCTCGGCATTCTGTCTGATGTTGCTCGCCATTTCTTCCATTGTTGCGCTCATCTCTTCGGTAGAAGCAGCCTGCGAACTCGCTCCCGTCGAAATCGATTCGCTTGCCGAACTGATTTGCGCGCTACCCAGCTTGACATCTTCGGCAATATTCTTGCATTTTTGTATCGTGCGCTGCAGCAATGCGATAAAATCATTCACGCCCATCGCCAATCTGCCGAACTCATCGTTTTCAGACACAGGAAGTCTGTACGTTAAGTCCGCATCGCCAGAAGAAAGGTTCTCCACTGCCTTTCCAACGCTGTTCAAAGGAGCCATCATCAGCTTTGCGATGAGCAAAACGATGAGCGCAATAATAGCAACAGTGCTTATCACGATGACAAAGAGCATAGAACGCAATATCGCACTCGACAAAAGGTCTACAATCGCGAGCGGTTTGCCGATATAAAGCGTCGTTACCACATCTCCCTGCCCGTCAAAGAGCGGAAAATAATACGCTATGCAATTCACGCCGTTCAATTTTGTAATAAGGCTTTTTGAATTGCCCCTCAGCACGTCGTCAATGATAGTTTTGTCTGCGATTTCAGTATCTTTCATCATTGCAAGGCTCGTTACGGCGCGTTTTGTGCCGTTAAAAATCGTAATATCAGAATTAGTAATGTCCGCGAGGTGTTCAACAAACGTATCTGTCGAAAGATTTTCTTTTCCCATCACCGCGCCCGCAATATTTCCCGCAGAATCCATTATCGGAGCGATTGCGACCGCATATACATTCCCGTTTTGAAAAACGAGGTCAGAATACACGTCGCCTTGAAACGCAATTTCCACAAAGCGCGGATTATCCAGCACTCCGAACTCAGTTGAAGAAATTTGCGCTCCTGTGTCGTCCATAAAGACCATATAATCCAGCCCCGCCTCTTCAATGAAGCGATGACAAAACGAATCCATCAGCGTTACGCCCGCCATGCCGTTGACAAGCGCGTCTTCGGTGAGCATTTTGAGGTTTCTGACCTCGCTTTCCACCCAATCGCGCTCAACTCCGAACTCATCGCCGAACGACACCGACTGCGCCTGCACATCTCGGAAAAAATACTCCGATAGTTTCGAGTTAATGTTGCGATTTACGACAATCAAAACAATCACCGAATACAAAACAATCGCGATTGCAAGAAATGCAATGATAAGTTTCACTACAGATTTTCTTTTTTCTTTATTTGCGCCGAACACTTTAGATAAAATATTCATCATTCAGACCTCTCTAACTAAAATTATACAATCGAATCGGCATTTTTTCCACTTTTTTCTTTTAAAATATCACAAAACACACAAACACTTTTTCTCAAGCGCTCCATAAATAAAAGAGCGACCCTCTTTTTCAGAAAGCCGCTCTTTATATTATCTACAAATCACACCTAGTGTGTTTTATTTTGTTGCAAGAATTGCAATTCCAGGGAGTGTTTTGCCTTCGAGGAACTCAAGCGAAGCTCCGCCGCCAGTAGAAACGTGGCTCATCTTGCTTGCAAGGTTAAACTTGTTCACAGCCGCCACGCTATCGCCGCCACCGACAACAGTCATCGCGCCTCTTCCCGTCGCATCAGCCACGAGTTGCGCAACAGTTGCAGTTCCCTTTGCGAATGCGTCGAACTCAAACACGCCAACAGGTCCGTTCCACACAACACTCTTTGCAGTTGAAAGAACTTCTGTGTAAGCCTTTATTGTCTTTGGTCCAACGTCCATAGCCATAAGGTTATCTGGAATATCTACGCCGTCAACAGCAACAGGAGTTGCATTTGCGTCGAACTTATCGGCTGCAA
>ERZ842401.4746-NODE-4746-length-15563-cov-6.012316_pt1 | contig 15563 bp, 13 predicted proteins | sample MGYA00521270_ERZ842401 | MGnify/ENA primary metagenome ERZ842401 (study PRJEB31892, sample SAMEA3878208) | bioreactor metagenome | biome: Moose rumen | place: Sweden | collected 2011-10 | study: EMG produced TPA metagenomics assembly of the PRJEB12797 data set...
CACCCGCCGCCGCGTCCCCGTAGGGTACATCTCGAACTGCTCCTCCGGCAGTTCCCGTCCACAGTTCCTACAAGTCATCTGTGTCATCTGTGGCTATAGTTCATGATTGCCTGGTGGCGGTTCTCCTTCGGGTCGAGACACACGGAGCAGTGGATCCACCTCGCCCCGAAGCGGTTGTACTCAAACAGCAGCTGGTCGAAGTCGATGTTCTTGCGGATGAAGAGGAACATCTCCTTGCCCTGCTCCTCGGAGTCGATGCGGATGTCCATCGCCTCGCCCTTGAGGTGCTTCGAGTTGCCCACGCCGTGGACACCCGTGTTGACCGCCTCGGAGCGGAAGGCGCTGTTCACGTTGATGGGGCCGAACACCTCGCGCAGCGGTTCGCCCAGTTTCCAGCAGAGGTTGATCAGGGCTGCCAGCTGCAGTTCGTCGGGGGTATTGTCCACGCGGTGCATCTGTGCCCATGTGGAGCGTGTCATCTCTTCGTAGTTGAAATGCGGACTCAGCATAAAATTCTTTCTCTTTGCCATAACTCTTTTAATTTTTAATTCTTAATTTTCAGTTTCAATCGCGATTGTGGGTGCAAAGTTATGGGAAAATGGCCAGTGCGGCAAAAAGTCGTAAAATGTCGTAAATCAATCACCCGTTTCTTGCTGTCTAATCCTCTGATTACCAGCGCATAAGCAGTCTATCCAATTGCGTTCGCCTACGACAAAAAGTTCATGATGTCGCAATGCCGGCATGGCTGACGGCGCGACTGAGGGTGACGCTGAGGCTGTTGATGGGTATGGGCATCCCTTGGTGCAGCATTCGTTGCATCAGGAGATGCTTCAGGCTGTTGAACGACCTGCTTTCTGTCAGGCTGTTGCGCTTTTGGGGAGTGAGGTATTTGAGCAGGAGCCTCAGTAGGCCCGCCTGTCCTTTGTTGCGCAGCACGTTGATCACGTAGTCTCCATGGTCGTCCATCTTCAGTTCGATGATGCGCGAGGTCAGCAGTTCCGTTAGCTCCTCCACCATCTCGAGGCGTCTTGTGTGGTCGATATAACGGTCGAAGATGGTGCTGATGTGAAAGGCCTGTCGCACACGCTCGTCCTCATGTGCCAGCAGGTCTACTGCTTTCAGGTTGATGATTTTCTTCTCCATGAGCATCAGGTATTGTTTGTCCTCCGACAGGTTGATGCTCACGAGCTGGGTAGATGTCAGGTTGTCGTTTTTGATTTCCATAGTTTTTGCTTTTAGTCGTAAAAAAAGTGCCACCCAAAACTGGATGGCACCAATGTCAATAAACAAATGTTGTCAGTTAATCGTCTTCAACGGTGATTTCGTACTGTGCAATCACGTTGCCGTCGCTGTTTGATAAGGTCAGTGTGTAGGTTCCCTCATCCAGATAGTCGAGACAGTCGGTATAAACCTGTCCGGCAGCCAGCGAGACGGTGGTGTCGAGGTACGTTACCCCGTTGCCGGTGATACTGATTTCCAGTCCTGTAATGTCGTAGTTCGGACAGACGTACAGGTCACCAGACTCGGAATCCACAGAAACGCCGATGCGATACAAGGCTGGAGTCCTAATCACTTGCCCTTCATAGTTGTTCCCATGTTTCACTTTGTAATACTTTGCATCCACTGTTGCAGGACACAACAACATTCCCATCACGAGGGTTATTAAAAGTTTCTTCATAATGTTATTTTTTTAAATTAAAAACGCTGCAAAGATAATTCATTTCTGAATAGGCTTGCAATAATTCCTCCAAATATTTTAAGATGCCCGTTGCGTTACCATTAATGCATATTATATTGATTCATAGCGGATTAACAACTATTTGCTCGAAAAATATGATTGAAAACAGAACGCTTATTCTACCTATATAGCGTTTCATTTACTGAGAAAAAGAAAAAAATGAGATGTAACTTTTGCTATTTCAATTTCTTTTCCTAATTTTGCATTCAAATTTCTATGCACCCATGAAACAAACTGGCTTTCTTTATGTCTTTCTGATGTTAATCCTGATAGGATGCGACTTCAGGCCTGTCGTGAGCAAATTGATAGTCATCGACTCTTTATTAACGGCTGAGCAGAACGATTCTGCCTACCGCCAACTTCTCCTGATTGGAGAGAACTCGCTTTCGAATGAAGCAGACAGAGCCTATTACAACTTGCTGATGACACGAGCCAGTTATTTAGTGAATAAACCACTTGACTCGGATAGCCTGTTGGACTTAGCTACAACCTATTTCCAGACCCATGAGGATAAGGCTAAACTGGCAGATTGCTATTATTATAAAGCAGTTAACTTCTATAAACAAAAGGCTTACAACCAATCTATACTGTTCAATAAGAAAGCAGAAGAATTGGCAGAGGAGAGTGGAAACATTTCTCAAAGATTTAAGATAGCTGAAGTTATTTCGCAGTTGAATTTTTTAACAGGAAACATTCCTTTGTCTTTAGATTATGCAAAGAAATCATTGGTGCTGGCAGAAAAAGGAAACCGAGTTGAGTTTATGCCTTATGCCTATTATAGGGTGGGAACAGCTTTTATAGAATTGGGTGAAGAGGATAGTGCCTTTTACTATTTTAGCAAAATAGAACCGTATATAGAATATGTTCGTAATACAGAGCGGCCGTTTCTCCTTTCAAATCTAAGTTTAGTCTATTTAGACAATAACCCCGAGAAGTCCAAAAAGTTACTTCAAGAGTCCCTTTCTCTCAAAGAAACGAGTAATTCAATGGAACAATTAGCAGGAATCTTTTATGACGAAGGCAAGTATGAAGAGGCGTTTCGTTTATTGGAGCGCGCTTTAACAATCAATGACATAGCACCCAAGGACAATATCATCCACAACCTATTGGAATACGATATCGAACGAGGAAAGACAGACAAGGTCTGCCAACGGGTGAATGCCATCATCGTCATTAAGGACAGTATCATCAACACCCTAAAGAACGATACCATCTATGACCTGCAGACCCGCTTTGACCATCAGGTGGAACTGAATGCTGCCAATGAGAGGCTGATCCGCTGGCAATGGGCATTGGGAGGCTTTGCTTTGCTGATAATTTGCATGGGATGCCTTTTCATTTGGTATCGTATTCGAACAAAAATGCAGCTGAAAGACCGCCAGATCCAGATAGACAAATATATTGAGCAAATCAGCGATCTGGAGTTGAAGAAAACACAGGCGGAACTACAGATAAACAACCTTCAGAATGAAAAGAAACAGGATGAAGAGCTGATAAGCACGATACTGGCGGAGAAAGAGAATATAGAACAAGAAATCCAGACGTTAGACCGTAATATCAAGATGCTGGCTGGAGAGGAGGTGGTGAAAGTCAGAGTGGGTACCAAGCTATACGCTGACTTAGAGGAAAATAAGACAGTCGTTTTGTGGACAGAAAAAGACTACAATTCCCTGATAGCTTTCTATGACACCTTAAATCACGATATGGTAAAGAAAGCATATCACAAATACAAAGAATTGACTCATCGAAACATGCTCTACCTGATACTGAAAGAGATGGGAAAGACAAATGTGGAGATATGTGAGATTATGGCATTGGGAAGAGGAGGCTACCGCTCTATGGAGTTAAGAATGAGAAACAAACTGAAAACATGACTTCTTATTTTGAAATTTGATTCTGAAGTAACTCCAGTTGTTGCAGGCACGTTTCGTTTGATTGATTGATGGCATCTTTGATGATGTCAAGATGACGGGACAATAATTGGCGGGTCGCTTCCTTAATATGATGGTCAGATAGGGTGTTGATGTTGAAATGGGACGACAGAATTTCGTCAAATGAAACCTTGTTTTCATAAGATAGCAATACAGCCAATAGAGCAGAGGCGTGAACCTCCTCGCCATTTTCCAGACGGGAAACGGCCGACTGCGTGATATGCAGTTTTGCAGCCAATTGCTTTTGCGACAACCCCTGATATAGTCTGAGCTGTCGAAGTCTGTCACCAAGTTCTTTTAAGTTGACCATATTCTCAGTATCGTAACAAACCGCCTGAGCAGAAGATAGAATAAAGGCGCTCACTTTCGCCATTATTCTCTCCAGGCAATCGCAAGCCATTGTCAAATAATGGACAAAAGCTCACGCCGATTATGATACAGGCCAAATGGCTACATATCATCAACGTGAGCATTCGTCTGTCCATTACCCTTGACTTTAATTTGCGATTTTCAGAGAGAGGATAACTTCCATCAAAAATGCTCAGTCCTCAGCACCATCCTTAGACGGCGCATGATTTCCGATTGCAAAAGTACAAAAACTATCTCAATGTACAAAATTCATTAGCGAATTTTAAGATGATATCCTTTTTCACTTTCTTCTGCGTTGCATTTTGAATCACGTTTAGAATGCTGATATTCAACTATTTATTCCAAATGTGCAGCAAAAATAGGCTTCAATTTGCAACGCCTGAAATGAATAACGAATCATGATTCTTCTTAAATTTGCAGTACAAATCGCAAAAAACATAGAAGTTATGAGATTATTTAAAACATTTCTTATTTTTATACTTGGGTCAATGCAGGCATATGCCCAAGAGAAAATTCCTGGTGAAATACCGACTCCTAATGCTGCTTCGCTTGGAAGATTCGGTGATATTCCCATGTCGTATTATACAGGTTGTGCTAATATTGATATTCCTTTATATAATTTCAATGTCAGAGGTGTGCAATTACCTATTAGTCTAAGTTATGATGGAACAGGAATGCTAATGAACAGTTTACCTAGTTGGACAGGTATGAACTGGGCATTAAATTGTGGAGGAGTTATCACCCGCCAAAAATGTGGGGAATATGATGAACAAATATTTCCATCGCAGGCACATATTGTATATAGTCGCTATTTTGAATCATATAACAAATTGCCCCAAGTAGTCAATGATAACAGCCTGCTATGGAATGAAATATATACATATCAGGATTTAGCCCCAGATATATTCTCTTTTAATTTTATGGGAAAGACAGGAAAATTCTTCTTAGGTAATGATGGACAGTGGAAAGTAAGAAGCAAAGAGAATCTTGAGGTTTTATTTAATATAGCAGATGCTAATAATTACATATACCCACTATTTCAACATTATCCCAAAATGAATGCCGGCGATCCGCAGCCCAAAGTTATAAAAGGATTTACCATACGTGATGAGAATGGAACCTGCTACGTATTTGGAGGATCTAATGACGCCATTGACTATACGACAGAGTTCTTCCATATGAGTGTGGAAGAAGATGTTGTCTCATGGCATCCAACAAGTTGGTACCTAACTAAAGTTATAGATAAATACGGACAGGATTTATACAATTTCACATATACGCGGGGCAAATATGTGGTTCAGGTTTATAACTGCTACCAAAATATTTCTAATTACAATGTTTCCACTTGGCATAATTTAGTCAGTTTTTCTTGGCATGATGGCTATGAGGAATTTCCGTATGGTGTGGCTATCAACTCGCCTGTCTATTTAACTAATGTGACAGCTAATAATGGAGTGCAAGTCAATTTTTCCTTGGCTGACAATCCAATATCAATAAAAAACATGTATAGTGTTTTATATGTCGACGGTGTTGATAAACTTTATGAGCGTATGGCCCGGAGAGTTGCAAAATGGTGTGAGAAATACCCTCCCGATGGAGGTCGGTTCGGAGAGTTTATGGCTATGCCTGGCGCATTCTATTATCTGCAATTGGATGACTCCGGCAACTTGGGAATAGAGCCTAAAAAGGATATCCTATCTTATGCGGGATTGAAATACCTGTCTAGTATGACTATTATCATGAATCCTGAATTAGGGACATCTAACAGTGTCATCAGATATCTGTTCCTGTACAATTTTGCCCCAAGGATGGTCATGACTAACATAAACATTTTGGAAGGAAACCAGCAGAGACTTATGGGGAAATATAAAATGAATTACTTTAATTTAAATCAGATACCGACTAATTACCTGACAAAGGCTATTGATCACTGGGGATTTTATAATGGAATTGAATATTTGGTTACGGATAATTACTACACAAAAAGGAATCCTGATACTTTGAAGTGTAAATATGGTATGCTTTCAGAAATTGTCTATCCGACTGGAGGCTGTTCAGTCTTCGAATATGAAGCTCATCGTTTTTCTAAACGGATGTCGTACGACCGGCAGACTTCAGCAGATTCTATCGGTATAGCAGGGGGAGTAAGGGTAAAATCAATTTCAGAATATGAAGACGAGAACCATACAGCTCTTTTAAAGAGAAGAGTTTTCAGTTATAACATTCAAAATTCCACTACATCTAGTGGAGTATTGGCCGTAGCACCTAAGTATACATGGTATCATTGGTCGCAAGAGGTTTGGGACTCACAAGGAATATATCAACAGGCCACAATGTACTTTGATGTCAAGCAAACCTCATCTATCATCCCCTTATCAAATTCATTTGGACCCCATGTTGCCTATTCACATGTTGAGGAAACATTCCAGGATGGTTCGAAAAAGACATACGACTACTCTAATTATGCCGATACTGGATGCCAGGACATTAAACCCGATATAACATTTATGACCAGTCGACCATCACCTTTTGAAGAATATAGTGACCGAAGTTACAGAAGAGGCAATTTGCTGCATGAAACCTGGTACAATACAAATGGAACTGTTGCTAAGAAGATTGACTATGAATATAGGACAGATAATTTCGAGAATTCAGAATTTGTATACACAACAAATATGCTCCCACTAATAACAAATGGTGTCTACAGGACAATTACCGGGGTCGTTTATAAGTTATATTACCCTAATTATGATGTATCCAAAATAACAGAGACAGTCAAAACTGCTGATGGAGACCTCATAACAACGAAGTCCCTCTCTAAGAGTGATTATACAATTCCAATGACATATCCCTATTCACATCAGGCCAATGTAAGACTTTCGACAAATGAAATTACACAGAGAAGTGGGAAAACAGACAGGACAGATTATAGTTATGCCAGTTTTAATGGAAATTCTAATGCATCAAAATGGGTTAATAAGATGTTCTGTCTGACACCCGAGATTGTTGAACATAAACAAAACGGAACTATATTGAAAACAATGACTACGGGATATAAGCAGGTAAACATGACAACCTCTGAGAATGTGACAGGGGAATTTATCGTTCCTGCTTATGAGGAAGTGAAATATAATGATGGGACAAAGGATACACTTATTACCTATGACCAGTATACACAAAAGGGGGCTTTATTGAAGTATACGAAACGGGGTGAGCCATCAACATGGCAAAAATGGGCCTATAACGACAACTATCTCGTCATGAAGGGAACAACAATCTACAATGGGACTATTTCTGATCAGGATTTGTTTAACCAGTCTGTATGCCTTGGCATCATCAGAAATTATATAGAAAATACCAATGGGTTTATAACAGGTTATGTTTATAATCCCATCCAGGGAGTAACTGCCATTGTGCAGCCAAATGGAAGCGTAACCTATTACAACTATGACGGCTTCGGCAGACTATCTGAGATCCGCAACAATAAAAATCAAATATTGCAACAGTATGAATACAATTACCGTTCAAGGTAAAATCAAAAAGCTTTTGATTGCCTATTTTGCCGCTATGTCTGCTCTCGTCCAGAGTGCTGCTCAGAACTATGTGATGACAGAGACTTTCATTGATAGTAATAACAACAGTATTACAGCCATAGATTATTACGACGGACTGGGTCGGCCGGTACAGTCTGTCGTTACGGGTTCCAACACGAGTACAGGATATGAGTATCGGCTGCAGAGCTATGACTATGTAGACCGCATTGCCAAACAATTCATCACGGCCTACGGTAACGGTACCCCCGAATTCAAAGACAGTGCCAATCTCAGTTGGTTGTATAGTGATGTCGACAAGTCAACCCGTTATCAATACGACGGTCTTGGCCGTGTGACAACCAAAAGGGGGCCGGGCAACTTGTGGCGCAACGGGAACCATTATAATCAGACTGCCTATAGGATTAACAGCGTCGGGGAAGTGAGGCTTTTCAGCATATCCGGCAACTCCCTTAAACAAACTAACAATGCATCCCATGCACAGGGTACCTTGACCAAGGATGTGTATGATGACGAAAACGGCAATGAGATGCGCGTCTACAAAGACCTGTATGACAGGGTTGTACTGGAGCGGCGCATCAATGACAACACCGCCTACGATACATATTATGTCTACGACAACCTGGGTAACCTACGCTATGTCCTTCCGCCGATGGCAACAGACAACCTACCAACATCCGGCACATGGACAATGGCGACTTCTGCCTTGAAGAAATATGCCTATTACTATGAATACGACTCGAGGGGACGTTGTACGAAGAAGCAGATGCCAGGCTGTGACTACATAACCATGACCTACGATAACAACGACAGACTTGTGGCATCGCAGGACGGTAACCAGCGTAACGCCTCACCTGTCACCTCCACCTATTACGAATACGATGCACTTGGCCGACAGATAGTGATGGGCACAAAAACGGCTGCGGGCGTAAAGACACCGTTGCTGGAGACATTTTACGATGACTATACGTTCATCTCATCCCTCAGTTCTACCGATCAGGTCAAGATGTCCTTTAACCCTGTTGCAGGATACCACTCCTCATACGCAGGAGCAAAGGGACTGCAAACGGGTACACGCATACACCTGCTGAACACACCTGCCGTCAGCTATGTGACGGCAATGTACTACGACCTGCAGGGAAACGTGATACAGTCACGATCCACTAACAACAAGAACGGAACGGATGTTGACTACATTCAATACAATGAGTATACGGGGAAGCAGATGAACAGAAGGCATGTACACTCCCCCTCAGGTCAGACTGAGTATACGGAAACATACTCATACACCTATGACTATGCAGACCGGCTGCTGAACGTGAAACATAAGTTGAACTCAAATGCGCAGGTGACACTCTGCGCTTATACCTACGACGAGTTGGGAAGGGTGAAAACCCGACAACTGATGGACAACGTGGAGACCGTCACCTACGACTACAACATACGCGACTGGCAGAAGAAGATCAGCAGTACACAGTTCAAGGAGTATATCGGCTATAATGAGACCTCAGGAGAAGTCATTCCTACCAATAAGTACTATAACGGTAACATCGGGGCCATTAAGTGGAAGACTGGCAACGAGACGAAGATGCGGGGCTACGAATTCACTTATAATGATCTGAACTGGATGACGAATGCCAGCTACAGGGAAAACGGGAGCGCCAATAACCGCTATGACGTGAACTACTGGTACGACAAGATGGGAAATATGATCTATATGGAGCGCATGGGACTGCAGGACGGTGGCAGTTTTGGTTATATCGACGACCTGGTACTGGATTACAATGGGAATCAGGTGACGCACATAAACGACAATGAGGATGACCCAACCTACAGCGGTGCTTTCAACTTCCCCGACGGTTCAAGCGCCACAATTGAATACACATACGACCAAAATGGCAATATGACGAAAGATTTAAATAAAAAAATTTCGTCAATCCAATATAATTTGCTAAATTTGCCGCAGCAAATCGCTTATCAAAGTGGAAACAAGGCATTATATGCGTATGATGCTACGGGCAAAAAGTTATCCATTGTTTACAATGTAGGAACCAGCGGCTATACCTATTCATATTGTAGAAATTTCATCTACAGAAATGGTACACTGGAAAAAATACTGGTAGATGGTGGATACATCACATTTAGTGGCACGACACCTGCCTACCATTATTACTTGCAGGATCATCTTGGTAACAATCGGGTTGTATGCAATGCCTCTGGCATAATAGAGCAGGTTAATCATTACTATCCCTTTGGGGGATTGTTTGGTGAAAGTACCAATGGCAGCACCCAGGTCTATAAGTATAACGGCAAGGAGTTAGAACGCACAAATGGACTCGACTGGTATGACTACGGGGCAAGGAACATGAGTCCGGACATCGGACGATATACCTCCATTGACCCATTGGCAGAAAAAGATTATGCAACATCCCCATATGCCTACTGCGGAAATAATCCGTTGATAAGGGTCGACAAAGATGGCAAAATTTGGGATACAGTAATAGACATTGGTTTTTTAATCTCTGATGTTGTTGAGGCCTATAAACAATATAATGAACAAGGTACAATCAATGTATCGACCAAAGCCGCAATAATTGCTGATGCTGCAGCAATTGTTATTCCAGGAGTAACGGGTGCAGGACTTGCGGTAAGAAGTGGCGTTAAAACTGTTAGCGAAACTGGTAAAGGATTAAAAAATGCTTCGGCTATTGCAGAAGGAAGAGTATTTGAAAAATCAGAATTAGCCGCAACTAAAGCTGGTAAAAAAGAAGTTACAAGTCAAGTTAGATTAGTACCAATGAATGGCGAAGGAAATATAAAAGGGAATAGATCTACTGTAGACCAACTTATAAAAAAAGACAATGGGAACTATAAAATCGTTGAGACAAAACTTAGAGAAGGTTCTTCAAGATTATCAAAAGGCCAAAAGGCAGTAAGAGAAAATGTTAATTCTGGGAACCATAATTTTGAGGTTAGGTCTAATATAAAAGGAGGTCCCAAAAAGGGTGATATAATAAGTGTTGACGATTATGATATAATTTATAAATATAAAAAAAATAGAAATGAATAAAAACGATGTATTTTTGATTATGAAAGCAATTGCTTCTGATCCTTTTTTCAAAGATTATAAGGTCAGGAAAAGCGATAATGTTGTCATTAACAAAACAGAATGGGGGTGGTTTAGAATTGAACCAGATTACTACAATACTTATGATCTAAATAGGAAAGAACTTGCCCTTGAAATAATGCCCTTATATGAGATACGCTTCAATGTCTTGCATAAGTGGTTTGAAAAATATTCAAAAAAGAAGATGGATGATCAAAGAGATAACTGCAGCATAATTGTTGGGGGTGAGGATTTTGGGGAAACTAATGAATTTTATTTCCTGGAAAATCGTATTGACTATGAGAATGATCTAAAAAAATTTGTTCGTGAAGTCACTACAACTTCAAAAAAAATATTTTCAAGGTTTGCCTCTTTGGAAGATTATTACAATTTTTACATTGCTGGTGTTTTGGAGGGGAAACGAAATTTGCCAGACGAAGGCTTTGATTGGGTTATAGAGTATTTAATTGCTACAAGACTCGTTGAGCCTTCAAGTTACGGTATTGTTAAAAACTTGGTATTAAAACAGATTGAATTTATGAAAGGAAGAAATAATCCAAATATTTTGTTGTATTATGATGAGCTACCTATGATTTTAGAAGATCTTGAAAGTACAGACTTTAACATTGACAAATGAAATAGCGATAACCGTAAGAAATCATCCGTTCAAAGGCTGTAAGCATTAAAAACGTACGATTATGAGACAATTATCATTTACAATCATAGCAATGGCTGTTAGCCTGACGATGAGTGGGCAGCAGCTCAGACAGCGGCAGAATAACTACCGCAGTAATGAAATCCTGACAAAGCAGCGAGTGGAGACAGACATCGATGAACTGCTGATCGGAAAAGGTAAGTGGAGCCTGGAAGGGGCCGAGGTCAGCAAGAAGAAATACAGAAGCACCTACACCCTGCAGGAAGACACGCTGGCAGGCCGGGAGCGCGGAGAGCGCACCAACCTCCAGGAGTTGCGCAGCCAGATGGACGTCGTCGGTTCTGAGAATTATATGGGGCGGATGACCTATGACATGCCGGAGACATGGCTTAAGTTCCCAATGCAGCTCGGCGACAGCGTCAGTGGGTACTTCAATGGGTCAGGACCCTACTGTGAGCGATTGTTCCTGCGCCGATTTGGCACCTATCTGACCAAAGCGGATGCTGTAGGCAGACTGACACTGCCTGACGGCAGCACGCTGCGTAACGTGATCCGCCTGCACACCGAGCGGCACATCAGCGCTAAGGTTGTTCCCATTGAAATGATGGCGCGAGAGATACCAAAGTTTACAGTGGATAGTATCGTCAACAACCTAAAGGCAGACGGTTCGCCTCTGCGAGAGGACATCTATCGATGGTATGCCGAGGGCTACCGCTATCCAGTACTGGAAGCACGGACACTGACTGTTGCAGACGAGCGGACGCTGGAGGAAGTGTTCATCTGCACACCGGAGGTGCAGGAGGCCCTGGCCTTTGATGCGGACAACGAGGCAGAAAGACAGCGACTGGCAGCTGAGCAGGCAGAAAAGAGTCAAGGACAGGCTGGGAGCATCGCAAACGGTAAGAAACCTGTTGGCGGCGCCTTCGCCTATGACATTGCGCAGGATGACGGCAGCAGCCGGATTGTTGTCAATTATGATACCAGTCGCGATGTAAAGGTAGTGGCCCTGGTAGCCAACAGCCAGGGATACGTCTTCAAGCGTGCCGAGCAGCAGTGTGGGGCAGGCACCGGGCAGTTCACCATCGACTGTGATGGTCTAAATCGCGGTCAGTACATAATATATATTAATGTGGACGGAGAACAGGCTGCGGAGAAAGTGAATCTGAAGTAATAGCATAATAAGGAGGCTACGAAGGAGTAATCATCTCTTCCGTAATTATAGGAACTCCATCATCTTTTCCATCAATAAATTTGGAAGAATCAGAATAAGTTACTATCTTTGCCCCGTTTTAATCACAAAATATTAGTTTTATGAGTACCAAGAAAAGTCTTTTATTGTTTGCTGTCATGGCATTAGGTGTGATGACGGCAAGTGCGCAGAACACGCTGCGCCAAGTAGGAAGTTTTACCATCCAGCCGAAGGTGGGTCTGGGACTGGGCTCACTGACAAAAGATGAAATGACGACATCAAGTAAGATGAAGGTCGGCTTCGTGGGCGGTGCCGAGGCGGAGTACTATCCGGCAGAGTGGCTGGGCATCGGCCTTGGCGTGAACTATGCACGGCAGGGCGGTGAAGTCACGATTGCAAACAATTATGCAGGGTCAATAAAACCAGATTATGCGCTGGACTACCTGAACATTCCCGTGACGGCCAATTTCTATGTGGTGAAGGGGCTGGCACTGAAGGTAGGTGTGCAGCCAGGTCTGCTGTTGGGTGCAAAAACCTCGTACGACTCGGCCATATCCCAGGTTAAGAATGTGGACATCAAGGATCACTGCAAGAAGATGAGCGTGGCCATCCCTCTTGGCGTGTCATACGAGATGTATAATGTGGTGCTCGACGTGCGCTACAATCTGTCGCTGACAAAGTTTGCTGACTCTGACTACAGTTCGTCGAAGAGCAACCTGATCATGATGACCGTCGGTTATAAATTCTCCCTCTGATAAAGTGGTCAAGGAAAAACAAAACGTCATCGCAAGTCGCTGTTGATGAGCGACTTGCGATTTTAGGTTTATCCTGACATGGTGAATTTCGCCGGAGCGTAACGAAAAATGCTGTACCTTTGCAACCGCAAACAAGCAAGAAGTCAGGGCCCGACTCTAAGCTGCGGATGCAAGATCAAATAGTATTAATCCTCAAAAAACAGTTACGCTTATGTTAGAATTGAACATTAGTCAGAACAAGAACACCTATTCAAGTGCCTACGGCAAGTACTTCGCCCGTGTTGAGGGCAAGGAGCAGATGGGCATCCACGAGATGGCACTCCACATGGCAGAGCACAACACGCCCTTCTCCGTGGGCACCATCGAGGGTATCCTGCGCGACTTCGTCAGCTGTACCCGTGAGCAGTGTCTGAACGGCAACACGGTGAAGATCGACAACCTGGCCATCTTCAAGTGCTCCGTCCAGGCCAACGGCCTGAAGCTGGGCGAGGGCTATAAGATCAGTGCCGGCCTCGGCGGCCTGCCCGCCACGAAGAATGCCGACGGCTCCAGTCGTACGCCCGACTACACCAAGGAGTCGCAGTATGCCATCAAGAGCGTGAAGCTGCTGGCCGAGGCCACGGGCGACTTCACCCGCAAGGAACTGAACGGCGATGCGACCTTCCGCTGGACCAAGGCTGCCCGCGAGGAGATCGATGCCATTGTGAACCCAGAGACAACGCCCAGCGGCAGCAACAGCGAGGAAGGAGGTGAAGGATGATTAAGAAGAACACCATCAAGTGGGTGCTGCAGATATTGGCCAGCATCATCAGTGCGGCACTGACAGCACTGGGTACCACCTCGTGCATGGGGTATTAGCAGCGCCGAGGGCGAACAGTCTCTGACCGTGTTACCGCTCAGACACTGCTTACGGATCGCAAGTCGCTCATCAACAGCGACTTGCGATTTCGTTTTATTTTTTCTTCAATACGATTTTCTGTCCGTTACCATAGAGTGTCGCGCCGGCATATGTGCTGACCTCTATTGGAATGAGGCGGACATCGGCAACTGTATAGGTATACGGGACAGTGACGGTGTCGCCAAATGAAACAGGCTTTTCAACGTTCTCGGCACTGTAGTTGTTGTCGCCCCATGTGACGGCGATGGCTTCCTTCTGACCGTATATGTTGGTGACACCCGTCTCAAAGTAGTTGCCTTCAATCAGGAACTCTGAGTTCTTCCGTGGGTTGATGCAGTTGACGGCGTTGACAGCGGTGTAGTAGTTGTTCAGCATGTGGACCTTTCCGACGCGCCCCATCGGCATACGGGCACGGCAGTTGGCGCCCCACTGGTTGAAGGCGTAGGTGGTATTCAGAAAGCCTGGCATCTCGCGGTCGCTGAAGCCGATGAGGTTGGTGTTCTGGTGCATATACGAGCGTTCTGTATAGCTGAAGGTACACCAGCTGATCGTGTTGAAGTCTGATTTTTGGGTGATGTCGAAGTTGCCATCCATGCCGTCGATGAAGTCACAGTGGTCTACCCAGCAGTTCTTGGTGCCGATGAAGGAGATGAGATCATGGCCACCCACATCGATGGAACCAGGCCCCAGGAACATCAGGTTGCGGATGATGAGGTTCTGGCAGCCTCTGAAGGCAAAGATGCCAGAGCGGCGGTACTGTTCCTGATTGTCTCCCGTCATGTTGATGATGGTTTGGCGCGTGTTGAACTCAGCTTCTTCGCCCACTTGGTTGCCGTTGGTCATGATGCCGCCCGTGCCGCCCTTGGTACTCATGTTGGGCACACCAGCCTGGTTGAGGGCTTCGATGATCTCCGGCGTGATATACCATCGGGTACAGAGGCGGGCCTTGTTGATGCCCAGCAAGGTCTTGCCGCTGACACTGTTTAGCTGGATGGTGCTGGAGACGATGAAGTCGCCCTTTGACCCGTTGAAGATGATCACGTCATAGTTCTTGATGGCCTCGATGATGTCGTCCTTCATATCCTCACCGGTGGATGTCAGGGTGACGACCCTGTCGTCGCTGACACCTGTGACGGGATACTGATAGCACCCGCCGCCGGTGATGTCGTAGGTGCTGTTGGCATCGGTGCGTGACGAGCGGGTGCAGAAGCCGAAGGGTTCCTGCCGGTCGTAGGTACTTGTGTCGGCCATTGCCGAGAGGGCCAGCATCAAGGTGGCCGTTAATCCGAAAAGACGTAGTTTCATAGACAATCTGTTTTGTTCCAATTTTATCTGACGCCGCCGCCGAAGCCGCCGCCAGAGAAGCCACCA
>ERZ842401.4748-NODE-4748-length-15559-cov-7.464719_pt1 | contig 15559 bp, 8 predicted proteins | sample MGYA00521270_ERZ842401 | MGnify/ENA primary metagenome ERZ842401 (study PRJEB31892, sample SAMEA3878208) | bioreactor metagenome | biome: Moose rumen | place: Sweden | collected 2011-10 | study: EMG produced TPA metagenomics assembly of the PRJEB12797 data set...
CTCCCATTTTATTTTATCAACTATATTTTAGAAAAAACGTTTTGGACACTATTGGCTTTTTTTGCCTTTTCCCCTTTGAAGTTTTGGTGGCTTGCGCACTCCTTTTTTTTCAAAAAGTGTTGCATTTATTTGTTGAATTTAGGGTTTAATTCAATATTTGGGCAAAAACAGAGTGTTTTTGGCCGTTGCGACTTACAAATCCATGTAATTTTCGATGTGGAAACGCAGGATTTCCGCCACGTTTTGGGCTTGTTGGCTGCTGGGTTGTCCGCCTATCAGGTCGTAGAGCATCTGTAGTTCGTTGATATAACGACTAATCTCCTCCTCGTAATGCAAAGGGTCGGCGGCGGAGAAATAAAATCGCAGTTTGCTGTCCCAAATGGCAGTGAGCGGTTCCAAAAACGGGTTTAAACGGTTGAAAATGAGTTTTAACGGTATCTCCTGCTTGTGGTTTTTGGCAAGCATGGCCATTTTGAGAAAAGTTTCGGAGCATTGCTCTATGTCCATCTCCACATAATGCCGCACCTGCGGGCTCATGGCAAAATAATATTCCGTCTCCGTGGCCAGTTGTTCGGTTTTGCGTTGGGCAAAGGCGTTGATAGCGGTGTCGCCCGCAGACCAATAGGCGTTGAGCATGGAGAGTAGCACCTCGTTGTGGAGCATCTTTTGTGGGATATAGCGGCACACGGTGTCCCAAACGCGTATTGCCAGCTCGGCTTTCCGCTCCTCCACAAGGGTTTCGGAGAGCTGGGCTATGTTACCCAGTTTCATGTCCAAAAACCGGCGGCAGGTCTGATCCAGATAAATGCCATCGAGGTTGTGCCATGCAAACCGGTTCAGCACGTTGTCCACCATAATATCGGTGTTTACGGCAATCTGTTCGGAGTGCGAGCGGTCGGCGTTGTTGAATTCGAAAGGCGTAAGGCGGTATGTCATGCCTTCGAGCTGCAGATAGTCTTTAAGCTGGGGAATTTCGGAAATGGCGTACTCCGAATAATGCACCGGACGCTGCCAATCGTTGTTCAGCAGTATGTTGTAGTGCATTATGTCGTTTCGCGAAAGGGTGCTGTTGAGCAGTATGTATATGCTTTCGGGTATTTTTTTGTATTGGGTGCCGGGAGTTTGTGCGGCAAAAGCCTCGCGGTTTACCGGAAATTCCACACGCGACGTGGGCAAAACAAAATAGTCGAGGTCGTCCATAAAATGAACCGACTTTGTGTCATCGCACAGATAATCGAACATTTCGGCCAACGACATTATTTTTTTCCCGCCGGTGTTGGCAAAGGCGGCCTGCAGTTTGCGCCCTTGGTACTGGCTTGCACCGAACGACAGTTGTAGCGGCATGTTGCCGTTGTGCGGCTGCCGGCACTGGTCTATGTACCACGGCATACTGAGCAGGCTCAGGTTCACCACCCTCACATCGGTACGCACGCCCTCCACCTCCTGCAGGTACCACAGGGGGAAGGTGTCGTTGTCGCCATGGGTGAAAAGTATGGCGTTGGGCTGGCACGACATCAGCAGGTTGTACGCCGCATCGCGGGCCACTTGGCGTCCGGCACGGTTGTGGTCGTCGTAGTTCTGGCAGGCCATCAAAGTGGGTACGGTCATAATCAGCAGTGCCACAATAGGTTGCAAAGTTTTCCCCACCCAGCCTCGTATTTTTCCCGCAAGGGAGAGCAGTAGCGCCGCGCCCATGCCCGTCCAAATGGCAAAGGCGTAGAACGACGGCACATACACATAGTCGCGTTCGCGGGGCTCGTAGGGGGCGGAGTTGAGATAAAACACAAGTCCGAAGCTGGTAACCACAAACATCAGCCCCACCACCAAGGCGCCTCGCCCGTCGCGTTTGATGTGGTACAGAAGTCCTAAAATGCCGAGTATCAGCGGTATGGCGTAGTATTCGTTGCGGCCCTCGTTGCGCAGCGAAGCAGGTATCTCGCTCTTGGCGGTACCGTTGGCATGCCTGTCCACAAAGGGTATTCCGGTGGCCACGGCGCCGTTGCGGATGGAGCCGTAGCCCTGACTGTCGTTGAACTTGCCGCAGAAATTCCACATAAAATAGCGGAAATACGAATGTCCAAGCTGGAACGTTACAAAAAAACGTACATTGTCGGCAAAAGACGGACGGTAAACCACATCATCGTGGTATGGAACCAAGGTGCCGCTTTGTCCGCTCCATGCGGGATAATACTCCTCGGCGTCGGCTTTCCACATGCGCGGAAACAGTGTGCAGAACTCTTTGCCGAAGGTGTATCCGCTGTTTCGTCCGCTGTCCACTACGGTATAAGAGGGTATAACTATTGGATTTTCAGCGCTTTGCCTTTCGGCGAAAGCCAAAGCCTCGCCCTTGGTTGCAAATTGCAGCGTAGTGTCCTGTGTTTCAACACCATAAACAAGCTGGAAGGTTGGTTTCTTGTTTGCGTAATCCTCCACAGGTGCGGTGTAGTATTGTCCGTAAACAAGTGGCGGCTGCAGGTATTGGTCGCGGCTCCAATAGGAATAAAAAGTAACCGGATTGTCGGGGCGGCCCTCGTTTATTGGCGTCCCAGCCTGCGCCCGCAACACCGTCAGCACATTGGGCGATAGCCCCACCAAAAACAGTCCACAGGCCACCGTGAGCAGTTCCAAACGCCGTTTTTTTGTTGCCACAGCAAAAATCCACACACCAACGCACACCAAAGCCACAATGCCCACCGTGAGCCACATGGCGCCATTCACTGAGAGGTGCAAACCATTAACAAACAGTATGTTGCATTTAGCAAAAAGCCAAAATACACCAGGTATAAGTACTTTGAATACCACAAGCAGCAATCCGAAAACCGCCACAAAGGCCAGCAGCAGTTTCCACCACTTGGAACGGCACTTGGCGTAATAAACCATCATCACCGCCGAGGGGATTACAAGCAGCGAAAGGAAATGCACCCCTTCGGACAACCCAAGCAGAAAGGCCACCAGCAGCAGCCAGCGCGCCGAGCGACGGGGATCCAGTTTGTACTCTGCCTCCCAGCGCAGCATGGCCCACAGCACAACGGCTGTGAGAAGCATCGAAAGGGCATAGACCTCGGCTTCGGTGGCCGAAAACCAGAAACTGTCCGAAAAGCAGAAAATCAAAGCTCCCGCTGCCGAGGCAGCCAAGGTGGCAAAAGTGCCAAGCTTTTCGTTGCCGAACCGGCGAATAAGGCGCACTATTGTCCAGAAAAGGAACATCACCGTGGCACCGCTTGCCACCGCCGAAAGCAGGTTTATAGCCCACGCCACACGCATGGGATTGCCCATCGAAAGCCACGAAAAAGCATGTGCAAGCAGCTGATACACAGGCGCTCCCGGCGGATGTCCCACTTCCAGCTTGAACGAGGTGGCTATCCACTCGCCACAGTCCCAGAAACTCACCGTCGGCTCCAGCGTAAGGGCGTAAACGGCGGTTGCAATGGCAAAAAGCAGCCATCCCAAAAGGTTATTCCATTTGTTGAAGTTCATCGGATGCTACCAGTTGACAACGGCTTTGTTAAAAATATCGTCGATAATTTCCTCCAGAATCTCGCCCACCAACGAGCTTTCCACGGAGGCGAAGTTGAGCTGCGCGCTGAACTCTTTGTAGCGCGTAAAAGTCTGCTCAAAATTGGTGTTGGGGTCCTTGGAGTTGGTGAAATTCACCTTCACACCGATGGTAAGACGGTTCATGGCGGCCTGGTCGTTGCTGGTGATGGCGGTGGGCTGCACGGTGTAGGTGGTTATCTCGCCGCTGAGGTCGAGGTCGCCGCCGCTGGGGGTTACCACAAGGTTGGTCTGCGACTGGAAAGTGTTGCGCAAACCGTCGCTGAGCAACTGGCTTAGCTGGGGATACACCGTGGTGGCGTAGTTCGGAAAATTGGCCACCGATATGGTCTTGGCGTCGGCAGGGATGGAGGCTCCCGTAAACGAATAGCCGCCCACACAGCCGCTAACAAACGGCAAAACCGCAAAAAACATGGCCAAAAACCACAATCTCCGTCTTTTATTATGTCCTTTCAATTTCATAATTTACCGTAAAATATTGGTTTTGAGTAGTTTATAAACAAAACCAACTTTGTATGGTTCTGCAAAGTTACGAAAAAATGTTGATAAAAATCACAGCCGAGCCACACATTATCAATTATATTACAAATTGTTAAAAAAAACAGACATCGCAACGCTTTCCATTAATGGTGTCGGGGGGAAAAAAACCACCTAATCCCACCATTGACACAGATTTTGCAATCTTCAACACAAATTGTTGAAATATAACACTTTACACAATCATCAAAAATGTTGTCGAATCTAATTTCGTTATGCCTCTTTTTTTTCGTATCTTTGTAGATTAAACCGATAAGCAAAAAAACGTTCAACAAGCTAACAACCAACAATATAAGATATGGACAGCGAACTTTTGATATACAACACTCTCACACGCCAGAAAGAACTTTTCCGCCCGTTGCACGCCCCGCACGTGGGCATGTACGTTTGCGGCCCCACCGTTTACGGCGACGCCCATCTGGGACATGCGCGCCCGGCCATCACTTTCGACGTGGTGTTCCGCTACCTGCGCCACCTCGGCTACAAAGTGCGCTACGTGCGCAACATCACCGACGTGGGACACCTTGAACACGACGCCGACGAAGGCGAGGACAAGATAGCCAAAAAAGCCCGCCTCGAAGACCTCGAACCTATGGAAGTGGCCCAGCTCTACACCGACCGCTACCACGACGCCATGGACCGCCTCAACGTGCTGCACCCAAGCATCGAACCGCGCGCCTCCGGACATATAATGGAACAGATAGAGCTGGTGCAGAAAATCCTCGACGCCGGACTGGCCTACGAAAGCAACGGCTCCATCTATTTCGACATACGAAAATATCAGGAACAGACGCACAAATACGGATGCCTCTCGGGACGTACCATCGAAGACCAGCTGGCCACCACCCGCGAACTCGACGGACAGGAGGAGAAACACTTCGCCTCCGATTTCGCCCTGTGGAAAAAAGCCGCACCGGGACACATAATGCGCTGGAACTCACCGTGGAGCGTGGGTTTCCCCGGTTGGCACACCGAATGCACCGCCATGGGTACCAAATACCTTGGCGAAACTTTCGACATACACGGCGGCGGAATGGACCTTGTATTCCCACACCACGAGTCGGAAATAGCACAACAGACCGCCGTTACCGGACACGGCCCCTGCCGATACTGGATGCACAACAACATGATTACCATCGACGGCAAAAAAATGGGCAAGTCGCTTGGCAATTTCATCACCCTCGACGAATTTTTCAACGGCACCTCGCACAAGGACAAGGACGGCAAAGAGCTGATAGAAAAGGCCTACAGCCCAATGACAATACGCTTTTTCATACTGCAGGCACACTACCGCAGCACCGTGGATTTCAGCAACGAAGCACTGCAGGCCGCCGAAAAAGGCTACCAGCGGCTGATGCAGGCCTACAAAACCATAGCATCGCTGCGCCCGTCGGAAACCTCGTCGGTGGACATCGGCAAATGCAAACAAAACTGCTACGACGCCATCAACGACGATTTCAACACTCCCATCGTTATTGCACACCTGTTCGAGGCTGTGAAAACCATCAACAGCGTGCACGACGGCAAAGAAACCCTCACCCAAGCCGACATCGACGCACTGAAAAAGCTTTTCGACGTGTTTGCTTTCGAAATACTGGGCCTCACCGACGAAAGCGCTTCCGACAATGCCACCGTGATAAACGGCCTGATGGACATGATACTCGACATCCGTGCCAAAGCCAAAGCCAACAAGGACTGGGCCACCAGCGACGCCATCCGCGACAAGCTGAAAGAGGTGGGCATCACCGTGAAAGACGGCAAGGACGGCGCCACTTGGAACATAGAATAACCGCTCATGATACCTCCCGACACCATACAACGCATTTTGGACGCCACCCACATCGAGGAGGTGATATCCGATTTTGTGTCGCTGCGCCGGCGAGGTGCCAACTATATGGGCTGCTGCCCGTTCCACAACGAAAAAACTCCCTCCTTCTCAGTGTCGCCCTCGCGAGGCATTTTCAAATGCTTCGGCTGCGGTGAGGCCGGCAATGCCGTGCATTTTTTGATGAAACACGAGCATTTCTCCTACCCCGACGCCCTGCGCTATCTGGCCAACAAATACGGCATCGAAATTAAGGAAAAAGAGCTTACGCCCGAAGAACAACGGGCTCAGACCGAACGCGACACCCTGTTCCACGTAAGCGAGTTTGCCCAACAGCATTTCGCCGACCTGCTTTTCAACAACGACGACGGACGCAACATAGGGCTGGCCTACTTCTACGAGCGACAGCTCACCGACGACATCATACGCAAATTCGGCCTTGGCTACTGCCTCGACCAATGGGACGCTTTCACCAAACACGCCCTTGCCAGCGGCTACAGCGAGGAGGCCCTCGTCAAATCGGGGCTCACCATAAGAAAAGATGAGGGTGAAAAACGCCTCTACGACCGCTTCCGCGGAAGGGTGATGTTCCCCATTTTCAACGCCAGCGGCAGGGTGCTCGGCTTTAGCGGCAGGGTGCTCACCTCCGAAAAAACAGCGGCAAAATATGTGAACTCGCCCGACTCCGAAATTTACGACAAAAGCCACACCCTTTACGGCATTTTCCAAGCCAAAAACGCCATAGCAAGGCAGGACCTCTGCTACCTTGTGGAAGGCAACATCGACGTGATATCCATGCACCAGTCGGGGCTGGAAAACACCGTGGCATCGTGCGGCACCTCGCTCACCAAAGAGCAGATACGGCTCATAAAACGCTACACCCGCAACGTGTCGCTGATGTACGACGGCGACCCCCCGGGAGTGAAAGCCGCCATACGTGCCATAGACCTGCTGCTAACCGAAGGCATGAAAGTGCGCGTGGTGCTCTTCCCCGACAACGACGACCCCGACAGCTACGCAAAAAAATACGGCTCCGAACAAATACAGACCTTTGCCAAGGAAAACGCCGTGGACTTTGTGCGGTTCAAAACCTCGGTGCTTATGGCACAGGCCGGCAACGACCCCATACGGCTCTCCGAAGCCACCACCGAAATGGTGAAAACCATAGCCCTCGTTTCAGACCTTCTGGAACGCAGCGAGTACATCCGCAAATGCTCGTCGATAATGAAAGTGGCCGAGGAAACAATAGCCCAAAGCGTGGCTCGTGCCATACTGCAAAACAAACAAAAGGCTTTCGACGAGGAACAACGCCAAAAGGAAACAGCCGAAAAACAGCCCGAACCTACTGCCGACGAAGGCCAACAAACACCTGCTCAACCTCAACCACCGGCTACAAGTACCGAAGGAAAGCAGTTCCTGCAAAATTTCTTCCCCTGCGAAGATCAGGAGAAAAAAACAATAAGCCTGCTGCTCAACCACGGCAACCGCACAATAACAAAACCCTCGAAAGACGCCGACGGCAACGACATCTACGAGGAGTTCTACGTAGCTGCCATCGTTGTGGGCGACCTCTTGGCCGACAATATAAAATTCGACAACCCGCTGTTCCAACGCATTTTCGACGAGTACACCGAACAGCTGCAGCAAGGCCTACTACCCGACGACAGCCATTTTGTGAACCACCCCGACGACGTGGTGCGCACCCTTGCCGCCTCAATGCTGGCACAACCCTACACCATAAGCAACAAATGGTCCGACAAATACCATATCTCCGTACCCTCGCCCGACGACCAAAACGTTATTGCCAACGACGTGCACGACTCCATCCTTAACCTGAAAATGAAAAAACTGGATCAAAAAATTTCCGAAGCCAAAGCCAAAATCAAAAACACAACCGACAACGATGACCTGATAATACTTCTGGGACAGATAAAACAGTACGAACAGGTACGCATGGCCATAGGCAAGGAGCTTAATCGCGTAATTACTTGAGCCACAATTAAATATATCTTAGGAAAACATTATTTTATGAAAACAATTCTTACTCTTGTCTCCAATATCTGGCGCGAACTGCTGCTCATAACCTATGCACTGCTGCTGTTTTTTTTCCCGGAAAACAAAAACATACTTATTATTGGGGCCATAATACTGCTGGCCATTTTGGTCCGCTTTTTGGTGAAATACCACTCCAAGCCGGCAAAATTTGTCCTCGACCAGACCCTTGCCAAAGGCATCTGGGGCCAGCTGGGACTTGCTCTGAGCGCTTTTCTGGTGGTTTTCGACGTTGCAGCATCTATCTACGTGTACAAAGGCAAAAACGGCGGCAGCATGGCTTTCGCCGACCTTGTTAGTCCCGTTACCATGCAAAAAACCGCCTACAATGGCGATGTGGCCATTTTCCCGATAATAATGTACCTGCTGGGAGTGGTGGTTTTCACCGGACTGGTGGTGGCCACAATCAACCGCATTGCCGCCACCCGCGCCGACAACTACAAGCTGGGACACAGCACCTACCGCAATATCAACGGCCATTACATAATTATTGGCTACGGCGAAACCTGCGTGCCGCTTATCGCCAACCTCCAAAAACGCCACCCCATCGGCCGCATGCCATACATCATTATACTAACCAGCCAAAACGTGCCCGACATACGCCGACACATACAAACCCAACTGCCCGATGCGGAAAAAAACATCGTCATCTACTCCGGCAACCTCAACTCCGAAAACCAGCTGCTGAGGCTCAACATACACTCCGCCCGCGAAGTGTTCGTGCTTGGCGAAAAGGAAGGCAGCGGACGCGACTCCATGAACCTCGAATGCGCAAAAAAAATCAAAGAGATACGACAACGCTCGAATGCCGCCATACTTCGTATCAACGTGCAGTTCGACAAAGCCATGTCGTACTCCACCATCAAGCAGATAACAATACCCAAGGACTATTATTCGCACAACGGCCGCCAGATCACCTACCTGCGTCCGTTCAACTTTTTCGAAAACTGGGCGCGCATGCTATGGGGCACCTACGCCCTCGACGGCTACCGCACCCTCGACCGCGGACAAATGGCCGAAAACAACAAACATGTGCACCTCGTCATTGTTGGCCTCAACAACATGGGCGTGGCACTGCTGCTCGAGGCGCTGCGCCTGTGCCACTACCCCAACTACGACGAGCGTACCGGCGCCAACAAAACCATCATCACCGTGGTGGACAACAACATGGACGACCTGCTACCACTCTTAAAATCGCGCTACCACACCATAAACCAAATTCCCGACATAGAACTGCAGTTCCTCAAAAACAGGGTGGAAGACCCCGACGTGCGCCAAACGCTGAAACTGTCGGCCACCAGCCCCGACACCATACTCACCGTGGCTATCTGCCTCAACGACCCCGACCTCAACCTCAGCACCGCCCTCAGCCTTCCAGACCAACTGTTTTTCAACATTGTTCGCAACCCAAAAGGCTACGACCAAGTGGTGCCCAACAGCAACGTGGAAATTCTTGTGCGACAACAGATGCAGACAGGCATGGCCGAGCTGCTGAGCAACGAAAACGACCGCTACCACAACATAAAAGTGTTCGGCACGCTGGACAAAGGCATGGACGACCGCCTTGTGGACGACATCATGCCAATGATTATCAACGCTTTCTACACCTACAGCTACGGCAACGGCTTTTCCATCGACACCAGCAAATACCCATCGTTTTTCGAATACGCCAACGCCGAACCGCAACGCGCCCTTGCCGACGCCTACCACCTGTGGATACCCCTCAACGAGGACATGCGCTTTGCAAACCGCTATCAGATAGAGATTTACCGCACCTACAAAACCTACCGTCAGCAACTGGAAAACAACCCCGCCATACTTTACCAGATGGAGCACCTGCGCTGGCTGGCCGACCGCTGCATTACGGGCTACAGCGACTCGCACACCTTTGTAAACCCCGACGGCTCCACGGGGATAAAGGACAAACGCCTGAAACTGCATTTCGACATAATACCCTACCACAAACTTACCGAAGGCGAAAAGGACAAGGACAAAAACGTGGTGGTGAATTTGGACAAAGTGTCGGCGCTGGCCGAGAGCTGCCGCCGGCAGTTCGGCAGCAACCTGTTTGCCATTTTCAAATAGCAGATAACAGGCAGTGCCATGCCGCCAATGGCATTATCGCCCCGGTTTCAGCCTGCCTGCCGGAAATAATAGTCTTTTATCTGTTTTTCAGAACAATAAACGGCACCAGATTTTCCTCCATCGATATGCCGCCGTGCTGGAAAGTGTTCATGTAATACTGAACGTACTGGTTGTAGTTGTTGGGATATGCGAAAAAATCGTTGCGGTGTGCAAAAATATAAGGCGACGTAACGTACAGCTTGGGCAAGAAAATTTTCGAGGCATCTTTCACCTCGAACACCTGCTTGGGATTGTAGTCGAGCAGGCGCCCAACCTTGTAACGCAAATTCACCGACACATCCTTGTCGCCTTTCACCTTTACAGGATTGTTTATTTTCACCGAACCGTGGTCGGTGGTGATGACAAGGTTCACATTCTCCTCCGACAGGCGTTTGAGGAACTCCATAAGGGGCGAATGCTCGAGCCACGAAAGGGTGAGCGAACGGTACGACTGCTCGTTTTCGGCCAGCTCCCTTATTATGTCGAGTTCGGTGCGCGCATGCGAAAGCATGTCGATGAAATTGTATAACACCACCGTCAGCTTGTTCTGCATCATCCGGGAAATGTTGTCGACCAGTTTTTTGCCAAAAGTGGCGTTGAGCACCTTGTGGTACGAGTGTTTGATGTTGTACCCGTGGCGTTTCAGATATTCGTCGAGGAGCTCGTTTTCAAACTGGTTTTTGTTGCCCTCCTCGGTTTCGTTTATCCAGTATTGGGGATATTTTTTCTGAATCTCGGAAGGCATAAGTCCCGAAAACAGGGCATTGCGGGCATATTGCGTGATGGTGGGCAGAATGCTGTAATAAACAAGCTCCTGCTCGGTACGGAACAGGGTCTCGAATGTCTGCTGGGTGTATTTCCACTGGTCGAAACGGAAATTGTCGATAACGATAAGGAAAGTAGGCTTGCTGTCGGCCAACAGCGGAAACATCTTTTCCTTGAGCACCGTGGGCGACATCAGAGGTTTTTCGGCACTGCCCGAAAGCCAATCCATATAGTTTTGTTCGTAGAAACGGCAAAACAGCTGGTTGGCCTCGGCACGCTGCGAATATAGTATCTCGTGGGTGTTGCGGTCGCCAGTCTGAGAAAGCTCCAAATCCCACGAAACCAGCCGTTTGTAGATATCCACCCACTGGTCGGCCGAAAGCGGGTTCATCAGTTCCATGCTGATGCTGCGGAAATTCTGCTGGTACGACTGTATGGATTTTTCTTCGGCCAAACGCTTGCCCTCGGTGTGCTTTTTCACCGTAAGCAGTATCTGGTTGGGTTTCACGGGCTTTATCAGATAGTCGGATATTTTGCCCCCGAGAGCCTCTTCCATAATATGCTCCTCCTCGCTTTTGGTAATCATCACCACAGGGGTCATCGGATAGTGGGTTTTTATTATGCCAAGTGTGTCCAAACCGCTGATTCCCGGCATGTTCTCGTCCAAAAACACAATGTCCACCACCTGCCGCTTAAGCTCGTCCAAAGCATCGTCGCCACTAGTTACGGCAATAACTTCGTAGCCTTTTTCCTCCAAAAACATAATGTGGGGCTTTAGCAGATCTATCTCGTCGTCAGCCCATAGAATGGTTGTTTTGTCCATATTCAATCGCGTTTGTACATTAACGCAAAAACACCTTTTTTGTTATTGCCGACGCATTTTTTTTTAAACGTCGCAGTCTTTTTTCGGACCTGTGCCACTTGCGTCGAAAATGCATTTGCGGCACTTTCGCCAAAAACATTTGCTTTTTTCGTAAAAAAATACGACCTTTGCCAAATCAAAACGTGTTGCAAAACACACCGCAAATAAACCAGATTACACACCAAAAACAATACAATCATGACATTGGACAAAACCACCGAGCAAAATGTAAACACGTGGCTCAATGGTAATTACGATGAAGAAACGAAAGCCGCTATCCGCAAAATGGCGGCCGAAAACCCCGAAGAGTTGAACGAAAGTTTCTACAAAAATCTGGAGTTTGGCACCGGCGGACTGCGCGGAATAATGGGCATTGGCACCAACCGCATGAACCGCTACACCGTGGCTATGGCCACCCAAGGCCTTGCCAACTACGTGCTGAAAACCATTGCCAACAACGCCCCTCAGCCCAAAGCGGCCATCTCGCACGACAGCCGCAACAACAGCCGCCAATTTGCCGAAATCACCGCCAAAGTGCTGGCAGCCAACGGTTTCAAAGTGTACCTGTTCGAAAACCTGCGCCCCACCCCCGAACTATCGTTTGCCGTAAGGCACTACGGCTGCAACATTGGCGTGATGGTTACAGCTTCGCACAATCCCAAGGAATACAACGGTTACAAAGCCTACTGGAGCGACGGCTGCCAGCTGGTGGCTCCGCACGACACCAACGTTATCGGCGAAGTGCTGAAAATAAAAACCCTCGGCGACATAAAACAATCCGGCGGCGAGGACAACATACAGATCATAGGCAAGGAAACGGATGAGATTTATCTTGCCAAAATATTGGAAAACAGCCTGTTGCCTGATGTGGTAAAACGTCAGCACGACCTTAAAATCGTGTATTCGCCACTGCACGGCACTGGCATCACCCTTGTGCCGCAAGCCTTGGCAAAAATGGGTTTCACCAACGTGCATGTGGTTGAACAGCAGGCCGTTGCCGATGGCAATTTTCCCACCACCAAATCGCCCAACCCCGAAGAGAAAGCGGCAATGGAGCTGTCCATGGACCTTGCCAAAAGCATCGACGCCGACATTGTGATGGCCACCGACCCCGATGCAGACCGCGTGGGAGTGGCCGTGAAACGCAACTCCGGACAATGGATGCTGCTCAACGGCAACCAAACAGCTTCCATACTTATCTACTACCTGCTGATGCAACGCAAACGCCTCGGTCTGCAACAACCCAACGACTTCATCGTGAAAACCATAGTTACCTCCGAACTGCTGACCGACATAGCACGCAAAAACGGCGTGAAAAGCTACGACGTGCTCACCGGTTTCAAATACATCGGCAACAAAATCCTGGAACTTGAAGGTCGTGAACGTTTCATCGGCGGAGGCGAGGAGAGCTACGGCTACCTCATCGGCGATTTTGTACGCGACAAGGACGCCGTAAGCGCCTGCACCATGATAGCCGAAATAGCGGCTTGGGCCAAAGACCAAGGCAAAACTTTCTTCGACATACTCTGCGACCTCTACGTGAAATACGGTTTCTACAAGGAGTCGCTGCTTTCCATCACCAAAAAAGGCAAGTCGGGCAACGAAGAGATAAAGCAGATGATGACCGATTTCCGCCACAACACACCAAAGCATATTGCCGGCTCCGACGTGGTTTGTGTAAAGGACTACTCCACCCTGCTGAGCACCGACACCAAAACCGGCACAGCCGAACACATCGACCTGCCCAAGAGCGACGTGCTACAGTTTTTCACCGCCGACGGCAGCAAAGTTACCGTGCGCCCCTCCGGCACCGAACCCAAGATAAAATTCTATTTCGGTGTGAAAGGCACTTTGGCCAACGCCAACGATTACGACACTGTGGACCAAGCCCTCGCACAGAAAATCGAAGCCATCAAAGCCTCGCTGGAACTGGCATAAAGCGACATCGATTTAAACAGGAAAACAAAGAAAAACCACCGTCTTTCGAGCGGTGGTTTTTGTGTTTTGTTTTTATTGATGCGTGGAGTATAACGGAATCGAACCGATGACCTCTTGACTGCCAGTCAAACGCTCTAGCCAACTGAGCTAATACCCCATCGTTTTGAGTTTGCAAAATTACAACTTTTTTTCAGAAAAAACAAATCTCAAAACATTTTTTTCGTTTCATCTATAGCTAAAAAAATATATGTTGCAGTTTTTCAATATTTTAAAATTGAACTCTGACACAAAAATAATGTTTCTTCAACCGCATACAAGACGTGATATTTCGCAAAAAAGGTAGCGGTTCAAAGCTAAAAACACTTTTTTTAGGCACAAAAAATCATGCAAAAGACCTGCAAATTTTTTCAAGAGCCTGAGCCAGCACGCTCCTCGGGCACCCGATATTGAGTCGGAAAAAGCCTTTGTATGCCTCGCCACCAAAAGCCACGCCATCGTTTAGAGCCACCTTGGCCACATCGAGCAGCCGTGCTTTTATCTCGTTGTTGGTCAGGCCAGTGGCACGAAAATCCATCCAAACCAAAAACGATGCTTCGGGAGCCATAGCCACCACCTGCGGAAGGTGTTTTTTCAAAAAATCCATTGTAAACGCCACATTGCCAGCTATATACTCGCGCACCTGCAGCAGCCAGTCGTTGCCATAGCGGTAGGCAGCCTCGGCGGCAGTGTAGGCAAACACATTGCCGTTGGCCACTTCGAAACCGTCGAGGTAGCCAAAATAAGTGTTGCGCAACGTTGGGTCGGGGATATATGCAATGCTGCTGCCCATGCCGGCTATGTTGAACGTTTTGCTTGGAGCAATGAAAGTCAGAGTGTTGGCCCTTGCCTCGCTGGATATGGTTGTGAACGATGTGTGATGGAAGCCGGGCAGCGTAAGGTCGGCATGTATTTCATCGGAAATGACAATGGTTCCGGTTCTACGGCAAATTTGGTCGATACGTTGCAGGTCGGATTTGCCCCACACAGTGCCGCCGGGATTGTGGGGGTTGGAGAGCAGTAGCAGCTTACAGCCCTCGGCCTTGCTGGCAAAATCGTCGAAATCGATGGCAAACCGGCCGCCGACAGTTTTCAATGCCGAGCACACCAGCTTGCGCTGCGAGTAGGTGGGCAGATCAACAAAAGGCGGATAAACGGGGGTCATAACAAGTATGCCGTCGCCTTTTTCGGTGAAAGCCTGTATGGCAAAAGCAATGGCAGCAACTATGCCGGGCACAAAATGGAGCTCGTTTTTTTGCGCTTTTACTGCATAATGACTGTCCAGCCAGTTGGTTACAGCTTCGAAATAGGAGTCGGAACCAAAGGTGTAGGCCAGCACCTCGTGGTTGCAACGCTGTTTTATGGCATCCATAACAAAGTCCGGCGAGCGGAAATCCATGTCGGCAACCCACATTGCCTGCAGGTCGTTGGTGCCATATATGCGGTCCATCATGTCGTGCTTCACACACGAGGTGCCACGACGCTGTATAATCTCGTCAAAATTGTATCTCTTCATTGCAAATTACAGTGTTTCAAGATGATAACAGAACTTTCCATTTATTTTTTGCATTACAAAAATACAAAAAAGTTTGGACACCAAAAAACAATAAAAAAAATACATTTTTTTAGAAAATGGCACCCCAAAGTTAACATTGCACAGCATGAAAACAGATTTCCACAACGCAATACCACATTTTATCAATCCGAAAATCAGCATTTTACAAACTTTTATGTCATTAAAAAAAGAAAAGTTTGCAACATCGAAAAAAAAATCGTACTTTTGCAATCGCAAAACGAAGCAAGTTTTTTCGGTCTGTTAGCTCAGTTGGTTCAGAGCGCTTCCTTCACACGGAAGAGGTCGAGAG
>ERZ842401.4749-NODE-4749-length-15554-cov-5.886380_pt1 | contig 15554 bp, 17 predicted proteins | sample MGYA00521270_ERZ842401 | MGnify/ENA primary metagenome ERZ842401 (study PRJEB31892, sample SAMEA3878208) | bioreactor metagenome | biome: Moose rumen | place: Sweden | collected 2011-10 | study: EMG produced TPA metagenomics assembly of the PRJEB12797 data set...
CCTTCGATTCGCTCTGCTCGCAGTTTGGCATGAGCGCCAATACCGCCATGAACATATTTGCAAAGGCAGTGGTTCAGCGCGGCAAGATCCCCTTTGAGATTCGCGGAGACAAGCCGGTGGCAGCGGAAGATAATGACGGCATCAAGGCGTTCCGTGCCATTCGTGCAATGGCTGAGGCTGGTGCATTCCCCGAAATGTCACTGGAAGAAATCAACGAAGAAATCCGCGCAGCAAGGAGGGAAAGATGAAAATCTATGCCGTTTTTGACACGAATATACTCGTGTCGGCCATGATATCAAAGCGGTCGGATACTGCCGTGGTAATGGCTTTGGATACCTTACTTAATGATGAGGTTACCCCTTTGTATAACGATGAGATTATCAAAGAGTATAGCGATGTTCTTCACCGCGAGAAATTTCACTTGCCCGAAGCATTGGTTGATGGGGTCATCGGCCATATTAAGAAGTCCGGTGTCCCGTCAAATCGTGTTCATTCCGATGAAATATTCCCTGATGCGGATGATGTAGTATTTTACGAGGTTGCGTTGTCCCAGGAAGAGTCTTTCCTGGTTACCGGGAATACCAAGCACTTTCCAAAAACTCCCATGGTGGTTACGCCACTGGAATTCCTGAAAAAGATTGGAAAGATATAGAACGATGAAAGCCTATCATGACATTGAGCGTCCGGATTTTACTCCGGAGTTCATCACAGAGTTGAAGCCGGACGAGGTATTTGTGTTCGGCAGCAACCTTGCCGGAATGCACGGCGGCGGAGCCGCCTACGCAGCATTCAAGCTCTTCGGTGCGGTGATGGGATGCGGGGGCGGCCTCCGCGGCCAGAGCTATGCCATTCCGACGATGCAGGGCGGAGTGGAGACCATCAAGCCGTATGTGGATGATTTCATCGCGTTTGCCAAGGAGCATCCGGAGAAGTTCTTTTTCGTCACGCGCATCGGCTGCGGCATTGCCGGATTCCGGGACAAAGAAATAGCGCCCCTGTTCAAAGAGGCGCATGGACTCGAGAATGTTTGCCTTCCGGAATCATTTGCGAAGGCTCTGAAATAACGCACCTTTAACCGCTCACAACAGGCAAGCTGGCAGAAGCAGTCAGTGACGCCCGGAGTTTTGCGACGGTTTCCTCCAGTGTAAAGGCAGGACTTTTTCCTTTCTCGGCATCATAAAGGGTATTTATTATCCTAAAACTGTTCCATATATCTAAAAAACTTGCGAAAGAGTGTCGCCGGGGGGTTCCTTCTTTATCGACCACTGCGCATGTGTTGATGCCGCTAAGGGGACTTCCCGCGATGAAGTATGTGAGCGCGACTACCCTGTCCTGTTCTCTGATGACAGCACGCTCACAACTGTCCCACCACTTCAGATAAATCCCCAGTGTGGCATTATCCAGCCCGGAAGAGCCGGAATAGGCGAGGTTGTTGTTGAATGGCAATGGAGTAAAGAACATCCTTCTGTCAGCATACACGGCTGCTCTGTACTCATAAAGGAAGAAGGCTTCTCTGAAGAAGATTTCTTCCCAGGAAGCCCTCTGTTTCAAATCCGATTCCTGCATTTAGAATGGCATTTTACATTGTTCCCAAGCCTTGCAGGAGATTCATCAAGGCCTCGCTTTCACTGGCGACATAAGGCTTTTTGGACAGAATCATCCTGGCAATCTTTACTCCCTCTTTTGTTTGGGTTATCTGCTGGAAGTAAGGCTTGCCGAATTCCGGCCAAACAAGTTCGGCCTTATCCCCTTCATCCACCAGGTCCATGTAAATGACCACGACCCAGTGTTCATGCTCGGTGTATTTCTTCGTTGCATTCACCTTGATCTTCATTTCGGTCTCACCAACGGATACCGTTTTATTCTCGAAGTCAAGAAGACACTTCATTATTTCCCTTGAAGGAATGCTCATGTCCTTGGATAGGATAGCGTGGTCCTCATAGGAGACGTAACGCGGGGTGCTCATGATGTCGATGGATTCGACATACATCTTGCCGCCGTAATTCAGCGGATTGGTGCTTTGGGCTGCTGCGATGCCAATACTGGCCAGCGCCAAGACAAAGGTGATAATAATCTTTTTCATGTTGTTTGTGATTGTTTATTGGGTTCAAATGGTTCCAGGCTACAGCAAAGATTGACGGAATCCGGCTCGTTCCAGTGACTCATTAAGGCATTATAGTTCAGTTTTATCCAGTCGCGGATTGAAGCGAACTCTTCGGGCGATACATTCTTCATGTTGCCGCGAATCCTTTGAGGCTCTTTATCAATGGTCATTGCCAGGGCCTCATTCTCTTCAGTCATATAGTAAATCAAAGGTTCAGGAGTAGTGAAGTGTGTCCGAATAATCACTTTCTTCAGCAGCCCAGTTTCCTTCGGGGAATAGAAGTCCGAGTCGAATCCGAAATGCTCATGCTCATCATATACCGTCACAAGCAAATGCCTCAATCGTTTTTTTAATTCATTGGGTATCGGCAATGAAGGCGGAAGGACATCAGTCACATAGGAATATTTATGTGAATCGTTGTATTGCCTGTATTTGTGACCGTTGACGCCTCCTTCCAGAGTGATATAGACGTCCTCCATATAGTCTTCTGAAGCAATATTGGTCAGCCCTTTTTCCGCACACTTTTGGCCAATATACGCAATCCGTTCCGGATCTGGTGGCAGCATGTAGACAATCTGAAGTGTCACGGTGTTATTGAACATCACTTCCACAATGTCACCGACCTTGAACAGGCACTGGTCTTTTCTGCGTCCAGAGTACTGTTCATCAGGTTCATGGGTCTCTGGGGTTTCGAGTTCCGAACATAGCGTCTCGGAAATGAAGGCCCCTTCGTTATCATAGACCCACCGGCGGTAGGCTCTATTTTTGACCTCTCCCTAATGGGAATGCTTCAACCATGAAACAGTAAATGTCAATCTCCCATCCTATCTCACGAATTTTAGCTTCGGCAGCTTCTTTTGATGGATAGTAATAAACTGCTGCATCCCAAATCCTAAATTCGGGATAAATGGCTGCTGACGCACGACGCTTGATAATGAGTTTGTAAATCAGTATATCTGTATTGCTGCTGTTTTCCATGATTTATGTAGTATGGGGACCGCGTGGAGTTGCCATCTTGTTTCATCGTATCAGATGGCTGGGTAATTGACAAGGATGACGGGAATCTTCTCAGAGGTGGCAATGCGGTCCAGCGTGCGGGCGACGAAGTCAGGACTGCCCTTGAGTGCGCCGGAGGGGCTGATGATGGCGGCGCGGATGAACTGGCGGTGGATGAGTCCCCAGATCTTCCGCTCAACAACGTTGATGTCGGGGTTCTTCTGGTCCAGGATGATCGCTTTCGCGATGGAGCCGTCGGCGGGCACGATGGCCTCGATGGCATCCCTGTGCCCGTCAAGGGACAGCACAGCCACGCCGGTGTTCCAACGGGTACGGAGGTCAGAGACCATCTTTGCTATGAGGAAGGATGCGCCGATTTCGTCATCGGCATTCACCCGGTGAACCCTGCCGGCTTCGTAACCGGGGATTTGAGTAATGATTTCTTCTGCCATATCGAAAGTTTTTCGGTAAATATACCGGCACCTTCGGCAGAAAACTGGCAGAGGCTTTATTTTTGCCTAATAATTTGAAACATTTTGTTTCCAACGATGCCTTTCAATTCTTCCGTGGACAAGAAGAAATCTTGATCATCGCCATAATTCCACCGGGATGTAATGGAAATGATGTCGCCGCCTTCAGCAACGCAGACCGCGATTAGCGACAATCCATATTCATCTTTCGGGAATCCCGAACCGGGCATTCTCGGTACAGCCTTCATGTCGGAACGCTCCAGAAAATAGAATCTGTCTTTCCCATCACGGGTATGCTCCCTGTATGCTTCGTCGGATATCAGTATGCACCAGTCAGGAGCGTAGGGCAAGTATTTCAGCGCTTCATCGCAGCTGCTGATTTGTACTGCATTGTAGGTTGTCTTTGCCGGCCTCTCATAGGCCTGCTCCCCATAATCCAGACTCAAAGACTTTTCGACAAAATCACGACTTTGCCCGTTGAAATCCTCATCGTAGAAATAGAACGCCGGATGGTCTTCCATAATATGCAGGAGGATGTTCAAACGCTCATAATCCGTGGCTGTATTCAGTGAAATGTCCCCTTCGCGCATCCAACGATGGATGCCCCCTAAGAACTTGCTGGCAGGACCGGCCAGACGAGGAACAACGGCAAGCAGATAGCAACAGATGTTCTCGCAGCATGTCTGTCCAAGCATATATTGCTTTCCCTCCGTGGCATGGATATGCCCGAAGAGGTGGTATCTCGGCTTTGCTTTGAGGACAAAGTTCAGGATTTCCGGGGAACCGAGGTCCTGGTCCAGAATGCCCAAAGGGGGATAATGGGTGACAAAAATGTCAAGGTCGGAGGGGATTTCCTCGTCGGCAATGCGGGCATTTCCGGAGATGGCGCCGATGATGACGCCGTCGCATTCTTCCACTGCATCCTGAAGGACGATGATGCCTTTTTCGGTCATTGCCTTCTCTATGGATTCGGATTGCCCAAGGTCAAAGGACAGTTCGTGATTGCCCGGGACGAAGATCTTCCATTTGGCCTTCTGGGATGAGAACCAGTCAATGAAGTCATCATATTCGCCACCATGGAGGTTATCTTCCACCGCATCGCCGGCACAGATGAGCACATCTGCGTTCTCCGGCACCCTTAGGTCACGATGATGGCCGTGGGTGTCGGAGAAGGCGAAGAGATTATTAGTATTGACTGTAATCATTATAAGTAAACGGCGTCCTATACCGTATCAAAGCCGAAGAATTTCTCCCTAAATCGTTGGCTCATGGAGGCCGTCAAATCTTCCCAATGTACACCCGAAACGTGAGCGGTCATCTCCTTTGATATGAATTCTTCTTTGAAATGCTTAAACTGGTATTCGGCAATCGTGTTTGCCTTGGGATAAAGAAAAACGACATAATCATTTTCGTTCCTGACGCGAAGTGTGTTACGGAATAACTGATAGTGCTTTCTCATTATCGGGAAATCACTTGTTGTCCGCATTCTTTTGGCCGTCTCATTCAAGCATACTGAGTTTTGTATTAGGTCGAGATAGGTATTCTTGAATTTGTTTCTGTGAGATTTGTTATCCTCACAAGTCCCGAATCCCTGCTCTGTATACTTGACTTCAACATAAATATGGCTTCCTCCGTCAGGAGATTCCAAATAAAAGTCGAAGTTTGTCCCTTCCCTGTCATCGAATTCCTTCTCAAACTCTGCCGTTGCACCAACAAAAGGCGCACATGGAATTCCCATAACTTTCAACACCCGTTGCATTTCTTCGTCCTTAACCACAAGTTTTCCTTCCTCACTAGAAAGTAACGGACGGAAGAACTCATAGCAAACAACCTGGGAAGAATTCATATGGTGTGCATACCGCTGGGGCTTACGAAATTCAGCGACGTCTTCTATTCCATCACTCAAAAGAATCCGTTCTATCACTTCCATCTGGCTATTCCCGGGAACTTCGACAATGTGAGGATAAGGCCCTTTCTCATTGAAGAAACCCGGTTTACCCTCCTTGGGGAGGAACTGCTCCAAGTGGCCGAGCACACTCTTTTTGAAATCATTATAGGATACCATCGTGTCTTTATTCAGTTGCATATCTCGAATTCAGTCTTGTAATTGTTTCTTTGATTGACGACCGGAGTACTTCCGGTTCCAGAACTTCAATGCTGTCCCCGAACGACAGTATATCCTGTTTGAAGTCATAGTCCGGGGCAAGGAAGTAGGAGAAAACACTGTAGCCCTGCTTTGTTTCAACCTCTTCCTGGCTGCTGTGAAGCGGAAGGGACCGGAAATATCGGACCTGCTTGCCATATACTTTCAGGAGGGCTTTCTGGCTCTTCATGTCGTCATATTTGCGGACTCCATAGAGGGAGCTGAACCATGATGTCGCGTCAATATCCTCCGGCATTTTGAAGGTGTCCGGCATAATCTCCACTTCCAGCATACGGTCCAGGGCATACATGTGCGGCTTGCGGTCCTTGTCATAGTCCTTGTGCCCATACAGGTACCATCTGCGCTTGAATTCCCGGATGAAATAGGGTTCAATCTCGAAGACACGGTCCTGCTCCATCGTATAGCCCTGGTACTTGACCTTCAGCTTCCGGTTGTCGCGGATGGCCCGGATCACGGTAGTCAGGAACTGATGGCTGGACGGGACGTTCTCGAAGAAGACGCGGTTCTTCATCCCGGCGCTTTCGTTCAGAAGGGAATTAAGACTGAGGGCATCGAGCATCCAAGAACGGATTCCGTGACCGTCCAGGTCTTCATCGTTTTCGATGTAATAGGTGTTGTCCCGCCTGTCACAGAGGATGTCTATTCCGAAAATGTCGGCGATGGACGCTACGTGGTTCGCGAATGTGCGGGTGGCCAGTTCTTTGCCATCGTCATTGACGGAGCTCCGAATCCACAAGTCCTTGATTTCTGCCAAGGTAAGCCGCCCCCTACTCTGGAGCGTTTCCAGGAGCCAGATGTAGGATTTGAAATAATTCTTTGCCATAACTGAGTGCAAAGATAGCAATATCATCGGCAAAAAAATGGCAGAAGTAAAAATAATTCACATCTGCCGGAATATTGCAGACATTACGACGACCTTTGCTGCCGAGAAAAGAATTGCATTATGGAAATCAAACAATTGGAACCGAAAGAGAAAGTCGTCACTTTCTTCGGAGAGATCAAGAGTTCCAGCGTGGAGTCGGCCATAAAGGAGATTGTAAAGATTAACCTTACCGACCAGGTCTACATCCAGCAATGTGCCCAGTGGGCCATTGACAACAATCTGTCTCCCATGTCTGTTACGCTCTCGCCCATTCAGTTTTACCTTTCCACCTATGGGGGCAGCTGTTATGACGGGCTGGCGCTATATGACGTCATCGAGACGTCAAGCACTCCTGTCGAGGTAGTCTGTACAGGGAAAATTATGTCTATGGGCATCATTGTAGCCCTCGGCGCCAAAGTCCGCAAGGGCTACCGGAACACCACATTTATGATTCACCAGGTATCCGGATTCTCCTTCGGAACGCTGAAAGACATGGAAGAGAGCGTGGCTGAGGTGAGCCGAGTGAACGGTATGCTCTTCCAGGTCATTAAGGCCAAGACGAAGATCACAGAAGAGCAACTCAATGAGGTCATTAAGAACAAGAAAGACTGGTTCATCACAGCGGAAGAAGCCCTGAAACTTGGCATCCTGACAGAGATTATTGCATAGAATTATTCAGATGGAAATTCCGTTACTATTTCAGTATGGGATCCCCGCAGAACTTCCTTCTTCCGCAGTCCTTGCACTTGAACCCGGCCCAAACGGAATCGAACTGATTCATTGCAGCCTCGACCAGTTCCGGTTCATCAGTTAGGATCCCGGCTTCAAAATTGCGAGTCCGGGTGCTCTTCATCCCCATTCCTGCATTAGTGGCTTAACTGCCTTAAAATAAGCAATTTAAGCGCATCGGATGCGGTTTTTACAGACCGTGCCCGATGGCATTTTATGGCATGTAGATATATAATGAGTGGCAGGAACGACTTCTCTAATGAACAAAATGCAAAAATTTTCTCTTTTGTTTAGTATAGTCAACGGAATTTAATTATCTTTGCATTTGTAAGATATGGATACAATGAATTTTATTTCAAGACCCAATTATTACTCCAAACATAAAGGGTGTTCACGTCTCCCGTGGTCGTGACAGTATAGTCCACGCAGGTGCTCTGGTAGTATCCCGAGACATCACCGAAAGACCAACGGTCGGTGTCATACGTCGGAGGGGCCGGGCACACAAAGTCGGGGAAGTAAACAGCGGTAAGTTTCTTGCCTGAGGCCGTGAGAGAAAGGCCGCTGAAAGTGGTGCCACCGGCATTGTCGGTATAGGCCTAGTTTTCGCCGTCATAGGTCATCTTTACGTACTGCGAGGTGTTGTCCTCGAAGAATACATACACGTCATCACCACTCTCCCAGGCGGTTTTCATCGCCTTGGTGGGGCTATCCACCGTGATATTGAACACGAGTTTGGATGCATCAATGGAACCGTCATTCGTTATCGGGCTCTCTTTGAAGTCTTTGGAGCAGGCTGCAAAGGCCAGGACCGCCGCCATGAACAGAATATTCTTCTTCATCGTCTGTCCTCCTCTTTACAATTCAACTTCCTCTTCCCCAAAGGGATTATTATAAGCCTGCGGTTCGGCACTGATGGCGATCAAGCCTTTCAAATATACCTTTATCGCAGTACACTCGGGAAAAGTGTAATGCTTTTGTTTGTGTTAGAAGCTGTTTTCATTGCGTCTATAATTGTTTTATTCAGTCGTCCGTGCTCGTATTGAAACGCAAATTTACTTATTTTCAATGAACTTCCATCAGAATTCCAGCTGGAAACCTTGGGCTTTCAGCCTGTCGTAATTCTCCTTGTCAAAACGGTATTTGATGGGCGTCCGCGTACCATGACGGGGCGTGCCGTCTTCCACTTCCACCAGCATACCGAAGTGCTTCATCTTGTTGGCGAAGTTCCGGCGGTCAAATTTCACTTCCAGGATGGCCTCATACAGATTCTGAAGCTGAGGGAGGGTGAAAACCTCCGGCATCAGTTCAAACCCCACGGGCTCGAAATGGATATCCTGACGAAGCCTGGAACAGGCGACGCGAAGAATCTTGTCATGGTCGAAAGCCAGGGACGGAACATCCTCAATGCTAAACCATTCCGCTTTCTCGGCATCGGTATCGGCCTGGACCTCAGTCAATTTTACAAGAGCGTAATGAGCCACTGTGATTACACGCTCGCGGGGGTCACGCTTGATGTCGCTGAAGGTGGCCACTTCCTTGAAGTCCTTTATCCCTATTTTCAGTCCGGTTTCTTCTTTCAGTTCCCGCGCGGCCGTGTGAGCAACAGTCCTGTCCTTCTCTACATCCAGAAATCCGCCCGGCAGCGCCCACTCACCGGCGTAAGCAGTTGAACTTGCTTCTTTTTCAGCGCCACGCTTGATAAGCAGGACCTTCAACTCTTTCCCGTCATATCCGAAGACCGCACAGTCGGCCGTGACAGCCGGATGCGGGTATTCGTAAGTATATAGACCTTTTTTTGCCATTATCTTTGTGTCATTATTACGCAAAGATACTAAAAATTCAGCCAAGTGCATGAATAAAATCGCTTTTTGGCTGACTTATCCAAACAGTTCGTTCAGTGTAACCTCCATGTTAACATGCCCGTTATGCTTGGAATTTGTGAGACCGAAGGTGGTCACCAGAACCAGCAGTATGGAATGCGTGCGCTTATGGGCTGAGGAATTGCGGAGGGCTTCAAGTTTCTCTGTCAGCTTCTCTTCGTATTCGGCAGTGATGGCATACTTACCCTCCGAGTATTTCATCTCACAGAGGTAGTCGGTCCTCTCTGTCGTGGCCGGTACAACAAGGTCTATCTGCGCTGTCTTTCCCTCCGGAGTAGGGCCCAGGTAAGAGTAGGTGGCATCTGCATATTTGATACGAAGAGCATCTTTAAGCTGGACTGTATGCTCGGATACGAGGAGTTCGAATGCGTGTCCGGCCCAGTCGAAAAACTCGTGCGTCCGTTGGAGTGAGCGCCAGGAGGTCTTCTTGCCGGGTTCCACGAAGGTGAGGAAGAAGATGGAAAAGAAGTCACAGAGTTGATAGACGGTCTGCACCCGTTTGCCGCCGTAGCGGGGGTATGTCTTTACGATACCTGATTCGATGAGATTGGACATCAGCTTGGTGAAAGTGCCACCGCCGGAGATTTTGGCAGCTTCAATAAGCTCGTTCCGGGTCATCCCATAGAAACGGGCACCGAGAGCCCGTACTATGTCGATGTATTTCTCCGAGGAGGAGAACAGGCCTGTGTAAACGTTCTTGAATTCTGTGCGGGCTTTCTCTTTGTTGAAATACAGGGCATCGATGTTGTCTGCCATGGTCCGGTCCGGGTGGATCCGGTCCATGTAGTAAGGGACGCCGCCGATGGTCATGTACGTGAGGGCAATCTCGTAGCGGGAAAGGTGGAAGCCCCGTTTGGCCCAATACTTCTCGCATTCCCTAAGCGTGAAGGGCTTGAGGTAGATGGTTTCCGTCAATCGCCCGTGCAGACCTCCATAGTCGCGGAGTACGTTGTCCAGCATCCAACTGGTTGCGGAACCGCAGATGATGAGCACAATGTTCCGTTGCTTGTCTGCCCAGTTGTTCCAGAAGTACCCCAACTCTTCGATGAGTTCCGAGGACTGAGGACCGGCCAGCCAAGGGAGTTCGTCAATGAAAACTACTTTTCTTCTGCTCTTCACGCGCTGCAGGAGTAAGCGTAGCAGCAGAAAGGCTTCCCGCCAGGAGCTTGGACGGGGATTGCCTTCGGCCGGAAGACCGCTGGCAATGAGGTCATCGTAGAAATGGAGCAGCTGGGATTCTTTATGTGTCTGGGCTTGCTTTATTTCGTCTTTGCCATCTTCCAGCTTTTTGTACACGCCTACGGTGGAGAAACATATTTTCCCGCGGAAGGCTTCTTCCACGAGGAAGGATTTTCCTACTCTCCTGCGTCCGTATATGGCAAGCATTTCAGATTTGTCGGATTGGTAGATACGCTCCATCGTCCGAAGTTCTTCTTCTCTGCCTATGATTCTGGTACTTTTCATCTTGCGTACATTTATCTCGTGTACAAAGATATAAAAAAATCAGCCAAATTCACGAAGAAAATCTCTTTTTGGCTGACTTTTTTGTGAGATGCATCTGCGGTTTGGCTAAAAACACGGCGAGACAAGAGTGTGATGCATCGAGAGCCCAAAATAATGGGCACAAACGATAATCACCGCCTTGATGACAAGATACACGAGGAGAAGATTTTCCGGGTCTGTCAGTTTCATCAGGGTCTGCTCTTTGCTCATCACCTTGAAGAATGATTTCTTGCCTCCGGTAAGCGACACGGCCAGCAGGAACAACCAGCCCAGGAACAACAGTACAGCGCTGAGCATCACGTCATAGTCTCCCAGCAGCATTCCCGCAAGGAAAACGACGATGACCGTCAGAGCAGGAACGGCAAACGTGCAGTGTCGCATCCGCAGCATCCGGATGATATAGTAGATGGACATCAGCACGCCAAACTCGCAGACATATCCGGCAAGTCCGCCCATGATTTCACTGGAGCGCAGGGCTTTCGCCCATAGGAACTGATAGGAAAGGCAGGCGTAGATTCCGGTCAGAAATACGAGACCTGCATAGAGCGCAAACTTTGTGAATCCCGTCAGTTTTGGTGCCTCGAAGTGACGCCGGGAGCCACTCTCTGCTGAGCCCCTGATTATGGAAACAATTCTCAGAAGGGATTCTTTCTCGCCAAGTTCCTGCCAATCGATATACTGGACGGAGGAAAGATACAGGGTAACCGAGTCTGCATAGGAGGAATGGTCAATACGGACGGGGAGAATTGTCTTGCCGAAGTCGATGGCCGTGCTGATTTCCCGGAGTGTCCATTCGGAAGTGTTGGCATTTTCCGTGGACAGGAACAGGAACACGTCGCATTTTTTGATGTTTCTCGCGATATGTTCGGCATACGTTACTCCGGCATCCAGGCCTTCCCGGTCTATCCAATAGCTGATGCCACTCGCGGAAAGGGCCTTGATTACCTTATCGACCACATTCCCGGGAACGATTTTTCCGTTCTCGCGCATGTAGTCTTTCTTTGAGTAACTGATGAATACTTTTGCCATAACTGCCCTCCATCTGCAAAGTTACTAACTTTCTCCGAGAGGGCAATAAAAATATTTTGTGTAAAATTTACTCAGATTATTTGCAGGAGTGAAAAACATTTGTTTAATTTGCGTAAAATTTACACAGATATGGAAAAGAACAATCTCCTTTGGAAGAACCTGCTGATCAAAGTCAGCATTATTGCCGTATTGGCTCTACTTATGCTCATCCCGTTGAGTATGGTCCGGAAATCTGTAGGCGAGCGGTCGTATAACCACACTGAAAGCATCTACGACATTACCAAAAGCTGGGGGTCTTCACAGATATTTACGGGACCCTGGCTCTCGTACAAATATACCACGGAAAGTGACAATGATAAAAAGACTGAGAAGACCAGTATTTACCCCGACAGCCTGAAATACACTGTAAAAACTACCTCCCGGGTCCTTCACCGCTCCATTTATGATGTGCCTGTTTATACAGCCGAACTGACAATCAGGGGGAACTTCGTCCTGGACGACAGGCTGCCCGGGGTCAAGGTGGCCGAGGTCATCCTCAATATGGATGACCTGAAAGGGATTCAAGGCACCCCGACCTTCGTCATTGGAGAAAAGAATCTCAAAGTCAAATCCAAAGATAAAGGTCTTAAAGCCGAACTTGTATTGGATGACAACGTAAAGGAAGGCGATGTGCTGCCCTTCTCCGTATCCATGAAAGTCAATGGATCCGAATCGCTTTTCTTCAAGCCCGTAGGTAGCCTGACCGAAGTGGAAATGACCTCTGATTATCCGAGCCCTTCCTTCGGAGGAGATTTCCTTCCTGTGGAGAGGGATGTCCGGGAAGACGGTTTCACGGCCAAGTGGCTCATTTCCCAGATTACGATGGCCAGCCCTTCGTCCAACAGTTTTGGAGTGAGGCTTGTCAAGCCCGTAACGCAGTATCGGCAGACGGAGCGGGCGACCAAGTATGGCCTTCTCATTATCTTCCTGGTGTTCATTGCCGGCTTCGTGGTGGAGATTATTTCCAAGAAACCCATCAATATCATCCAGTATATGGTTATCGGAGCTTCGCTGGTGCTTTTCTATTCTCTGCTTCTGGCTTTCTCTGACTTCCTGTCCTTCGGCCTGTCTTATCTGATTGCGGCCGTGATGACAACTGTCGCACTTGGCGCGTACTTCATCGGCATTGTCAAGAACAAGTGGGCTTATCTCCTTACCGGGCTCGTCGCTCTCGCATATGGAATAATCTACATCCTTCTCCAGATGGAGACCTTTGCCTTCCTTGCAGGGACGCTGCTGCTCTTTATTATCCTCTGTATCATTATGTTCCTTACGCGGAATCTCAAGCTCGACTATCAGCGTCCAGCCCCGGACAAACTCCCTGAATCTGCATAGGACTTCCGTCTCTTGGACAGGTACCGTCCTGTTGTCCTGATGGTGCCATATTTTATGCCAAGAGACTGGACGCGATTTGGGTGGGTCGTGAAATCCTCGGCATACTACCATCGTTCTGCCAGCTCAAGGGCCTCGGCGCTGCTGTAGTCCATGTTCTGAGCCGCGATGGTCGTGAGTTCTCCGAGATTCCAAAGGCTGCCCAGCGCCTCGATGACGGGCTCTGCGATCCGGAGCGTCCGGGAATCTGACTGACGCACGCAGGAGTCGATGACTATTAGAGATTTCATATCAGGCAGGTGTCTGTGGTATTGTTCCTCAAATTTAAACATTATATTTGAGAGACCAGCCATCGCAGTGAAACTGCTTTGAAACATGCCGGAATACATTGAAATACGAGGGGCCAAAGCCCACAACCTCAAGAATATAGACGTTGACATCCCGCTCCGGAAGATAGTGGGAATCGCAGGAGTGTCCGGCTCCGGGAAATCCTCCCTTGCGCTCGGAGTCCTGTATGCCGAAGGATCAAGGCGGTATCTGGAATCCCTTTCCACATATACCCGCCGAAGGATGACTCAGGCCTCACGGGCAATGGCGGACGACGTACGCTATGTCCCGGCCGCGCTGGCACTCCACCAACGGCCGGGAGTGCCAGGCATAAGGAGCACCTTCGGAACGATGTCGGAACTACTCAACAGCCTGCGCCTCATGTTTTCACGCCTGGCAAGCCACCGCTGCCCGAACGGACATTATCTCGATCCCACCCTCGATGTCGCAGCCGAACAGCCGATATACTGCCCTGTCTGCGGAGAACGGGTATATGCACCGGGTGCCGAACAGCTGGCATTCAACAGCGAGGGGGCCTGCCGCCGCTGCTCAGGAACCGGGATAGTTCGCACTGTGGACGAATCGACCCTTGTACCCGACGAATCCCTTACCATTGACCAGGGAGCAGTAGCACCATGGGGCTCGCTCATGTGGTCACTTATGAAGGATATCGCCCGGGAAATGGGCGTACGCACCGACGTGCCGTTCAGGGACCTCACGCCGCAGGAAAAGGAAATCGTATATCACGGCCCGGCGGAGAAGAAGCACATCATATACAGGAACGAGAAGACCAACAACTTCGCCGAGATGGACTTTACCTACTACAGCGCCGTCCACAGCGTCGAAAATGCCCTTTCCAAGGTAAAGGACGAAGCCGGGATGAAGAGGGTGGAAAAGTTCCTGAAAGAGGATTTATGCCCGGAATGCGGCGGGACTCGCCTGTCAGAAGCAGCCAGGGCTCCGCTCCTTCGCGGAATCAACCTGGCAGATGCATGCAGGATGACTCTTTCCGAGTTGATTGAATGGGTGAAAGGCGTCCCTGAATCGCTCCCGGAGCCGATGAGGCCTATGGCAGAGCGTATCTGTGAATCCTTCCATGACACTGCCCGGCGCCTGGTGGACCTTGGCCTGTCATACCTGTCACTTGACCGCGCCGCATCCACCCTTTCCACCGGGGAGCGCCAGAGAGTCCAGCTTTCCAGGGCCGTACGCAACCGTACTACCGGTGTCCTCTATGTGCTCGATGAACCGTCCATCGGTCTCCACCCGTCCAATCTGGAAGGGCTCACCGGAGTCATGGACGATCTGGTGGCTGACGGCAATACGGTGGTTCTCGTGGACCACGACACACAGGTCCTTGCACATTCCGACTGGATAATCGAACTCGGGCCGGAGGCTGGCGCGAAAGGCGGCAGTATAATAGCCATGGGAACACCTTCCGACATTGCCGCGAATCCGGCATCCAGGATAGGGCCCTTCCTGAAAAGATACCTTAAAGACCCAGAGCAGTCCGTCTGCGGCGCCGCACCCGCGGGGAAGCCTTCAGCCGCGGCAGCCCCGGACGGTCTTATCCATATGGTCACAGGAGGAATCCACACCGTAGGACCTCTGGATGTGACATTCCCGAAGGGCCGCCTCTCCGTGGTGACTGGAGTGTCCGGATCTGGCAAGACCACGATGATACTGGAAAGCCTCATCCCGGGTCTGAAAGCATATACCTCGGGCGGCAGACTCCCCTCTCACATCTTAAGCATCGAGGCTGACGGCATCCGTCAGGTCAAGCTCATAGATGCAACGCCCATCGGAATCAACGTCCGCTCGACAGTGGCCACTTACGCCAACATCCACGACGAGCTCCGCAAGGTATTCGCACGCAGCGAGGATGCCCGCACCGGAGGCTGGAAGGCAGGCGACTTCTCATATAATACCGGACGCCTCCGCTGCCCCACCTGCGACGGAACGGGCTCGATAAGCCTTGACGTCCAGTTCCTTCCGGACGTGGACATCCCCTGCCCGGACTGCCATGGCTCACGCTATTGCAAGGCCGCATACGACATCCGCCGCAAAGGCGGGCACACCCTGCCGCAGCTGATGGAAATGAGCGTGGATCAGGCCCTTG
>ERZ842401.4750-NODE-4750-length-15550-cov-3.875960_pt1 | contig 15550 bp, 12 predicted proteins | sample MGYA00521270_ERZ842401 | MGnify/ENA primary metagenome ERZ842401 (study PRJEB31892, sample SAMEA3878208) | bioreactor metagenome | biome: Moose rumen | place: Sweden | collected 2011-10 | study: EMG produced TPA metagenomics assembly of the PRJEB12797 data set...
AAATGGCAGAGGCGGGCGAACAATGAGAAGCGATAGATTCCAGAACAAAACGTAACCCACGATTTCAAAGCACAGATAAAATTTTCGATACGGCAGGTCGAACCCGATTTTTTCTCTTGGACGACGGTTCAGCTTGTGCTGTAGTTCCAGCAATTCCTGGTCGGACCAAAATGCGAAGGACGGGTCTCTCGGAAGTTATTGGCGTACGGCAGCAGTGCGTCGGCCACCACTTTCGCCACATCCTCGGCCACTTTGCCGTTCGGCAGGTTGCGTATGATGGAGAAGAGGATGCCGCCCATCAGCGAGCAACACATTGCAGGTGGCTCCGGGACGGAGTCACTCTATCCCGCTTATCGCTCTTCCTCGTCCCTGTCCAACATATACGACCTCTCGAAAGCATCGCGGTACACCAAGGTCTCGTCGTCGACAAACGTCACCACATATTGCCTGCAAAACATACCTCCAAGAGCCAGATGGAACTCCAAAACCAGCAGGTTGCTGTCCATCGTCCATCGGAAAGACTGCGCCTCCTCGCGGCCCACATCCTCTTTAGTGTCCCAGAAGCGACCCATTCCGCCATCCATAAATTCTTTATACTCTGTCCCTTGATGCCATATACCCGTCATCAGGGTTGGACTGTAGATTGTCCGCTGCTTGCGGGCAAAAATCCTCAGATTGGTCGTCTCGGCACTGTCAAGTCTCATCGTCTGCTCCTCTTTTCGCGGATGACGGACGACAACGGTATCGCCAATGTCCTGCCGCAAGGTGTCCTCCTCCTGCGACGCCACCGTATCCATCGTCACAGGCTCCACGGGCTTCTGCTTCTTGTCGCGATGGCAGGCGGTAAAAAAGAACAGTCCCACAGCGACTGCAAGCAATCCCAGGAGCCACTTTTTGAGTCTCATAACTTCACCAGCTTGGCTTCCACATTCTTGAACTGCGGCATGGTTCCACCCACTCCTGCTCCGATATATGTGGGGTCGCATACCGTATAGCGGCGCCCGTCGATGGTGAAGTAGTCGCCCTCCACCGTCTCGGAGAACGCCACTGCTGTGGCGAGATGCCCGGGCCAGTGTACCAGCACCACGTCAAGCCCCAAGAGGTCGCGCACCAGGATGCTGTAGAAGATGGAGCGGTCCTCGCAGTCGTTCTTGGGGTAGTAGATGCTCTCGTCGGCGAAGAGCGGACGTTCATATCCGAACTGCTCCTGGTCGGTGGCATAGTCGAAGGCAGTCTGCACGAAGTCGAGCAACATGGTGGCGGCTTTCTTCATGCTCTTGCCCTCTATCTGGCTCCGCAAGGCGGGGTAGAGGGTGCCCTTCACCTGGTCGCTGAGTCCTGCCAGGGCGTAGTAGTCCCACGCGTCGCTCAGCGGATAGTCGCCCAGATAGTCTATCAGGCTCTGCTGCACCTCCACGGTAGCTTTCATCGTGCCGAACTTCTCGCCTCGCAGCGTGCGCTGACGGTTGGCGGTGGAGCTTGCCGATGCACCCTCGCTGCCCAGGGTAGGCAGCTGCGTCATGCGTATGTCCGCCATACGCTCGCGTGGGAACGCCACCTGGCATACACTCACATTGCCCGTCTTCGTGGAGCTGAGGACATAATGCTTGATTCCGTCGATGGTGATATAGGCGTAGTTGTAGATGGTGTGGTTGAACGGCATGAGCAGCACCAGCCTGTTGTCCTTGCGGGCAAGGCGCACGCGGTAGCCCGACTGTGCCAGCAGGTACATCTGTAGCAGCACAGCCTCATTGCTGCCCTTGCCCACCAGCTGCTCGCTCATACGTCCCAACAGTTGCAGATAGCCCCAGTCCGAGAGGTGCAATGTCTCGCACTGTGCTATGCAGTCGTGCAGCAGACCGTCGTATTTCTTTTGCGACAGCTGCTTCCAGGCGGCAGAGACCCCTTTCTCGTCCACCGACGACAGGGTGAAGCGCAGCCCTTCCACGTCGGTATGCACGCTGCATGTAGTGCCGTACATGGCGAATTGCATGGTCGGTGCCTGCACATCGGCTTCGGGTATCGCGGGCAGAGGCACGGGATCCGTCTCTTGGGGTTGGGGCACCACGTCGCCCTTCGGCAGGGGGTCGGTAGTGGGTTTCTCGTCCTGTGGCGGCTTCTGTGGCCGTGGCGGTGCCGGCTCCTTGGGTTTGGGCACGGCAGGCTCCACGCCCATCTGCTGCCAGGCACGCTGCACGGCGGCGGCATACTCCTCGTTGGCTTTCTTCCTGAAAGCTGCATATTCATCTTCGGCCTTGCGTTTCGCGGCGTCATACTGCTGCCGCGCCGCGCCTTTCTGCCGCTCGAACTGCTCGCGCATCTGTTGCCGCTGCCGCTCGTAGGCCTCGCGAGGGTCCACCTGCGCCATCACAACGCTTCCCATCATCAACGATAGTAATAGTATTGCTGTCTGTTTCATAGTGTCTTATATTATTTCATTCTCTTTTCCGCAAAATCTTTTTTGACGTTTTTTGCAAGAATCGCAAAATCTTTTTAGCCGTTTTGTGCAAGAATCGCAAAATCTTTGTTACATTAGTGTCGTTCACAAACTATGGTTTCAGGCAACCGATTGGAACAACCCACACTCCATCCGTTGGTCGTCGGTAGCTGAATTCACCCACAGCGGTCAGCACCATTTTGAAAGAAGGATTCGGCATTTTCTCTGTATTAATTTTATTAGAAAGTCGGCATAACGTTTCCGCGCCTTTCTCTATCAGCTCGTTTCCCCCAAGTTTTATTTCTATCAACCCGTATGTCCCGTTACGTCTGTGCAACACCGCATCGCATTCCAAGCCCTCGGCATTGCGGAAATGGAACACGTTTCCGTCCAATGCATCGGCATACACCCTGAGGTCGCGCACAGCCATTGATTCAAAGAACATACCCATAGCTTTGAGGTCGTTGATCAAATCATTTGGACCTATATATATAGCGGCGGCAGCAATACTGGGATCGGTGAAGTATCGGGTATTGGACATCTGTATGGCCGACTTGCTTCTTAGGTTCGGATTCCAAGCAGGCATATCTTCGACGACAAACAGTTTTTTCAACGCATCCACATAGCCTGAAACCGTCTCGTATGTGATGGATGTATTGTCGTTTTCTTTTATATCCTCACTCAGCCGTTTCAGGCTAACGGATTGCCCCTGGTGTCGGGCGTACGAGCGGAGCAAAAGGCGTGTGCGTTCGCTGTTGCGTCGCGTTTTGTCAACACGGAGAATATCGGTCTTATAGATGGCTTCGTGATAGTCCCTTGCCTGGTCGAGTGCAATGTCGCCAGTCAAAAAGGTGGATTGCGGCCATCCACCACGACATATCAGATAGGCTACCTGTTCAAGGTCAAGCGGATTGTTCTGAGGCTCTATATCATTATTTTCAAACAAATCTGTCAGGCTTACTGTTCCTGTGGATTCACCCGACTCCCACAGGCTCATTGTCCGCATACTGACACGTCCTATGCGACCGATGCCGCTGTGATGAATCTCCTCCTGTCCGGGGGGAACACTGCTTCCAGTCAAAATAAACTGTCCGAACGACTGGCGCCTATCCACTTCAGAGCGCACCATATCCCACAATTGCGGCATTGTCTGCCATTCGTCTATAAGGCGAGGGGAGTCACCTTTAGTCAAAGATGTTGGATTTACCTGCAGGGCTGTTCTGGCATTGTTTAGGACGGAGCTATCGCCAAGGTCCAACTCACTTTGGGCTACCTGACGTGCCGTTGTCGTCTTGCCACACCACTTCGGACCGTCAATTAGCACAGCCTCTTTACCTGCCAGTTTTCGGCCAAGTAGCACATCGGCAATACGTTGTTTGTAATTTATCATATTATTAGTTGTTTTTTACGCTGCAAAAATGCTAAAAATAAATAAATTGCAAAATCATTCCGTAACTTTTGATTAACTCACTCCGCGACTTTTGGAATTGTGGAAGAATCCTAAAATCTTTTTTGCTCAAAATGTCGAAAATCCTAAAATCTTTTTTGCTCAAAATGTCGAAAATCCTAAAATTTATTTTTTCAAAATTGTCGAAAATCCTAAAATCTTTTCAATTTTTCAAACGTTTTGTCATACAAAACCGATACTTTACCATACGTTATTTCGCAATTCCGTTTTCTTTCAGTCTTTTCTCGATATGGGCGAAGAGGGGGTTGCTCGCCCCAGGGTCTTCGCCGTTGAGGGGGGCCTGTGGGGTTCCCTCTCAACGGCTACCAACACCGGAGTCTTGGCGGTTCGCGACCGCTCCTGTTTGTTTGGCATCGCCAAACGCGACACAGACATGTTTACTACGACGAAATCCATCTATCCTACTAAGCTAATGGAGAACGACGCGGAAGCCGTTGTTGTTGTTGCGGTTGTCGGGGCTGTTGTTGTTCCGATTCGCAACGCGGCAGTTCCTCGCGTTGTTGTTCCAGCTGCCACCGCGGAGCACGCGGTTGGAGCCTGTTGTCTGTGCCGTAAACACCATCGCCGCAAGCCTTTGGTGTAACCCTTCATGGCATACGACAACAACGGTGTTATATGTTCGTAATACTCTCGCTCGTTCCACACTCCTCGCTCGAACAATTCGTCATACATCCTGCTTTTCCTTACGAACCGTACCTTGCTTCTCTGCGTGAGTGTGATTTTATGAGCCTGGATATGGTATCCCAGAAAGCCTACGCCTTCCTCCGTCTTCGCCACTGTCACGGGCTTGAGTGTGAGGTGTAGCCGTTCTGCGGCATACTGCTTGATCTGTGCAATGTCATCTTCCAATTCTTCATAACTATCGGCGAAGACCAGGAAGTCATCCATATATCTCAAATATTCCGGCATCCTCAAAGTTTCCTTAATCCAATGGTCCATTCCTGAGAGGTAATGGTTGGCGAAATATTGGCTTGTGAGGTTTCCGATGGGGATACCCTTTCCTTCTGTTTTTGAATAGCTCTCAATGATTGCCGTAAATATCCGAAGCAGCTCTTTGTCCTTGAAGAGCCGTTCCAGTTTTTCTTTCAGTATGTCGTGCGGTATGCTGTCGAAATACTTGCGGAAGTCGAACTTTGCCACCCAAGTATGCTGTCGCATGGCAGACTTGGCGCGGTCAATGGCTTTGTATATGCCTTTCTTGGGGCGTGTGGCGTAGGTGGTCTCTATCAAATGGCGCTCAAAGTAGGGGTGGCATACGTTCATAATGGCGTGGTGCATGACGCGTTCCTTGAACGAGGCGGCGCAGATAAGCCGCCGTTTCGGGTCCTCAATATAGAAGTATTCGTACTTGCCGACATCCACGTTGCCGGAGAGTATTTCACTCCTCAGCGCGGCGACATTATCCTCAATCCTGCGCTGGAAGCACAATGCTTCACTGTCCTTGCGGTTACCCCGCATGGCTTTGTGGAATGCCAGCAACAGGTTGTCCGTGTCAGCTATCCGTTCCGTCAGGTTTCCCGTTCTCCTCATAGACTTTCTCCAACAACCGGTTTGCGAACTTTTCCACCCGTTGCTTCCCGACGCCATTGATGGCCATCATGGTTTTCTCGTTCAGCTCAGCCAGTTTCGACATCTCTGCCAATTCTGCATCGATAAATACTGCATACGCGGGTATGGCATCCTCATCGGCGATGGCCTTGCGGCATTTGCGCAAGAGGCTGAACACCTTGAACTGTTCTTCATCCAACACCGTTTTGTAATCCACCTTGCCTTTCCGCTCACTCACGGGTGCTGATAACGGCGGCAACAGATACTGCACACAGAAAGTCCAGAAGGTCATGTCGCCGCAGATGGCCACCTCTTTGTCCACCTTCACCACCTTGTTGGCACGCAGAAAGCGGTTGAGGTCGTCTGTCGCCGTATCGTCCCCGACCACAGGTACCGTAAAAATCCTATACTGCATATTGTCTCATTTGTTTTTTTTCGGTTTATTATCATTCCGCTTGCTTGTCGCTCCACTCCGTTCCGCTCCTGCCGCGCTCCATAATAATAAACCGAGGTTAGCTTAGCAGGATTAGATGTCGTCGTAGTAACTAATGGAGAACGACGCGGAAGCCGATGTCGCTGCTGCGGTCGTCGGGGCTGCCGTTGCTCCGATTCGCAACGCGGCAGATCCTCGCGTTGAAGTTCCAGCTGCCACCGCGGACCACGCGGTAGGAGCCTGTACTGGCTCCTTTAGGATTGTTATTGTCGTACTGCAGATATTGTTTTCCATACCAGTCTTCGCACCACTCCCACACATTGCCGCTCATATCATAGATGCCGAGGGCATTGCTCCGCTTAGTGCCACACGGATGAGTGGAGCTGTTGCTATTACCCGAATACCACGCCACATCGTCAATGCTCCAGCCTCCGCTGTATTTAGTCCCTTCATGCTTGTTGCCGCCACGAGCCGCATACTCCCATTCCGCCTCGGTGGGCAGGCTGTAGCTGCGTCCTGTCTGTCTGCTCAGTCTCGCGCAGAATTCCTTGGCCTCCTCCCAGCTGACATAGTACATGGGGTAGTCGGCACCCGTCCCATAAGTATTCGAGGCTCCTGCCTTAGCCTTCTGCTGGTAGATGGATGTTCCCATCACTTTCTCCCATTGGCTTTGTGTAACCTCGAGCATACCGATGTAGTAGGAACCCACAGTGGTCTGACGGTTGGGGGATTCGTCATTATCACACTCGCCGCCTTGATCGCTGGTGCACCCCATTGTGAACGTGCCGCCTTCCACATAGATCATCTTCATGTTGATTCCGAAAGCCGTCTCTGTGAAGTCCTGCCCCCGCTGCACTCTGCCGCCAGGGGTGGATGGACGAGTTGAGGTGTAGGAGCCGCCACTGGTGGTACCCAGCAGATCTGCCACCACCTCGGCACACGCCTTCTCCATGCCATTATCGTCAAGGTTTGCCACCTTGGGGCGTGCCGAGTTCTCAACTTTGCCACTCTCTATGTTCAGAATCTTCGCCGCTATAATGATGCGGCCTCCACTGTTACCATAGACAGCTGCCTCAGCCACCACAATGGAACTTGCACCTGTCATTTTCCCAAGTTGTTTTCGATCCTCATCAGAGACCATACCCGTGCGTTGGAAATTATGCTCTTTGTTTATCATGGACATATCCACACGGTCGACACCCTCGTAACCGGGTGTCCGATTGATGGCATCAGTGATGAATGCCCTCAGCTGGAACTTCACACCATAATCCACTTTGTCGTACCTGTCAACCGTTTCCAGAATGGCTACTACATGAGTTTGTGCCATCGTGCTGACCGACATGGCCAGCACGACTGCCAAAAATAGTATTCGTTTCATCCTTTTGTCTTCTTAGTGTTGTTCTTAGTTGCCTTTGGCGGCGTCGATGATGGTTTGGTTGATGTCGGTGAACTCCTTGAGGTCGTTGCCGCTGAGTCCGTCGGGTTGGGCGTCTTTGGCACCGTCGAGCAGTCGCACATAGCGGTCGCCACGGATGCCTACCTTGGCGATGACCTCATAGAGTCCCGTCTCGCTGTTGTACGTCACCTCGGTGTCGCCGAAAGGTTCACAGGCTTTCTGTATGCTCATGCTCATCTGCTCCCAGTACGACTGGAGGGCTTTCTGCACCCGTCCGTTGACGGCTACCGTGCCGCGCTCGGCATGGGTGGTGACGAGGTTCTCGATGACGCGCGAGATGGCGGCATACGCCTCCATCTGTGCCATCTCCACAGCCACCGACTGTACGTCGGCTTCTGCCATGCCGGCGAACCAACGGTAGGGGCGTTTCACCATCGACATGCCGTCGTCGCTCATGGTCTCCACCATCTCCACGCCCTGCAGCTTGAGGGTGCTCTTGGTAATGTTCTGGGCCTTGATGCCCACTGCGGACGACAGCAGCAGGGCTGCCGTCAGGATAATCACTTGTTTCATAATTTGATGTTCTCTTTTAACAGTTTAGTAATTGCTTTGCTTATCTGTTTGTAGCCGTCGCGGGCGGCTTCGTTGTAGCTGATGGTGTGGGAGCCTTTCACCGTGGCTTCGTCCTCGAAGACACGCTGCCCTGTGGCGGTCTTGTCAACGCTCACCGTGGCATCCACGTAGGTAAAGTAGGCACCCTCGTAGGTGTTGTACTGGCGTGCCGCAGCACGGACGCGGATGACGATGTCGGCCGACTGGGGGTCGTCGACGAAGTTGCAGCCCTCCTTGGCAAGCTCCCCTTTCAGCTCCGACGCCAGTTTGGCATAACGTGTGCCGAAGAGGTCGGCCTCGCACACCACGCAGTAGGTGGTGCCATATTCGAGGTCGGCAAGGCGTTGCTTGACGGCCTGCTCGCGGTGGTGCACCTGGGCAAGGTAGCCATGGATGCGTGATTCGTCGAGACCGAAGACATTGAGCCAAAAGAAAGGCTTGGCGGCGCCGTCGAAGAGTGCGAGGGCGCTCTGCATCTCCGTCCTGGCTTTCTGCTTGAAGCCGGAAGCGATGTAGTTGTCGGCCACCGTGAGGGCGTTGTCGGCATTGCTGACAAGCATCCGCAGCACATTCTCGTAGTAGGTGCACGCCGCCGCCTTGTCGATAAAGACCAGCACATAGTATTTGCCTTCGGCATCGTTGTAGTGGCTACGGCTCTCGGCGAGGTCCATATCCACGTCGGTGGCGAGGCTTTGTGTGGAGTTGTAGTAGATGCTGGAGCGTCCGTTGACGACATGCTTGTCCATCTGGTTCACCTCGCTGACGCGTATCTGCACCTGTCGTGCCAGATTGGCATTGGCGCGGTCGAGGGCTGCCTGCTTGGTGACGGCACTCTCGATGTCGTGGTAGTAGGCATCGGAGGTGTAGCGTTTCCACTCTGAGGGATAACCCTGAGCGTTGGCGACGACACCTGCCAAGAGCAGCAGGGACATTGTGAGCAGTCTCTTCATAGTTTAGTTCCCTTTGGCGGCTTCCATGATGGCCTTGTTGGCGGCAATGAAGTCCTCGAGGTCTTGTCCGCTGAGGGTGGAGGGTTTGAAGTTGCCGGCGTTGTTGAGCATCTGCTGGAACTTGTCGCCTCGGGTACCCACCTTTGCGGTGACGGTATACATGCGTGTCGAGGGGTTGTACTCAATCTTGGTGTCGCCGAAGGGCTCGCAGGCGTTCTGGATGCTGCGGCTCACCTGTTGCCAATGCGAGGTGAGGGCTTTCTGCACATCGCCGTTGTTCACCAGGGTGCCGCGCTCGGAGGTGGCCACCACTGCATTCTCGATGATGCGGGAGATTGTGGCGCGGGCTTCGAGTTCTGCCATCTCGATGGCAGCCTGCTTGTCGTTGGCTTTGCCGATGCCGGCATACCATTTGTAGGCCACTTTGACAATCTTGGTGCCGTCCTCGCTGAGGTCTTCCACCATCTCGATACCCTGTAGCTTGGCAGTCTCGACGACCACCTTTTCGCCTTCAAGGCTCTTGCCCTTGTCGATACGTGACTCTGCTGCCTTCTTCGTGCTGCCACAGCTGGCCATCAATAGTGCCGCCAGTGCGACGACTGCAATGTGTTGAATTTTTTTCATCTTCTTATGTGTTTTTATTGGTTAAACTTCGTTTCCTTTTACCTTTCCAAACAACACATAAAAAAAAGAGCGCGGGTTAAGTACTTTGCTTATCCCGCGTATCAAGCCTTCGCATTGCTCTTGGAACAGAATAAGCAATGCCGAAGCCCACGCGTATGGATATAACGGAACAGTTATATGCCAAACCAATGGACGATGGAACATTGCGTTATTGCGGTTCCTAAAGCGAAGTTGCGAAGTTCGATACGCCGCAGATAAACGCTGTCACACGTCTTTCCTATATGTCCTGCCGTTCCCGCCCTCTTTCGACCCGTCGCTCTCGATGGACTTCGGCGGTGTGGAAACGACGCTGCAAAATTACTAAAGAAAAACAAATGTGTACAATAAAAACAGCATATTTTTGTTCACGACAGATTCCAGAACAAAACGCAACTCACGATTTTCAAGGTACATCTGTAGCAGCACAGCCTCATTGCTGCCCTTGTCCACCAGCTGCTCGCTCATACGTCCCAACAGTTGCAGATAGCCCCAGTCCGAGAGGTGCAATGTCTCGCACTGTGCTATGCAGTCGTGCAGCAGACCGTCGTATTTCTTTTGCGACAGCTGCTTCCAGGCGGCAGAGACCCCTTTCTCGTCCACCGACGACAGGGTGAAGCGCAGCCCTTCCACGTCGGTATGCACGCTGCATGTAGTGCCGTACATGGCGAATTGCATGGTCGGTGCCTGCACATCGGCTTCGGGTATCGCGGGCAGAGGCACGGGATCCGTCTCTTGGGGTTGGGGCACCACGTCGCCCTTCGGCAGGGGGTCGGTAGTGGGTTTCTCGTCCTGTGGCGGCTTCTGTGGCCGTGGCGGTGCCGGCTCCTTGGGTTTGGGCACGGCAGGCTCCACGCCCATCTGCTGCCAGGCACGCTGCACGGCGGCGGCATACTCCTCGTTGGCTTTCTTCCTGAAAGCTGCATATTCATCTTCGGCCTTGCGTTTCGCGGCGTCATACTGCTGCCGCGCCGCGCCTTTCTGCCGCTCGAACTGCTCGCGCATCTGTTGCCGCTGCCGCTCGTAGGCCTCGCGAGGGTCCACCTGCGCCATCACAACGCTTCCCATCATCAACGATAGTAATAGTATTGCTGTCTGTTTCATAGTGTCTTATATTATTTCATTCTCTTTTCCGCAAAATCTTTTTTGACGTTTTTTGCAAGAATCGCAAAATCTTTTTAGCCGTTTTGTGCAAGAATCGCAAAATCTTTGTTACATTAGTGTCGTTCACAAACTATGGTTTCAGGCAACCGATTGGAACAACCCACACTCCATCCGTTGGTCGTCGGTAGCTGAATTCACCCACAGCGGTCAGCACCATTTTGAAAGAAGGATTCGGCATTTTCTCTGTATTAATTTTATTAGAAAGTCGGCATAACGTTTCCGCGCCTTTCTCTATCAGCTCGTTTCCCCCAAGTTTTATTTCTATCAACCCGTATGTCCCGTTACGTCTGTGCAACACCGCATCGCATTCCAAGCCCTCGGCATTGCGGAAATGGAACACGTTTCCGTCCAATGCATCGGCATACACCCTGAGGTCGCGCACAGCCATTGATTCAAAGAACATACCCATAGCTTTGAGGTCGTTGATCAAATCATTTGGACCTATATATATAGCGGCGGCAGCAATACTGGGATCGGTGAAGTATCGGGTATTGGACATCTGTATGGCCGACTTGCTTCTTAGGTTCGGATTCCAAGCAGGCATATCTTCGACGACAAACAGTTTTTTCAACGCATCCACATAGCCTGAAACCGTCTCGTATGTGATGGATGTATTGTCGTTTTCTTTTATATCCTCACTCAGCCGTTTCAGGCTAACGGATTGCCCCTGGTGTCGGGCGTACGAGCGGAGCAAAAGGCGTGTGCGTTCGCTGTTGCGTCGCGTTTTGTCAACACGGAGAATATCGGTCTTATAGATGGCTTCGTGATAGTCCCTTGCCTGGTCGAGTGCAATGTCGCCAGTCAAAAAGGTGGATTGCGGCCATCCACCACGACATATCAGATAGGCTACCTGTTCAAGGTCAAGCGGATTGTTCTGAGGCTCTATATCATTATTTTCAAACAAATCTGTCAGGCTTACTGTTCCTGTGGATTCACCCGACTCCCACAGGCTCATTGTCCGCATACTGACACGTCCTATGCGACCGATGCCGCTGTGATGAATCTCCTCCTGTCCGGGGGGAACACTGCTTCCAGTCAAAATAAACTGTCCGAACGACTGGCGCCTATCCACTTCAGAGCGCACCATATCCCACAATTGCGGCATTGTCTGCCATTCGTCTATAAGGCGAGGGGAGTCACCTTTAGTCAAAGATGTTGGATTTACCTGCAGGGCTGTTCTGGCATTGTTTAGGACGGAGCTATCGCCAAGGTCCAACTCACTTTGGGCTACCTGACGTGCCGTTGTCGTCTTGCCACACCACTTCGGACCGTCAATTAGCACAGCCTCTTTACCTGCCAGTTTTCGGCCAAGTAGCACATCGGCAATACGTTGTTTGTAATTTATCATATTATTAGTTGTTTTTTACGCTGCAAAAATGCTAAAAATAAATAAATTGCAAAATCATTCCGTAACTTTTGATTAACTCACTCCGCGACTTTTGGAATTGTGGAAGAATCCTAAAATCTTTTTTGCTCAAAATGTCGAAAATCCTAAAATCTTTTTTGCTCAAAATGTCGAAAATCCTAAAATTTATTTTTTCAAAATTGTCGAAAATCCTAAAATCTTTTCAATTTTTCAAACGTTTTGTCATACAAAACCGATACTTTACCATACGTTATTTCGCAATTCCGTTTTCTTTCAGTCTTTTCTCGATATGGGCGAAGAGGGGGTTGCTCGCCCCAGGGTCTTCGCCGTTGAGGGGGGCCTGTGGGGTTCCCTCTCAACGGCTACCAACACCGGAGTCTTGGCGGTTCGCGACCGCTCCTGTTTGTTTGGCATCGCCAAACGCGACACAGACATGTTTACTACGACGAAATCCATCTATCCTACTAAGCTAATGGAGAACGACGCGGAAGCCGTTGTTGTTGTTGCGGTTGTCGGGGCTGTTGTTGTTCCGATTCGCAACGCGGCAGTTCCTCGCGTTGTTGTTCCAGCTGCCACCGCGGAGCACGCGGTTGGAGCCTGTTGTCTGTGCCGTAAACACCATCGCCGCAAGCCTTTGGTGTAACCCTTCATGGCATACGACAACAACGGTGTTATATGTTCGTAATACTCTCGCTCGTTCCACACTCCTCGCTCGAACAATTCGTCATACATCCTGCTTTTCCTTACGAACCGTACCTTGCTTCTCTGCGTGAGTGTGATTTTATGAGCCTGGATATGGTATCCCAGAAAGCCTACGCCTTCCTCCGTCTTCGCCACTGTCACGGGCTTGAGTGTGAGGTGTAGCCGTTCTGCGGCATACTGCTTGATCTGTGCAATGTCATCTTCCAATTCTTCATAACTATCGGCGAAGACCAGGAAGTCATCCATATATCTCAAATATTCCGGCATCCTCAAAGTTTCCTTAATCCAATGGTCCATTCCTGAGAGGTAATGGTTGGCGAAATATTGGCTTGTGAGGTTTCCGATGGGGATACCCTTTCCTTCTGTTTTTGAATAGCTCTCAATGATTGCCGTAAATATCCGAAGCAGCTCTTTGTCCTTGAAGAGCCGTTCCAGTTTTTCTTTCAGTATGTCGTGCGGTATGCTGTCGAAATACTTGCGGAAGTCGAACTTTGCCACCCAAGTATGCTGTCGCATGGCAGACTTGGCGCGGTCAATGGCTTTGTATATGCCTTTCTTGGGGCGTGTGGCGTAGGTGGTCTCTATCAAATGGCGCTCAAAGTAGGGGTGGCATACGTTCATAATGGCGTGGTGCATGACGCGTTCCTTGAACGAGGCGGCGCAGATAAGCCGCCGTTTCGGGTCCTCAATATAGAAGTATTCGTACTTGCCGACATCCACGTTGCCGGAGAGTATTTCACTCCTCAGCGCGGCGACATTATCCTCAATCCTGCGCTGGAAGCACAATGCTTCACTGTCCTTGCGGTTACCCCGCATGGCTTTGTGGAATGCCAGCAACAGGTTGTCCGTGTCAGCTATCCGTTCCGTCAGGTTTCCCGTTCTCCTCATAGACTTTCTCCAACAACCGGTTTGCGAACTTTTCCACCCGTTGCTTCCCGACGCCATTGATGGCCATCATGGTTTTCTCGTTCAGCTCAGCCAGTTTCGACATCTCTGCCAATTCTGCATCGATAAATACTGCATACGCGGGTATGGCATCCTCATCGGCGATGGCCTTGCGGCATTTGCGCAAGAGGCTGAACACCTTGAACTGTTCTTCATCCAACACCGTTTTGTAATCCACCTTGCCTTTCCGCTCACTCACGGGTGCTGATAACGGCGGCAACAGATACTGCACACAGAAAGTCCAGAAGGTCATGTCGCCGCAGATGGCCACCTCTTTGTCCACCTTCACCACCTTGTTGGCACGCAGAAAGCGGTTGAGGTCGTCTGTCGCCGTATCGTCCCCGACCACAGGTACCGTAAAAATCCTATACTGCATATTGTCTCATTTGTTTTTTTTCGGTTTATTATCATTCCGCTTGCTTGTCGCTCCACTCCGTTCCGCTCCTGCCGCGCTCCATAATAATAAACCGAGGTTAGCTTAGCAGGATTAGATGTCGTCGTAGTAACTAATGGAGAACGACGCGGAAGCCGATGTCGCTGCTGCGGTCGTCGGGGCTGCCGTTGCTCCGATTCGCAACGCGGCAGATCCTCGCGTTGAAGTTCCAGCTGCCACCGCGGACCACGCGGTAGGAGCCTGAACCAGGACCCATCGGGTCGGTCTGGCTGGCACTACTGTAGTTCCCATACCAGTCATAGCACCATTCCCATACGTTGCCACTCATATCGTAAATGCCCAACTCATTGGGACGGAGGCGGCCTACAGGATGTGTCTGACCGCCACTGTTGTCACCATACCACGCCACATTGGCTACGCTTGAACTGCCACTGTACTTGGCACTGGTGTTCTTCTTGCCGCCTCGGGCAGCATACTCCCACTCGGCTTCGGTGGGCAAGCTGAAGCGGCGTCCTGTCATGCGGCTCAACTCGGCACAGAACTCCTGCGCATCATTCCAGCTGACTTGCTCCACCGGCCGGTCGAAGGATTCCCATTTGCTCGGGTTCGTACCCATCACAGCCTCGTAGAGCTCCTGCGTCACCTCGAACTTGCCGATGTAGTAATCCTGCGTGATGGTTACACGGTGATAAGGGCTTTCGTCGCTATAACAATCTCCGCCTTGCTCACTGGTGCAGCCCATCACGAAACTCCCGGCCTCAACCTTCACCATGTCGAAGCTCACATTGCCCACGGTGATGGTAATGACATCTCCCCCACTCTGCCCCCGCTGCACTCTGCCTCCAGGGGTGGACGGAACATTCGACGGCCCTACGTCGCCAAAGAGCTTTTGGGCAAGTGATGAACAGGCCTCTTTGATTGAGGATGCTGAACTGTTGCAGAGCTGGTCGTACGCTGAGCCATACTCGCCTGTCTCCACATCGAGCATCTTGACTACGATATAGAAATCATTGCCCGACGCCGTGGCTTCAGGCACTATGATATACTGCACACCTGCCATCTCGCCCATACGCTTGATCTCGGCATCGCTCACGGCTCCGGAACGCTGGAATTTGTGTTCCTTGAGAATGTTGTCGAAAGAGGTCCTGTCATACCCTGTATACCCTGGGGCATTGGCCACTGCCGTCTCCATACCACCTCGAACCATGGTGCTTTGGAATGTCGTAATGCTTCCGTCGCTGCATTTGGTCTCCCACACAGCCACTTTTTTCTTATTCTGGGCTGTCACGCTGCCAGCTGTCGCCAAGAGCAGCGCCAATGCAATAAGTAGTATTCGTTTCATTTCTGATTAAATATTTCGGCCATCTCAGTAGGTAAATAATCTTACTGCTCTCACTTTTTGCGCTTCACGCTTTTCCTCGCTGTCTCATTTATTTTTTTGACGGTTTATTATCATTCCGCTTGCTTGTCGCTCC
>ERZ842401.4751-NODE-4751-length-15548-cov-4.663913_pt1 | contig 15548 bp, 13 predicted proteins | sample MGYA00521270_ERZ842401 | MGnify/ENA primary metagenome ERZ842401 (study PRJEB31892, sample SAMEA3878208) | bioreactor metagenome | biome: Moose rumen | place: Sweden | collected 2011-10 | study: EMG produced TPA metagenomics assembly of the PRJEB12797 data set...
CCTACACGACGCTCTTCCGATCTCATGAGCGCATCCTTCATTGCGTCAACCTCGCTAACGCCATCATTACTGTTGTCGCTGCCACTAATGAGTATATGGTCTATCTTGCCAGCCTTGTATAACTTCTCGGCAGCATCAATACGATTGACGAAGAAACTGTTTTCCTTATCGTCAAAACGTGTGCGTGGCGATGTGCCCAAGAGGACACCAACATCATAGTGTGGCACCTCGGCAACATCAGAATACAACCTGCCACCAGTGAACGACGAGATAACAACATTGCATCCCGCCACCAGAAGCACAAAGACAACAACTGTCAGCAACAGACGAAAAAAGAGCCTACGCAGCATAGGGCTTTCAGTCTGTTATCAATTTGTTAATCTTATCCACACGGCGCTGATGGCGACCACCCTCGAATTTTGTGTTCAGATATTCATCAACAATCTGCATAGCCGTCTCCTTAGATATAAAACGGGCAGGAAGCGAGATAATATTGCAGTCGTTGTGCTGGCGTCCGAGATGTGCTATCTCCGGTGTCCAACAGAGGGCGCAGCGCACATTGGGATACTTATTGACAGTCATCTGAACACCATTGCCACTGCCACAGATGACTATGCCACGACGAAAGAGACCACTATTGATAGCATGGCCTACCTGATGAGCAAAATCGGGATAGTCGCAACTGTCGGAACTATTGGTTCCATAGTCCTTGACCTCAAAACCGAGGTCAGTGAGGTGATTGATGACAGCAAGCTTGAGTTCGTAACCGGCGTGGTCGCACGCTATAGGAATAATTTCTTTCATTTTTTTTGATGTTGATAAATAAACACACCAACAAAAGTAAGCTTTTTATTTAAATGGCTAATTTCAAACATAATCTATTTTTCACCATTCATTACCTCATAAAAAATATATGTTTGGTTTTTAATATATTATAAAAAAATCAACATATCCATGTTGATAAAGTGTAAAAACGATTGTTGATTAAATGTTAATTCATGGAGCGGCTTTCAAAAATGTTAATAAAAGAGGATTTTTTAGAATTTATCATGAGGAAATTGACAGTAGAAATTAACAAAAAATGATGTGTAGGTTAAACAGTTATAAAGTTATCACCAATATTAACAATCAAAAAGAAAAACAAAAATAGATTAAAGAAAGAATAATGATAAATATTTAAAGGAGGCATAGTGAAAGATTCACGTTGTGCAACGAAAAAAAATGAAGAACTCAAAACACATGTAAATATATGTACGTTGGATTGCAATATACTAATTTTTGTTAAAATGGCGTTATAGAAAGAGATATGGCAGTTATGCAGGTATTCGAGAATACGAATAAATGTAACATGTAACATAGAGAAATGATAAATTAAGAAAAATTTAATATTTTTGCATCTTTTAAGAAAGTAAAACAAAAAGCATGGCGTAAGCTATGCGAATATTATAAATAAACATAATATGAAGATAATAGGAACAGGAAGAGCTGTACCGAAACATACTGTCAGTAATGACATGCTGTCGGAGTTTCTTGACACGAGTGATGAGTGGATAGTGCCGCGCACAGGCATACATACACGGCAGATAATAACTGACGAGACCTTGCAGGACCTTGCTATAGAGGCTTCAAAAAAAGCTTTGGCAGACTCTGGCTTGGAGGCAAAGGATATAGTTTTTATTCTATGTTCTAATGTTGCTAACAATTATGTTACGCCTGCCATGAGTGCTTTCATACAGGAGGCCACGGGATGCACTTGTCCTTTTTTTGACATCAATGGGGCATGTGCCGGTTTCATCTATGCGCTTGATATAGCTGACGCCTATATGCATTCTGGACGTGCAAAGAATATACTTATCGTTGCTGCCGAAGAGGTTACTAAGTTCTGCAACTGGAAGCAGCGCGAGACGAGTGTGCTCTTCGGCGATGGTGCTGCTGCTGCAGTGGTTAGTTACGATGCAGAGCCTATGCCTGTCATCCTTACTGGTGATGCTAATTATAAGGATGTCATTACCTATAGGCGCAAGTTGGAACAGACGCCTTTCGAGCAGCCGGACAAGGCTGTCAACGAGGCAATGATACTGAAGGGACGCGATGTGTTCCGTATGGCCGTTACGTGTGCTAAGCGAGACATTAAGGCATTGCTTGACAAGGCCGGATTGCAGCCTTCCGACATCAAATACTTCATGCTCCATCAGGCTAATAAGCGCATAGTGGATGCTATACAGGAGCATCTGGAGATGCCGGCGGAGAAGTTCCCGACCATCATAGACCATTCTGGCAACACATCGTCTGCCAGCGTGCCTCTGCTGATAGATGAGACGGCGGAGAAGGGTATGATAAATGAGGGTGATTTGCTGTTGCTCGACGCTTTCGGAGCAGGCTTCGTGCACGGAGCATCCTACTACAAGTGGGCGTATTGATCTATTGATTGACAATTGATAATCAGCGATTGACATTCGGCTGTCTGTGATGGTTGAAATGCCGATGATGTGCGATTATCAGTTGTCAATTGTCAGTTTTAAAAATACCATAACAAACGATATGCATAAGGCAGGATTTGTAAATATTGTAGGTAACCCCAACGTGGGCAAGTCGACATTGATGAATCAGCTTGTCGGCGAGAAGATCTCTATTGCCACATTCAAGGCTCAGACAACACGCCACAGGATAATGGGAATAGTGAATACTGACGACATGCAGATAGTGTTCAGCGACACGCCCGGAGTGTTGAAGCCGAATTACAAGTTGCAGGAGTCGATGCTTGCATTCTCGGAGAGTGCGCTTGCCGATGCCGACGTGTTGCTCTATGTGACCGACGTGGTGGAGAACCCCGAGAAGAACATGGACTTCCTCGAGAAGGTTCAGCAGATGGATATTCCCATCCTGTTACTGATAAACAAAATCGATCAGCTTGGCAAGAGCGAAACCTCCGACGGCAAGTCGGTGAACCCCACCGAGGCACTTGGACAACTCGTGGAGCGTTGGCATCAGTTGTTGCCTAAGGCCGAGATTTTACCGATATCAGCTCTCAATAAGTTTGGTGTCGATATGCTTCTAAACCGTATCAAGGATTTGTTGCCCGACAGTCCGCCATATTTCGAGAAAGACCAGCTGACGGACAAGCCTGCCCGGTTCTTCGTGTCGGAGATTATCCGCGAGAAGATCCTGCTCTACTACGACAAGGAGATTCCCTATTCGGTGGAGGTCGTCGTTGAGCGCTTTAAGGAGGACGACCGCCAGATTCACATCAATGCCGTCATCTATGTGGAGCGCGAATCGCAGAAGGGCATCATCATCGGCCATCAGGGCGTGGCCTTGAAGAAAGTCTCCACAGAGGCCCGCAAGGCATTAGAGAAGTTCTTCGGCAAGAGCATTTACTTGGAGGCTTTTGTCAAAGTTGATAAAGACTGGCGCTCCTCGCAGCGCGAACTCGACGCTTTTGGCTATAATCCCGAATAAGGCTCTGTCGGCATGAATGCTGCGACGACGATATGGCTGATATGTAGCGAAACACTCAATCTGGTCATCTGTAGTGTTTGCGGGATGTTGTTGTGGCGTCACCGCCATGAGGTGCCAGACCGTTCGCGCGTCATATTGAGCAGTCTCCAATTCTGTCTGGTAGCCTACTATGTGTTTCTGATACCTTTTTCGCTGTTGCATCCCGCCTATAATCCGCACTATGTGCTGATGCCTAAGGGCCTCACCCTTATAGGTTTGCTCAATATTACCCTGCTGACATTTTATCCGATGGAGATGATGCGTCCAAACTGGTTGACATGGCGTCATGTCTGCTTGATGTTGTTGCCTGTCCTGCTGTTGTTACTGCCCGATGTTTTTTCTGTTCAGCCTTTCTTTCGACCACTCCACTCCACGGCAGAACTGATTGCGCATATTGGCAAAAGCAATGTCTGGTTGCGACTATGCTTGCTTGCATCGATGTTTGTCTATTTGGGGATGCTGCTTTTGCTTCCTTTCAACCGTAGTAGCAGCAGTGCGGACAACCGGTGGATACGCCAATACGTAGCGGCCTGTGCTTTGCTGTCGTTCTTTTATATCGGCAAGATGTTCACCACCAGTCCGTTCTTCCATTTGAGCCACCAGTTATGGGCAGGATTTTTCTTCGGGTATTACACGTGGTACGAACTCTGTGAGCGTGTCATCCCTTCAGTTGATTTATCTGTCACTTCAGACGATAGTCATGAGACCGATAAGAATATGGTGTTGTGGCTGCGTATCACCAGCTACATCGATGGCAATCAGAAATGGCGTGACCCCGATTTGAGTTTCGACAGGCTTTGCCAGGAAGTCATGTCTAACAAGACATACGTGTCGCAGGCGTTCCGCCAGTTTGCATCTACGACGTTCTCTGAGTATATCAACCGATGCCGCATAGACCATGTTGCTGGACAGATGGCTGCAGGATTGGGTGACAGATCACTGACGGACGTGTTCTTCAATGCAGGCTTCCGTACGCGAAGTACAGCCTATCGGCAGTTCATTCATTTTAAAGGCATGTCGCCTTCAGAATATATGTCTCAATTGAAGAAGGCGCAAACTATTGATAAATAGCATATTGATAATTTGCAACTTGTTTTTTTGAAGAAATGCTCTAAACAAATGCATTCTTAATTTTTGGATTTTGTTTACCTTTGTAGCAACTATACAACAGGAGCTATGAAGAAAGATTTGAAATGGATGTTGCTGGTGCCAATGGTACTTGGCATAGTTTCGTGCAGCAGGATAGACAATCCTGCCGACATCGTGGTACCCGACAATGACAACCCGCATTTTGTCAATGGCCAGTATGTAGATCCGTCGGCCAATCCCGGCGACGATTATTTCCGCTATGGCTTTGGCAAGTGGTTGGCTGCGGAGGGCAAAGAACCGTGTAACAATGCGATAGCCATGGCCGTCATGGATGAATTTGCCAGTGAATTCTTCACCGTGTGCGACGACCCGAAGATGGTAGCCATGCGGGACTTGGTGCAGAAGTCGAAATCCGACGGCACTGCTGACCTCCTTTTGTTTGGTGAGCGTCTGAACCGCATCAATGCCATCCAGACGCAAGAGGATTTGCTGATAGTCTTTGCCGAATTGCATCAGTTGGGCTACGATCCGCTGTTACGCATGGTTGTTGTTGGCGAAGGTGGAGTCGCCAAGGGTTTTCTTACATCGGGCAATGTTGGTGAAATCGTCAAATCTGGCATGAATAATAAGGATGTAGAGGAATTGAGTGCTGCCGTAAAGAATGTTTGCGGTTTCCTGACAATGGTGGGTATGAGTAAAGAGCGCGCCCTCGAAATCTGGCAGAATGCCTTGGGTGTAGAGGAGAAAGAGATGGCTCTCTACGATGACGTGCTAAACTTGATACGTCATCCACGCGGAAACTCTGTTGCCCGTCGTGCTTCGGCTCCGTCGGCTGCGCGCCAGAAGTTCTATGAACTTATAGGGATTGGCGACTTGCGGGACCAGATTTACAGCAATCCTGAAGATGATAACGAGGAAATTGTAGACGAACTGATATCCCTGCTCTTAGAAGGTTCTGACGAGAGCGTCACCATTATGCGTGACTATCTGCTCTATCACCTGATGTCGCAGGACTTGTCGCTGCTGACCGCCTTGATTCCTGATGTTGAGACCGCAACCCTTCTGCAAACGGCCATGAGTCCAGCCCACTATTATCTGTATCGTATACAGGCAGAGACCTTTGGACTGGAGAATGTACATAAGCAGGAGTGTGAGCGCATTATGGAGGAGTTTCGCACCATGATGGCTAACCGCATTCAGCAACTCGACTGGATGGGCAGTGCCACAAAGCAGGAGGCTGTGAAGAAGTTGCAACAGATGAAGTTCTTCGTGGGTTATCCTGACCAGTGGAACGACGAATATACCCCAGAAATTAAGGGCAACAGCTTGTTGGAGGCCGTTACCAGTCTGCGTCAGCAGGCTAACGAAAACATGAAGAACATGGTGGGCCGTAACCTGCGTGAGAACGGCTGGGATATGTATGGCAATTATATGAATTTCACTACCAACAATGCCGCTTATGACAAGCAGTCAAACACACTGGTCATTCTGCCTGCCTTCCTGGTAGCACCCCACTTCGACTTGGAACAAGACGAGGCAGCCCTTTATGGCACGGCCGCCGTGTTTGGCCATGAACTTTGCCACGGTTTCGACTCCGAAGGTGCACAGACTGACGAGGTGGGCAACATGCGTGACTGGTGGATGGCAGAAGACAAGGCCGCCTTTGAGGCAAAGCAGCAGCTGTTGGTGGCTCTCTACAATCAGTTGGAGGCTTATCCGGGCCAGAACGCTGATGGTGAGAAGACGCTGGCCGAGAACATGGCCGACTATGGTGGTGTAACGCTGGCCTTAGAGTGCTATAAGCAGCGGCTGACCCAGCAGGGCATCAGCGGTGCCGACTACGACGAGCAGCTGCGTAAGTTTTTCCTGTCGTGGGGGGCTGTTATGCTGACTGATGCAGAGTTGGATATTTCCTCTTTAGTGGATCAGTACTATAGTGACGAGCATTCTGCCAGCCACAACCGCATCAATGGCATTGTCCGTCTGTTTGACGAGTGGTACAAAGTGTATAACGTAAAGTCTACGGACCAGCTCTATCTGGCACCAGCAGACCGTGTGAGGATTTGGTAAATAGCTTAACTAATATAATAAGGAATATGAAAAGAATTCTGTTTGCACTATGCATGATGGGCATGGCACTTACGGTGTTCGCTGAAGACCTGACGCTGACCGTGCCAGAGATGAAACCAGAGCTGACCTATGGCGAGACCATGGAATACCGGCCAGAGTTGTCGTTACGCACCCTGCCTTTGGCAAAGGCGGAGACGCAGTCGTGGATGAACACAAAGCAGGGGGTGAAGCCGTATAAGGTGATGGACGACCTGACCTTCGTCGGCGTGCCTGTCTTTGTGGCAGGCATCATTGCCAAGAGCGAGAAAAAGTATTTTGCTCAGCAGTACCAGAACTCGCATGCCAACACTCGCCTGTTGACCAACTTCAAGACAGGTATTGACGATTACACGCAGTATTTCGGACCAGCCATGACGTTGGGCTTGAAGATAGGTGGCGTGGAAGGGCGCTCAGACTGGGGCCGCTTCTTGGCATCGGCCGCCATGTCATACGGCATCATGGCCGCCATTGTTAACGGTATCAAGTACACAGCCAAGGAGATGCGCCCGGATGGCTCGCAAGCCAATTCATGGCCGTCGGGACACACTGCCACGTCGTTTGTCGGTGCCAGCATCCTGCACAAGGAGTACGGTTTGACCCGTTCGCCGTGGTACTCTATTGCTGGCTACGGTGTGGCAACGGCTACAGGTGTTATGCGTGTGCTGAACAACCGCCACTGGGTCAGCGACGTGCTCAGCGGTGCCGGTATCGGTATCATGTCTACGGAGGTGGCTTATGCCCTGAGTGATGTCATCTTCAAGGGACGTGGCCTGCTGCGTAACGACATGGAGGGACTGACCAACGCTTCGGAGCATCCGTCATTCTTCTCTGTCTCCATGGGCTTGGGCTTTGGCAGCAAGGAACTGGACTTTGAGGCATTAGACGATGGTGACCCCATCAAGCTGAAGTTCCAGACTGCTACTGCCGTACAGGCTGAGGGTGCCTATTTTATTAATAAATATGTGGGCATCGGTGGCCGTCTGCGCGTGAAGACATCGCCTATCAAGGGTTGGGAAGACTTTATGGGCATGGCCGAGAATGATGCAGAGGAGGCGATGCAAGACTTGCGCGAGATGGATACCGATGGTATGTTCTCCGGTAATTTGACGGACATGCTGCTCACCAAGGAGTTTTCCATTGAGAGCGACCACCTGACGGAGTTTGCCGCTGATGCCGGTCTCTATTTCAACATTCCGCTCTCCAGCCGTTTCTCATTAGGCACTAAAATGCTTGTGGGCCGCAGCATCATGCAGGAACTGGATCTCAACGCCCGCTATGCTGGTAAGGTGATGGACCTGAACTATGATGCCGCCATTACTAACGGCGAGATTACAAACATTAACATCAGCGATATCAAAAACTCTGGTCGTGACTACGACGTGGAGTGGGACTACTTGACAGTGTCGGCCAACAACTCGACGAAGTTCGGTACGGGCATTTCGCTGACCTACGCTTACAAGAAGAATTTCTCATGGAAGGTGTTCTGCGACTACGACTACACCCGTAAGGACTACACACTGACCTACGACCCCGACTATTACGTGGGATTTGCCATGCCCGAGATGGTTGGCATGGCTGCTTTGATGGGTGAGACCATTCAGCCGGAGAAGCACACCATTCGCAAGCACGTCAACTCATGGGTGTTGGGTGCATCGTTTGCCGTGTCGTTCTGATCACTTGACTTCTTCCCAGCGGAAGACGGCACCATTGCGGCGGGCCGGGTCGGCTCCCGTGAAGTCCATGGAGTAGGGACTGCCTGTTGTCGGACTCTTGCCGATGTAGCGGTGCGTCCGCATGGACATCAACATGAACTCATGGCCGAGATAGTCCTGCCAAAGGAATGTCTCGGCTTTCTCTTTGTCCTTTGTCAGCCGTACGTCGCCAGCAATGCCGAGACCGGAGACGAAGACGTATCTACCGTCCTCACACTGCAGTGCCACTTGTCCCTGTCCCTTGTCAATCAATCGGAAGTGGGTCTCTTTACTATTGTTGCGTGCGTCCGTATCGTACATCAGACCGTGTGGTGTGGCATGCATGGGCCTATTGGTAGCCAGATTAATGATGCGGAACCAGCGGTCGGCAGCCGAAGGGTCAGCCAGCGTCTTGCCATAGGGAATGTTGCCGCTGCGGTCGGCCAGCGGTTCCTCTACGGTGAAGTTGTCGAACTCGGCATAGCCGCCGTTGTGCCCGTTTTTGTTAAAGGCAAACAGGGCGTGGCGTGAACCTTGGAAGGTCGTGAGCTGATAGGAGAGGGGCATTTCCTTGCCTAATGGTTGGAACGTCTCGCCATCTAAAGAGTAGGCATAGGTGGCACGGTCGTTGTCGAAGTCGCCGTTCATGCGTAGCCAGATTTTTGAGGACTTCGGAGAGAGGGGGACGTCAACAGTGTCGTTGCGGTATTGTTCGAAGTAGCGTAGCGTCAGCTGTTTGCCCTCTTTCACAATGCCAATCCAGGAACAGGGGATGTTGATGTTGCCCAGTCCGCAGACGTCTCCGTCCTTCAGACCCTTGGTGTAGAGCTCCACGGTGGCGATGCTCTTGGGGCCAATGACGCGCTGAGTCAGCGTGTTGCGGGCCCACATCAGCTGCTCGGCGGGCATGGTGTTCAGGCGCAGTCGGCCAGCCTTCAGTGCCCACATCTTTTCTTCGGGGTTGTGGTTCCATTGCCATACGCGGCCCAGCTGTTTGCCGTCGAAGGTTTCGCTGCGCTGGTAAGGGGCATGCCGGGGTTGCCGTTCCTGAGCCTGCTGTCCAAGAGCCTGCGATATTATCGCAGGCACTCCAACCGCGGGCTTCAGCCAAGTGCGGGGTGCGCGGCCCAGATTGCCCTCTAAGCCCAGATAGGGCCAGCCGTCTTTCCAGGTGATGGGGGCCAGCGTGGTGGTGCGGCCTATGGAGTGGAAATCCATCATGAGCAGGGCCCACCACTGGCCGCTCTGGTCTTGCACTATGCCGCCCTGATGGATGTTGGTGCAGGCCGTGGCGTCCTTGTCCACCTGCGGAATGCCGAACTTGGTGCCGTCGGGCATGATGCGGCCTCCGCGCCACTGTGTCAGGGCTGCGGCATGGTAGCCGAAGGTCTCGTCGGCCGTGATGGTGACTGTCTCGTAGGGTCCCCAGATGCTCTTGGCACGTGAACAGAGGGTACGTCCATTGGGCTTGTAGTCTGTGGAGATGAGGTAGTACATGCCGTCAATCTTGTACATGTGGTGCCCCTCGCCCACGGCGGAGCCCTCAGGTATGATGATGCGGTCGGTCTCATCCTTCGGACCGCTCATGTCAGCTTTCAGCTCCGTGCAGTGTACCTCTCCGTAGCCGTGGATGGCATATATCTTGCCGTCGTCGTCGAACAGTACGCTGAGGTCGTATATCTTACCCTGCATGTTATGGTGCTGCCACGGACCGTGTATGTCCTTGGCAGTGTAGCACTGCAGTCCCTTGCCGTTGACGTTGGAGAAGACGTAGAACTGCCCGTTGGCATAGCGGATGCATGGTGCCCAGATGCCCTGTCCGTAAATCTCCTTGCCGTTCTTCAGCGAAAAGGCATCGTCATTGAAGTCAAAGCGGTCAAAGCAATAGGCGATGTTTTCCCAGTTCACCAGGTCGCGGGAGTGCAGGATGACCAAGCCGGGCACGGAGTGCATAGTGGTGCCTGCCAGATAGTAGTCGTCGCCCACGCGCAGGATGTCAGGATCCGAGAACTCATCATAGAACAAGGGGTTGGTGTACGTGCCGTTGCCGTTGTCGGCGGTCCACGACGTGGTTTGCGCACTGCCGTTCAGCACGGTCATGGCCATAAGGGTGCAGAGTGTAAAGAGCCTTTTCATTGCTGATTAGTAATTTATTTGTTGCAAAGGTACGCATTTTTCACGAAAAATGCGTACCTTTGCACCATAAATCAATGAGTTATGGGAAATTTAGTAGCGATAGTAGGGCGGCCGAACGTCGGCAAGTCCACTTTATTTAATAGACTGACCAACAGCCGTCAGGCCATTGTGAGCGACGAGGCCGGCACAACGCGTGACCGCCAGTATGGCAAGTGCGAGTGGAACGGCCGCGAGTTCTCTGTGGTCGATACGGGTGGCTGGGTGGTCAATTCCGATGACATCTTCGAGGAGGAAATCCGTAAACAGGTCATTGTGGCCACCGAGGAGGCTGACCTGGTGCTCTTTTTGGTAGACATCAAAAACGGTGTGACAGACTTGGACCAGGACGTGGCTCTCATCCTGCGCCGCTCCAAGTTGCCAGTGGTCTTAGTGGCCAATAAGGCTGATGATGGCAAGGACCTCTATGGGCAATACGAGTTTTATCAATTAGGACTGGGCGACCCCTTCTGTGTCAGTGCCGCCACCGGTTCTGGTACGGGTGACCTGCTGGACTTTGTAGTGTCAAAACTGAAGACCGACGCATTGGATGACACCGAGGATGGTACGCCGCGCTTTGCTGTGGTGGGTCGTCCCAATGCCGGCAAGTCGAGCATCATCAATGCCTTTATTGGCGAGGACCGCAACATCGTGACCGACATTGCCGGCACGACGCGTGACTCTATCTACACCAAATATGATAAGTTTGGCTTCGACTTCTATCTGGTTGACACGGCTGGCATCCGCCGCAAAAACAAGGTGACAGAGGACTTGGAGTTCTATAGTGTCATGCGCTCCATACGTGCCATTGAGAACTCAGACGTCTGCATCCTCATGATTGATGCCACGCGTGGCATTGAGGCACAGGACATGAACATTTTCCAGCTCATCCAGAAAAACAACAAGTCGCTGGTGGTTGTGGTCAACAAATGGGACCTGGTTGAGGACAAGTCGCAGATAGCCATCAAGACGTTTGAAAATGCCATTCGCAATCGCATGGCTCCTTTTGTAGACTTCCCCATCATCTTTGCCTCTGCTGTGACGAAGCAGCGCATTTTCAAGGTGCTGGAGACGGCCAAGCAGGTCTATCTGAACCGTAAGATTAAGATAGGCACCTCGAAGCTCAATGAGGTCATGTTGCCACTCATCGAGGCTACACCGCCGCCCAGCATCAAGGGCAAGTATATCAAGATTAAATATGTGAGTCAGGTGCCCGACACGCAGATTCCCACTTTCGTGTTCTATGCTAACCTGCCGCAGTATGTCAAGGAGCCCTATCGCCGGTTCCTCGAGAACAAGTTACGCGAGAATTGGACGCTGACGGGTACGCCTATCAATGTGTTTGTTCGCCAGAAGTGATTTTTTATGTCTTCCCGTCTTCTTGTCTTCCTGTCTTCGTGTCTTCTCGCTTTCCTGTCTTCCTGTTCCTCCGCCTCCCCCGAGGAACAGGCTGCTGAGGCTGCATGCGCTTATTACCAGAATCTGTTGCGTGACGGGCGGGTAGAGGATTTCCTTGAGGGTAAGGCAGGAGCAGACACATTGCCCGATGGCTATCGGCAGCAGCTCATCATGGCTTTGCAGCAGTATCGGAACGATATGGTGCGAAAGCACAATGGCCTTGACGGGGTAGCTGTCAGTCCTAACATCGGGCGTACGGACACGTCGCTCCACGTCACCTACGCCTTTCTGCTGCTCTCTTTTTGTGACTCTACGCAGGAGGAAGTTTCCGTGCCCATGGTCAATGTGCATGGTACTTGGAAGCTGAAGTAGTGTCTCACCTGTCTCACCTGACACTTATCTCGCTGTATTCCAGATCTTTTGCATTGGTTGGGTGTCTCACCAAGTGTCTCACCAGTGGTCTCACCATAGCCATATTCGGGTTGTCATAACATCGCATGTTATCCGGATAACTTCGCATGTTACAGCAATAACTTCGCAAGTTATTCGGATAACTTGCGAAGTTATTTAGGTGTGACATCTGGTGAGACACTTGGTGCGACCAGACTTGTCTTGCTCAGAAAATTGTATCGCCTGATAGTCAGGACTTTAAGCAGATTAGGTGTGACAGGTGAGAGAGGTGTCACACCTTTTTCTGTTTTACTTGACTACGGTCTTCTTGCCGTTTACAATATAGATGCCCTTGGTCAGTCCGTCGGTCGTTTCAGCAATGCGCTGTCCGCCTAAGGTGTAGACACCACGGGTCTGTGGAGCAACATCGGCTTGGACGGTGCTGATGCTCATGGCTGTCAGTTCTTCCTCTGTGACGAGATGCAGCGTGGCAGGCGTGGTTGCAGTCACTTTCAGGTACGCCTTGTTGGCAGGCAGGTAACTGGTGCTGCTCTTGACGAAAGCGGCTTTGCCTTCGCTGTCTACTCCAAGCATGCGCATGGTCGTGGGGTCATAGCTCGTCACGTTGCGGTGGGTAGCGTCAGTTACATCGTTGCAATAGTAGTTGCCAGCTAACAAGTTGGTGCCTGTCGATGCATTGCCGCTGGCGTAGAGTGACAGCTTGTTGTCAGCTGCATTTCCTGACTCCATGCGGAACAGCACGGGCGTGTTTCCCTTAACGGTGCCCGTCACCTCGCGCAGTACGGCAAAGTCATTGACGATGTGGCTGATGACATACATCTTGGTGTTAGCCGAAACGGGCTTGAAGGCGAACGAAGCGTACATCGTTGACCAGTAAGAATTGTCGGCAGTGGCCTTGATTTCTGATTTGATGCCGAAGTAATGGCCAGCAGACTCGTTGATGGGTAAAATGTTCCAGTTTGCATTTGTGGTGCCCGTTGTGGGTATCTGTACTGAGTCTTTAGCTGGTTGGGTCTTGTATCTGATGCGGTCCTGGATGATTCGTGCAGCACCGCTGGCGGTTCCCTTCAGTTGGTAGGAGCCGTCTGCATTTTTCTGCATTTGCAGATAGGTGCCAATGGAGCGGTAAAAGTCTAAGCCCTGTCCTGTGATGTTGACGTTGGTGACGTTGCCACTGGTGCTTTGTGCTATCAAATAGCAGACTGATGCCGGAGCATTGACCACTTTCTCCTCAAAGCCTAACCACGTGTTCAGCAGGCCTAAGTCTGTGCTGTTTTCGTCGGCACCTTGTGACTTGTTGTCTACAATGGCTAAAAAGCGTTCCGTCTTTTTGTTTTGCACACGATAGAATCCCGTACCTGAAAACTGAGCCAGTGCGCTGAGGGGCAGCAGCATGACCAATAGGGAGATAAAGATTTTCTTCATAACCAATTTCTTTTCCATTTTTTTTGTACTTAAAACAATCTTTCCCTGTTTTAAATAAAAAGCCCGGCCTGCATCAGTGTGTTTATCAGTGATGTCAGGTCGGGCTTTAGGTTTATGAGCTGGATACTATCGTATCACTCTGAGCAGTGATTACTCAGCGATACAGATAGCAACACGGTTCTCAACGTCAGTAGCAAACGGCTGGATGGTGTCACCCTTATAGTCTACCTTGATGCGGGAAGCATCAATACCGTAGGTCTTGGTCAGGCTGTTGAACACGGCCTGAGCACGGCGCTGTGACAGCGACTTGTTGATTCTGGGGTTACCAGTGCCTCTGTCGGCATAGCCAGTCACCTCAACCTTTGCGTTGGGATTCTCCTTCAGGTATTCGGCTACTTCCTTCACTTTCTGCTGCTCACCCTTGGCGATAGCAACGCTGGCAATGGTGAAGAACACGTCGCGGCGCAGAGCCTCCTCTTTCTTCTCAGCCAGAGCAGCGGTAGGAGCAAACTGCTGGGGAGCGGGCTTCTCGATGACGCGCTCGATGACCTTCTCAATCACCTTCTCAAATTTTTCAATCTGTTTTTTCAGTTTCTTAACTTCTTTCTGATGTTGGTAGTTTAATTTGTTTATTTCATTTTGATGTCAAATAGGGACATCCCTTTTTGACGATACATAAAAATATATATGTAACGTCATAAACGGTTGTCCCTATTTGACACTTTTTAAATCATAGTTTCTTCAATTCAAATGCAAATATTCTTGAATTTTTCGGATATCTTCTGCATCTTTTGGCCTGTTATTAGCTAATTTCCAAGCTAATTGCTTTTCCAATTTCTCTACTGGATAGCCATCAACCCACTCAATATCATCCGAATTAAAATCACGACAATTCACATCAATATTATCTGCCAATTCATATACATAGTCATATCGACTAGATTGAGGCATATGATATTGATCCATTAGCTTTTGAAAAAGTTCTACTGAAACCTTTAAATCAACATCATCTACTTCTTCTCTCAATCCATGCATTAGCATAACTCCACTTGCAATAATGCAATACTGACTTTTATCCCAATTTAATTTATCGACAATTTCCAAATACTGTACTTTATTCATAAAGCTTTTCCTCCTACACTAAGTTAAAATCCATGTATACATACCTGTCAAATGTATAATTTAGGCACGTATCAATGTGACTTTTTGCTTGAAGGGATATTTCGCCTATTCTTGCTATTCCATTTTGCATATTGACTAATGGATTAATGTATCTCTTTTTGCCTTTTACATTAATGCAATAATGGTTAGGGACTTCATTATCACTTATTTTTACATCTTGTCCTTTTTTCCAAATCTGGAAGCATTCAGAAATATGGCATTCATGACATTGTTCTATTTTTTGAATTACTTCTGCTTCAGATAGTTCATACAAATCAGAAATGGTTATCAATTTTCTTCCAGACATTATCTTCATAATATCTGCTAAAAATTGCATTGCAAATCTTCTTTTATCATCCATGTAATAAATAGATAATGTGCTCATCACTTCAACAAATCTTTCAGCAATTTCAACGTCTTTGAAACACATCTCAGGTATTCCATCTTCTCTAGTCGCAATATAAATATTTGAATATATCTTTTTAACTTCCTCTAATCCCCATATTTTCTTTACTTGACCAAGTCCATTAGACAACGTATACTCCAATCTATCAGCAGAAAGCATTGGCGTATCGTTATCTGCAATAGGATATA
>ERZ842401.4752-NODE-4752-length-15547-cov-5.676672_pt1 | contig 15547 bp, 13 predicted proteins | sample MGYA00521270_ERZ842401 | MGnify/ENA primary metagenome ERZ842401 (study PRJEB31892, sample SAMEA3878208) | bioreactor metagenome | biome: Moose rumen | place: Sweden | collected 2011-10 | study: EMG produced TPA metagenomics assembly of the PRJEB12797 data set...
CTCCAGATTATGAGTCTGTTGCTCTAACCAACTGAGCTACAAGTCCGATGCTTTTTCTTAAGCGGTTGCAAAGGTAAAGAGAAAAAGTGATATTTGCAAATTTTCGACTGTTTTTTTACGCCCATGGAGCCCTATAGAGTCAACCTGTAAGTGTATTTTACGCCTGCCGGTACTGACTGGGGGAAATGCCAACCAGCTTGGTGAAGGCCCGGCGGAAGGTGGAGATGGAGTTGAAGCCGCTCTCCTGGGCGATGTGCTCAATGGTGAACTCGGGGTGCTGGTCCATCATGGGGAGGGCCATGCGCTGCAGGCGCAGATCGTTGATGTAGTCGTAGAACGTTTGGTGCTTCACCTGCATGAGATAGTTGCTGACGTAGGTGCGGTTGGTGCCCACGGCCTTGGCCAGGTCGGCCAGCGTGAGGTTCTTGTTCAGATAGAGCTGCTGCTCTTCGGTGATCTGCTCCAGCTGTCCGGCAAAGGAATAGTCTTTCGGAGGATTGTCGGCAAGGGACTCCTGAGAGTTGTCGACGGCGATGGGGCGCAGCGAGTAGCCATAGTAGAGCAGGATGGTCCACAGAATAATGGTGGAGAGATAGTAGACCACGTCGCACCAGGCATTGCCCTGCACCGAGGTGAAGAGCCACAGCAGCTGACTGACAATGCAGAAGAGGAAGACCTGGCGCATCCAGGATACGTCGATTTCGTCGATGTTGGAGTAGTTGGCACGAATGTAGCGAATGTAGCGGCGCACCTTGAAGAAGGCTATGATGACCACCGTCCAGGCATAGAACCAGAGGAAGACCATGTAGGCAGTGGCAATCTCGTCGAGGGGCCACACCACATAGGCGGCGGTGAACAGCAGGAAGGGCACCAACAGCAGCATCACCCGGCGCCAGGTGGTCCACCGGGGCATGACGGCCTCAAATATAAATATGGTGTAGGTGATGGCCTCCCAGCCGTCGACGAACATGATGTAGTTGAGCACCCGACGGGTGTAGAGCTGTGGAAAGGTGATGACGATGTCCTTCAGGTTCCACAGCGCCCAGGTGACGAAGATCCAACCCAGCACCGACTGGAAACGGGTGCGGTGCTTGGCTTTCTGAAACACCAGAATATAGAAAGCCAGCATGGCGAAGAATGCCGTTGACACTCCTGCAAAGAATGACGATATGTTAATGCCTGCCTCCATGAATATGCTTGTCGTTACGGCATGCAAAAATCGCACTTTTTTTCGAGATAGCCAAACGAAGGGTGCTATTTTTTCATGGAAGAATATTCCGTTTGCGTTTTTTTCGCTAACTTTGCACCCACATTGTCGGCAAATGCCCATACGGAGGCTCGGCTGCCGACTTGCAAAACGAGCGATGAGAACCATTTTCTACCCTACCGAGAAGAGCATGGCCGCAGACGGCCGCTATGCTGCCACCATCGGCTTCTTCGATGGTGTGCACAGGGGGCACCGCTTCCTGATCAGCCATCTGAAAGAGGTGGCCGAGCAGAGGGGGCAGCAGTCGATGGTGATCACGTTCGAGCGCCATCCGCGACAGGTGGTGAACGCCGACTGGCAGCCGCAACTGCTCACGTCGCTGGCGGAGAGAACGCGGTTGCTCGCCAAGACGGGCATCGACATGCTGGTGGTGCTGCGCTTCGACGCGGCGATGGCACAGCTGTCGGCACGGCAGTTCATGCAGCTGCTGCACGACGATCTGCAGGTGGCCACGCTGCTGACGGGCTACGACAACCGCTTCGGGCACGACCGCACCGAGACGTTCAGCGACTACGAGCGCTACGGGCGGCAGATGGGCATAGAGGTGCTGGCCGGCACGCCATGCGACGTGGCCCAGAAGCCCGTCAGCTCGTCGCGCATTCGCCGACTGATTGGCGAGGGCGACATGCTGCAGGCAGCCGACTGTCTGGGCAGGTGCTACACCGTGAGCGGACGGGTGGTCCACGGCGAGCAGATAGGGCGCACGCTGGGTTTCCCCACCGCCAATCTGCAGATAGACGATCCCTGCAGACTGGTACCGGCACCGGGTGTCTATGCCGTCGGCATCAGCATTGGTGCAGAGGACAGACAGACGGTCACAGAGCAACAATCAGTCATAGGCCAACGGTCGGTCACAGAGCAGCAGTCGTTCGGCGGCATGATGAACATTGGCACCCGACCGACTTTCGACGGCCATCGCACCACGCTGGAGGTGAATATCTTCGATTTCAACGCCGACATCTACGACCGCCGGCTCACCGTCAGCTTCCTGGAACGACTGCGCAGCGAGCAGCACTTCAGCTCGCCCGAGGCGCTGACCGAACAGATGCGGCGCGATGCTGAACAGGCCCGTATCTTGACCAAACAATTCCTATCAAAAATATGAAGAAAGCGATTAGCTACACCCTTGTGTTTATCGGCATACAGCTGCTGGCATCAGCGCTGGTTAGCGTTGTGGCGCAACTGATTGGCGGCTACCAACTGGTACAGTCGCCCTACGTCAGCATCGCCACGATGGCGCTGTTTGCCGTCGTCACCGCCGTGGTGTTCTGGCGGTGCAAGTGGACGGAAGTATCGGCCGACTATCTGAAGACGAAGCCCCGCATGGTCATTCTCTGGTCGGTATTGGCTGCCATCGGTAGCATCATCCCGTCGACGGCGCTGCAGGAACAGATGCCCGAGCTGCCCAACATCGTAGAAGAGGAGATGACCGCCATCATGAACGCCCACGGGGGCTACTTCGTGATTGCCCTGCTGGTGCCCCTCGTAGAAGAGATGGTGTTCCGCGGAGCCGCACTGCGCAGCCTGCTGCAGTGGCAGCCCAGCCGCCCGTGGCTGATGATAGCCCTCTCGGCGCTGCTGTTCTCGCTCATCCACATGAACCCGGCACAGATGCCGCATGCCTTCGTCATCGGACTGCTGCTGGGCTGGATGTACTGGCGCACAGGCAGCATCGTGCCCACCGTGGCCTTCCACTGGGCCAACAACACCATCGCCTTCGTGCTGACCCGCCTCTGGCCCGACCCCGACATCCGTCTCATCGACATTCTGGGCAGTCAGCGCAACGTGGCCGCCGCCGTGCTATTCTCGCTGCTCATCCTGGTGCCCGCCATCTATCAGCTGCACCTCTGGATGAAACGGCCCAAAGAAAAAACTATCGTCTGAACTCCAGTAACTCCTGAACTTCTGAACTCCCCCCAAAAAACTATCGTCTAAACTCCGAAAAATATGACCCTTCACTACGATGTTCTCGTCATTGGTGCCGGCCACGCCGGTTGCGAGGCCGCCTCGGCAGCCGCCCGACTGGGTGCGAAGACCTGTCTGGTGACGATGGACATGAACAAGATAGCACAGATGTCGTGCAACCCGGCCGTTGGCGGCATTGCTAAAGGCCAGATAGTCCGCGAGATTGATGCCCTGGGCGGACAGATGGGACTGGTGACCGATGCCACGGCCATACAGTTCCGCATGCTGAACGTGGGCAAAGGACCGGCCGTGTGGAGCCCTCGCGCCCAGTGCGACCGAGGAAAATTCATCTGGGAATGGCGCCGCCATCTCGATGAAACCGACAATCTTGACATCTGGCAAGACCAAGCAGAGGAACTGTTGACAGAAACAGTGTCGGACGGCTTCTCCGTCCGATCATCCAATAACTCCTCCGCTCCTCGCCAGCGCGTCACTGGCGTTCGCACCATCTGGGGTTGCGAACTGCGTGCCCGTTGTGTGGTCATCACGGCTGGCACATTCCTCAACGGCTTGATGCACATCGGCCGCAAGATGGTGCCCGGCGGACGCATTGCCGAACCTGCCGTGAGCGGTCTGACGGAGAGTATCGCCCGTCATGGCATCCGCACCGCCCGCATGAAAACAGGTACGCCCGTGCGCCTCGACAAGCGCAGCATCGACTTCGTCCAACTGAAGAAACAGGAGGGCGACCAGCGCCCCTACCGCTTCTCCTATCTGAACACTCAGACCCCCCTCCCCCAGCTCCCCTGCTGGGAGTGCTACACCAACCCTGCCGTTCACGAAACCCTCCGCTCGGGCCTGGCCGACTCGCCCCTCTACAACGGACAGATACAGTCGATAGGACCGCGCTACTGCCCCAGCATCGAGACGAAGCTTGTCACCTTCCCCGACCGCGACCAGCACCTGCTGTTCCTGGAACCAGAGGGCAGCGACACCAACGAGATGTACCTGAACGGTTTTTCTTCATCGCTGCCGATGGACGTGCAGATAGCTGCCCTGAGGAAAATTCCGGCCCTGGAACAAGCAAAAGTGTACCGCCCTGGCTATGCCATCGAGTACGATTTCTTCGACCCCACACAGCTCACCCACACGCTGGAATCGAAAGTGGTTGACGGTCTGTTCATGGCCGGACAGGTGAACGGCACCACTGGCTATGAGGAAGCTGCAGGCCAAGGCATCATCGCCGGCATCAACGCGGCCCTGAAAGCAGGAGCCGCCGGTTCGGTATGTGGCGACAGTGTCGCCACCCCAAAGGCTTTCACCTTGGCTCGCGACGAGGCTTATATTGGCGTTCTCATCGACGATCTGGTAACGAAAGGTGTCGACGAGCCCTACCGTATGTTCACCTCGCGTGCCGAATATCGCATCCTGCTGCGACAGGACGATGCCGATGCCCGACTGACCGAGCGCAGCTACCAGCTAGGATTGGCCACTCGCGAACGCTACGACTACTGGCTGAAGAAGAAAACAGCCATCGAAGAAATCGAGAATTTCTGCAAATCGTTCCCCATCAAACCGAGAGAAATCAATGCCGCCCTGGAAGCACTGGGCACCACCCCACTCCAGTTTGGCGTAAAACTAGACGAACTCATCGCGCGTCCGCAACTGAATTTCCAGAATCTTCAGGAGATTATTCCTGAACTAAAAGAGCGAATCGAACACCTGAAAGACCGCAAGGAGGAAATCGTGGAGGCTGCCGAAATCCGCATGAAATATAAAGGATACATCGAGCGTGAACGACTGGTGGCAGAAAAGATGCACCGACTGGAGAACATCCGCATCCCTGCATCGTTCCAGTACAACAACCTGCAGAGCCTTTCCACCGAAGCACGCCAAAAGCTAACGGCCATCCAGCCGACAACCCTCGCACAGGCCAGTCGCATACCAGGCGTTTCGCCCAGCGACATCAACGTGCTGCTGGTGCTCATGGGGCGGTGATTTTCTGTTTCACGTGAAACAAACAATATTAAACAAAACCTATAACAACCTGAAAATGAACAACAAAGTATTAATGGACAATCTGCGCTGCATACCAGATTTTCCAAAAAAAGGAATCAACTTCCGCGACGTGACAACACTCTACAAAAATGCCGAGTGCTTTCAGATTATGCTCAACGAGATGTATGAGCTCTACAAGGACAAAGGCATCACAAAGATAGTGGGTATAGAAAGCCGCGGATTCATCATGGGTTCTGCCCTCGCCGGCAAGTTAGGATGCGGACTGGTCATGGCTCGCAAGCCGGGCAAGCTGCCCTCTACAGTCATCAAGGAGCAATTCTCGAAAGAATACGGTGTAGACACCATCGAGATGCACCTCGACTCAATCGATGAAAACGACGTGGTTCTGATTCACGACGACCTATTGGCAACGGGCGGTACAGCCAAGGCTGCCTACAAACTGGTGCAACACTTCCACCCGAAGAAGGTCTACATGAACTTCATCATCGAAATTACCGACGAGGGGCTGCACGGTCGCGACCTCTTTGAAGGCATTGACCTGACCACACTGATGACAATTTAAGACCCACCCCCAACCCCTCCCAGGGGATGGGATTTACAATGGAGAGGAAATGCGGAGAAGAGCGTTTCACGTGAAACAAAACAAACAATGTTTACTTTATACAATAGCAAAAAAGTTCTTTGATTCTCCAATTCTTGATAAAAATATTTCTCTAATATTTGGTTCAAAAAATCTCCAATTCTTTGCAAGCAAAGCTACAAGGGTCGAGCACTCTAATTCTTGATAAAAAATCTTGAACATGACGAAAGAAGAAAACGAAAAGCGATTAGCCTACTTGAAGAGTATCGTAAGCAGGTTGCCGGAGAAGCCTGGCAGCTACCAGTACTATGACGAAAACCACGTGATTATCTATGTGGGCAAGGCAAAGAACCTGAAGGCGCGCGTTTCTTCTTATTTCCATACGGAGGTAGACCGATTCAAAACCAAGGTACTGGTGTCCAAAATATGGGACATCAGCTACACGGTAGTCAACACTGAAGAGGATGCGTTGCTGTTGGAAAATAGTCTCATCAAGAAATATAATCCGCGCTACAACGTACTGCTGAAGGACGGTAAGACCTACCCCAGTATCTGCGTCACCAACGAGTATCTGCCACGCATCTTCAATACGCGCACCATCAACAAAAAATGGGGCACCTATTACGGGCCCTACAGCCACATCGGAACGATGCATGCCGTACTGGAACTGATCAACAAAATCTACAAGCCTCGTTCTTGTCGGCAACCGATGACAAAAGAGGGAATTGAAGAGGGGAAATATCAGGTATGTCTGGAGTATCACATCAAGAACTGCTACGGCCCGTGCATCGGCAAACAAAGTTATGAGGAGTATCAGAAAAACATTGCTCAGGCACGCGAAATTCTGAAAGGAAACACCCGTCAGATTCTGCGCGACCTGCGCGAAGAGATGCAACAGTTAGCCGAAGAACTGCGCTTCGAAGAGGCAGAGGAAGTGAAGCGGAAATACTTAAATCTGGATGGCTTCGTGAGCAAGAGTGAGGTGGTTAGCCACACCATCAACGACGTGGATGTCTTTTCTATAACCAACGACGAGAAGGTGGCATTCATCAACTACCTGCACGTCTCGAACGGCAGCATCAACCAGTCGTTTACCTTCGAGTTCAAGAAGCGTCTGGCAGAGACGGAACAGGAGTTGCTACAGCTGGGCATCGTAGAAATGCGCGAGCGTTTCAATAGCCACAGCAAGGAAATCGTGGTGCCTTTCGACCCTGAAATGGAGCTGGAGGGGGTGACCTTCACGGTGCCGCAAAGAGGAGATAAAAAAACGCTGCTCGACCTCTCGGAGATGAACGGAAAACAGTATAAGTTCGACCGTCTGAAGCAGGCTGAAAAACTGAATCCCGAACAAAAGCAGGTGCGCCTGATGAAGGAGCTGCAGGAGAAGCTGGGACTGCCCAAGATGCCCTATCAGATAGAGTGTTTCGACAACTCGAATATCTCCGGAACAGATGCCGTGGCCGCCTGTGTGGTATTCAAGAAAATGAAGCCTTCGAAGAGCGACTACAAACGCTACAACATCAAGACTGTGGTAGGGCCCGACGACTATGCCTCGATGAAGGAGGTGGTGTCAAGGCGATATCACCGACTTATGGAGGAAGAGCAACCCCTACCCGACCTCATCGTGGCCGATGGCGGACGGGGTCAGATGGAAGTGATTCGCGAGGTGATCCAGGACGAGCTGAACTTGGATATTCCCATTGCCGGACTGGCCAAAAACGACCGCCACCGCACCAACGAACTGCTGTATGGTTTTCCGCCACGCAGCATCCAGCTGAAGACCGACAGCGAGCTCTTCCACGTACTCACGCAGCTACAAGACGAGGTGCACCGCTTTGCCATCACCTTCCACCGCGACAAGCGCTCGAAACACGCCCTGCACAGCGAGCTCGACGACATCAAAGGCATCGGCCCCAAGACACGCGACGAGCTCCTCAGTAAGCTGAAGAGCGTGAAACGCATTAAAGACGCTGATTTAGAGACACTTACAGAAATTATTGGGGCTAAAAAGGCAGAAATAATAATAAAACACTTCAACGAAGTTAAAGATAATTAACTCAAAAAAAGGGGGAATTAAACAAGAAAATGAATATTTTTGTAAAAAATACAGAATATAAACTGAATTTATAATTCAAAACCTATAACTGCAATGAAAAAAATATTTGTTTTACTAGTTATTAACCTGATTTGTTTGACTGCGGTAAATGCTCAAACAAGGTGTAGTAAATGTCGTGGTGGTGGAAAGATACAAACACGATGGAACGTTGGTATTGGATCGACCATGAACACGGAAAAAATGGAATGTCCCCAGGTTGCAATATGACAGGTAGGTGTGGAGGATGTAATGGTAGTGGCGTAGTATATCAAGAAGTACCATTATCACAACAAGAACTTCAAGCCATTGATCAACGTATAAAAGAGTACAATCAAAAGGCTTTTTCACGAATGAAATAATCAGAATGTAAAAAGTTTATGCCAACTTTTAACTTGAAATACAATCAATGAGGATAGTCATTCAAAGGGTCAGAGAGGCTTCAGTCACCATCAACGGAAGGGTGCATGGCAGCATCGGCAAAGGCTTTCTCATCCTGTTGGGCGTGTGCGAAGAAGACAACGAAGAGGATGTAGAATGGCTTGTCAAGAAAGTGGTGAACCTGCGCGTTTTCGACGATGAAAACGGGGTGATGAACCGCAGCATCATGGACACCGGCGGCGAGTGTCTGGTGGTGAGTCAGTTCACCCTCTTTGCCAGCTACAAGAAAGGCAATCGCCCGTCATGGCTGCGCGCTGCCAAGCACGAGATATCAGTGCCCTTATACGAACGGTTCTGCAGCCGCTTGCAGGAAGAAATGGGACGCGAGGTACAGACGGGTGAGTTCGGAGCCGACATGAAAGTGGCACTCACGAACGACGGTCCCGTAACCATCTGCATGGACACCAAAAACAAAGAATAAAAAGCCTCTCAAAGTCCCTCCTAAGGAGGTGCTGTTGAGATTGAGAATACAAAACAATAAGATGAAGAAATATCTGAAAGAGATTGAAACGGTGGGCATAATAATGATGTTCGTTGGTGTCATCTTGGGACATACCGCAGGCATGAACCTGGGCGCTGTATTCGTGGTCATCGGAATTTTACTGTGGGTCGCTACCGTGGTCATCAAGTCGATGGATTGGGAGAAATACAGACGCGACAACATAGTGAATATCGTTATCATGCTGGGAGCCATCCTGGCCATCTTTGCCACCTTCTTTCTAAGTAAAAAATAAATATGACAATCAATGATGCCCAACAGACCGTAGACCGGTGGATCAAGGAATATGGCGTGCGCTATTTCTCGGAGCTGACCAACATGGCCGTGCTCACCGAGGAGGTAGGCGAACTGGCTAAGATCATCGCCCGCCGCTATGGCGAACAGTCGTGGAAAAAGACCGATCCTCGCGCTGCCGACAACGGTCGCGAGGCACTGGGCGACGAGATGGCCGACGTGCTGTGGGTACTGCTCTGCTTAGCTAACCAGACGGGCATAAACCTGACGGAAGAGCTACAGAAGAACCTGGAAAAGAAGACTGTCCGCGACAAGGACAGACACAGAGAGAATGAGAAATTGAGAACTGAAAATTAACATAACCCAAATTTAAACAACTATGGCAGAACATCATCACCATGACCATGAGCACGAGCATCATCATGCTCAGCCCGAGAGCCGCATTGAAGAGGCTCTGAAGAAGTATAACCTCGACATTACCGACGAGGAAGTAAAGGAAGCCGTGAAGAAGCTCATTGCTGAGAAAGTGCATGAGAACGACACGCCTGAAGTGAAGAAATTCCTGATGGGCAGCGTTGAGCTGACCACCCTAAAGACCACCGACTCTGAGACCTCAGTGATGGCCTTCACAGAGAAAGTGAACCAGTTTGAAGAAGCCTACCCCACCCTGCCCCACGTGGCCACCATCTGCGTCTATCCGAAGTTCGCCAAGGTGGTGAGCGAGACACTCGAAGTAGAGGGAGTCGAGGTGGCTTGCGTCAGCGGTTCGTTCCCCAGCAGCCAGAGCCTTATTGAGGTGAAGACCATCGAGACCCAGTTGGCCATCAAGGACGGTGCCACCGAGATCGACATCGTGATGCCCGTTGGCTCGTTCCTCGAAGGCGACTATGAGACCGTGGTCGACGAGATTCAGCAGCAGAAGGAAGCCTGCGGCGAGCACGACATGAAGGTCATCCTGGAGACGGGCTGTCTGAAGACCGCTAAAAATATCAAGATTGCGTCGATCCTGTCGATGTATGCCGGTGCCGACTACATCAAGACCTCTACCGGCAAGCTGGAGCCGGCCGCCACGCCCGAGGCTGCCTACGTGATGTGCCAGGCCATCAAGGAGTACTACGACCAGACGGGCATCATGATCGGCTTCAAGCCCGCCGGCGGTCTGAACAGTGTCATGGATGCGCTGATCTACTACACCATCACCAAGGAGATACTTGGTGAACAATGGCTCACCAACAAGCTGTTCCGCATGGGCACCAGCCGTCTGGCCAACCTGCTGCTCTCAGAGGTCATCGGCGAAGAGGTGAAGTTCTTCTAATCCTCCCCAAGCCCCTCCAAAGGAGGGGATGCAGATTACATAATAAGCCTCCTCAAATGTTTGGGGAGGCTTTTTCCGTAGTTATAAATATCCTTCGGAGGGGCTTGGGAAGGCCTTAATTCTTCCTTTCAATGACGAAATCGACATAAGCTGTCAGGGCTGTGTGGATTTCGTCATTTTTTACGGTTTCATCGATATACTGCTGGCACTTACGACGGAAGTCCTGCATGCGCTGTTCGGCATACTCCATGCCGCCCTGCTCCTTGGTAAATTCCACAAGAACAGCGATTTCATCGGGATTGATGGTGCCGGCCTTCACCTTTCGGGCAAGCGTCATCATCGAGTCGATGGGATGACTGTTCAAGGCGTAGATGACGGGAAGGGTCAGCTTGCCCTCGGTCATATCGTTGCCCGTGGGCTTACCGATCTCGGTGGAATCGTAATAATCGAAGATATCATCACGAATCTGGAACATGATGCCGAGGTCCTGACCAAACTGGGCGGCACACCTGACATCGGCATCGGTAGCACCAGCCGACAGGGCACCGATGCTGGCACAGGCCTCGAAGAGCGCGGCTGTCTTGTTCTTGATGATCTGGTAGTAGACCTCCTCTGAGATGTCCCGGTTCTGGATGTTCGTCAGCTGCAGAATCTCGCCGGCGGCCAGCGTACGACCCAACTCGGCAAGATACTCCACGATGCGCTGGTTGCCCGTCAACGAGACATGCAGCAGGGCGGTGGAAAGGATGAAATCGCCCACGAGCACCGCCACCTTATTATCATACGTGGCATTGACCGAGGCCTGACCGCGACGCTCCGAGCTCTCGTCGACCACATCGTCGTGAACGAGCGAGGCCGTATGGAGCAGTTCAAGACCGACAGCGGCATGCTGCGTTACGCTGCTGATGCCACCGTAGTTCTTCGCCGTGAGCAAGATGAGCATCGGGCGCATACGCTTGCCGCCACGCTGACGGATATGTGACAAAGCCTGCGAGAGCAGACCCTCATCATGGGTCAGCGACTGGTTGAAGAGTTCAATGAAATCGAGCAAATCTTGCTCAATGGGACGCTTAATAAGGCCTAAATAATCCATGATTTCGTAAATTTGATACAAAATTAGTAAAACTTCGGAATATTAAAAATATTTTTTTGTAATTTTACACAGTTTTTTTTGACGAGAAGACGAAAGGCTTTAGACGAAAGGACGAAAAGACGAAAAATTAAAGAAAACGAAAGGACAATAATTTAAAAACGATATACGGAAATGAATAAAGTATTCTTACTGGATGCCTACGCGCTCATCTACCGCTCTTACTATGCGTTCATCAAGAACCCACGTATCAACTCGAAGGGACTGAACACCTCGGCCATCATCGGGTTTGTGAACACGCTGCAGGAGGTGCTGGAAAAAGAGCAGCCCACCCACCTCGGCGTGGCCTTCGACCCCCACGGCCCTACCTTCCGCAGCGAGGCCTTCCCAGAGTATAAGGCGCAGCGCGAGGCCACGCCCGAGGACATCCGCAAGGCCGTCCCCATCATCAAGGAGCTCTTAGAGGCATGGAACATCCCCGTGCTGCAGGTCGACGGCTTCGAGGCCGACGACGTCATCGGCACCCTGGCCTGCCGCCTTGGTTCAGTAGACAGCGGCCTCGGTTCAGTAGACAGCGGCCTCGGTTCAGTAGACAGCGGCCTCGGTTCAGTAAACAGCGGCCTCGGTTCAGTAGACAGCGGCAATGCCGCTGTTTACCCAACACCCAACACCCAGCACCCAGCCCCCCCCGAGGGGGGGAGAGAGATTCCCAACGCAATTGCCCCTTACCCCCCCAAGGGGGAGCCAGGGGGGGCCGTCTTCATGCTCACCCCCGACAAGGACTACGGCCAGCTGGTCTCGGAGCAGGTGAAGATCTTCCGCCCTCGCCACGGAGGCGGCTACGAGGTGATGGGCCCACGGGAGGTGTGCGAGAAGTACGGCATCGAAACTCCCGCCCAAGTCATCGACCTGCTGGCGCTGATGGGCGACTCAGCCGACAACTTCCCCGGCTGTCCGGGCGTGGGTGAGAAGACGGCCGTGAAACTCATCAACGACTTCGGCAGCGTCGACGAGCTGCTTCGTCGTACCGATGAGCTGAAGGGTGCACTGCAGAAAAAAGTGGTGGAACATCAGGACGACATCCGCATGAGCTACTTCCTCGCCACCATCCGCACCGATGTCCCCATCGACGTAACACTCGACCAGTTGAAGTTGCAACAGCCCGACGAGGAGAAACTGTCGAAACTCTTCGACTTCTTGGAGTTCAAGAGCCTGAAAGACCGAGTTCTTAAAAAAGCTGAAAAGAAACAAAAACCTGCTAATGGACAGCTTTCTCTCTTTGAAGAATTTCAAGCCGACGGGCAGGTTGAAGAAAAATTTTCGAGTTTTGAGCGCCTTCAAACGACCCATCACAACTACCAACTCATTGATACTGAGGAGAAAATGCTCGAAATTTTTTCGATTTTCAAGACAAATGAAATTCTCAGTCTGGACACGGAGACCACTTCAACCTCGGCCATTGATGCCGAACTGGTCGGTTTGAGCTTCGCAGTGAAGCCACACGAGGCATTTTATGTCCCCATTCCAGCCAATCGTGAAGAAGCCCAAAGAATTGTTAATATTTTTAAACCACTCTACGAAGACCCCAAAATTTTGAAGGTCGGACAGAACATTAAGTATGATTTAGAGGTATTAAGAAATTATAACATTCACCTCGCCGGCCCGATGTGGGACACCATGATTGCCCACTACCTCATCCAACCCGAGCTGCGCCACAACATGGACTACATGGCCGAGGCATACCTGAAATATCAGACGGTGCACATCGACGAGCTCATCGGACCGCGCGGCAAGAATCAGCGGTCCATGCGCGACCTCTCCCCTACCCAGGTCTATGAGTATGCCTGCGAGGATGCCGACATCACCCTGCAGTTGAAGAACAAGCTGGAGCCGGAGCTGAAGAAGCACGACTGCGAGCGACTGTTCTACGACATCGAGATGCCGCTGATGCCCGTGCTGGCCGAGATGGAGATGACGGGCGTGGTGCTCGACACCGACTCGCTGCGCCAGACCTCACTCGAGCTCACCGAACGCATGAACCAGATAGAGCATGAGATCTACGAACTGGCCGGCCACTCGTTCAACATCTCCTCGCCACGACAGGTGGGCGACGTGCTCTTCGCTGAAATGAAGATCGTGGAGAAGCCGAAGAAGACCAAGACAGGACAGTACGTCACCTCGGAGGAGGTGCTGCAACAGCTGCACGCCAAGCACCCCATCGTGGGCAAGATCCTGGACTACCGCGGACTGAAGAAACTGCTCTCCACCTACGTCGACAACCTACCCTCCCTCATCAACCCCCACACGGGTCATATCCACACCTCTTTTAACCAGTGCGTCACGGCCACGGGCCGCCTGTCGTCCTCAGACCCGAACCTGCAAAATATCCCCGTGCGCGGCGAGGACGGCAAGGAGATCCGCAAGGCCTTCGTGCCCGAGCCCGGCTGCCTTTTCTTCTCGGCCGACTATAGTCAGATAGAACTGCGCGTCATGGCCCATCTGTCGCAGGACGAAGCCATGATCGAGGTGTTCCGCGAGGGCAAGGACCTGCATGCCGCCACGGCCTCGAACATCTACAAAAAGCCCATCGAGGAAGTGACACGCGACGAGCGCACGAAGTCGAAGCGCGCCAACTTCGGCATCATCTACGGCATCACCGTCTTCGGTCTGGCCGAGCGTCTCGACATCACGCGCGACGAGGCGAAACTGCTCATCGACGGCTTCTTCGAGACCTTCCCGAAAGTGAAGGACTACATGGAGCGCGCCAAGGAGGAAGCCCGTAGGCAGGGCTACGTCCCCACCCTCTTCGGCCGTCGTCGCTACCTGTCTGACATCAACTCGCAGAACGCCACCGTGCGCGGCTTTGCCGAGCGCAACGCCATCAACGCCCCCATCCAGGGCACGGCGGCCGACATCATCAAAGTGGCCATGATCCGCATCTTCCAGCGCTTCAAGGCAGAGGGCATCCGCTCGAAGATGATTCTCCAGGTGCACGATGAACTCAACTTCTCCGTCTATCCTGAGGAGAAAGAGCAGGTGGAGCGCATCGTGCTCGAAGAGATGCAGGGCGCGCTGATGCTCGCCGTGCCCCTGGTGGCCGACAGCGGCTTCGGCCAGAACTGGCTGGAGGCCCACTAAACTCCCACGAACCACTTGACAGCGAAACCACCGGCTCCACCCTCGTCCACCTGTAAAACCGAAAAGAACTAAAATCAACAAGCCATGCAAAAAACAATCTTCCTAACTGTCATGCTTTTGCTGCTGAGCACGTTGCCCAGCAACGCCCAGACCAGCATGCGCATACACTACAAAGACGGCAGTCACAGCGACGTACCGATTTCCGACATCGATAGCCTGAGCTTTGTCAGCGGTAGCAACACCACTGACGAAGTCACACTGACAGGCACATGGGTGTGGGGCAACCGTCAGCTAGGCTACTACGAGGTGCTCACACTCCTCGACGACTTCACCTACACCGCCTACGACAACTTGTTCAGCTATGGCTTCGACGCGTACACCTATGGTTTCTATGCCCGTTATGGCATGATGCTGACACTATGGTCCAACGGATACGGCTATCAACGGCGCTACCAATGGTTTCTGACCGCGCTCACTGAGAATGCCCTCAGCGTGCTAACCCGCGAAGGGCCATTCACTTACTACCGGCTGCAACCCGGAGACATCGCCCTCGGCCTAAACGACGACCCACAGCCCCTACCCGATGGCACCACCGTGGTGTTTTCTGACGGCGTCACCGTCGACACTACTGCCGATGGCCGTCTTCAACCGCTCATGCCCGGTATCACATACGTCCTGCTCCACACCGCCTCCACCAACCTGACATGGGCCCGCAAGGTCGTCGTTGAGTAACACGTGTATTGAAAAGATTAAAAGAAACTCTTCCTCCCCCAAAAAGCTCATCGGCACCTCCCTATTTAAAGTTGTTTACACGTCTCGCAGGAAAAAACTCAAAAGTTTTGGTTTTTCACTCACTTATTCGTACCTTTGGGCTGCGCCCGAAAGTACTCCCGCTCGGAAAAACCCAAATTATTTTGGTTTTTCACTCACTTATTCGTACCTTTGGGCTGCGCCCGAAAGTACTCCC
>ERZ842401.4753-NODE-4753-length-15545-cov-3.860168_pt1 | contig 15545 bp, 19 predicted proteins | sample MGYA00521270_ERZ842401 | MGnify/ENA primary metagenome ERZ842401 (study PRJEB31892, sample SAMEA3878208) | bioreactor metagenome | biome: Moose rumen | place: Sweden | collected 2011-10 | study: EMG produced TPA metagenomics assembly of the PRJEB12797 data set...
CTCCCGAAAATAAGGTGTCTAGAGAGCAGATTGCAATAAAGCTGCCATGCTCTGATAGAAACAAAGCTCATCTGTTCAATCTTAGACAACAAAGCATCTTCGATAATATCAGAGGAGCTATTTATGTTATAAAAGAATTTTCTTTCTGTATCATTCATATCTAACCTCTTATTCAAATTCATCAAATAGCCAATAAACAAATCCATCAAAATACTGGTACCCAATATAATGATTCATACGAATGCTCGCAATATTATGACTGAGTATCTGTATGTAAGGAAGTAACCCACGTTCAGCAGCTACCTTGGTCATCCAGTCCGTAATCTCGATACCGTAGTGTCTTCTTCTCATATCAGGCTGTACAAACTCGAATCCAACACTGTCATCATTATGCATACCAACATAAGACATTACAGGACCACCTTTGATAAGACTACCTACGAACATATTCCCGGATTCGATACGTTCCCTAACGAAATCAGGCTGAACATCATAATATGTAGAACGAATGTATCCGATATCATCAACCGTAGCAGGTCTTATAGCAAGCTGTCTCTCAAAGTCCATAGCCTGATAACATACACCCTGAATACAAACCTGAGTATGCTTGTAATCGATATGAGACTTAAGGTATTCATACACACACTCCGAAGTTGTGATTGTCTTACGAAGCTTAGTGCTGTCACATACACTTATAATCTCATGAACCTTATCCTCATTCCAGCACTCAATCATCATACATCTGGTTGAGTTATCATAGAGAGCAGTACCAACCTCATTATCAGAATATACATATTCAACCTGACCACGCCGTATAGCAGCTTCAATGTGTGCATAAGCCTCCCGTCTTATAGTAAACATATTCTGAAGAATAGGGTCTTCAACAAGAGGAGGATCAACAATTACACCACGCCTTTGCTTAGCAAACTTAATAATGTTACTGTTGTCAAAAGAAGCTGCTTCCTTCTTTTTAAAGATATCAAAAATTCCCATAAGTTAAATCCTTTCTATAAAATTTACCAATAAGGTATAAAATCTGTGTCTTAAGAAATAGGAGCCAACCAGTTGATAGCATAAATCTCTAACTGCGAGATTCGTAAGAGGCCAAACTCAGTCTTTATCCACACGTAAGAAGAATTCTCTTTCATAAAGATTCCGGTAATGTCTCCGTTGTGTATGAGTTTTACTGTAACCTCTGCTCCATAGAAAGGCGAATCGTCACAGACAATTGTAGGATTTGTTCCACCATTAGCAGCCTGCATAAGGGGATTATTTGTGACTTTCAAACCTCCATTGATTTCACCCAGTTCACGTACAAAATTAACAATACAGTTCTGCATCATACTGAATTTAACGGAAATGCTTGAGGCTCCAATATATTCAAAAGAACGTACACATTCTGCTAAAGGAGTATAAATTTCACGAGGTGCTTCATTAATGAAATCACTACAATATGTATAAGCATTTAAGTAACCAAGGATATATCTGAGAGCACTATTAAATCCTTCAATAGAATGAAGTGCTTCAACAAGATATGTCGGTCCAGTACCTTTAGCAGCTTCATTCTCAATGTTAGTCATGTATTCTCTGATACTATTTACATAGGACAACAAGCCGTTATACTTTGTTTCTTTGTAGCACTTTGTTTCGATACTGTTTAAGATATTAAAACTTTCTTCAAATATAATCATTAAAGGCCTCCAATCTGTTATTGTGAATAACATTTATTAAGATGTATTAAACTCTGATAAGAAGTTTGGTTTTGACAAATGGATTATTAAGAGAACTCAATTCTGATAATAACTCATTCTCATACTCTCCGTCATTAAGCTTTCTACATCCATCGATATCCTTTCCGTATCTTGATTGAATAATAATAGATTTAGGTAGAGTTCTTTTAACCTGTTGCACTAAGGATGTACCAGCTTCATCGTTATCAGGAATCATAATAAGCCTATTACCAAATCTTTTTAAAATCTGCGTAACATAAGGAGTCATATGAGAACCTAATAACGCTAAGGAACAGTAACCTTTCCATCTCAGATATAAAGCATCTACGATTCCCTCGGTTACAAATATAGGCTTTGTAGAAGAATAGTACTCAGGTAATTTCTCCATTCCATATACAGTAGTTAATTTAGCCTTATATCCATAGTTCTTTGAATCAAGATACTTAGGAGTAACAAATGGGTCCCATCCACAGAATCCCATTACATCTCCTTTTACATCTTTAACAGGATAAATCAATCTACCGAACATAGGCATATATTTATTCTTCTTAACAATACCTAAGGAATCCACTCTTATCCATTCCGGTAGTTCACCAATTAGAAGTTCCTCATCAATCCAAAAACAATCTGCATCATCAGCTACAGACATAGGGAGCTTTCTGTAATCAACAACAGATAACTGCATAGCATGTTCATGATAAGGAAGACTTCTAAAATATTTCACAACTCTATCCAAATCTTGTCTTGTATCCTCAATAGAAAAGAATTGCTCATCATAGGAGTAATCATCTTCAAATCCGTACATAGTGAAATCTCCTTATAAGGTAATTGTATCTCCACTCACAGAAATGACAGAACCATATAAGTCCTTTACGGTAAATCCTATTGTAGATACAAGCTGTAACTCCTTCGTGTTAAAGTAAACCCTAGGAATCCGATTTATCTCAACCTTACTATCTGTTAAGTTCTTTCTAGCAATCATAAGGCATTTATTCACAATAGCAGGATTCTCACCCTTCTGTTTGAGTTCAGTACTTTTAAGGATAATCTCTGATAAGGTAGAGCACTTATCAAACTCACTCTGGATACGCTTTTGCTCATTACTTATTCTAGCCATAAGAACACCTCCTAGTAAAGATTATTCATTTTGCAGTATGCCCAAACGACATAGGTGGCACAAACATCATACATAGCCGTATGGTATAAACCTTCACGAGGCTTGTTCTTAAGACCATTGAATATAGCTTTGACACAGGCTTCTCCACCATCTATAACATCAATATAGTCTGACAGAGTCCCAATCTTTCTTGCATTCAATTCAATTCCTGTTTTCTCGAAATAGAGCTCATGGAACTTATCTTTAAAGATAGTCTGAATGTCAAGAGTATTCCTGAAAGCATCGTAGAAGAATATGTTTGTAGTCCCGTATCTCTTTATCTTATTCTTACGGACAAGCATCTCCACGTCTAACTGCCCGTTGCTATGCTTTTTAAGGAATTCTTTTATAAAAGGAATATCAAACTTATTTGAATTCTTTCCAATGACACAAGTGTCCTGAATGATTGAATTAAGGATAATCAAATTCTTTTCAAAATCATCTGCAAACTGCTGTAAGTAAGCCGTTGTAAGACCATGAACCTTCTGAGCTTCAGTTCCCTCAATCTGGAAATAGTCCTTATAGAAATAGAGAGTATTGCTATCAAGAATTGCAAGAGTATCCATATCAACTCTAAGATAAGCAACTTCAAGAATCTCACTTGAATCCTCTAATGTTCCAGTAATAGGACTAATTTTCATGAACCCAGTTGTCTCGATGTCAAGTACAAGACCAATCATCTCCATACCTCCATTTACTTAATACTCGTTACCATAATCTTTAAACTTTTTATAACCGACCTTATAGTACTTTATAAGGTAGTATGTACCACATATAAATCCTATTATAAGTAGGACAAATAAGACAATCTTTATCACAAGCATATTATTTATGATAAAGTAATCAAACCAAAAATCTCGTATCATTATACCATTGTAAGTACCTTCTTTTCTCAGCTCTATAAATCTCATCTGCCAATAGTCTGCATCATTCCCATCAATAGAGAATACACTTTCTTTCAGCAAGCAAGAACTGACATAAGCACCTACAATCGTAGAATCATACTGATAATCTGCCATCTCAACATAATTATTAAAATCCTCTAAGGAATCTATCTCTAAGGAAACTCTATTATCAGGATTAAGCATAAATAGAGAATGCATATGCATTAAATCAGATACAGAGTTTGATTCATTATAATCAGGAAATTCTGCATTCTCATTAAATATGAATTCTTCCTCGTAAGTGAATAACCCTTTAAGCTTACCTACTTTCTGTTCATCAGTATCATAGAAGTACAGATACAATAAAGAGTAAACAACGATAAATATGAAAAGCATATAGAACACAGAAATCTTATAAATCTTCATATCAAAACCTCGGAGGAAAATATTTCTCACATGATTGCATCTGTTCCTTTAGGGTATTATCAAGACTCGTCAAATTCAATTGATACTCTAAAGGAAAGTTATTTATCTTTATTGTTTCCTTAAGATTATCAAGAATAGTGAGTAAGATATAACCTCTCTGCCAATCACTTCTTTTATCAATAATAGAAGCTCTATCAACAAAGCACACAATAGGAACAACATATTTCGTCTGACCATCAGGTAAACATTTAAATATATGAGCGTATAAATGTCTACAGTGCATCTCATTCTGATGAACAGGAGATTTGTCAGTTTTATAACATCCAGATATACCATCATCCGTAAGAGTAATAGTATTAGCTTTATAAGCTTTTACCTCAATAGGGAATACTCTGTACTTTGAGACATAGAGAACATCAATCTCAGTAGTAGAGCCTAATCGTTCCACATAGAGTTTCCCATCATTCTTCTTTATATTACCTGCCTGAGATTGGTCAACATTGTACGAATAAGAATGTATAAGAATTCCACCACATGTCTGATAAAACTCTTCGCATACTTTGAATACAGCCTGTTCACCATAAGTACCTTTACCAGTACCACCAGCCTGTGTCATCTTACCTAAGAGACCATTTATCTGATTATCCAAATTTGCCATTTGATTAACTCCAGTCTAATACTTGCTCAGTAAGACTGTAAACCTCACTGAGCAAGTATAGATTAATTCCATGTTTTATTCTAAGAGCTCTGTATCAGCCGTACACTGCAGCAGCTCCAAATAGAGGATTACCCTCTCCGCTTGCAGAATCCTTATCACTCAGAACGTACTGACAGAAATCATAGAGAGTAAAGCCTGCATCCTCTCCAGCCTCATTTACAACAGGATAGTCTTTTCCCTTGTATGCATCCATTGCCAAAGACTCGACATCTTCCATCTTCTCGTTGTAAATCCAGACATAGGTATCATAATTAGCACTCACATTATCTCCGAGAATAACAGTGTAGCCGGCGTTGTCAGTAACAACCTCTCCAACCCTCGTAAAGAACTCCGGATAGCTGCCTCTCCTGCACTGAGCAACCTCATAAATCTCGCCGTCTTTTCTCACACGCAACTTAAAGCCTTCAGTCTTCCAGTTAACCTGCTTCTCAAGCATTTCCTTAATTACATTATTGTTTTCCATTTCTTATAACCTCCATTTATTTTAAATTGATTTGATTAAACATTCTGTTCAATATGTCTGATACATTCTGCTACAAGCTTATCAAGTAACTCCAGAGCTATACTCAAATCTCTATCATCAATTACTCTGAAATACTTTCCAGGACCATCCACGAAAGTTAATTCAGATAAGTAGCAGTAATCAGACATTGTGAGTTCTGTATGAAGACCAAACTTCTCAAGCACACTAGCTAAAGAATAAAGGTCCTGACAACTTTGCAGATAAGAGCCATTCCACAAATTCTTACATTCAAAAACAGCCTTAAGATATTTCTCCGCACACTGCTTACACATAAAGGCAACACAGTTGTTATAGCCACAATTCTTTACAGTCTGGATAAATGCATAATCATTCTTTGCTGTATCCAAAAAATTATTGTAATCACTCATTTCATAGTACCTCCCTATTGTTAATATACAACTACTGGCATGTAGTAATAAACCTCTTCAAATAATTGAACAGCATAAGTAGGAGGTAAATTCACACAACCATGAGAACCATTCGTTTTATAAATTTCTCCTCCAAATGAACTTCTCCATCCTGCATCATGTAAACCACAACCATCAGGAGTAAATCTCATCCATTTGTTTACCCAAGTACCAACAGTTGCTCCGTCAGGATAAAGATACTTACCATCTTTTATAAAATCAAAGTACCAAACTCCAGTAGGAGTATTATGCTTTCCATCTGCTGTTCCAGTTACACATGAAGAGCTAGAGATTAAATCTCCGTTCTTAAAATAGTAGACCATTTGTTCCTTAATAGAGACCTCTATGTATGTGCTACCTATAGTCCCGCAATGTAAGGAATAAATAGGTTCTCTATTTTCCTGTGATTCAAGTTTGTCAAGTAGAGATAGAACTTCTTCTTTCTCAGCTTTCTTGTCAATCACATTTCCAAATGTTCCACCTGAAATAAGAATGTTATCTCCGTCATGTGTAACAAATGGTCTATCTTTTCCTAAATCTGTGAACTGATTATAGAGAGCATCAATTGATGTATCTATAAAAGATAAATCAGTTATCTCGATTGAACCATCATCCATAACAGAGATATTATTTTCAGGAATAGAAATTTTAATTTTGGAACTTCTATAGGAAATACTCCAATTCTTAAAAGCGTTATAATTGTCTTCAATGTATCGTAAGGACTCACTAAGGATTGTGGGTTTTATATAATAGTCTTCAATGTTTATAACATTATATCCATTCAAATCTTCTATTATCCTATCTATATCAACTTGTGTGCCGTAAACTTCTTCAACAACTTTCTTTGAATCTGTATCGAAGTAAGCATCCTTAGATGGTATTGCAGATTCGTTATAAGAAGTTAATGTTTCCACAAGAACATTCTTGTCAAATATATACCTATAAGGTAAAACAACTTTCATTCCTAAGTCATCTTCTTTAAAGGAATAACCTTTTATAAATTCACAAGTGAAACCTTTTGTGAATTTATCATTATTGCTAGTGAAAGCAATAGGATGTAAGGTAGGTTCAACAATGCTCCTATAACTATCTAGCTCATGAAGATATAAATGAACTCCATTTATATTAACGCCTAAAGCATCTCTCTGATTATATTTGTAATTATTAAAAACCTTAACAATAGTTAAGGAACTAATTACAATTAGGACAACAGTAATAGAGGTCATTATTATAGGAACAATTGTTTTCTTCATCTTAGGTTATCTCCAATCTTTTCAATCGTTTATTATTTTTATGATATTACCTTGAAATTCAATTACATCAAATAGTTTAATAATTACATCTGTTTCTACATTGTAGCTCTTGATTGTATAGCTCCTAGGGAGACGTTGAAAATCCGATGTAGTATATGTAAATCCTTTAAGAACACTCATAATACTATCATTCAGCTTAGAACTAAAATTCTCAACTTTGGGAATCCATATTCTGACCTGATAGAGATTAGTCTCGTCAAACTCATCATTATCAATAATAAGCTTGTATCCTTGTGATAAAGTATTATTTGGTTCAATAGATATCATACTCTGCTTCGGTAATAAGTGTAAAATCTCCGATAGGAATTTACAACTGAACATAGTAGGAATCTCCTTTGTAATTATCCAATCTTCTTTAGAGCTTCAAGAACTCTGTCAGGCTGAAATGGCTTAACAATAAAATCCTTTGCACCAGCCTGTATCGCTTCGATTACCATCTGCTGTTGACCCATAGCGGAACACATAAGAATCTTTGCAGATGCATCTACCTTTCTGATTTCTTTAAGAGCCTGTAACCCATCCATATCAGGCATTGTTATGTCCATCGTAACAACATCAGGATGCAAAGCTTTGTATTGCTCGACAGCCCTTGCTCCATTCTCAGCTTCTCCAACAATTTCATAGCCTCCCTTGCTAAGAATATCTTTTAACATCATTCTCATAAAGGAAGCATCATCAACGATTAACACTTTCATAATTTTATTCTCCTCGTAAACTCCTTTTATATCTTTACAAATTTATATGAATAGCTAAGCTAATTATTTTCGATATCATAGCAAGGTGGTGTAGACATAAGGAAATAGTAATACCTACACCACCTATCATTCTTTAAAGCATATCAAGAACCTTCTTAAATATATCAACAGTCATGCACTTGTCGACAAGTTCCTTCGCATCTATAGCCTCTTTCACTAAAGGCTTTACAACCTCCATGTAATTATACATAATAGTTCTCGTATATTCAATTACATCCTCAGAAAATAAAGAGTCCAAGGTCTCATCGATGAGGTTAGTTCCATCAATTGTATTTCCGGATTCATCAAATGCAGCCTGTGCCAATGCTATGTAGAAAGTCCCCTTAAGAATCTGTATAAAGGAATCTTCAATCCAGTAATCAATTACAGTCCTCTTAAAAGCATTTCCAACTTCCTTGCATCTATAATAATTAAGAATATCACCAGAGTGTCTCCAGATATCCACGAAACAGTAGTCATATTCTCCGTCGTCAACAAAAGTAAGAAATTCAACTGCGTCATTTTCAACAATTCTCAAATTAGGAATGTTAAGAATAGGCTGTAAAACTTCTTTGAAAATCTTTATCACATTCGGATTATTCTCAACAATGGTTATGCTCTTAATGTTATCTTTCTGAGAAATCATATAAGGGAAATATCCGATTCCTAAACCTAAGATAAGAACATTTCCAAATGCATTCTTTATAGGCTCCTGCATTGTTATAATCTCATTAGGAGAAACACTCATCCATACACTCTGCCTATCAGAAAGAACAAGTTCCTTCTTACGAACATTAGTAAAGACACAATCAAACATAGGAATGACACCATCTTCCTTTTTTGGATTACTAACAATAAACCCTATAAGAGGCTCACACCACTGTAAGGAGATGTCTTCACAGATTGTATTAATCTCTTTGCCATTTACAGCATTAAAGTAGGGATTTGATAAAAGCTCTTCTTTTGTAAATACTCTGAACGAACTCTTCATAGAGTCAATAATACTCTTAACAACTCCAAATGTAACAGAGTCCGATAAACCAATTTCCTTTTCACAGGCTTGCCATGCAATAGACTCAAATTGGTTAGCATCCTTAATAACAACCCTATCAAGGTCTACTCTCCTAAGGACATCATACACACGTTCCGCAATTTGGGAAATATTGATAACGTATTGAGATGATGCAATAAGAGCTGTCAAATCATTCTTTTTAAGCATAAGATACCTCACATTCCATCTTTTATAAAATTGATTATAAGAATCACCATTCTGACTATAGAATATATAGTAGAGAAAGAAAACACAGACATTGCAGCATTAATAAGAACTTCAGGATATATAATAACAGTATTATCCTCCAGTTTATTAACGACAATATTGTTAGACGAATCTAGTTGAATAAGACAATAAGCACATGTGGATTTACATTTGTCAGACTTTAAGTAAAATCTGTAACCAAACATTCCAACACTCTTTGCCAACTCAAAATTCGATACCTGATAAATCTCATAAGAACCTGCACTAAGAACATAGAAGTTCTCATAATCACCAATACGCAATGCCTTAAACCATTTCGCTAAAGGAATAAAGTACACTGTAAAGAACCATGACCATATAACCATAATTATAATAACTTCTGCCATATTTCTAGTATCGTACCTCCTAGAAAAGAAAGTGGGTTAGCCGATTCCTCTTAGCCTTAAAAACCAGCAGAGCCATCATACACACTCAACCATGTATAACAACTTTTAAGGTTCAACCCTAGAGTCTTTATTTATGTCATTCTTCTGAAGCTTCCGCAGATTCTCCTTCCTGTACCTCATTCTCCGTATTTTCCTCAATAGGAGTTTCCTCTTCGATATCAGGAACAATAGGAGGTTCACCTACAGACTCCTCAGCTTTTTCTTCTACATCGTCTACAGTCTCGACTGTTGTATTCTTAGCCTGTTCATCCTTTGTATTACTGAATGCTTTAAGCACTCTCTTGTTCCACTTCTCAGGCTGCCTAGGAACAAACAGTCTGAATGGCTCACCTTTCTCACCCTGAATCCACACGTAGCAACTGTCATCTGTATTGTAAACAGCAACATCACTTCCAATAAGAGAATGAGCCATTGTTGTGGATGTAGTCTTGATACACATCTTAATACCAAAACAATTTATAACATCATCAGGAATCTCAGCAGGTCCAAAATCAACTAAGAAACACACATTATGTGCCCTAGCCTCTGTAAGTCTCTTCTTAAGGATATTGTAGAACTCACGCACTCTGCCAGGCTCGGATAAGGAATTCTTAACGATTCTGTCAACTCCTGTGATAACGACTACCTTAGTGATAGTATTTGATGCAATTACTTCTTTTATATCATCAAGGTATTTAACCGCAGTTGTAAGAGTATCATCGTCATCCTTAACTTTCTCAACCTTCTCAATGTGAGCAATTTCTCTACCATCTCCCATTAATGATATGTACAGATTTGAAACAATGTTATCTGCATCAAAAATAAGAAACTTAAGATTGGATGGCAACTGTTCCTGTATTGTTCGAATTATCATATGCTGCAATAAAGAACTTCTCGTTGCTTTCACAGTTCCATGCAATAAGATGTTTCTAAAGGGAATTGCAATATAGTTAAAATTAGAATCCCTTCCCGGATAAAAATGCATCATCTTATTTCTTGTTTCAGACTTATTCTGACCCATAATAAATATTTAACCTCCATTAATCTTTTAAGCTATATTTTGTTAAGGATATAAGAGTCATTATTGAATTTATTCCTAAAATGTTATTCTCAGGAATGTTCCCATTGTAAATGGTTTCGACCAAAGCTTTCTGAATTTCTAAATCCCAGTATGTAATACTCCTAAGGTTTAACCTATCCCAATCAGTCTTATCAATAACATCTGAAAACTCTTCATAATCCTCAATCTCATTACCAAAGTCCAGAAGACCTAATTGTAATGCAACAAAATATAATGTTACAACTAAATAGCCACCAGTTTCCACAGAATCATACTTCTTGTAAAACTTATATAAGGCTCTAAATATAGAAGCAATCTTAACTTTCTCATAAATGTCTTTTGTACTAATGCACCTCTTAATAAACATATCAGACACATTACGAAACCAAATAGTCATTTTCTGAGTAGAGTAGGTTTCAACGATTACTTGTAACCTCTGTTTCTCCATTCGCAATTGTTCAAATTCTTCCATTCTTATTCCCCTCGAACTGTAAAGTAAGTATCTCCAAATCTCTTATCTATACACTCCAATGTTTGCTTAATACTAAAGTTACTCCCTCTGTATTTTGTACAAGCTAAATATATTGAGATATCAGGAAGTATTAACTCAACATTAATAAAGTCGTCCAATAACTTAAGGATATTAGTAATAGCAATACAATGGTGCGCAATTAAACCATTATTAAGCACAACGCCACAAATCTTTATCTTCAATAAATCGTAGGAGGCATCTTGCTTAACATTTGAGGGAACATTTACAAGTTTAATAAAACCGAAATGTTTTGTATATATGTTATAATAAATATTATTATCGCCACCAATAAAGTATTCTATAGAAATATAACCAATGTCATAACCTTTACCAAATTTATTAAATCCAGCACTAAATACTTTTCGCTCATTCTCACTAAAGTAAGACCTTGCTTCCTCATAAGACTTAACTCTCTTAAACTTTGGGTAAGAGTAAATACTTATAAGAAACTCAAGTTGTCTTTCAGTAGTAACAACAGCTCTATATTCATTGCTTATAAACGCGTACATAATATCACCTGTATAAAGCAAAAGTTGCTAATCTATCTACGTAAGTATTAGGTGTTAATTTACCCTTATGACCCTTAACCTTAATGAAGGATACAGGAACAATATTCCTTAAGTCCCTAAGTTGCTGAATAGAACTAGACACTAAGGTATTCTTTGTCCATACTTCCAAATCATTGTCAATATACTTTTTGCAGAACTCAATAGTGGAGAGACAGTCAGAATAAAATCCAACTGTATCTCCATCTTTGAATTCAACATTCTTAAGCATATACATTGTAGCCACACCAATAGCGATTGTTTCAGCCTGAGTAGGGTTATTACAGTTTTCCACTCTGACAGTATTGGTGTGGATAAATGTTTCAGAGGTCATAATAAAGTAAGCACATCCAATTACATTACGTTCAGAAGAAGCAGCTCCATCTGTGTAAATGTAATACTCCATGTTTACTCCTTAATACAAATCTGCAAACATTCCGCCATTTCTACCAAATTCCGGCTCAGCCTTAATAGGGAGCCATCCATCAACTTTGTACTCAACTATGGTACTCAGCTCATTAGCTAAAATATCATATTCATCCTCATGAATAGCAAAACTTCCTGCATCATGCACATAATTTATGATGTAAGATTTCTTACTCTTACTCATAAGGAGTGCATTAGCGGTACTAACAGATACTCTCATAAGGTCAGCCGCAGTTCCCTGAATAGGATTGTTAATAGCGAGCTTCACAAGTTCGTATTGCTCTGACTCAGCATCCTCAATGTCGTTAAGCTTATCGGAATTTGATATATTAATACCAGTACCGAAAGCTGTCTTGAACACTCTCTCGCCATGATTGATTTTCTGAGTCACATCATCAACCCATCTGAGCCTAAGAGGATGCTGACCTATTCTCCGAATTAATGCATCTTTTATAGGGTCATTCTCTGTGTTAGATTTAGACCCATACATAACCGCATTATTATAAGTCTTAATCTTCTTTCTCTTATTCTTAAGTTCCTCCGTGATTTCAAATGGAGTGAACTCCATGCGGTTACTAATGATATCTTCCTCAGACATAGTCACATAATGTAATACACCGAAGTAAGCATCATCATAGAGAAGAATAAGAGCTTTTATCTGAGGGTCAGGAATAAAGTTAGAATATATAATTCTAGGCTCAATCTGACCCGAATCCGTATGCAACAATACCCATCCTTTAGGAACAGTCTGTAAGTCCTGTATAAGTCTAGGAAGGTTCTGGAGGGCAGGGTCAAACATAGCAACCCTCCAGGTGTTCTGTGCCCTCCACCCCGGCTTAACAATAAGCATACGATGATTGTCGAAAGAATATGCATTACTTACAGGATTCTGCAATAAGGATAGCAAAGTCGTTCTTGTCTTGAGATAACCAGTATACTTCTGATAAGTGCTCACAACAAGTTTAACCTCTTCAGGTAACCCACTCGATATAGCCTGCTCAACACTTGGCTTACTAAGGGAAATACCTCTTGAAGTTTTCTTGAATAAGGAAGCACAGTTTCTACTGACAATGTAATTCTTCATATGGTCAGCAATCGTAGTCTCTCTAATCTTATCGTACTTAAGAATCTCGAATAGAGGGCCTTCGATTTTACTCACTTCCACTGTTAGGTAAGAAATATACTGATGAATCTTGTCAAGGTCAAGAAACTGTGGCATCATGTTGTTATGCGTCTTAAGAATCCCAAGAGTCTCAGACACGTTAGGAATATACGTATTTGAATTTATATAAATCAAGAAGCCACCTCCACAATATAACCGCCGTTGAACGCCTTAATGAAATACTTTGTAGCAGACAACTGTAACACAATTCCGATAGAGACTAACCTCTGCATAACCTCAGCATTCACAGATTCCCATTTAATCTCCTCACGAGAGTCAACAAAGATAAGGATTCCTCTTCCGGATACATAGGTGTTAGCAGTAGGATTAAATGCACCTCTTAACAGCTCAGTCCATGAGTATACATCCTCAATAGTATAATCGGATAAGATGAACTCTTTCCACATTAAGGATTTAACCTCAAGACTCTGTGAAGCTTCAGTCCACTGTAATGTATTCGGTTGAATAGTCTTAAGACAAGTTCCGTCATCAATGTTCTCATCGATTACCGGCTCACTAGGGAAGCCACCCGTGCAGTAGTATCTGCTAAGAGCATTCCACACAACGTCCTGCTTAAGAGGAATAGAGTACAGTTTCTCTCCTCTCTTTCTGCAAAGCTTTCTTGTGCTGAACCACCTCTTACGGTACATCTCAGGAAGTTCTCTCTGTCGAATATCCAGAACTGAATCAATTGTCTCATCCGTATAGTCATCAGCGCTTCCCTCAAAGTCATGATTAATCTTGGGTAAGAACTTATCAGAATTAAGACGACCAATTCCGTTAAGAACTTTTCCACTGCACGTAGTAAGAGCATTCTTCCAATCTTCTCCGAGAGCATTGAATGTCTCCATAGGACTGTAATTAACAACATAGTTATAAGAGTTAATCTTGTAGCCCTTCTTAGGAGTAATAGCCCAAGGATTGATGTTCGCATTAATCATGCAGAGATTGAACGCACCATTGTCATTGAACTCAGTCCGGCAATAATCAAACAAGGTCATGTACCGAATACTGTCTGAAACATCGAAACTGCAAATCTCCAAATATTCCTGTTTAGTGAGTTTAATCTCGATATCACCGACGCCCTCAAGACTACTTACGATAGAGTAATAAGAGCCAGTCCACATATCCTCAGTAATCTTTCCAGACAACACCATAGTGAACAAGATACTTCCGATATAGCCACAGTTCCGGTCGTAAATACTCTGCAACTCTTCACTAAGGTTTGCAGGCATAGCACGCTTGATAATCTTTCTTAGAGTCTTTCTGAAGTTCAAGTCCGTAACAACAATAAGCTCCATCATGTAAGGTCTCTGTTGTTCAATAGGAGCATTTGAAATCTCTCTGAAAATCTTCGTACAGTAAGTCCATGCCCAAGCCTGCTCATAGCGGAGATATCTAAGGTCTGCCAAATCCTCGATGTAGCCTTTGAATGCATGATTCCTCAGTCTGAATACTTTATCAAGATTAATGTACTGTGATGTGTTAAGATTGATGATAATATCCTCTTTTACACCAACAGCATCATTGTTACTCGTCTCAGCTTTTACAACAGAAAGAATAAGGGTAACAGCTTCAAGGATTGTGGAGGCTGTATCATCCAGAATACCATCTCCGAATGCATTGATAGAAATCTCGTCATTGAGACAGCTCTTAACAAATGCAACGCTCTTGTACCACTCTTCCTTATCGAATTCCTCTGCATTACCTTCGATAGCATTCATAAAGGCAACTTCTCTGTCTACAGCTTTCTTAGCTTTCTTCCCAGCACCTTCAAATTCACTAGCATCAACAGCATCAATGAAATCATCAATGTTGTCATACTCATCCTCATCGATGTTAAAGCCTGAATAAGCATCTGCCGGAATAGGACTGTTATATACAGCAAATGCGTCCATGTAGTTAGGTCTCTTACCCTGTGAATCAGTATAGGAGCTGTTAGATTTAAATACCGTGTTAAACTTCAAATCCTTATTGATAAGACTTATAGCCGCCTGCGGACCGACACCCTCGGATGTGATAAGGTCAAATGTAGACCTAACAGGAGCTTTAACACTCTTCTCTCTGTAGATATCACTAGCCTTTGTCAAAGCAAGATTCCAGAGATAGTAATCATTTGCTGAATGAATATTATCAAGTGTATAACGGATTCCCGGGACTAAGGAACGGATTGCGAAATTGTCTGTATTGTAGAGGGGTCTCCGATAAGAGGTGAACACGCATACAACATTGTGTGACGTTCTTAT
>ERZ842401.4754-NODE-4754-length-15544-cov-6.166634_pt1 | contig 15544 bp, 15 predicted proteins | sample MGYA00521270_ERZ842401 | MGnify/ENA primary metagenome ERZ842401 (study PRJEB31892, sample SAMEA3878208) | bioreactor metagenome | biome: Moose rumen | place: Sweden | collected 2011-10 | study: EMG produced TPA metagenomics assembly of the PRJEB12797 data set...
TCAGTATTAAATACAAAAATCTCTCTTTGTAACTGACTATATATATCATACAAGGATATATGAAAAATAGAATTATATTTGAAATAATAGTTTTTGTTTTGACTTTTGTTCTTGTCTATTTTGTTTATTCAATTGTAAATAAAGAAAAGAAGGGTAAAAAGAAAAAAGTTCCAGTTGAAGTTACACTCCTGGAGAATTATTTTAAAGTAGACATTTCTAAACTTAATTATAAAAAACTAATTAAACAAATTTCTTTAATATCTAGTTTAGATGTTTCTATTATTATTACTATTAGTTGTTTCTCAAACATTGGGGTTGTACGTATTATACTTGCTGTAGTAATGATACTGCCTGTAATATTTTTGAGTTATTTATTATTTTCAAAATATTGTAATAAAAAAATACAAAATGAAAGAAGGAAGAGAAAATGAGTGATTTTGCTAAAATAGAGAAAAAATGGCAAGAATATTGGGATAAGAATGGAACTTTTAAAGCTGTTAATGGTTCTAAAAAGAATCCTTATTATGTTTTAGTTGAGTTTCCTTATCCAAGTGGTTCTGGTCTTCATGTAGGTCATGTAAGAAGTTATACTGCACATGATGCTATGGCTAGAATGAGAAGGATGAAAGGTGATAATGTATTATTCCCTATGGGATTTGATGCTTTTGGTGCACCAGCTGAACAATATGCTATTAAGAATCATATTCATCCAAAAGAAGCAGTTGAGGAAAATATTAAGACTTTTAAAGGACAAATGGTAAAAATGGGATTTTCTTTTGATTGGTCTCGTGAATTTTCTACAACTGATCCAGATTATTATAAATGGACTCAATGGCAATTCTTACAATTTTATAAACATGGTATGGCTTATAAGGAGAAGATGCCAGTAAATTGGTGTCCAAATTGTAAAACAGTTCTTTCTAATGAAGATTCTCAAGGTGGAGAATGTGAAAGATGTGGAACTAAAGTTGTTCAAAAAGAAAAGAGTCAATGGATGCTTAGAATGAGTAATTATGCTGAAGATTTATTAAATGGTCTTGATGATACTCATTTTGCTGATAAAGTTAAGCTTGGACAAATTAACTGGATAGGTAAATCTACTGGTGTAGAAGTTGATGTTGATATAGTTGGTGGAGGTAAGTTCTCTATATTTACTACTTGTATTGAGACTATATATGGTATTACATTCTTTGTAATTGCTCCAGATGGAAAATTAATTAAAGAATTAATGCCAAGAGTTGAAAATAAAGAAGAAGTAGAAGCTTATATTGAAGAGACTATGTCCAAATCTAATATGGATAGAACAGAGCTTAACAAAGGTAAAACTGGTGTAGAAGTTAAGGGGATTAAAGCTATTAATCCAGTTACTGGTAAAGAAGTTCCTGTTTATCTAGGTGACTTTGTATTAGGAAGTTATGGAACTGGTGCTGTAATGGCTGTTCCTAGTCATGATCAAAGAGATTTTGAATATGCTAAAGCTCATGATATACCAATGATTCAAGTTATTGATGGAGAAGGTGCAGATGTAGAAAACTGTGCTTATGAAAAAGGTAGTTATCTTGGAAAAGGAGCTAAACTTTTAAATAGTGGTGAATTTGATGGTTTAACTGTTGAAGAAGCTAAAGAAGCTATTACTAAGATGCTTGAAGAAAAAGGTATAGCAAGACGTGTTAATAATTATAAAATGAGAGATTGGATTTTCTCTAGACAAAGATTCTGGGGTGAACCAATTCCGATGATTAATTGTCCTGAGTGTGGATGGGTTCCTATGCCTGAAGAAGAACTTCCTTTATTACTTCCTAATGTTGCAGAATATGAACCAACAGATAATGGAGAAAGTCCACTTGCTAAAATTACTGATTGGGTTAATTGCAAATGTCCTAAGTGTGGTCATGATGCTAAAAGAGAAACTGATACTATGCCTCAATGGGCTGGATCATCTTGGTATTTCTTAAGATTTATGGATCCACATAATGATAAAGAATTTGCTTCAATGGATGCTATGAAATATTGGAATAAAGTTAATTGGTATAATGGTGGTATGGAGCATACTGCTAGACACCTTCTTTATGCAAGATTCTGGGTTCAAATGCTTAATGATTATGGACTTGTTCCTAATCGTGAAATGATTGATACTCGTGTTAGTCATGGTATGATTTTAGGACCTGATGGACTTAAAATGTCTAAGTCAAAAGGTAATGTAATTAATCCTGATGATATAGTAAATGAATATGGAGCTGATACATTAAGAGTATATGAAATGTTTATTGGTGATTATCAACAAGATGCAGCTTGGAATATTGATTCTTTAAGAGGATGTAAGAGATTCTTAGATAGAGTTATTAAACTAAAAGATAGTATTACTGATTCAAAAGAATATACTAATGAAGTACTTGCTAATAAGACTATTAAGAAAGTTGAAAACGATATTTTAACTCTTAAATTTAATACTGCTATTTCAGCATTAATGATAATGGTTAATGAATATGAAAAACAAGATGTAGTTACTAAAGCTGATTATAAATTGTTATTAACACTTCTTAATCCATTTGCACCTCATATTACTGAAGAAATGAATGAAGCAATTGGTGAAAAACCAATTTGTGAATCAGAGTGGCCAGTTTATGATGAATCTAAAATTGTAGAAGATGAAATAGAAATTGGTGTTCAAGTTAATGGAAAAGTTCGTGGAACTATTTCTATTAATAAAGATGAAGAAGAAGATGTAATTAAAGAGAAGGCTTTACAAGTTGAAAATGTTAAAAAGCATATCGATGGAAAAGAAATAGTTAAGTTTATCGTTATTAAAGGAAAGATAGTTAACATTGTTGTAAAATAAAAAAATACTTCAAAAAATTGAAGTATTTTTTTTAATTTACTTTATCTAAAGTAGCTGATACATGACTTCCAGAATCTGTTAATCTAATTCTAGAACAATCATCAGATATTAAATAACTTTTTGGATCAGTAAAAACGGGATCTTCATCTCTAGGACCAGTTGTATGTTTTCTTATAATAAATGTTATTGTATTTTCATTTATTGTAAATACACCTGCTTCTTCTTTATTTTCAACTACATAAGTTCCATCTTCTTTTAATATATATACTCCGCTATTTTTATCTCCGTTTACATAATATGTACCGTAGCATTTTTGTTTATTACTTGTTTGTGTAGTTGCTTGTGTTGTTGCTTGTGTTGTTGTTTGGTTTGTACTTGGTTTTTCAACTTCATTATTGTTATTGCTTGTGTTAGTTTCTTTTTCTTTTTCTTTTTTATTATCAATTGTATTAGCAGCTTCTTTTTTATCTGTATCTGAATTATTATTATTTTTAGCATTACCTCTCATAATTAAGAATACGGAACCACCACTAATAACTGCACCAATTAATAATCCTATAATCAAATTAAGCAATACGTTTTTATTTTTTTTCTCCTCATTCATTCTTTTTTCCTCCTTTTTTTAATATATCATATATTTGTTTATTGTTTCATCAATTTTTTTAACTTTTACAATAATAGACATTTTTTTAATTATTATTTATTTATAGTTTAATTGGTGATGTTATGAAAGTTAAACTTTTTGATTTAGAAGATGAAAAAGATTTAGAGGAAGAAATAAACTCATTTTTAAATGAACTTGAAGGAGAAGTGTGGGATATTAAATATCAAGTATCAACTTCCGTATCTGGTGAGGATCAAATTTATTGTTTTTCAGCAATGATAATTTATTATTAGTTTACCCATTTTTTCTTTTGTGATATTATTTAGTTACAAGGTAGTTAGGAAGTGATTAGCATAATGTTTAAGAAAAAAAGCCTTTCTAAAAGTGGATTTGTACAAGGTGCATTTATTACTACTTTTGGAATAGTTATCAGCAAGATATTGGGAATGTTTTATGTTATTCCTTTTTATGCTATTGTTAAAGAAAAGGGTGGAGCTTTATATGGTTATGCTTATACTATTTATTCATTTTTTTTAGCGCTTTCTACTGCTGGTATTCCTCTTGCTATTAGTAAGATAGTTAGTGAATATCATACACTTGGATATTATAAGACAAAAGAAAGAACGTTTAGAATAGCAAAACAAATATCTATCTTAATGGGACTAATATGTTTTATTCTTTTGTTTGTTTTTGCTCCGTTTGTTGCAAAACTTATTCTTGGCGATTTAACTGGAGGAAACACAATAGATGATGTTACTCATGTTATAAGAGTAATAGATACAGCAATATTAATTGTTCCAATTTTAAGTGTTTACAGAGGTTATTTAGAAGGACATAGATATTTAACATCAACATCTATTTCTAATGTTTTGGAACAAATAGTAAGAGTTACAATAATTATATTTGGTTCATTTTTATCTGTTTATGTATTTCATACTTCTTTAGATACTACTGTAGGTACAGCTCTTTTTGGAGCTACTCTTGGAGCACTCGTTGCATTTGTATATTTATTTAAAGTAGTTCGTAAGAACAAAGGACAAATAACTAGAAAAAATTTAAATGTTAAAGAACCTAAAATTAGTAATAAGAAAATAATTAGAAAAATTATAATTTATGCTATACCATTTATAATGATTGATGTTTTTAAGACAATGTATGATTTTATAGATATGTCTACAGTAGTAAAAACTATTGCAAGTATGAAAGATTACTCACTTGCTCATGCTGAAGAAATAATGAGTATAATGTCTACCTGGGGTTCTAAGTTTAATATGATTATTGGATCTATTTCTACTGGTATTATTGTAAGTTTAATTCCTACTCTTACAGAAAGTTTTATTGAAAAGGATAAGGAAGAAATAAATAAGAAAGTTAATAAAACTCTTCAGATGTTATTAGTTTTTGTAGTTCCTATGACTGTTGGTTTAAGTCTACTTTCTAGACCTGTTTGGATATTGTTCTATGGTAATAGTACTTATGGTCCATCCGTATTTGCATATTTTATATTTATAGCTTTATTTGCTAGTTTGTTTACAGTTACTATTACTATTTTACAGGTGTTTAAAGATTATAAAACAATATATACTAGTTTGATAATTGGCTTTTTAATTAAATTATTATTAAATGTTTCCTTAATGAATAGCTTCAATAAAATGGGACTTCCTCCATACTATGGAAGTATAAGTTCAACTATAATAGGTTATTTTGTTTCAGCTGTTATATGTTTAATTGTGCTACAGAGAAAGTTTAACATTAATTATGAGAATACCCTTAAGGAGGTAATTAATATAATCTTTTCTACTTTATTTATGGGTATTTCAATAATACTTCTTAGATTTGTTATACCTAATTATTCTTTGAATAGAATACTAAATATTCCAATTATTATTTGTTATACGTTTGTAGGTGGTTTGGTATACTTTATAATTGTTCATAAAAGTAATACTTTAAATAATATATTTGGCAAGAAATATTTTGAAAAAGTGTTAATCAAAAGCAAAAAGATGTAAATATTTGTATATTTACATCTTTTTACGTTTATCTTTACAATAAAATATGGTATATTTTATGTAAAGGTGATAGGCATGAAAAAGAAAGTTTTAATAATAGGTATTGTTATTGCATTAATAGTAGGTGGTTCAGTTACTGTTAATCATTTTGTTAATGAAAAAAATAATGCAAATGATGGTAATGAAGTAACAATCTCTAAAGATGATGATAAAGATGATGACTATTATTATGATGAACTTCCTAAAAAGTCTGAAAGTGATACTAATACTGAAGATGATTCAAAAGAAGAAAGTACTACATCTGATGAAGATGATAAGAAAGAAGATTCTGAAAATGAAGATTCAAAAACTACTTCAGATGTAACTACAAATACTTCAGATAAGAAAGATAATCCTACATCTTATAGAGAAGATAATAATAGACAAACTAATCCTCAAACAAATACTCAACCTAATAAACCTGCAAGTAATCAAACTAACCCTCAAACAAATACTCAATCTAATAAGCCAGCTCAGACAAATTCATCAAATACTTCAACTACTACTACAAAACCTAAAGTAGTTACTTATGTTGTAAAATTTGATAGTGATGGAGGAACAGCTGTTTTAAATCAAATAGTTAATTCTAATGAAACTGCTTATAGACCTTCTAATCCTACTAAAACTGGGTATACTTTTAATGGATGGTTATTAAATGGTGTAAAATATAGTTTTAGTACTAAAGTAAACAGTAATATAACTTTAAAGGCTAGTTGGAATCCAAATAAATATACAGTTACTTATAAAGATGGTGACACTGTTATTTCAACTCAATCAGTTAATTATAATGGAACAGCTTCTAAACCTACTAACCCTAGTAAAATAGGATATACATTTGCCGGATGGATGCTTAATGGAAATAGTTTTGATTTTAATACAAAAATAACTAGTCCAATTACATTACAAGCAAAATGGGTTATTAATTATTATTCTGTTGAATTTGATAGTAATGGAGGAAGTAGTGTAGAAACTGCTCTTGTTAGTCATAATGAAACAGTCGAAGAACCAGCAAACCCAACAAAAACAGGATATATATTTGCCGGATGGACACTTAATGGAAATAGTTTTGATTTTAATACTAAGATAACTGGGTCAATTACATTAAAAGCAGTATGGATAGCTGGAGACTATGTTGTTAAATTTAATAGTAATGGTGGAAGTAGTGTATTATCACAAGCAGTTAGTTATAATGGAACAGTTACTAAACCAGCAAATCCAACAAGAACAGGATATACATTTAGTGGATGGACGTTAAATGGAGAAAGTTTTGATTTTAATACTAAGATAACTAATAATATTACATTAACTGCAACATGGACAATTAACAAATATACAGTTGCATTTGATAGTGATGGAGGAAGTAGTGTAGCTTCACAAACAGTTAATTATAATGCATATGCTACTGTACCAACTGCTCCAACAAAGACAGGATATACATTTGGTGGGTGGGCATTAAATGGTTCAATATACTCTTTTTCTTCAAGTAAAGTTACAAGTAATATTACATTAAAAGCTACATGGGTACTAAATAAGTATACAGTTACATTTGATTCAGATGGTGGAACGAGTATAGCTTCACAAACAGTTTCTCATAATGGAGTTGCTACTCAGCCAACTAATCCAACAAAAACAGGATATACGTTTAATGGATGGACACTTAATGGAGCAAACTATAATTTTAGTACAAAAGTAACTGGTGCTATTACGCTTAAAGCATCATGGACAATTAATAAATATACTGTAACATTTAAGGATGATAATAATGTTGTTGCTACACAAACAGTTAGTTATAATGGAACTGCTACTAATTACACAGGTGTTAGTAAAATAGGTAATAGACTTGCTTATTGGAAATTAGGAGATAATAAGTATGATTTCAGTACAAAAGTTACTTCTAATACTACTTTAACTGCGCACTGGCTTCCTAATTTTTCTGGAATAACAGAATGTAATGTTTCTTCAAACTTAATGTCGACAAGTAATTACACAACAACTGATAGTAGTTTGAAACTTTATAGATGTATAGTTGATTATGGAATGATTTCTCCACAAAACTTTGCTATTACAAGTAAGTATGTTTATTTTAATTATGCAAAAGACGGTGCTTGGACAAAAACACCAGAAGTTGATTCTGAGCTTGCTAGAGTTTCTAGAAACTATATATATCGTGTGACTAGAAGTTCAAATCTTACAGAATATGTAAAAGTTGAATATGCAGGTCATGCACAATCATTTGATGTCGCTTCTGATTTTGTTTCTTTAGGTGATGGTTCTAAGATAGATCAAATGTATTTTAATATGTTCCCAACTCCACAATATAGTTCTGATTTTGATATGTCTATGGCTGGATATAGAGGATTTGGATATAATAAATTTACTTCTAATGGAGATACTATTTATCCTGAAAAATCTATTGCATTTGATAGTAATGGTAAATTCAGCTTGTTACTTGATAGAACTAATTATTTATCAAATGGTTCTGTTAATGAGTCAAGCTTTTATTCAAAAGTAAAATCAGTAGGTTCTAATTCAAATTATTTAATTAATCCTGAAATAGCAGTTGATGAAGCAAATAATAGAGTGGCTTTTGTATCAGGAAAGACAGTATACCTTCATTCACTTAGTAGATTAAAAGCTCAAGAGACTGGTTCATTAATTAGTACGTTTAAAACAACAGATAGTAAACAAGGTGTTGAACTTGATGGTAATTATTTATATATTTGGACAGGTGAAATAGGAGGAGCTTTTGTAATCTCGAAATATGATGTTACTACTGGTACTAAAGTTAAAACTGCAACTATTGATTTAACTAAATATTATACTGGCTTAGGTAGAACTAAACATGAAGCTGAAGGTATATCGATTTATAATGGAGAAATCTATGTATGTGCTGTTAGTAGAACAAGTAGTGATACTAAGATTGACATTTATCAAATTACAGGTATGAATTAAAAAAAGATAAAGCTTAATGCTTTATCTTTTTTGCTATGTTTTTAACTTTATGATATGTTCCAAAAGCTAATTTATATGTATTATACCAGAAATTACTCACCACTAGGTCAAATTCACCTACTAATTCGACTACATTTCCACCAAAACTCTTTTTGAATAGATATAGTCCATAAAGTGGGTTTTCCTCTCTAAAGTCTCCTGTGATACCATAAAAATTATATCTTTTATATCCGTTTTCAACAGCATATTTAACTCCATCGTAATGAACTGTATATGCTGATTGAAACTGCATTAATTTAGCTTCACTTCCTCCATAAAGAGAAAGTACTTCGTTTCCATATACTAAGAATAGTATTCCACCTAAAGTAGTTTTTTCTCCATATTCTTTTTTATAATCTTTTATTTTTTCTAATTGTTTATTCAATTGTTTAATTCTTTCTTCATCTTGTTTATTATGTGAATTATATTTTTTTTCATTCATCTTTAATTCTTGATTTTCATATTTTTTAATTCTATTTTTTAAAGACGTTTCAATTTCTTCTTTTTCTTTCTTTGTATTTTCCTCATATAAGTTAAAATCAATTTCTGCAATTCTTATTTTAAGTATTCCAGAATCATGTAAGTTTTCCCACATGTTTTCATAATATGAAAATGGTCTATCAACAAATTCACGTCTATCTGAAGTATGCTGCATAATTTCTTTAAATGTTTTTAATTCATCTTTTTCTATTTCATGTGTAACTATTCCACATTTTTCATTTTTTCTAAGAATTTGTCTTGTTTTTGATTCCATATCTTTTAATACATCATCTAAACTTCTATCTGTATCAATAACATGCATCCATCTAGGTTGTAGTGTATCTTGCATTAAGTTAAAACCAAAATGTTTATAACCTAATGATTTCAAGTTTTCTACTACAACACTGTTATCAAATCCATCTTCAACAATTTTTCCATTATTATCATGTTCTTTGTATGGAACATAAGGATCTATCTTTATAAAAATACCATCTTTTTCTTTTACAAATGTTTTTACTTTTTCAGTAAATTCTTTTAGTAATTTTTTATCATTATAATCTATTAAGAATCCTCTTGGAGAATAGAACATGTATTTATTAAAAACTGGTATTTTTTTTGCTAAGAGTAGGGCAGCTGCTACTACTTTATCTTTATCCTTTAAACCTATTAGATAACTTTTCCATCCATTAGTTTTCTTTAAATTTCCCCATTCTTTAGTTTGATGAAAGGTTACTTGTTCATGTTTTTTAGCAAATTTTTCAAATTCTTTATCACTTATTTCCATTAACTTCATTTGTTATCGCCTTCTTTGATTTATTTTTAATTATTTTTCTATATAGTGGAACAAGTTTTGTAAATACAAAATACATAAAGTGATTTGTTATGTAGTCGAATTCTCCAATAAACTCTACATAATCTCCGCCAAATTTCTTTTTAAACTCATGTAGTCCCATTCTTGGATTATCTTTTCTTAAATCTCCAATTGTTCCAAACTGATCATATACTTTATATCCTTTTTCCTTACAATATTCTAAGTGTGTTTGATAAGTATAGTAGTTAGCATAAGTTTCAGTTAAGATATTTTCATTTCCTGCATATAAAACCCATGCTTTGTCACCATATTCTATTATCATATGGGCATTTAATGTAAGTTCATCCCCGTATTTTTCTTTAACGTCTGTAAATTTTTTTATATCATTATTAATACTTTCTAAACGTCTTTCAGCTTCTTTTAATTTATTTTTAGCACTTTTACTTAAGTTTTCAGTTGGTAAATCTTTTACTGATTCTTCAACTTCTTTTTTACTTTTCTTTAATTCTTCTAATATTTTATTAGGATATATTTTTCCTAGAAATAGGGTCATTTTATTATTCTCATTATACATCTTATAAAGGGTTTTATAATATGAACTATCATATGATACAAAATCCTTTCTTTCTTCTGTAACCATCATTAATCTACAGAATTCATCTAAATCTTCTTCTGTTCCAATTTTAACTTCACAACCAAGTTTTATTGCTTTATTAATTCTTTGTTTTGTAGTTTTAGAAAAGTGTTCTTTAAGCTCATCTAAATCTTTAGTTAAATCTATTCTAAAAGTATATCTTGGCTGCATAGTTTCAAAATTTTTAGTAAATCCTAAATGTTTAAAACCACTTTCCTTTATCATTTTAAAAATATTTTCCCAAGTATAATCGAGTTCTACTTCTTCATCAAGATAGTTATATTTTTTTATTATTATATCTGGATCTATTTTTATAAATATTGCTTTTTTCTTTTTGGAAAATTCAACTATTTTTTTAGTCATTTCCTTAAATGTTTCTTCATCTTCATAATTTAATACAAATCCTCTTGGTGAGTAAAAATAAGAGTATCCAAGTGGTAATTTTTTTTGAAGAAGTAGTGCTGTTGCTACTAATTTTTTATCTTTTTTTAGACCTAGATAGAAAGAGGTAACTCTTTTCTTTTCTTCTGCAAATTCACCCCAAGCATGTGATTGTAAAAAATGAGACTTATATTTATTGTTTTTTACAAATTTCTCATATTCTTTTTTTTCTAATTCTACTAACTCAAACATTATTTCACCTTATTTCTGTATCTCTTTATAGTATACCATATTTAGAAAATAAAATTAAATAAATGTTATATTATTAATAATTGACATATTTCTTTTAATTTATTATACTTTTATTAGAATAGGGGTTGATAATATGAATCAATCAAATATAGTTAATTTGAATGTTTATTATGACGAAAATGATATGTTTATAGATAAACATATGCTTAAACCACTTAGAATTACTCCGGTTAATGATACAAATTCTGAGTACTATAAAATTAGTGTTTATGAACTTGATGAAATCTGTAATGCTGATAGAGGTTCTTTAATTGTTGTTCCTAGATTTCTTAAATTCAAAGAAAAAAATAATAAAAATAATTTAGAAGGACTTGATACTGCTTATTTGAAGGATATTATTAAACTTCAGGATGAATTAACTGATTATTTGTCTTGGTCTTTTTATAGTTTTTTAAACAATCATTTAGATTATGATCCAAAGAAATTAGCTAGGATTCTAAGTGATACATGTCATAATTTTTATGAAAATGAAGAAAAAGATGTACACTGGTTATCTGATGAAGAAATATATGATATAGAAGATTAAAAGTCACTAATATAAAGTGACTTTTTTATATCATGTATAAACCACCATTATTGTTTATTTCACTGTTTAGAAATTGTGGATTATCTTTTTTTATTTCCTTTTCTTCTAATTTTCTTAGTCTTTCTTCTATTAGAGTTAATGCTTTTCTTATTTGGAATAATTCTTCTTCAATTAGGTTATTTTGGTTCATTAAAAATAAAGGATTATTTGGCATGCCATAATTCATTATATAGGTCACTTCCTCTTTTATATTATATGCTTAAACTTAAAAATATGTTATTATAGTTATGTTAGTTAGGAGAATTGTATTTATGCGACTTAGAAATATAAAAAATAAAGAAGAAATAATTAGTAATTCTAAATATATAGTTAAAAATTATAAAGATTATAAAGGTCATTGGAAAGATCTTTTTAATAATGATAATCCCATATATATAGAGATAGGAATGGGTATGGGTAAATTTATTACTGAGAATGCTATAAACAATAAAAATATTAATTATATTGGTATAGAAAAACAAGATAATGTTTTAGCTCGTAGTTTACCTAATATACCTGAAGGTGTTGATAATTTAAGAGTAATTAGATTAAATGCACTTGAGATAGATGAAGTGTTCTCTAATGAAATAGATTTAATTTTTCTAAATTTTTCTGACCCTTGGCCTAAAAAACGACATCATGATAGAAGACTTACTAGTAAAATATTCTTGGATAAGTATGATAAAATATTTAAAGATAAAAAGGTGATAGAACTTAGAACTGATAATGAAGATTTATTTATATATTCAATAGAATCATTAAGTAATAGTTATTCTTTTTCTGAAGTTACTTTTGATTTAAATAGTTATCTTCCAGAGAGAATTACTACTGAATATGAGGATAAATTTGTTAATAAAGGTAATAAAATTTATCATTTAAAAGCTAGTAAGTAAAGATAAATTCTGATATAATATATAAGAGTAGGTGATTTAGTGAAAAAACGTATTTTGTTAATATTATTTACTGTTTTATTTGTCACTGGATGTAGTACTATTAATGTTAATAGTATTGATAATATAGTGGACACTGTTTTAACTGAGAAAAATAAACTTAGCAATATTTCTTTTAGTGGGTATTCTTATTATGTACCTAATACACTAAAAGTTGTTTATAAAAATGATTACAATACTGTATTAAGTGATGAATATGGTAATAAATATTATATATATGTAGATGCTGTTGGATATTTTAATAAAGCAGAAAATACTTATAAAGTAGATAAAGATAGTTATTATTCTAGAAAAATAGTTTCAAAAGATAAGAAAAAAGATGGATATCTTGAAATAAATGAAGTAAATAAAAAATATTTTGTTGAAGCTGTCTATAATTATGGTAAAATAGAAGTATATACTAGTAAAGAGCATATTAATACGACTGTGCTTAATATTAGTGAAGTGCTTTCTTCATTAAAATATAATAAAAAAGTATTAGAAAGTTTAATAGGTGATAACGTATTAAGCTATAAAGAAGAAAGTTTCAATATATTTACTACTAAAAAAACTACTTCTAATTATCTGGATTATATTGAACAATATGATAAAACAGAAGATGATGATTCTAGTTTACCTGATAATGATAGAATCGATATTGGTAGTAATGACTAGCGAGGTGTTTTATGAAAATATTTGATAAATTAAAAAATGCGCTCTTTGAAGAAGAGTACGTTGAAGTAGAAGAAAAAGAAAAGATAAGTAGAAAAGAGAAAAAAGAAAGAGAGAAGGCTAAAAAGGTTAAGCCTACTCCAGTAAAAGCTACTGATGATTCTAATATATATGATGTTGAAAAACCAATTGCTAAAAGAATTATTCCTATGGATAAATTTGATAGTAAAGAAAAAGTTGAAACTGAAAAAGAAGATACTGAATTATTAAAAGCGGAAGAACCAAAAATTAAGGCTTTTTCTGATAATGATTTAGTTTCTCAAGATACTTATCCAGAACTTCCACCAATTACAGAAGTAACAAGAAAAAGAACTGATAATGTAAATTATCCAGAAGAAGAAGTATTTACTGAACAAAGTGAAGTTGTCAAAAAACAAGAAGAAATAATAGAAGAAAAAGTTTTACCAGAAGAAAGACCTGTAAAACTATATCAAGCAAGTAAAAAAGAAAGTTATTTGGAAAACTATACACCTCATGAATATGGTAATTATGAAAAACAAAAAGAGAAAGAAGTATTTAAACCTTCTCCAATAATTTCACCTGTTTATGGTATAGTTGAAGATACTAGATTTATGGATAAACCTGCAAAGAGGGAAGTAAGAATTACTACTTCGATTAGCCATGAAAAAATAAATATTGATGATATAAGAAGAAAAGCTTATGGAAATCTTAGTGATGAAATAGATGATAATCTAGGACTTCATCAAAGCAATTTATCTGAGGATAATGAAGTTGAAGATTTAGATGATAATATGCTTTTAGATTTAACAAATGATAGTGCTACTCCTGAAGTAAATAATCTTACAGTAGGTGATGCTGTAGAATATTTTGAAGATTTAGGATTAGAATATAATGAGGATTATATTGATGCTGATAAGTCAACTAGAACTAGTAAACTAAAAGAAGTAGAAGAAAAAAATACTGAAATTGAAGAAGATGATGAATCTGAATATGAAGCTTCAGAAAGAACAGAAGAATTAGATTTACCTAAGATTTTAGAAGATGATACTAATGAAGAAGTAGAAGATGAAGTTGAAGAGAATAATGTTATTGTTAAAGATAAAGACAGTGATAATGTAACAGATAGTGATAATTTATTTGATTTAATTGATTCAATGTATGAAGAATAAGAATAAAGGAGAGATAAAATGGATACAATTATTTTAGCACTACAAATATTACTATATTTAGCTGGTATTACTATATTAGTTGTTTTTTCAGTAGTTGGAGTTAGAGTAATTAAATTACTTGATAAAACTGATGCTATACTTGATGATGTAGATGACAAAGTTAAATCTTTAGATAATCTATTTGATGCTGTTGATAAAGTTGGTTATGGTTTTAATTATTTAACTACTTCAATAATTAAGAAAGCAAATAGTATATTTCCTAGTGTATTTAAGAAGAAAATAAAAAATAGAAAGGATGATATTGATGAGTAAAAATGGTTTTGGAAAATTTGCTATTGGTGCAGGAATTGGAGCACTTATAGGGATTTTAGTAGCACCTAAAAAAGGTAGTGAAACAAGAGAAGAGTTAAAAGTTAAGTTTGATGAATTCTTAACTAAAGTTAAAAGTTTAAAGAAAGAAGATATTCAAGAAGAATTTCAACTTAGAATTGAAAAATTAAAAAGAGATATTGATGAATTAGATAAAGAAAAAGTATTAAATGTGGCTAAAGATAAAGCTAAAATAATTAAATCTGAATCACAAAAATTAGTAGAATATGCTAAAGATAAAGGAACACCAGTTTTAGAAAAAGCTGCTGAAGATATTAGATTAAAAGCAATAGATGTTACTAAAGGTGTTTTAGATAAATTAGAGAATAAAGATAATAAAGAAGTGAAAGAAGAAAAAAAAGAAAGTAAGAAAAACTAGTTGATATTTTATTAATTAGTGTTAAAATAATATTAATATTTTTCAGTGATTAATGAAAAGTAGTATATAGTTTTGTTTATAGAGAGTTCATGGTTGGTGCAAATGAATAAGAAATTATATATGAATTACACATTATGAGAAAAATCGTTTACTGCGTTAAAGTTTTAAGTGCATAGTTTAACTATGAATTAAGGTGGTACCGCGAATTATTCGTCCTTATGGATGAATAGTTCGTTTTTTTATTTAGGAGGAAAGTGCGTTTAATCAAAAAAAATAATTGACATCCGAACACTTGTATGATATATGTTAATTGGGTGGTTCAATGTATATGGCATATAAA
>ERZ842401.4755-NODE-4755-length-15542-cov-5.864402_pt1 | contig 15542 bp, 17 predicted proteins | sample MGYA00521270_ERZ842401 | MGnify/ENA primary metagenome ERZ842401 (study PRJEB31892, sample SAMEA3878208) | bioreactor metagenome | biome: Moose rumen | place: Sweden | collected 2011-10 | study: EMG produced TPA metagenomics assembly of the PRJEB12797 data set...
TCCCGAAATGGTCGCCGCCTACAAGACGATGGAACTCGGTCCGGATCTGTAAAGAACAAGAGGTAAAAATCATGGCAAAGGAATTAGTCGTATACTTCTCCGTCTATGGCACGGCGAAGATCGTGGCTGAGGAGATCGCGAAGCAGACCGGCGCGGATATTGAGGAGATCGAGCCTGTCGTTCGCTATGACAGCAACCGGGATCATTACAATGCCCTGGCCCGCCTGGCAAAGAAAGAACATGACGAGAATCAACGGCCGGCGATCAAAAACGAGATCGGCATCGAAAGCTACGACCGCATCTATATCGGCTATCCCATGTGGTGGTACACCTTCCCGATGATCATTTACACGTTCTTTGACAAATACGATTTCAGCGGGAAGACCATCATTCCCTTCAACACCCACATGGGCTCCGGAGACGGCGGCACCTACGATACGATCCGTGAGCTGGAGCCAAAGGCGATCGTGCTGACCGGCCTCCCGGTGGAGATGCGGGATGCTGAGAACGGCCCGTCAAAGGCAGTTGAGAAGTGGCTGAAAAGTCTGCATTGATCATAAGACAGAAGAAACATCCGACGCATAGAAAAGGAGAAATAATATATGGATATTCAGAAAGTCGTTTTTATGAATAAAGAACTCGGTCTCAGACTGGCGGGACTTCTCCGTCTTCCGGATGGATTTGATCTGAGCAAAAACTACCCGGCTATCGTCATCACCGGCCCGATGCTCTCCGTCAAGGAGCAGGCACAGTCGGTTTATGCCGAGAGGCTGACGAAAGCAGGGTATGTAACGCTGGTGTTCGACGGGGCCTACTTCGGAGAAAGCGAAGGGCTGCCCCGTGGGCAGGAACTTCCCGATGTGAAGGAAAGTGATATTGAAGGTGCGGTGGATTACCTCTGCAGTCTTCCCTATGTGGATCAGAACAGGATCGGGGGACTCGGCATCTGCGGTTCCGGCTCCTATATGTCCGTGGCAGGCGTCAAAGAACCCAGGCTGAAGGCTGTCACTGCCATTGTTCCTGCCATTTCCAACATTGCCACCTCTCCCATGATGGGGTTCTTCAAGCCGGAGGAGGAAGTGAAGGCCGCGAAAGAAGCCTATGACAAGGGCGAAGGCGATCTGATGTATCTCAACTTTATGCCCAGAGCTTTTGACGAAGGAGCGGCTTACTACTATTCCAGCCGTGGTACTCACCCCAGATGGTCCAATCAGGTCGTGGCCTGGAGCCAGCTGGAGCTGATCAAATACAACGTGACCGAGATCATGACGGGTATGCAGAAGCCTTACTGTGTGATCAGCGGCGAGAACGCCTGGTCAAGACCTTCCTCCACCGAGATCTTTGAAGCAGTCCCCTGCGAGAACAAAGAAATGCACGTCATTCCCGAGGCGAGCCACTTCGACATGTACGATCTTGCGCCGTTTGTATCGGAAGCATTTGACTACATCCTTCCGTTCTTTGCGAAGAATCTGTAAATAACAATCATCCAAACGTCCGCCACGGAGATGTATGTCATCCGGCGGACTTTGGGCGTTTTACCAAGCAGGAGGTACTCATGAATCCATTTACCTAAGGCGATCGCGGATTCCACGGTCCTCACCGGCGGATGCGCAAAGAAGTTCACAAGAGATGAATTAATGGAGGTATTACTCGAATGCAGATAAGAAGACTATTCGCGGTACTGCTTGCCGCTGTCATGGTGTTGACACTCGCAGCCTGCGGGACCAGCAACAAACAAGATCCTTCAGATAACACAAAAGCGCAGGAAACGACTGCGGCGGGTACTGAAAGCTCTGACTCAGCCACAGCCTCGGCGGAGACTTCGGAACAGCCGTCATCAGATACTTCTGATGCGGAGACTTCGGAACAGCCGTCATCAGATACTTCTGATACGGAGACAGCTGAAAACAAGATCCTGGTCGTGTATTTCTCCTGGTCAGGACATCTGGACAGCATGGCACATTGGGTGGCAGATGAAACGGGCGGGGATCTTTATCGTGTGACGGCAAAGGATCCTTATCCCGATGATTATAATCAGACTGCTGACCGGGCCAAGCAGGAGCAGGATAACGATGAGCGTCCCGAGATCATGATCGACCTTACGGAAGAACAGATGGCGCAGTACGATACGGTCTTCTTCGGTTTCCCGGTATGGTGGTACGATCTTCCGATGTCCATGTGGACATTCCTGGAAAGCTATGATTTCTCGGGCAAGACGATCATCCCGTTCTTCTCTCATGAAGGCAGTTCGAACGGTGCGGGTGCTCTGCCTACAATCGAAAAGTTGGCTGAGGGAGCCACGGTAAGAAGCGATGATGCGCTTTCCATCCGAGGCGGCAGCGTGGCTGATTCAGAGGAAGATGTACGTGAATGGGTGCAGGGCTTAGGATATCGGAAGACTGCACAGACTCCGCAGGAGGAGCTGCCGGCACCATCTGGAAAGCCCCTTGTGGTCTATTACTCCGCATCTGGAAATACCGGAAGAGTAGCGGAATATGTTGCAGATGAACTGGGTGCAGATACATTTGAGATCATCCCGGTGAATGTGTATTCCGACGAGGATCTTAACTGGAGGGATCCAAGCAGCCGGGTCAATCAAGAGCACAACGATACATCGCTGCAGGACATCGAACTTGTTTCTACGGAAGCCCCGAACTGGAGTGAGTACGATGTTGTATTGATCGGCTATCCGATCTGGTGGCGCGAAGCCTCCTGGGTCGTGAACAACTTTATCAAGAACAATGATTTCACCGGAAAAACCGTGATCCCGTTCTGTACATCCAGCAGCTCAGGCCTTGGAGACAGCGGAATTCATCTTGCTGAAATGGCGGGAACCGGCACTTGGCTGGAGGGTATACGGTTCACTGAAAACCCGAGTGAAGACAGCGTCAGAGAATGGGTGCGCGGTCTGGACCTGGAATAGCTGACTCCGTGCCGAATGGCGCGGCCGGCACGGAGAACAATATCCCTGCGCCGACAGAAATCGACTTCGGAGATGAGTATATCCGCGGTTTCCTGTTTGATAATGTTCTGCACAGCGAAAACGACGGGGATATCCATTTCGGGCTGTATATACCGGAAAACTATGATGGCTCCGAACCTTATGCGCTGTACGTTACATTACCGGGTTACGAAGGGCTGTACTTTCAGGGCGTAGGAGCCAATATCCGCGCAGAGGACTACGGGATCGAAGCGCAGAAATACAACGAGAGAATGATCATCATCGCGCCGCAGCTAAACGACTGGAGAGAGACCTCAGCCAGGCAGACGATTGCACTTACCCGGTATTTTTTGGAGCATTACAACATTGACCCCCAAAAGGTTTACCTGAACGGATATTCCGGTGGAGGAGAAACCGGATCTCTCGTGATGGAGATCGCGCCGGAGCTTTACACGGCATTCCTACATTGTTCCTCTCAGTGGGACGGTGCTCTGGAGCCTCTTGCAAAAGCTGGAACCCCCATCTATATGGTGACCGGAGAGAACGACAGCTATTACGGCAGCTCCTCCGTACGCGAGACTTATGAGAAGCTTGTAAGTCTTTATAAAGAGATGGGATTCACTGAAGAACAGATCAACCGGCTGGTGGTTCTCGACCTGAAGAACCAGGCATATTTCGATGAGCGAGGGATCGGGGATCAGCATGGCGGAGGCGGATCTTTTGCCCATGAAGCAGATATCATGGGATGGCTGTTCGGAGATCATTAAGATACGACACTTGATTGGAAAAGGAATGCCTATGAAAAAATGCCGCTTGATCATTGATATCGGGATGACCGTCGTCCTGATCGGGCTGATGGCATACTCCCTGATCGGCACGCTGACACATGAAATCCTCGGTACAGCAATGTTTGTCCTGTTTACGGTCCACCACATTCTGAACCGGAAATGGTTTGGAGCCCTCGCAAAGGGCAGATACAACGCCTTCCGCATATTTCAGACGGCGCTGGTGTTCCTGCTGATTGGATCGGTGCTGTCGTCTGCCATCAGCGGGATCATCCTGTCGGAGCATGTGTTTGCGTTTCTTCCGATCAGCGCAGGCGCTTCTGTTGCCCGGAGCGTACACATGGTATGCGCGTACCTGAACTACATCCTGATGTCGCTTCATCTGGGGCTGCATTGGAACGTGATGCTCAGTGCAATGCGAAAGAACCATGTGAAGCAGGGCAATGTCCGCTTGTGGATCCTACGCTCGGGTGCGTTCGCCATAGCGGCATATGGCGTATATGCTTTCCTCCGGAGGCAGATCGGAGAATACCTGTTTCTTCGGACACATTTCCTGTTTCTGGACCCGACAGAACCCATCGTCTTTTTCTTCCTGGATTATATGGCAATCATGGGCCTGTTCCTGTTTGTCGGACACCATCTTGCGAAAATGCTGAAGCAATTTGATAAAAACAGACAGATAAAAACAAGAAAAGGAACCGGATTATGAGAAAACAACTTACAAAGAAAGTAACAGCATAAGTAGTAACAGGGAGGCTGTAATATGAAAATATGGATGATAACCGGGGCAGGGAGAGGTTTAGGAAGAGCGTTTGTTCAGGAAGCAGTTAATAAAGGCGACGGTGTTATTGCGGCAGTGCGAAAAATACCGCAGGATGATGCGCTGTTTCAGCATGAAAACGTCTTTCCTGTAATCATGGATGTCACCAGACCGGATGGAATCAAGGCTGCCGTAAAGAGCGGCACAGAGCATTTCGGCCGCATCGATTATCTGATCAATAATGCCGGCTTCGGAATGAATGGGGCCTTTGAAGAGATTACTGATGAAGAATTAAGAGCTCTGTTTGAAACGGACTACTTTGGTACAGTGAATGTCTGCCGTGCAGTGATTCCGATCATGAGGGAGCAAAAAAGCGGGAGAATTTTCAATATATCCTCGCAGGCCGGGCTTATGGGGTTTCATGGAGGCTCAGCGTATTGCGCGGCAAAGTTTGCAGTTGTCGGCCTTTCAGAAAGTCTGAATCACGAGCTGAATCAATTTGGAATCGAAGTAGCCGCTGTTGCGCCGGGTGCATTCCGCACAGATTTCAGAGATGCAAGCTCTATGCACTTCCTAAAGAATCCGATGCCTGACTATGACGGAACACCGGCACACACAATCGTTGAATGGCTGAAGGAGAATAATCATAAGCAGACCGGAGATCCAAAGAAGGCAGCAGAGTTCCTATATAAGATAGCTGCTTTGGAATCGCTGCCGCAGATCATAACCATCGGACAGGATTGCAGCGATGCATCCCTTAACCACTATAAGCAGATCATACAGTCGATTGAGTCTTATTATGACGACTCCTGCAGAACAGTTTTTGAAGACTGACAACAGGAAATCGATGAGAGAAAGGCGGATTGAAAAAATGAGTATTTTATTTATTAACGCAAGCCCTAACAAAAACGGGAATACGGCGAAGCTGGCAAAAGAGCTTCTCGCAGGAAAAGAGTATGAAACTTTGAATATGGTTGACTGCGGAGACAGGATCATCTAATCGTGCATAATCAACGAATGATACAAGTGGAGGGAAAAATGATGGAAAGAAAAACAAAACCCGGCCAGGTATTGGAACAGGAGACCGTCTTTGTGGAGAACCCGTTGCTGACCGTGGATTTTTCCGCCTTCACCGATCCGCCTCCGGCGGGGATGGAACCGATTTTGGAGAAGTACCAGCAGGAGCATCCGGCTTCCCCTCGACAGCCTGCCCGGAAAGGCTCCTTTGAGCGGCTGGACTATCAGACCGCAGTCTATGAGGACGGAGTGACCTATGACAAGTACTGCAACGTCTATCTGCCCGCTGGATACGATCCTGCCGACAAAAGCAGGAAATACAATGTCGTGTATTTCGAGCACGGCAACACCGGTGACCCAGAGGAGTTTAAGCCGGAGCACCTGAAAAAGCTGCTGGATCTCCTTTTTGAGCAGGAGGGCGTTGAGTCCTGCATCCTGGTGTTCACCACCTATTACTTCGACGTGACCCGCGATGTGGCCGAGCGCAAAAATACCGGGAATGTTCCTGCAGGGGACGGAAACTGGAAGGGCGTGAAGGCCAACTACTATCGGGAGATCACTGAGGACCTTATTCCGCTGGTGGAGAGCCGGTACAACACCTACCTGGGGAGCGCCGACCCGGAGAGTGTAAAAAGAGCCCGGAAGCATCGGGCGTTCAGCGGATATTCCCGAGGCTGCGTATGCACCTTCACCATGTTTCATGACGCCTTCGAGTATTTCCGGTATTTCATTCCCATGAGCGGCTTCACCACCGCCGGGAGAAATATCTACGATTTCATGGAGAAGCCATCGCCGGATGAGGAGCTTGCAGCTTACCTCACCGCCCCCATTCGGGCCCACCCGGAGCTGCCTTTTTACCTGTACGCCTTTAACGGAGGAGCCGAAACAGACATTCCCCAAATGGCGGGGCTGATTCGCCTGCTCTGTCAGCAAAAGGAGTTTTCCTTCGGCAAGGGTCCCAGAGACAATCTCTATTACTGCGAGTCCGGCTACTTCCATGGAGACTTCTTCGCACCCCAGTATTTCTTCAACGCCCTGCCGCTGTTCTTCGGCGGCGAAGACAAATAAAACAGAATCGTCGTCAGCGCAATTTCTGAACCCCGCAACACGCAAGGGCCCTGCCAGCTTCGGCAGAGCCCTTTTCGTCTGTTCTTGATTTGCTGTCACTGATTGGAGCCGTTTGGGTTATCACATTGAAAGTATCCTCTTTTCCGCCTGCTCGAAGGTGAACCCCCATGGTATGAAATCTTCCTGTATGAGGATACCACCGAGAGGCATGAGAATGTGATCGTCTCTCTCAGACAGCGGATTTTGGCCTCAGAGCTTGCGCCGGTTGAGGAACTGCACCAGCTTGGGATCGAAGTGGTTAATGATCTCGCTGTGGTCCAGACTCAGGGCGCTGATTTTGTTCATCTCTTCCTCCGTGAGGGTGAAATCCAGCACATCGAGGTTCTGCTCCATGCGCTCCACATGGGTGGACTTGGGGATGATCACCACCCCCCGCTGGACATTCCAGCGCAGCACCACCTGGGCGGCGGACTTGCCGTATTTCGCGCCGATCTCCGTGAGCATGGGGTCGGTGAAGATGCCGTGCCTTCCTTCGGCCAGAGGCGCCCAGGCCTCGGGAATAATGCCGTACTCCTTCATGACCTCCAGGGCCTCCGGCTGAGCGAAGTAGGGATGCAGCTCCACCTGGTTCACCGCGGGAATGATCTCCACGTTCTCGCAAAAGTTCACCAGAATGGCCGGGAAGAAATTGCTGACGCCGATGGCCTTCAGCTTGCCCTCCTTGTGGGCCTCCTCCATGGCGTGCCAGGCGCCGAAGTAGTCCCCCATGGCCTGGTGCTCCAGGAAGAGGTCCAGGTAGTCCAGCCCCAGGTTGTCCAGGGAGCGCTGAATGGCGATCTTGGCCTTTTCATAGCTGGCGTCGCTGACCCACAGCTTGCTGGTGATGAACAGTTCCTCCCGAGTGACGACGCCCTCCTGGATGCTTTCCCGAATGGCCTCCCCCACGGCCTTTTCATTGCCGTAGCTGGCGGCGGTGTCGATGGAGCGGTAACCGGTCCGGATGGCGTCCTTCACCACCCGCTTGCACTCTTCCGCATCGGGGATCTGGAAGACCCCAAAGCCGATGACGGGCATTTTCGCCCCGGTGTTCAGTGTGACAAATTCCATGATGATTCCTCCCGTCAGCCCGCGGGCTGTTTTCTTGTGTTCAGTCTAGCAGAAACCGGGAGCAAAGTACAATGCCGGTTTTTTATAGCATTATGTGTTTTGGTTATACTGCGGTCTGAGCCTCCCAGAAGGCCGCCGCATCGTCGATCCAGCCCTGGGCCGCGGTGCCGATCCCCAGGCCGAAGCCATGGGGCAGGCCTTCATAGGCATGAAATTCCGTGGGAATGCCGTAGCTTTCCGTGAGGGTGTCCAGTCGGCTCTGCATGGCGCGCCAGCTGGCGATGCCGTCCGAAGTACCGCAGCAGGCGTAGGTAGGGGCGTCCCTGCGGCTGGCTTCACTGTGCCCGGTGTACTGCATGATCACTGCCCCGGCCTGAGGGATCTCAGTGCCTGCGTATTGACGAAGGTACTCCTTGTTCCCCAACGTGGCAGCCATGCGTGCCCCGGCGCTGCCGCCCCAGAGAGAATAGCCCTCCTTCGCCACCTGCAATTTCTCCGCGTGCTTCTCAATGAAGGCAATGGCCCGGCCCAGGTCCTCCATGGCTGTTTCCCATCCGGGACGGTAAATCAGGGCAAAGGCGTTATAGCCTCTTTTGGACAGCTCCAGAGCATGAGGGAAGCTGTCGTGCATGGCCCCCACATAGGCGAAGCCGCCCCCGGCGCTGCACACAGCGAACTTCTCCCCTGGGTTGCCCCGGAAGAAGAACAGCCCGGTGTCCGCCTTGGCAGGATCGGCGCGTTTCTCAGCATCGGTGTAGATGTCGTAGAAGATCGTTTCCCCGCTCTCGGCCCGGCTTTTCAAGGTGTTGACGATCTCCACCGTCTTGTCGGCATTGACGTAGTTGTACCAGGTTAGGCGCAGGTCCCCCAGGGTGCTGCCGCTGTAATAGGAGCTGTTCACCGGAAACAGCAGCCGTCCAAAGCCGCCGAAGGCCGGGTCGTTCATCACCTCTGTGATGGGGGTGCTTGCTGTAAAACTGGGGGTGGCCACGGCGGAGCTGTCCCGCCAGAACAACGGCAGGGCGTTGTAACAGAACTCCTGGACGGCGTTGAAATCGTGGACGCCGCCCTCCATCTGAAAGAACACATAGTGCTCCGGGGTGAAGATCTCCCGGGAGAGCATTTCCTCCGCCTGCATCAAAGTCTGGCTCTTGACAGCGTCCTGGGTGCCCACGGCGTGATAAATGAAATAGCCCCGCTGATCCAGGTCGTTTTCCTGCACCAGGTTCTCGATGAAATCCACGTTCTTCTCGGTCTGAAAGTCTCCATAGCCGCCGTAGTACCAGCTGGAGCCGCTCATGGGCAGGAAGTAGCGGATGTAATCGGTGTCGTAGCAGAAGGCCATCCAGGTAGTGACGCTTCCCAGAGAGAATCCGCCGAAGGCCCGGTGATCCCGACTTGCTTTCAGGTCGGCGTCGGAGGGGGAGGCGGCGTAGGTTTTGTATTTGCCCTCCACCGCCGGCATGAGTGCGTTCTCAAAGTCCTGGTGGAACTGGCGCAGCTCCGCCACCGAGCTGCCGAAATCCGTGGAGCTGTTAGGATTGTAGAAGCTGGCGGAAACGATGATGGCGGGCTTCATGTCGCCTCGGGCGATCATCTGGTCGAAGGTGTTTTTCAGACTGCCGTATTCGAAGTACTCCCCTGCGTGGCCGCCCCAGCCGTGCATCAGGTAGAGGATATCGTAGCGGGTGGCGGCGTCCTCCGGATCATAGCCGTAAGGCAGGTACACAGTGGCCGTTTTGGTAACGGCTCCGCCGCTGCCGGCATAGTCCAGCGTGGCATAGTCCAGTCGCTCCACGGTGCCCTGCCGTGTAGCCGGAGCCTTGTACTCCGCCGGGACGGCCACGGTATAGCCGGTCTGCTCCACAGAAGCCGGGGACGGTGTAAGGGTTGGGGTAGGATTCAAAGCGGGTTCCTCCTGTTCTTGCGGTGGTTCAGAGGCGACCGGTTCTTCCGGCTCTAGGACGGAAATCAGCCCATTTTCGATGCTGTTCATCAACACCTGAGCAAGCTGTGCCCGATTGGCCGTGCCTTGCGGGTCGAAGCGGTTTTCTCCGATTCCTTGCATGACTTGATTTGCTCTGGCCCAGCCTACAGCCTCTTTAGCCCAGCCGGAAATGGCGGGTTCATCGGCAAATGACCCTGCGGGATCGGAAACGGGATGACCCGCAAAACGCCAGAGAATGGTTGCCATCTGTTCCCGGGTCAAATCATCGTCGGGGCCAAAGCGGTTCTTGCCATAGCCCTCCACGAGCTCACTTTCCTGCGCCCATTCGATGGCCTTACTGTACCATTTCCCGGCAGGGACATCCACGAAGGAGTTCTCCGCGGTACTGTTTGGTTCCCCCGCAATACGGTACAGGACGGTCACGATGGTGGCCCGTGTCAGCTTGCCGTTTGGGGAGAAATTTCCGTTTCCGGTGCCTTCCATCAGGCCGTGAGCCTTCATATAGGCGGCCGCTTCCGCATACCAGGAAGAGAGAGCAACATCCGTAAAGGCCGGCTCCTGTGCTTGAGATGCGACGAGGGTTTGAGAAATCGTTTCCTGCTCGGAAGACCCCTGTGCCTCGCAAGTGGCTCCAGAGGCTGCCTCGGCGACGGAAGCGCAGGCTGTGAAGCACAGCAGGAACGCCAGACACAGGACAAGGGACAGGTGTTTTTTCATGATCGGGACTCCTTTTCTCCTTCGGCACAGTATTACGAACCGGCCCCGCCGCTTGGCAGGGCCGATTTTCCTATCGTCGGACATTCTTGGGGGTGTAGCGAAGGTGAACCGCATTTCCAAACTGCCGGACTTCTTTCAAGGTGAAGCCCACGGCGCCGCCGTCGCTGAAGGGGGAGCGGTCAAAGACGGTGGCGGTGTTCAGGTCACCCCCGGCTGCCGGGGCAATGACCAGACTCAGCTCATCCAGGTAGCCTTCAGAGAGGAAGGACCAATCCATCACCCCACCGCCGGTCATGAGGATGCTGCCGATCCCCAGCTTTTCCTTAAGCTTGCACAGCATCAGACCCAGATCCAGATGTTCCTTTCCGGCGAAGAGGTAGGAAATGCCCTTCTCCCGCAGGAAGGCCAGATAGTCGTCAGACACGTTTTCCGTGAGAATGTGGACGATGGCCGCTTTCGGCTGGCCGGGACGCTGGGCGGTGTTTCCCCGCCAGTTGAGGGTCCCCTCCGGGTCCACCGCGATGACAAAGTGACCCAGCCCGGCGTCTGTAATGCAATCCTCTCGAGGGGTGACAGCGGCGGCCTTCGGCAAGGCGATCACAAAGCCGTCGGCGTAGATCTCCCCGCAGGTCACAGCGCCGTTGAGGATGGCGTCGCAGTCATACTCGGCCCAGATTTCCCGATAGGGCCCGTACCCGGCGCCGGCTCCGGCACTGAAGAAGCTGCCGCTGATCCGCCCGTCAATGGCGCCCATCACGTGGCAGACCACAAAGGGGCGGTCTTCAAATGCTCGCATGAAAGACTCCTTTCTCACACGGTCCGGCCCATTTCATAGGCCGCATTCATCTCCGGCTTTCCCTGGATATCTCCGTGATTGGGGTTGCCCACTCCGTAGACCGTGCCGCACTCCTTGGAGCCGGGCAGGCACACCGCAAAGCCGTGGAAGGCCGCCAACGCCCCGTCAATGGATTCCCTGCCGGGGTCTGTGCAGGTGCACAGGTAGTAGAGCTCCTTATTCTGAAGCTCGAAAAAGCAGGCAAAGGTGCGGTCGATAAAGGTTTTCATCTGGGCGCTGACATTGTAGTAATACACCGGGGTGGCCAGCACGTAGACGTCAGCTTCCTTCATTTTGGCCAGAAGCTCCGCCATGTCGTCCTTGACCGCGCAGGTGTTGTTGTGGCCCTCGCCGTGACAGTAGTTGCAGGCCAGGCAGGGGCTGATCTTCTTCTCCCGGAGAGAGACGAGTTCCACGCTGTTCCCGGCCTCCTCCGCTCCCCGGGCGAACTCCCGGGCCAGCAGGTCGCTGTTGCCGTTCTTCCTGGGGCTGCTGGAAATGACCAATACTTTTTTCATAAGGATCCCCTCGCTTTTCAACGCTGTCAGAGGCCCCTGCGTTGCCCCAGGAGAGCGTCCCGGGTCCAGGCGGTGGCGGCGCCGTAGTCCAGATAAAGATTTTGTCCGCTCATGTAGGAGCAAATGTCGGAGCCGATCACCACCAGGGGGTATCCCATCTCCTCGGCGGTAGCGCTGCGGCCGCCCCAGGAGTCCAGGAAAATGCGCTGGATGATCTGGCGGCCTTCCTCTACACTGCCACCTCCGGCTGCGGTGGTGGCAAAGTCATTGGTCAGGCCGGTAATGGTGTCTCCCGGGCAAATGGTATTGAGCCGGATCTTTCGGCTGATGTACTCCGGTGCGTGGCATTTGGCCACCACATAGGCGTTCAGGCACTGCTTGGCAAAGCCGTAATCCATGCTGCGGCCCACCACCTGGGTATCGTACATCTCGGAATGGCTCTCATACCAGGCGATGGCGTCCTCCCAGGTAGCGGCGTTGAGCAACTCCTGGATCAGGGAGAATTTGGCCTCAAAGCCGTAGCCACCCATGGAGGAAATGAAGGCCACGCTGCCGTTGTCGGAAATGCGGGGAAGCAGCTGCTCCGCCATGTATTTCTGACTGAGGAAGTCGATCTTCTGCACCAGCAGCTCCGCACCGGGCTTGGTGGCGATGCCGTGGCAGAGGAACAGCACATCCACGGTCTCCGGCAACTGCTCCAGCACGGCATCGATTTCCTCTTTATTGGCCAGGTTGGCCCGGAAGCTCTGCTTCACTGGCAGAGTGACCTCATTGAGGTCAATGGCGTACACATTGGCGCCCAGGTCGATGAGCAGCTCCGTGGCCGCCTTGCTCATGCCGGAGGCCGAGCCGGTGATGACCACATTCTTGCCTTCATAGCCCATCAGTTTTTTCATGTCAAGCATGGTGGAGGTCTCCTTTTCTTACTTTAGTCGTGAATCTTCCGCCCGGTGCACATGCGGACGAACTCCGGGTCGAAATGCTTGGTGCGGGTGCCGCCGGGGCCCATATCCAGCCCGGTGATCTTTTCCATTTCCTCTCCAGTGAGGGTGAAATCCCAAATGTCGAAATTCTCCTGAATCCGAGCAAGGTGGGTGGACTTGGGAATCACCACCACGCCCCGCTGGACGTTCCAGCGCAGCAGCACCTGGCCTACCGTCTTGCCGTGGGCCACGGCGATGGCTTGGAGCATCTCATCCTCAAAGGGGTTATATCTGCCGCCGCCCAGAGGAGCCCAGGCCTCGGGCACCACGCCGTAATACTTCATGGTGTCCACGGAATCCTGCTGCACAAAGTAAGGGTGCAGCTCCACCTGGTTCACCATGGGCCTGATCTCCACGGTCTCGCAGAAGTTCGTCAGAATGTTGGGATAGAAATTACTGACGCCGATGGCCTTGAGCTTCCCCTCCTTGTAGGCATCCTCCATAGCCCGCCAGGCGGAGAAATAATCTCCCATGGCCTGATGAAGCAGGTAGAGGTCCAAGTACTCCAACCCGCTCTTTTTGATGGACGCGTCAATGGCGGCTTTGGCCGTGTCGTAGTTCTTCATGTCCTGCACCCACATCTTGCTGGTGATGAACAGCTCCTCCCGGGTGCAGACGCCCTCCAAGATCGCCTGCTTCACCGCTTCCCCCACCGCGTCCTCGTTGGTGTAGCTGGCGGCAGTGTCGATGAGCCGGTAGCCTGTGCGGATGGCGTTCAGCACGCTCTCCCGGCACTCGGCCTTGTCCGGCACCTGAAAGACGCCAAAACCCACCATGGGCATTTTCAGGCCGTTGGACAGTGTTGCGTATTTCATCCTGTGCTCCTCCTCATTCCTCCCCCCAAATCTCCTCGATCATGGGGAAGGTGCTCCAAGCCTTGGGCCAGCCGCAGTAGAAGGCCAACTGGGTGACGATCTCCACGGCCTCCTTCTTGGTGATGCCATGGGCCTTCCCCAGCGCCAAATGGCTTTTGAGCTGGGGATAGAGCCCGGCGCTGAACAGGGCCGCAATGGTGATCATGCTCCGGTCCCGGGGAGAGAGCTGCTCCTCCCGGCTCCACACCTGCCCGAACAGCACATCGTCGTTGAGCTCCGCGAACAAGGGGGCCAGATGCCCCAGCCGGTCGTGGCCGGCGGTCTGCTTTTCTGCCATGATGGGTCCCCCCTCAGTGCACCAGGGCGGTGAAGGTGAACTGGATGAGCTTGAACTCCTCCCCCTGCTTCTGCCAGACTTCGGTGACCATGAAGTGATGGGTGGTGGGCTGGCCGCCCAGCAGCAGGCCGTAGTCCACATCAGTGAGGCAGATCTGCACGTCTCCAAAGCCGTGGACCTCCTGGCCGTGGATTACGATCTCTGTGGGCTGGAAAATTTTGCGGGTGTAGGCCTCGATCTCGTGCTCCAGATCAGCATTCATGCCGATGTGCACAAACTGGCACCCCGGGTCACAGAGTACGCGCATACCGTTCTCGTCGGCTTCCTTCATGGCATTCCAGAAGGCTTTGGATAAATTCATGATTTTCTTTTCCATCATTGTTTCCTCCTCGTTTCGGGCTATGCCCGTATATTCTTAGTGGGTGGCGTAATCAGCGGACCCCGCAACGCACAGGGCGTTTGGTTTCTCCGGCGAAGGCTTACAGCTTTGTTTTAGGAATCTTCTCCATCCGAATGGAGGATCAGCTCCCGCCAGGTTTCAATCTCCTTCTGGGTGTCTGCGATGCGCTTCTCCGCGCTGCCGATGGCCACCCTGCCCAGCAGCAGCCGGAAGGGCGGCCGCTCTTCCTCGCTTGCGGTGATCACCGTCTCAGCGGCCAGCCTGGGGCTGCCCCAGCCGGGCAGGCCCTGACCGGGGTGAGGATTGCGACCCTTGCGCTTGGCGGCGGTGTCGGCATAATCCCCGATATTGGTATCGCTGATGTCCAGGGAACGGTCGTAGAAGTCGGTGGCAAAGGGGCCGGGCTCCACAACGATCACGCGAATCCCCAGGGGGTCGACCTCCTTGCGCAGGCCGTCGCTCATGGCCTCCAGCGCGGCCTTGCTGGCCCCGTAGAAGGCCGAGCCCTCGCTGGTGTTCAGGGCCGCGATGGAGGAATAATTGACGATGACGCCGCTTTTCTGCTCCCGCATGACGGGCAGCACCGTCTGGATCAGATCCAGCGGGCCGTAGAAGTTGGTGGCGAATTGCTTTTGAACGGCCTCCATGGAACACTCCTCCACCGCGCCCCGCAGGCAGTAGCCGGCGTTATTGGCCAGCACGTCGATGGAACCAAAGCGAGCTTTCGTGTCGGCCACGGCCTTCACCACGCTGTCATGGTCGGTGACGTCCAGGGCCAGGGCGACGGCGGTCTCCGGGTACTTTTCCGCCAAATCGGCTACGGTCTCGGGCTTGCGGGCGGTCACGGCCACGTTATAGCCCTTCTCCAGCAGGGTCTCCGCCAGAGCTCTCCCCAGACCGGAGGAGCATCCGGTCACGATCCAGGTCTTCATAAGCTTCTCTCCTTTCCTTATTGCTGGCCGTCAAAATCCGGGGCGAACATGAGATACCCGTTGAGTTTTTCCTCGCTGGCCTCATAGTAGGGCGTGTTCTTGTCCAGCGCGGCAATCTTCGCCAACTCCTCGTCGGTCAGGGTAAAGTCAAAGATATTGATGTTGTCCTTCATATGCTCCACATTCTTGCTGCCGGGGATCACCACATTGCCCATCTGGGTGTGCCAGCGCAGGATGATCTGGGCGTTGGACTTGCCGTACTTCTCCGCCAGCTCCCCGAAGGTGGGTTCCTCAATTAAACTCCTGTCCCCGTGACCCAGGGGATACCAGGCCATGACGGCGGTGCCCAGGGGGGCCAGGAACTTCTTGAGCTCCGTTT
>ERZ842401.4757-NODE-4757-length-15537-cov-4.739181_pt1 | contig 15537 bp, 15 predicted proteins | sample MGYA00521270_ERZ842401 | MGnify/ENA primary metagenome ERZ842401 (study PRJEB31892, sample SAMEA3878208) | bioreactor metagenome | biome: Moose rumen | place: Sweden | collected 2011-10 | study: EMG produced TPA metagenomics assembly of the PRJEB12797 data set...
TGAAAAATGTAAAATCATGTGAAAATACTTGATGAGAGGCATACATTTATAGTATAATAAAATTGTCAGATAGATACGAACAGGCACTTTTAAAACCGACTAAATTAACGATAAGGGAATCTTGAAATCAGTCTATCCGTGTTGAATGCCTTTTATTAGGACTCCTAAAGATAGAATAGAGATACCCACCTGTACAAAGACAGGTTTTATCGTATGCAAAGACCGCTCCTATTGGACTTTTTTTTTGCATTTTTTTTAATTATGTGTTATAATATCCTATCTGAGGAGATGGTTTGTATGATAATACTTCCAATTTATAATAGAGGAAGAGTTTTAAATGTAAAAGTTGAACTTAAAAATAGTAAGAAATTAGGGAAGAGAACATCTAGTTTTAATATAAATCCAAGTGATGTAATAATTAATGGATATAAATTTAGTGATTCATACTTAAGTGAAACTACGTCTACTCCTAAAACTATTATGGAATTTATCAGAACAAACTCAAAAACAGGAAGAAGTAATATACTTGTTTCTACTAAAGAAGAAGATGGAGCTTATGAATTATATGAGATAGACTCTATTCCTGATAAAGTATCAGATGGTGTAGATAATCTCATTGGTACTTTAATACTTGCTTTAAAAAATGAAAGTAGTACTCAAAAAGGAAGATATTTAGATTTAGGTAAAATAGAATTATTTGATATTATTACATTAGATAGAATAAGAGATTTAGAATTTTTAAGTAAAAATATGGATAAAGTTAATCTTACTAGATATATAGAAGAACACGATTTAAGATGTTTATTTAGACTACTTCAATCATTAGAACAATTTGATTTTACAGTACTAAAAAATTCAAAGATGGAAGAAGACAGATTTAATGAGTTTTTAGAATTTTTAGAACCAACTAATAGTCGTGATTATAATAATTTAAAGAATTACTTAGAGATAGCTAAAAGCAATCAAAAAGAGTATTCTAAAATTTCATATTTAAATAAAGTAATTAATAATAAACCACTTAACTTAATTCATAGTAGTCATGAAAAAGTTAAAGTTTATCAAGAACATATGGATGAGGCTAGTTAATGGATAATAGATTTCAAAGACTTGAACTTTTATATGGAAAAGAAAATGTAGAAAAAATAAAAAATAGTACAATTTTAATTTTAGGTTTAGGTGGTGTTGGAGGATACGTTATAGAAGCACTATCTAGATGTGGTATAAATAACTTTATACTTGTAGACTTTGATAAAGTTGATATAACTAATATTAATAGGCAAATAATAGCACTTGAAGATACAGTTGGAATGTATAAAGCTGACCTATTTAAAGATAGAATTAAGAAAATAAATAAATTTGCAAAAGTTAAAATAGTTAAAAAATTTATAGATGAAAGTAACTATTTAGAACTTTTTTCTTCTAAAATAGATTTTGTTGTTGATGCTATAGATAGTATTAAGACTAAAGAACTTGTTATTAAATATTGTTTAGATAACAATATAAAAATTATTTCTTCTATGGGAACAGGTAATAGAGTTGATCCATCTAAGTTTGAAATAACTGATATTAGAAAGACTAGTTATGATCCAATAGCAAGAAGAATAAGAAAATATTTAAAAGATAATAATATAAATAAGAAGCTTAATGTTTGCTTTAGTAAAGAGGTACCAAAGATAAAACATATAGATACAATACCATCTAATTCATTTGTACCAGCTTCAGCAGGACTATTAATAGCAAGTTTTGTAATTAATACAATAGTTAATGATTAAATTATAGAAAATGGTGGGTTAGGTATGGAAGTAAGAAAAGTAACAGTTACTCATTTCTTTGATGATTTAAGAGATGAATATGAAAAAATATTTATGAATTTACAAAAAAAGTTTGGACTTGATGAGTTTGTTGAACCAGATGATGATGAAAAAGAAGAGGAATATGAACAATATACAGATGAATTAATAAAGTTATTTGAAAATTTAAAAAATACTAATTATAAATTATATGTACTTGTTGTATCACTTTTATACCATGATTATATATTAGAATCAAATGATAAAAAAGACTCACTTCACAATGTTTTAGAAGAACATATGAATTATGTTAGAAGTAATGTAGAAGATATTAAAACCTTAATTGAATATTTAGGAGATAATGATGATTTTTATACAGATTTAGTAGAGAGGTTTATTGATTTTAATGAAAATACTTATTTTGAGAAGAGAGAAATATATTTAAAAGCTAAAGATGAAGATTCATATTTACTTAAAATATTTCCACAGCATATAATAGATAAACTTTATTATGTAATTACATATACAGAAGAAGATTTAAAATCATACTTTGTAGAAGAAGGAATGAGTGCTGTTGGAGTAATTATTTCACTTCTTCAAAATTTATATAAAGTTGATAAAGATAATTTTAATAAATTAATAGAACCTTTAATTTATAAATATTATAAGAATTTTAGATATAAGAAAGATATTAATGAATCAGATCAAGATAATGATGAATTACTTTCTTTAATAGAAAATAAAGATATAGAACAAATAAAAAAAGAAATAATAGGGTCTATTGATTTTCTTGAATATATAATACTTGAATTTTATAATGATTCATTTGTATATGATGAAGAAAGAAAAAATAAAGTAGAAAAAGAATATTCAAAACATAAAATTAAGAAATTAGAAGAGATGATGTAAATGATTAAGATAGCTGACTATGTTGATGTAATAAGACATAATATAGATAATTATTTTAAAGAGTATTTAGATAAAGATGATATAGATTATGATAAAATACTTGAAAAAGTAGATGATGTTAAGAAAAACGATAAATTATATAGATTATTTGTTTCAATACTTTTTTTAGATGATTATAGAATTAAACTTAGATATGTTGTAAATAATTGTGAAACAGAAGAAGATAAAGAAACACTTGATTACTATGATAATAATATAAGAAGTGTTGATGATATAATAAGTTATTTTGAAGAATCAGGTAACTTTTTAGATATGCTTAATTCAACTATACTTTTTTCAAGACTTGATTCTAATAGACAAAGAGAAGTAATTACTTCATGTAAACTTAAGAATAAGTATTTAAGTAGTATTTCTCCTATTCATACACTAGATTTATTATATTATGGGTTTCCTATTAGTTTAGATAACTATATAGAATTATTTAATGAATATAATAATGATCAAAATAGTTTAGATGCAAGTAGTGAAGCAACAGTTGAGTTTTCTCATCAATTAACAGATTTATATATATCAGATACAGATAATTATTCTTACTTAATTAGAAAGCTTATAGAAACATATAAAATAATGAGTTATCATAAAATACTTAATGATAAAGAACTTGATGAATTAGCTAAAAAAGATATATTAGATATTTGTAATATTATATATAGAGATTCACATTTAAGAATTAAATTACTTGATTATTTTTTAGAATATAATATTATGTGTACTGAAGAAGAAATGAATTTATTTAAAGAAGAATTTGATAAAGTTAAAAAGAAAAGATAGGGTGATAATATGATAGATGTTCATTCACATATAATGTTTGGTATAGATGATGGTAGTAAAAGTATAGAAACATCTTTAGAAATACTTGAAGATGCATATAATAATGGTGTTACTGATATATTTTTAACTCCACATTATATAGAAGATTCTAAGTATAGATGTAATAACGAAGATAAAGAAAAAATACTTAAGAAGCTAAAATATGAATTAAAAAGAAAAAAAATAAAACTTAATTTATATATTGGTAATGAAATATTTATAAATGAAAATATATTAGAATATGTTAAAAATAAAGAAATTGCTCCTTTAAACTATTCAAAATATTTACTAATAGAGCTTCCTATGGGGAGAATGTATAACAATACTAAGTCAATATTCTTTGAACTTATTAGAAGTGGCTATACAGTAATACTTGCTCATCCTGAAAGATATAGATATATGCAAGATAATGATAAAATGCTTGAAGAATTATTAGATATGGGAGTACTTCTTCAAGGAAACTATAGAAGTATATTTGGATATTATGGGAAAGATGCTAAAAAAGCTATTAAGAAATTCTTAAAGAAAAAACAAATAAGTTTCTTAGGTAGTGATATACATAAGAATGATGGATATAAACTAAAGAAATTAGAAAAAAAATTACTTAGACTTACTAAAGATAAAGAGTATACAAACTCTATATTATTTGGTAATGCAGAAAAAATATTAAAAAAATAAAAAAAGTGTATAAATTTCGACTATTTTCGATTATAATATAATTAGAGGGTAGGTTGAGAGGAGGACACTTGAGAATATTTTTGATATTATTATTCAGTTTTGTAATAACATCATTGGTATTTCTATTTTGTGCAGTTAGATTGAGTAGTAAGTGTGATAAACTTATGAAATATGATAGATGATAGATATGGTTAAACAACCATATTTTTTTTGTGCTAGATTGACAAAAACAAGAAAATATGGTATAATTTAGGGCGTTTAAAGGGGTAGGGCTATGAATAACGATAAATTAGAAAACTTAATTAATAAAGGTGTACCTATTGATACACCGTTTTTGCTTTCTATTAATCTTTTAAAATCATTTTGTAATGATCAAGAAAAGCTTAATAAATGTGTTCAGGAAGCTGTACTTAAATTTGGTAAATTCTTATCAGAAATAGGACTTGAAAACTATTTATTTTATTCTTTTGCTTTTCAAATTATTTCTGATCAAAATAGTTTAGAGAAAAAAATATATTTTAGTCCTAGAACAATTCCACTTACTTTAATTTATTCTTTAATACCACAAAAAGAACAAAAAAAATATAAAGATAAATTATTTGATTCTGAAGAAGAAGTAGTTTATGAAACATTGTTAAAAAGAATAGATAAATTAAGAAGAATTAAAAAGAAAAATAATCTTAGTAAAGAACAAGTACTTTCTATGGAGTTTCCAGCTTTATATAAAGTGTTTTTAGCTAATAAGAATGCTATACAATATCTTATTTCTTTAGCTGAAAAATATAGTAATGGTAAAATTAGTAAAGAAAAATATATAGAGTTAAGAGATGAATTTATAGATAGTAATCCTGGTATTATTAATACTATTTATGATGTAGTTGATTATTATATTTCGACAGGTGTTAAGAAAGAATATAGTGTTACTAAGTTTTGTAATGATTATGCAGATTTCTTTGAAAAAATGATAGATAGTGTTGAACTTTTTGATGAGTATTTTTATAGTAATCCTCTTTCTCTTGATGATATTGTTATTGATAAAGAAAGATTTGAGCTTTATTTAGCTATTAAGAATGCTATTGCTATAATAGAAGCAAAAGATAGTGATAAACAAAGATATGCTTTCTATTTAGCTAACTATTTTAAAGAAGATAGTAATAGACAAACAAGTTTAGAGCCAGTTATTCAAATAGAAGAATTAGGTGATACTCTTATAAATCCTTTTAGTGTTTATCAGTTATATACTAGATTACTAATAGAAAATCCTGATATTAAACCTCTTACATTTAATGAAGAGGATTTTGAAGGTATGAATTCAGATGAAGTAAAAGAATTTATTAATAATTTATTAGAAACATTTAGTGCTAACTGGGATGTAATACCACTTGAAGAAGTAGAAAGAAGTGGTTTAAAACATGATCCTAGTGATAAAAAAGATGATATAGATAGAAGAATAGAACTATTTATGGAGAAACATAGTTTTTATGGTAGTTTATCTCCAATTATGTCTATTAGAGGAAAGAAGACATTTGATGGATATGTTGGATATATATTCTCTAATGGTATGGTTGTTTTAGATAAATTTTATCAAAACTATAAAAAAGGAGTAGTATCAAAAGGAGATGCTATATACTGTATGAGAATAGAAGATTTCTATAGATTAAGTCAGTTTCCAAAAAGTATACTTAGAAAAGATTCTAATGTAATTTCTATAGTTCATAGAAAAGGATGGCAAGAAAAAGTTTTAGAAGTTATAAAACAAAAAGGTAATGGAATCGAAACAGAAGAAGAAGTAAATAAACTATTAAACAAAAATTTAGTTACAAAAAAATAATATAGGGGGTATTGTTATGGAAAATAATGATGTTGTTAGTAGAGTAATTAATAAAGGTGTACCTATTAATACACCAATTAATATTTCTATAAATTTTATTTATAAATCATGTAAAAATAAAGATAAATTAGATCAATTAATTTATTATCAATTTGGTGAATTAGGAAGAATTACTGATTCAGATAAATATAAAGTTCAACCTGTTGTTCCTTCAGAATTTCAATTATATATGGATCCAGAAACATTACAAAAGAAATTATGCTTTTCAGAAGATACAATTTTATCTTTGTTAGAATATAATCTTGGAACTAAAAAAACTATATCAAGAAATTACTTGTCTCAATTATCAAGAGATGAATTAGCTCTTAAAATAAATAAATTAAGAAAAATAAAAAAGAAAGGTAACCTTTCAAAAGAAGAAGTTTTATCTAGAGATTTTCCTAGGATGTATAAATTATATTTAAATGAAAAACAATTCTTTAAAGAAATGCAAATGTTAGTTAATAAAATTTCTACACCTGGAATTAGTAGAGAAAAATTAAGAGAACTGGTTTATGAATGTAGTGGAAGACTATCAGAATATGGTTATAGAACACCACCAACTATAGAAGGTTTGAAAAAAATAGTTAATTCATTTAATTTAAATAGTTTTTGTGAAAGATATGCTGATTATTTTCAACATGTATTAGATAATGAAGAAATTATTTATGAAAAACTGCTAGATAATCCAATAAGCTTTAATGAATTAGATATAGATGAAGAAAAATTATCTCTTTATTTAGCATTTGAGTTTATTGCAAAAATTTCTGATGATAATACTTTAGATAAACAGAAATATATATATTATTTAGCAGATTATTTTGGTAGAGAACAAAATAGAAAAAATGATAATAATACTATGCTTCGTATGAATGAAGATTTAATAATTACTCCAGCTTTATTATATAAAGAATTTACAGAAATATTAATTAAATATCCAGAATTAAGATTAGTTAATTTTAAAGACGTAGATTTTTCAGGAATGAAAGAAGAAGAAATAGTAGAATTTATAAATGAATATTTAAAAGTATTTAAGGCTAATTGGGATATAATACCTGTAGGTGACATTATTAAAGGATTAGGTGATGGAAAAGTTAATGATCCTGATATGGAAAGAAGAATAGAAATTTTTATGGAAAAACAAGAGTTTTATTCTGAATTTGATCCTTTTATGTGTGTTAGAGGTAAAAAAACATTTGATGGATATATTGGATATATACTTTCAAATGGGTTAGTTGTTTTAGATAAGTTCTTTCAAAATTCTAAAAAGGGAATAGTATCTAAAGGTGATGCTATATACTGTATGAATATAGAAGACTTTTATAGATTGAGTAATTATCCAAAAAGTGTTATAAGAAAAGATAAAAGCGTAATATGTATTGAACATAGGAATGGATGGCAAGAAAAACTTAGTAATATAATTAATCAAAGAGATTTTACTTTCAAAACAAAAGAAGAAGTAGAAGAATTACAAACGAAAAAATTAATAAAAGAGTAGGCGTAAAATTATGGCAAAAGATATAATAAGTGAAGTAATTAATAAAGGTGTACCTATTAATACTCCAATTACAGTTAGATATAGTGATTTATATAATTTATGTGATAATAAAGAAGTGTTTGAAAAGGTTGTAAGAGGTGAGTTCTATAAATTTGCAGAATATTTAAAAAGTTTATTTCCTTCACAAGACATTAATTTATTTCATACAATGAGTGTATTTACTGATCCTAATACTTTAGAGAAAAAATTACAGTTTTCTAAAGATGGTTTTTTTGGTTCATTAATTTATAATCTTAATTTTAATAATTCATGTAATGTTTCTCAAAGTGAAGTTGTACTTAATGATTTTAATCCTGATATGCTTTATGAAAGAACAAAAAAATTAAGGAAGATTAAAGAAGAATATAAACTTCAAATGTATTTTCCTTCTTTATACTTAAAATATATGGATCAAAAGAAAATGTATGAAGCAGTTAATAAATTTTATAATAAAATTGCTAAATCTAGTTTGTCTACTAAAGAAAGAGAAACAGAAATAGTTAAGTTCTTAGATAATTTGATAGCTGAAGGTCATATAGTTACTGAGAATGTATTTGAAAAAGCTAAAAAGTTTAGTCTTAAAAGATTTTGTAATGATTATGCTGATTGTTTTGATAATATGATTAGTCATGCAAATGAAATATGTGAATATTTAGATACTCATACATTTTCTATTTCTGATATAGAGTTAGATAAAGAAAAGTTAGAATTATATATTGCTTATAGATTCTTAACTGAATTAAAATCAGAAAAGAAAGATGATAAACAAAGATATGTTTATTTCATAGCTAATTATTTTAAAGAGAATAGTAAAAGAAAAACTAGTACTGTTCCAGAGATAAATGTTGGTGGGACTTTTCAGAATAATTTTGCTGTTAATGAAAAAGCTTTAGAAGGTATAAATATTAATCCAAAATATATTTATTCTGAATTTAGTAAGGTATTTATAGAAAATCCTGAAATAAAACTTGTTAACTTTAATGGTGTTGATTTTTCTGGAATGAATGAAGAAGAAATAGAAGAATTTATAAGAGATTATTTATCTGTTTTTAAAGTTAATTGGGTTATAATACCAAAAGAAGAAATAGGTAAAAGAGAAGGGATTCATCCTTATAAACCACGTACTGTTGATGAAGAAAGACTTAATCAATTATTTATGGAAAAGATAGAGTTCTACTCTGAATTATCTCCAATAATGCATATACAAGGTAGAGATACTTTTGATGGATATGAAGGATTTATATTCTCAAATGGAATGGTTATACTTGATAAATTCTTTGAGAATTCTAAAACAGGTAAAGTATCTAAAGGTGATGCTATATACTATATGAATATAGAAGATTTTTATAGATTAAGTAGGTATCCAAAAAGTGTACTTAGAAAAGATCCTAATGTTGGTTTTATTGAACATAGAAAAGGATGGCAAGAAAAAGCTTTAAAAATAATTAATATGGATGATAATAACACCAAGACTTCAGAACAATTAGATGAATTAAAAGCTAAAAAATTAGTTAAGAAAAATAATAAAATATAGCAAGAAAATTAATTGCTATATTTTTTTGATATTATAAGTTTTATTCTTTATTTTCTATTTCTTTCTTTTCGCGTTCTAGTTCTTTTAAACTTTTATTTGGAGTAAGCATATCTTCTGGCATTGTTCCTCCTAACTTTTTAATAGTATTCCTTATTTCTTTTCCAACTTCATAATGAATATTATTTGCATCTTTTTCTAATTTTGTGTTTTCGTTTTTTAGTTTTTGTTCAGTTTGAGAAATTCTAAATAAATTAGCTATTAGCTCATCACTACACATGTTATCTAATATATCTTCTCTGTATCTTAGATTTTTTCTTTTAGCAATATCATTTGCTGTTTCACCATTATATAATCCTTTGTACCCATAATTATGAAATTTATCAAAATTTTTGACTCCTGCATTTTTAGCAGTTTGATTTAGAATATAATTTCCTTTTTTGGTTAAATTTCTTTGATAAAATCTTTTATCATCTTCTGATAAATTTTCATATCCATTTTCTATTAGTTCCTGTTTTCTAGTTTGAATTGCAAAATAAGTTTGTGCAAGAGCAATTACTTTTTTTCTTGAATCAGCATTTTGTGCAATTAGATAACACGCATATCGTGATAGTTTATAATCATTTATTTTTCTTTTTCCTCCGTTTACATTTATTGACAATTTGTCGGCATCGACAAATTGTATATTAGTGTCAACACCACTGTTCTTACATGCGATTTTTGCTTTATCAATTACATTTTCAAGTTTTCTCCACTCTTTATATTCCAATACTCTTTGCAAATCACGAGCAAGCCAGTACTCATTTCCTAATTCATCAATATGTTTAATATCTTCGAATAAGCTTTTGTTTTTATTTATTTCATTCATTTTACTATCTCCTTTAATGTATTATTCTTAAATAAAGCAAAGAAAAACAGAAAAATTATAAATAAAAAAATAATAGCTAAATATGTAGATTTAGTTATTTTTTTATGTCAATTTATATAAATTTATATGAAATTGTTATTTTTAGGGCTAATTCGACATTTTTCATATTGACTTTTAGGGTGCTTTCGTTTATAATAAGACGTGCTAATTGAAGGGGAGTGTATTCGTGGAAGAAATCAATTTAGTTGAAGTATTTAGTTATTTCAAATCAAAAATAATAGGAATATTAATAGTTATAGGAGTAATATTAATAGCTGGTAATGTATACTCAATTTTCTTTAAGACACCAATGTATCAAAGTAATACTACAGTTTTATTAGTTAATGAAAAGACAACTAATACAACAGAAGTACAACTTAATAAAAACTTAGTTACTACTTATACAGAAATTATTAAGAGTCGTAGAGTATTAAATCAAGTTATTAAAGAATTAAATCTTGATTGCACTGTATCTGAACTTTCAAATATGATTAATGTTGAAGCAGTAGGAGATACAGAGATTATTAAAATAACAGTTTCTAATAAAAATAAAAAGAAAGCTGCTATTATAGCTGATCAAATAGCTGAAACTTTCTCTAAAGAAATTAAAGATTTATATCATTTAGAGAACGTTAGTGTAGTTGATAAAGCAGTAGTTAATAATAATGCTTACAATGTTAATCATTTAAAAGATAATGTTATATTTTTAGGAATTGGAATAGTACTTACATTTGCTGTAGTATTTGTAATGTATTATTTTGATACTACTATTAAATCAAGTGATGTAGTTGAAAATAAACTTGGTTTAACTGTAATAGGTATTGTTCCTGAAGAAAAGGATAGGGGGTAATAGAAATGAGAACAACTGATTTAATAATGAATTCTAATCCTAAATCAATGTTTAGTGAGGCTATTAAGACTATCCGTACTAATCTTGGATTTGCTAATATTTCAGGAAATATGAGATCAGTAATTATTACATCACCAGAGGCAGGAGATGGAAAAAGCTTTATAGCAGCTAATCTTGCTGTAGCTTATGCACATGAAGATAAGAAAGTACTTATTGTAGACTGTGATTTAAGAAGAGGTAGACAACATGATATATTTGGTGTTAATAATATGGGTACTAAAGGTTATTCAAATTTAATACTAAATTATAATAAAAAAGGTGAAGATTTAGATGAATATATAGTTGAAACTGGAGTTAAGAATGTAAGTTTAATACCTGCTGGTCCTACACCACCTAATCCAGTAGAATTATTAAATTCTGAAAATAATGAAAATTTACTCTTTGAACTTAAGAGAATGTTTGATATAATTATACTTGACTGTCCACCAATTATAGGATTAAGTGATACATTAGTACTTACTAAACATAGTGATGCTAATATATTAGTTATTTCTAATAAGAAGACTAAAGTTGAAAGTTTAGAAAAAGCTAAGAAATCATTTGAACAAATAGAAGCACCAATTACTGGAGTAATAATAAACAAAGCTTCTACAAAAGATAATAGTTATTATGGATATTACTGTAATGATTATTATTACTATAGTGAAGATGGAACAAAAAAGAAAAAGAAGAGAAGAAAATCAAGAAGATAATATTAAAACAAATAGGAGGGGTATTATGAATGAAGCTACAATGGAAAATACTAAAGAGAAAGTAAATATTAAAGATAATATATATCGTTTAATGAAAAGATCTTTTGATATTATAGTTTCGTTTATTGGAATTATCTTCTTAATACCGATAACTGTAATAGTTAAAATTGCTTATATGATTTCAGGTGATTTTAATACAGTTTTTTATTCACAAATGAGAATTGGTAAAGATGGTAAGCTATTTAAATTATATAAATATAGAAGCATGTTAGTAGATAGTGAAGATATACTTTCTAATACATTAAAGATGGATCCAATTGCTGCTGAAGAGTATAGAACAACAAAAAAATTAAAAAATGATCCAAGAATAACAAAAGCTGGTAAAGTAATTAGAAAACTATCTATAGATGAACTTCCACAACTAGTTAATGTATTAAAAGGAGATATGAGTTTAATAGGTAATAGACCTTATTTACCAAGAGAAAAAGAAGATATGGGTCCATTTTATGAATCAATAATAAAAACAAAACCAGGAATAACTGGATATTGGCAAGTAAATGGAAGAAGTAGTACTACATTTGGTAAGAGACTTGAACTTGAAAGTTATTATTCTAATCATCAATCTTTAAGATTAGATATAAAGATTTTCTATAAGACTTTTGCTGTTGTATTGTTACATAAAGGAGCAGAATAGATTAAAGATGACAACAAAACTTGTTGATGTATCAGATGATTATAAAGAATTATGTAAGATAGCTAATTATATGAGAGGAGATAAATATATTAGTGAAGTCTTTAAAGATAGAATTGATAGACTAGCTAGTAGTAGATTTTCTTTCATGATTAGAAGAAATAATAAAGATATAGGATTTGTTAATTTAGTTATAGAAAAGGGTAATCATGACTTTTATTTCGTAGATATCGGATTAAAAGAAGAATATAGAAATAAAGGTGTTGGTACTGAAATACTTAAGAAATTACAAGAAATGGATTTTGATAGATTTGTTCTTCTTGAAGTAAAGAATGATAATGAAGCAGCTAATATAAGTATTAATAAGGTTGGAGTTAAAGTAACTACAATAGGGAATATTAATTATTATTTACTTCAAAAGGATAGAGTACAAGAATTTATAGATGGTGATTATTTAGAAAAATTAAGTAATCATGTATCAATAAAAAGTAAAAAAGATTTAATATTTAAAAAGTAAAAGAATTTAGGGGTAAAAGCATAATAAAAGATACACATGGAGAAAGACTATCCTTAACTTATGTGTATCTTTTGTTTTGAATAGGAGGACGAATATAATGTCTAAAAAGAAAAAAGAACTTAAAGATATGAAAATATGTTTAGTTGGATCAAGTGGCGGACATTTAACACATTTATATATGTTAAAACCATTTTGGGAAGATAAAAAGAGATTTTGGGTAACATTTGATAAGATAGATGCTAATAGTATTTTAAAAGATGAAAAAGTTTATCATTGTTATTTTCCTACTAATAGAAATATTAAGAATCTAATTAAGAATACTTTTTTAGCAATTAAAGTGTTAAGAAAAGAAAAACCTGATTTAATTATTTCATCGGGAGCTGCTGTTGCAGTACCATTCTTTTGGTTAGGAAAATTAAGAGGAGCTAAAACAGTTTATATTGAAGTTTTTGATAGAATTGATAAACCAACTCTTACAGGTAGACTAGTTAAACCAGTTACAGATAAATTTATAGTTCAATGGGATGAAATGAAAGATGTTTATAAAGGTTCTATAAATTTAGGAAGTATATTTTAGGAGGTGTAAATAATGATATTCGTTACAGTTGGAACACATGAACAATCATTTGATAGACTTTTAAAATGTATTGATAAAATGGTTGAAGATAAAAAAATAAAAGAAAAAGTTATAATTCAAAAAGGTTATACAGATTATGAACCTAAAAATTGTGAAAGTCATAAATTAATACCTTATGATGATATGCAAAAATACATAAATGAGGCTAGAATAGTTGTTACACATGGAGGACCTGCTTCATTTATTGCACCACTTGCAATTGGTAAAATACCAGTTGTTGTACCTAGAAAAAAGGAATTTGATGAACATGTAAATAATCATCAATTAGAGTTTGCTAGACAAATAGAAAAAAGAATAGGTAACATTATTGTTGCTGAAACAGATGAAGAAATAATAGATTCTATAGTTAATTATGATAAGAAAATAAAAAAGATGAATAACTCTAATGCCTCTAATAATGCAGAGTTTTGTAAGAGATTAGAAGAAGAAATTAATAGCATTTTATAATAGAAAGGATTTTGAATATGAAAAAAGTTGGAATATTATCAATGCAAAGAATTAAGAATTATGGTTCCTTTCTTCAAGCTTTTGCATTAAAACAAATGATTGAATCTTTAGGGTATAATGTTCAATTTGTTGATTATCATATTGAAAATCCTTTAATTAGTGATAATTCAAAAAACAAAGGTAAAATATATAAGGGTATTAATGCTTTAAAGGGAAATGGGAAAATTAAACATAATATTCAATATATATTGCACAAGAAACATTTTGATAGTTATTTTAAACCACTTAATTTAACGGCAGAACCTAATTATAATCCAAAGTTAGACACTTTAGTTATTGGTAGTGATGAAGTTTTTAATGTTATTCAATCTAATAGTAATGTTGGATATTCGTTAGAGTTATTTGGAAAAAATAATAATGCAAAAAAAGTAATTTCTTATGCTGCTTCATTTGGTAATACTACTTTAGACAAAATAAGCAAATATAAAAAAGAAAATGAAATAGCAGAGTTAATTAAAAATATAGATTCCATTTCTGTAAGAGATAAAAATAGTTTTGATATAATTTATAAATTAACTGGAATTAAATCTAATATTAATTTAGATCCAGTATTAATGTTTGATTATATGAATTCTGATTTTATTCCGGAAATAAACGTAAATGAAAAATATATGATTTTATATGCATATAATAATAGAATTTCTAAAGAAGAGGCTAAGTATATAAAAGAACTAGCAAAAAAAAGAAATATAAAAGTTTATTCTATTGGTGGTTCTCAACCTTATGCAGATAAATTCATAGATTGTAATCCTTTTGAAGTACTTGCTTACTTTAAAAATGCTGAATATATAATTACTGATACTTTTCATGGAAGTATATTTTCAATAATAAATAATAAGCCTTTTGTTACTTTAGTTAGAAAAAGTAAAGGTAATTCATATGGAAATGAAGAAAAACTTACTTTTCTTTTAGAAGGTTTGTCTTTAAAGCAGTATCTCGATATTAACGATGGAAGAATGTCGGTTAATGATTCTCTCTGGGTAATGCAATCAATGGCAAGAGCATTGATGTCACTGCACAAAGAGAATATCCTTCATAGAGATATTAGCCCTGACAATATTTTTTTGTGTAGCAATGGTAAGGTCAAGCTGTTGGATTTTGGAGCTGCAAGGCTCAAAACTCCTACAGATGAAATGGCAAAAACGATTGTTAAAGTAGGATATGCTCCCCCTGAACAGTATAGAACAAAAGAAGAGCAGGGACCATGGACAGATCTGTATGCGTTAGGAGCAACATTTTATCGTGCACTTACCGGGCTTGTTCCAATGGAATCTATAGGGAGATTGAAAAATGATCACATAAAATCTCCAAAGGACTATGCCTGTGATTTGGAGGAGATTATTCCGGATTATCTTAATAATGCGATAATGAAATTATTGATGTTAGAAGCGAAAGACAGGTTTGAAAGTGCAGAAGAATTACTTGAAGTGTTGGAAAAAAAGAAAGTAGTTCCATTAATATCTTCAGAAGAGAAGATGGTATTGATACAAA
>ERZ842401.4758-NODE-4758-length-15528-cov-35.413171_pt1 | contig 15528 bp, 12 predicted proteins | sample MGYA00521270_ERZ842401 | MGnify/ENA primary metagenome ERZ842401 (study PRJEB31892, sample SAMEA3878208) | bioreactor metagenome | biome: Moose rumen | place: Sweden | collected 2011-10 | study: EMG produced TPA metagenomics assembly of the PRJEB12797 data set...
CCGCCCGTGAATTAAAGGCGGCTCTTTTATTTTCAATCTCCATTCTATCGCTTGCTAATGGACTTAAGTTTGACAATGGGCTTAAAGTTTGACAATGGGCTTAAGCCCATTGCTAAATAAAAAAATCTTCGGGATTTTACCGCAAACTCTTTTTTTCACAAAACAGGTACAACCTGAGAACGTCGTTCAACCGAAATATTCCTGCATCAGTGCCTTGTATAGCGTCTCCGCCTTGTCAAGTGACTTCTGCGCTTAATCGCTATCGGCGGAATTGTCAAGCAAAAGTTTTATTCGCTGTTGCAAAACATTTTTATCTGGTAAATGCAATTTATATTCTGCGACCAAGACAATTCTCTCAACAGTGTCGAGAGTTTTTCGTCGTCTTTGTAAGTTTCATAAAACTGCTTCATTCTCCAAAGATTTTTATCCGAAAATCCTTTTGCTTCAGGCTGTGCCTTTTCGATATATTTAGAAAGTTCTTTGACAACTCCCTTTCCCCATTTTGACGCTGCCACTTTTTCGCTTATGTATTTTCCAAGCGAAAAATACAAGTCAATCAAAGTTCTGTTTACTGATGAATACGCCTTTATCTGCGCATTTTTTATCATCAAAACTACAGTTTCAAAATCTTTTACCCTCTCATAAGGCTCAGTGCCTTTTGCTATTTCAATTTCATTTTTTGCCATTTCTCATTTGCTCCTTGCTTACCCAAAATATTCCTGCATCAGTGCCTTGTAGAGCGTTTCCGCCTTGTCGAGCGACTTTTGCGCCTTCGCTTTTTGCGCGTCAACTGCTTGCACGAATGAAGCGAACTTTTGTTGCAACGCAAGCGGCGGCACGGGGATTTTGATTTTTAACAAATCAATCTTTGTTAAACTTGGTATAGTTACTGCTTTATTTAATCGTTCAAAATCAAAGAAATAGCAAAAATAAAATAAAAACTCAACATTTACTTTATCAGTAAATGGAACTAAACCAAATGCAGTATCAACATTCCAAAATTTTTCTCTCATCAAAATAGGTTTATTGATATTTCCCTTTCGCCCAATAATGACAGAATTCTCTGTTACTAAAAAATCACTTGCGCGACCAATTTCGCCACCACTGCCACAGATAGCATATTTACCATCTTTACATTCAACAGCTTTTTGATTTTTTCCGTTAACAATGTTTAAAACTTCATTCCACTCTCGAGTATCCCAATTTTTTGTATTCTGAATAATATCTCCAAACATCTCCACAAACTGCGACTTTACGAGCGTGTCGTATTTTTCGAGCATGAGCTTGTGCTTTGCGATGACCTCTGTGCATTTGTCCAGCACAGCGGCAATGTGCTTTTGCTCTTCGAGAGGCGGAAGGGGGATTTGAAGATTTGAAATATCTTGCAGCGAAATTGAAGGATAAGCTTCATCTTTTACAAGTGTATTTGGTTTTATATGTCTGAGACAGTATTCTATATAATCTGAAGAGTCTTCTTTTGGCTTTACAATAGCAAGATGACTAACAACATAACTATCATTCTTTAATTGATAAACATAGCCTTTTATGCAAGACATTCCGCTTTTGGCAAAGAGAATAGAGCCTGCTGAATACTTTTTCAATTTATGCGAATTTGCTACTTCTTCAGAAACTTTTTGAATCTCAAACTCATCTTTTCCATTTATAAGTTCAATTAAATTGCCTGCTTTTACAAATGGAGTTCCATCATCACAATAATTTGATTCTCCTTGAGGTGCTCCCTGCCCTGCGGCTATTTCACACACATCGCCAAGCCTTACTGTTTTGCAATTTTCAATTTTCATCTTTCAATTCCTCCATTATCATTTTCGGTTCGACTTGTTTCGACAGACGTAACAAGCACGCTTGCTGAGCGTAGCCGAAGCATGGTTTTCAATTTTCCGTTATCAATTTATCCTCTGCGCACAAAAATCTATGTAGTTCGGCTTCCAGCTGCTCGCGATTCGGCAGATAAAGCTGATAACGGCTCACGAATACTTGATTTGAGATATTCTGCAAAGCATAATGCATTACCAGTTTGTCCTCGTATGCTCCCAACACTATTCCTATCGGTTCTCCATCTCCCTCGGTGTTCATTTCTTCCCTGTAATAATTCAAGTAGAAATTCATCTGCCCAATATCCTCGTGTGTAACCTCGCCACGCTTCAAGTCTATAAGGACGAAGCATTTTAATATTCGATGATAGAACACAAGGTCGACTTTGTAAGTTCTTCCCGCAATCTGAACAGACTGTTGCCGCCCGATATACGCAAAGCCTTTTCCAAGTTCCAACAGGAAATCGCTCAAATTGCTCACAAGTGCATTTTCTAAATCTCCCTCTTTGTACACAGGCATTTTTGGAAATCCTGTAAACTCAAAAACATACGGTTCTTTCAAAATATCCTCAGGCTTTTCGATAACCTGTCCTTCTTGCGAAAGCCTGATAACTTCCTTTCTGTCGGTACTTAGCGCAAGACGGTGGAAAAGCATGCTCTTCATCTGCCTTTTTAGTTCGCGGACTCCCCAATGGGATTCTACGCTTTCTTTCTCGTAAAATGCCCGCTCCGTTTTATCCTCGACTTTCAAAAGCTCAATGTAATGACTCCAAGATAATTCAGACAGTGTCTGAACTTTTGGATATTCAAGATACAACTTTCTGATATAAAATACGTTGCTTCTACTAAAACCATCGCCATATCTTGCAGAAAGGTCTCGCGAAATTCTGTTGAGCAAATCTGAGCCATATTCGGCACGCTCATTTCCGTTCTGTTCATATTCCACGATGTACTGCCCTATCTGCCAATAAGTGCGGACAATATTAGAGTTTACGGCAGCAGCGATGTTGCTCCGCCCTTTCTTCAATGCAATGCCGACATTTTCTATAAGTTGTTCGTACGGCGAGGTGATTTCACTCTGTTCAATTTCCGTTTTCATCTTTCAATTCTCCGCTTTTATTTTTTAGTTTGTTCATTTCGACTTCGCTCAATGAACAAGACGGTTGCTGAACGCAGTCGAAGCACAGTTTTAGGCGACGGATTTGGCGTTTTCGTTTATGCTACGAACAATGGCGAACAGCTTCATTTGCGCTTCTTTTCCAAAAAGCGTAAAGAACTTTAAGCGGTCAAACGGAGCTCTTCCTTTTATAAGCGATTCTGTATTGACTTCGCCCTGTTCCACAATGATATCGATGAGTTTTTGCACAAACTGAATCTGCAAAGCATTCATATTTGCGTCGTTGATAAAATCTGCAAAAAAAGCATTTATTGCGCTCTTTTCCATCTTTGTGACGGAACGAATGAACACGCCAAGAGATTTTCCCGCAGCAAGTTCACTAAACATTTTTTCACTTCCAAGCTCATCTTTGAAAATATGCTCAAGACGCTCAAAATCTTCTTTCGTCAATTTTTGATTTGTGCGAAGTTTCGTTATTGCTTCATCATTCAAATGCTCAGACAGATAAAAATCGACCTTCTTTTTGTATTCTTCAAAGTTGTCCGCAGGAGTCGGATTGCCAGCATCTTTTGGCACATCAATATCAGAAAGGGTGTCTTCATAATTCACAAACAGCGTTTTTGAAGGTTGATTGTCTGCCACAAACTTCGCAAGTTCACGGATTTCGTTTCTGATAGCCTCGTAATCAATCACGCTCAAATTGTCGTAGTACGAAACTGTATTGAGCAACCGCAATCTGTCGATATGCTCGCTGACCGCCTTGATGGAAGTTTTCTGCAACAGCTTTTCTGCGACAGCCTTTATTTTCGCTCTTGGAAACGCAATGCTTTCGCCCAAAAGACTTTTTTCCATTATGGAATAACAGAAATTGTCAAAACTCTTTGCATACAAATCAAGTTCTTCATTGAACACAAGCGGAGCGATTTTTTCTGAAAGCTCAGCTACATCTTCATCACAAAGTGCGTCAAAAGTCTTTTCATTTTGGAATTTCAACACAGACTTTTTCACGAGTCTGACGCTTGTGAGTTCTGTGTTCAATGCTTTTATCTGCGCCAGTACTTCACCAACGAGTTGCTTCCTATATGATGCAAAATCGTCTCTTGTAAAAGTACTGCTCTGCAAAAGCTGAATTACTTTGCATTTGTGGCAGAAAATGCGTTCACTCAACGATTTGGCAGAAGCGCCTTCAATTCCGTTTTTCTCTTCTCGGAAGAACTCAAAATTGCGAAGATAATCGAAGATGTAAAAGTATTTTTTGCCCACATAAGAGCCTGTTTCGTCAGTGCAAACAAGACGAGGAGCAAGTCTCGTCCCGCGCCCAATCATCTGCCAAAACTTTATTTTGCTGCGGATTTTCTTGTAAAAGACCAAGTTCACCACTTCTGGAATATCCACACCGGTATCAAGCATATCAACGCTTACCGCAATCGAAAGCTCCGAATCAGATTTCTTGAATTCTTTTATCGTTGCCTTCACTTTTGAATCATCGCAAACAATTCGCTGGCACATTTTCCCCTTGTACTGCTTCCAGTATTTATCAAACGTGTCCACAATATGCTGCGCGTGTTTTTTGTTGTATGCAAAAATAATCGTTTTGCCGAGTTTATCGCCGCTTCCTGTTTTTATGCCTTTTTGCATAAGGTCTTCGAGCACTTGGCGGGTCGTATCCTCATTAAAGACATATTTGTTTATTGCCTCGCTTGGAATTTCCTCAAAACTTTCTTCGCTTTCCTCTTCCTTGCGCTTGATTTCTTCCAAATCCCTATCGCTCAAGTTTTCTTCTGTTATGCCTTCGTCCAAAAAAGTCGAAGTTTTTTCAATCGTGTGATACGGAACAAGAAATTCGTCTTTTATTGCGCTTTCATATTCATAAACATCTGTCGGAACATCGTCCGGAAGGTCAAAAAAATCGAATGTGCTTTTGTCCATATCTTTCCTCGGTGTTGCGGTAAGACCGACAAGATACGAATCAAAATATTCAAAAATGGCGCGGTACTTCTTGAATATAGAACGGTGAGCCTCGTCTATGATAATCAAATCAAAATGCGCAGGCGTAAAAGTGCGCTGTCCGTCGCTGTTTTTCTCCGTGTCGATTGCGTTCAAAATCGTGGGATATGTGCTGAAAACAATGCGCGCGCCTTTGTTTTTGGCTTTGTCTTCAGCATTGAGCAAATTGCACACCGTTACTTCTGGCAGATTTTCTCTGAATGACTCATACGCCTGTTCAACAAGTTGTATTCTGTCCGCAAGAAAAAGCACATTTGAAACATAATGAGCGCGGCTCAACACGTCCACGATGGAAACAGCCGTTCTTGTTTTTCCTGTGCCTGTCGCCATAACGAGCAGGAATTTGCGCGTTTTCCTGTTTATCTCGTCGCAAATCGAACGAATCGCTTTCATCTGATACGGTCGCCCTGAAATCTCCGTATTGATTTTCACGCTGTTCAAATCGTTGATTAAATTCCGCCTGTCCATCAACTTCTGCAAATCGTTCATACTGAAAATCATACTGACCATTCGAGGCGCGGCGTTTGTGTCGTCCCAAAAGAATGTTTCAAAGGCGTTCGTGTAAAAAATAAAAGGGCGGCGACCATATTGCCTTTCCAGACAATCCGCATATAAACAGGCTTGCTGCTTTCCGATGTTTGCGTCTTTTATGGTCTTCTTTGCTTCGATGACAGCAAGCGGTTTTCCGTCTTTTCCAAAAAGAGCGTAATCAACAAATCCTTTTTTGCCTTCGACTCCCTCCATATCGTTCACGCCATATTCCGCAACGACTTGCATACTGTTCAGCTTCCAGCCGAGCAACTTCAAATCCTCATCGATAAACAGCTTTCGAGTTTCAAACTCGCTCAAATCTTCAAGAACAAGCGCAGGCTTTGGCTCTGGGTGGGCTTTTCGCTCTTGGATAGCAGCCTTTGCTTCTTCAAGCTGTTTCATCAACTCCGCAATGGTGCTGTCTTTTGCGTCTAGCTTATCTTTGTATTTTTGGATTTCATCAGTATTTGGCTTTTTTATGGCAACAACGACTTTGTTTTTTGGAATAGCATCTTCATCAAAAGAACGCTGTTCGTATTTTGCGCCATAAGTAAAATCAAGCCAATTCAAAAAATTGAAAAGAGCTTTCAAAGCAAACAAAACTTTGACTTTTTGCACGGCTTCCGTATCGTGAACACCAAGGTTTCCCACTTTGATGACCGTCTGCATATCGTGCCGAATATTTGACGGCACAATAGACACAAACGAACTTTCGTGAACCAATGCCTGAATATTCGTGTCGTAGGGTTTCCTCAAATCCCCATCGACGCTATACATCCACTTGACAGCCAACTCGAGCGATTTACGGGCAGCGAAAGACGCAAAAACGCTGTTCTTGTTGTATTGCAATTCCGCGTCAATAGCCATTTTCGCAAAAGAGTCATAGCTTTCCTCATATTTCAAAAAGTCAAAGTTCGCCATTCGTTCAATCTTCCTTTTCAAGCATCTTTTTCAATCATCGCTTCAAGTTCATTCAAACCTGTCGCAATCTCATTCTGCAACCCCTTGATTTCACTGATGAGTGTTTTTGGCGCGGGATACTCAACTTTTTCATAAACTATTTCCTTGTATTTGTTGATTGAAAGGTCATAGTTGTTTGCAACGATTTCAGACTTTGGAACAAAGAAAGACTGCTCCGTGCGCTTTCGCTCTTTTTCGCCTTCCAGGTTGTTATAGCGGGCAATGATGTCGGGAATATCATTTGCGTCGATTGCCTGCCGTTTGTCGTCCAAACTGTAGCCGTCGGCTTTCATATCATAAAACCAAACATTGTCTGTTCCGCCCGCGCCTGTCTTTGTGAAAATCAAAATACCTGTGCTCACTCCCGCGTAAGGCTTGAACACACCGCTCGGCATACTGATAACCGCTTGAAGCTGATGATTTTCCACGAGTTCTTTTCTGAGTGCTTTGTGGGCGTTTGAGGAGCCGAACAAAACGCCGTCTGGAACGATACAGGCACAGCGACCGCCTTTTTTGAGCATTCGGATAAAAAGAGCCACGAACAAAAGTTCTGTTTTTGTCGTCGAGCAGATATTTGTAAGGCTTTCCGCTATTGTTGACTTGTTGACGCTTCCTGTGAACGGAGGATTTGCGAGAATCACATCAAATTCGCCCTCGATTTCGTTGGTCTTGCTCACGCTGTCTTGATATGCAATGTGCGGCTCGTGGATTGAGTGCAGAAGCAGGTTCATCGCGGAGATTTTGAGCATTGTCGAGCCTGTATCGAAGCCCGTGAGAAGCCCCTTTGAATAATGTTCCCATTCCTTGTCGCCCATTTGGTTGCCGTAAGTGTCGCGGATAAACTCTGCCGAAGAGATAAGAAATCCCGCCGTGCCGCAAGCTGGGTCGCAGATTCTGTCCATCGCCTGCGGTTTGATGAGCCGCACCATCATATCGCGTATTTGCTTTGGCGTGCGGAACATTCCAACTTGTCCCGACGAATTCATTTTGCTCAAAACATACTCGTAAATATCGCCGAGCATATCGCGAGTTTTTACTTCAGGATTTTCAAAAAGCTCGTCAAGTTTTGTGATAACGGTTTTGAGCGTCTGCGGGCTTGGAATAGAAAAAGCCGAATCCTTCATATAGCGGGCAAAGGCGCTTTCTTCGTTCGCATTGATTTTCTTGATGAACGGGAAAATTTCCTTATCCATCAAAGTGAAAAGTTCGTTTTCCTCAAGATTCTTGAAAATGTGCCAGCGGTATTTTTGGCAATCATCTGGGAAAATATGCTCTTTTTTGTCCCCCGACATTTTCTCATACATCTCGGTTTCGTTTTCCACTTCGTCAAGCGAATGGATAAACATCAAATACGAAAACTGCTCGATAACCGTGAGGTATTCGCTCATACCTGCGCTAAAAAAGTCGTCCCAAATTGAATCAATTTTGTTTTTGATTTCACCTGTAATCATTTATTTACTCCATAAACAAAAAATCCATCTCCCAAGTTCTATTATAGCATAACTATACAAAAGATTCAGCCGAAATATCGCTGCATGAAAGTTTCCGCCTTTTCGAGCGATTTTTTCGCAAGGGCTTTTTCTGCGTCCACCGCGCGCACAAACTCGGCGAATTTTTCCTGCAACGCAAGCGGAATAATTCAATTACTCTGATTCCTCGTAATAATACGAGTAATCAATGCCTTTCATAAATATTTCTCGGTCAGTGATTTTGTCGGTAAGGGCATTTCGCAAAAGCGATTTGATTTTTGCCGTATCGGAATGACTTTCTATCATTGCGTTCAGATAATCGTTTTTTGGAATTTTGCTCCAGTCCACGCACTTGGAAAGACGCTTTTTGAAAATCAAATCAAGCCAAATTCTTGTGCTTCTGCCATTGCCCTCCATAAAAGGATGAGCCACATTCATCTCCACATATTTGTCTACGATTTCCTCAAAAGAGTTTTCGCTCATTTTTTCGATTTGCTGCAAAGCCTCTGGCAAAAACTGGGCTACGCAAAAAGTGAAATCACCCTTGCTGATTGTTTTTGTGCGTATTTTGCCAGCAAAGTCGTAAAGCCCGCCAAAGATGTAGGCGTGAATCTGTTGCAACGCTTTTATAGTTCCGACATCCTCATCTTTCACAAGATTGCTCTGCAAAAAAGTGTACGCTTTCTTTTTGCTTTGTCCGTCTATCGTGTTGTCGCTGTAATTGAACCAATCGAGGAACTTTGCGGCATTGTTATTCGGATAATTTTTTGCAAGCGTCTGAACAGCATCGTAGTCAAGGGCGTCTGCCTTTCGCTTTTTGCCGTCATGAGATTCAAATTTGAAGTCGTGAGTGACACTCACGAGTTGGACATTTTCCATGCCGAGCCTTTTTTTGAGCCATCTCCAGTAGTTGCTTGCTTTTACATAATCATCTTCATTGTTGATTGCACGGATAATGTCGATTGCGCTAAACCACCATTTTGAGTTTTCTTCGTCCCAAACTGCGCGAACTTCCTTATCATTAAAAAATCGGATTGATACTTTTTCCATAGTCTACGCTCCGAAATAAGCTTGCATTAGTGCCTTGTAGAGCGTTTCCGCCTTGTCGAGCGACTTTTGCGCCTTCGCTTTCTGCGCGTCCACGGCTTGCACGAAGGCGGCGAACTTTTCCTGCAGGGCAAGAGGAGGCACGGGGATTTTGAATTTTTTTACATCTGCAACATTTATATGAGCAACTGTAGAAGTATTATTTAGCATTAAAGCTTGATGGAAAACTGTATCTGAAATTAGCGCATATAACATGTATTCTGAATTACAAATAGAATAATTAGGTCTTAATAGCATAACCCTTTGTCCAAGACAAAATTTATATCCTGTAGGCAAAATAGCTGCATTTCCAAAAGAACCTTCTCGACCATATACAATATCTCCACTTTCAGGCTTTAATCTTGAAATTCGTTCTTCATACTCCATATCAGATACATATCGCATTGTATCCCACTTTATAAAACCTTTTTTTATTTCAGATGTGCGAATAGCAGGATTTTTTAATTCTCCCTCATATTTTGGAGTTGTATGAGGACAATCAACAATATTAGAACATAACAAATCAATTGTTTCTTTAGGAAATTCTTGACTTTCAAACATCTCCACAAACTGCGACTTTACGAGCGTATCGTATTTTTCGAGCATTTGCTTGTGCTTGGCGATGACCTCTGTGCATTTGTCCAGCACCGCGGCGATGTGCTTTTGTGTAGCGAGAGGAGGCAGGGGGATTTTTGCTTCTGAAAGACTTGCTTTGTTCAGTGTTACACCTTTTACAGCCTTGTTACAACCTTCTGACCAATCTTTATTTGAAAACAAATGATATAAGAAGTCATTGTTTACTTCATATTTTCCGTTTGGCAAGAATGACATAATTGCTTCATTTGAGTACATTGGTTTTGTTGTAATTGCAGTTTTACCCAATGAAAGCTTAAAACTCATTATTACAGTATTTTTTTGTATAATTTTGATTCCGCTTGACTCAATAGCTTCATCAGAAAGACACTCTTTTGTTTCAGAAATATATTTTTCTGCTTTTGAAATATCAGCTATAGAAATCCATTTGTAAGAGCCTTTAAAATAATCCAATCGTTTGCGGTCTGGCGTTTTTCCCATTTGTAAATCAAAAATATCGCCAAGCCGCACCGTTTTCCAATTTTCATTATTCACTTTTCAATTCTCCGTTTTTCCATTATAAAACGCTGTCGAAACATCTTTCACAAAGTCTGCAAGCCCTTGGGCAGACGGCAAAACGCTTTTAAGCGAATACGTTGAAACTCCGATAGGCTCGGCGGATTTTTCCACAGTCCATTGCGCCACAACGTCGTTTTTCTCTTTGCAAATCAAAAGCCCGATTGTGTCATTGTCGCCCTCGTCTTTGCGCAAATGATTTATCGCGTTGCAATAAAAGTTTAATTTGCTCACAAACTCTGGCTCAAACTTTACCACTTTCAGCTCAACAACGATATATCGTCTCAATTTCAAGTGATAAAAAAGCATGTCCAACTCATACTCGTCACCGTTCACCACAAAAGGAACATGGCTTCCAACAAACGCAAATCCGCTTCCCAGTTCTAGCAAAAACTTTATCAAATTCTCTTCCAAAGCCTTGTGCAAATCTTTTTCTTCGTAGTTTTCACGCATTGAAAGAAAATCAAACTTGTACTCGTCTTTCAAGATTTCTTTTGCACATTCGCTCTGGTCTTTCGGCAACGTCAGCGCAAAGTTGTTTACTGTGTTTCCGCGTGTTTCAAAAAGTTTCGTGTCCAGCATGTTCAAAAGCATTGCTCGACTCCAGCCGTTTTCTTTTGTCTTTGAAATAAAAAACAAAGCCTCATCAACAGATTTTGTCTTCGTGAATATTTCGATATGATGCCGCCACGGAATCGTGAAGACTGTCGCTTCAAATTCGTCACCAAGTTGGTGATGAATCGGAGAATAAAACGCATAGAAGCGTTTCATATATTTCAAGTTCGTTACCGAAAACCCCTGTGCATTTGGGAACGTAGAGCGCAAATCCTTGCTCAATGTTTCATAAAAGTGGCTTCCGTATTTTGAATCAAGTTGCTTTTCAAAAATATCCATACCTATATTCCAATAAAGCAAAAGCATTTCCTCATTCACAGCAATGCTCGCTTTTATCTGTGCCGAACGAATCTGCTTTTTTAACTCCAAAATCCAGTTTTTGTATTCCTCATCACCAGCCCTCGCACACGGCGCGCTAATTTCTGCCTGTTCATTTTCATTCTGTTTCATCTTTCAATTTCTCCTGTTTAAAGAGATTGCGTTAGCAATCTCGAATCCGTGTGGCAACCATCAATCCTCATTGTCGGCGCGGCTACGCTCACCGTCCGCGATTCAGTATTGTTCTTTTTCATCTTTCAATTTCTCCATTTTTTTCAACAATCTTATCATAAGTTATTGGATTAACTGACAAATCTTCAATAAAATCAAATCTTTTTAGGTTTTCATCAGTTCCCCAAATCAAAACTTCACCATTTATTTTTCTATTTGCGTTTAAAATAAAACCTTTATAGTTTGCCCAGATATTCATAATTGTTCTTTTAATTTTTCAGCATTCTCTTTTGTAATCCCTTGTCATAAATTCTATCTTCTCTCATAATTCTATTAAAAAAGAAATCGATTGCTTCGTCTTCTATATTGCTTTTGAAGTAATAATATTTTTCATTCAAATCAGATTTATCTTCTGGACCTTCATCATAAATCAGCCATTCATTATTTACTTTGGTACAACAATAAATAACGCTAGAGGTTAATTCTCTATTTGTATAATAAGTATTGTTATTAATATTAAGCGTTACACCAATACTAAAATTGTTTTTTTTAATTTTCTCAATCAATTCTTCTTCTTTCATATAAAATTTCCTTTTCAATACAATATATCAATTATTTGTGATTTTTGTATACACTCAACGCGGTTGTTGACAAAGCGGGGATAGTGGGCTAGAATACAAAAAGAAAGCGCAACCAAAATTACGGTTAGCCTTCATTTTTTTGCTTTTACACCTTTTAGGGTGCGCCGCTTAGATGTCGAAGACTAGGCGGCTAATTTTTTGCTCTCACACTTTTTGAAGGTGCGAAGAGGTGTGGTTAATACACTGGATAATCGAGCAAAAGAATCACTACGATTATCACTGAAATCATTACGATTCGATTCACCGCACACCCTCCCAGCCATTTTTACCAGCTTTCACTATACAGTTACTTGCCTTTAGAGCTAGAAAGGCTAACCGCCAACTTGTCGGAACTCGCGAAAGTCCCTATCGGTTGCGCCGTTTAAGATTATCGGCGGGATAAAAGGATTTTTGCAATCCACAAAAAAAGACGCTGCCCGTGCAAAATGCGGGGAGCGTCTTTTTTCATCTTACTGCTTCCTTTGATGTACCGTCAGACTATCCTCTGACGCTCCGTCACTGCTTGCTCTGATGTACCGTCAGACTATCCTCTGATGCTCCGTCAGCGCTTCCTCTGACGAGCCGCCAGACGAGGCTCTGATACGCACCGACTCCAGAATGTTCGGGCGCAAAAGCCGCACGCGCTTTATTCGGAGAGGAAAGGCGAATCGGGTCCTTCGATGATTGTGCCGTCGAACTGCGCATTCGGGGCGTTTATCATGCGGAAACTCTTTGCGCTCACTTCGGGGATTCCGTAGAACATATCGCTTTCGGCGGGTTTTCGCTCCGAGCGTTCGTCCGTGGCAAACGTGCAGTTTTTGATGACGAGATGTTCCACGGGGCTTTCGGGCAGTCCTGCGATAAAGCCCGCGCTCGCCTTGCAGCCTGCCGCCGTGCAATCTTCGATGACAATATCGTGAATTCGCGGGGTTTCCGCCGTTACGCTCTGTTTTTCAAGGCTGAAGAGCGGAGACGCAGGGTCGCTCACGCCGCATTTGTAGAACATATTGATTGCAATCGGGCAGAGATTGTCCGTCATTTTGAGTTTGCGAAGCCGAATGTTTGCAATGTCGCCGCCACGCCCGCGCCGGCTTTTTATGCGGATTCCGCGGTCAGTGCCGGGGAATTCGCTGTTTTCGGCGAGCACGTTGCGGATTCCCGCCGCAGTTTCGCTTCCGATGACGATTCCGCCGTGTGCATTTTTGACCACGCAATTTTTGACAAGCACGTTTTCCGTCGGTTTTCCCGCGCGAATTCCGTCTGCGCCGCTGCCGCTTTTCAGGCAAATTCCGTCGTCGCCCACGCTCACCGTGCAGTCTTCAATGACCACGTTGGTACAGCTGTCGATGTCGATGCCGTCGGTGTTCGGCGCGTCTGCGGGGTTTTCCACGGTAACGCCAGAGAGTCTGACCCACGTCGAAAAGAGCGGGTGAATCGTCCAAAACGGCGAATTCCGAAATGTAACGCCCCGAACGCTCACATCGGTGCAGTTGATGAACTCGGCAAGACACGGACGCAAAAACTGATTTTCCCGCCCGCCGCCGCCGCCCGGCTGGTTTTCGTACCCGGGATTCAGAGCCGCAAGCCGTTTTTCGTATGCTTCTTGGGGCGCTTTTTGTCCTTCCGCGCGCTTTTTGTTTCGTAAATCCCACCAAAATGCACCGTTGCCGTCTATCACGCCCTGCCCCGAAATCGACACGTTGGTTTGTCCTTCCGCGCGCAAAAGGGCGTGCATTGCAAAACATTCCACGCCCTCCCAGCGCGTTTTTACCGGCTCGTATATCATCGGGTCAGCGATAAATCGAATCTCCGCGCCTTGTGCAAGATACAGTTCCGTATCCGAAAGCAAATCGATTGCGCCCGTCAGCCACACGCCTTTTTCGACCACGAGCCGTCCGCCGCCCGCCGTTTTCAGCGTATCGATTGCGTGTTTAAAAATCGGTGTATTATCAAAATTCCCGTCGCCTTTTCCGCCGCAAGAACTCAGCGTTATTTCTGTCATACGCACCTCACCATATTTGATATACTAAAATAGTGCGTCATAACGCGCGTTTTCTCAAGGCAATTAGGCGGGGGGTTTTTGGATTTTTGCGAAACACGGCATTTTCCGCCCCCGCACAGCCGCAGAAACTCCCCGCCGTAAAAAGCCATAATATTTCAACCACTTGCAAAATAGATTTTTTAGTAGAAAACCAAAAAAGGTCTAACAGAAAACAGCTGCTAGACCTTTATTGCAAAGGCGAGATATGAGTTATTTACTCAAGAACTTGATTTTTGCCTTTCTGATTGTTGCATCTTCCTTTGCAACTTTTTTCCATTGCTTTTTGCTTCCTGCAAAAGATACTGCAGAAAACTTTACGCAATTTGAAAAAGCCTCGCTTTCAATTCTAGTTATTGAAACTGGCAAAATTATTTCTGAGAGCGCATAACAATTTGCGAAAGTATTAGATTTTATTGTCGTTAAGCCTTCCGTTTCTGATAAATCCAGAGAAATAGAATAGGAAATTTGCTGCCAACAAGACTGTTCTATTTCTTTTATTTGTCTGGCTATGTTAGGAAGTCTGGAATACAATGAAAGTTCATGACCGATACGTTCTCTTATATGATACGATACATCAGGGTCAGATAAACAAACTACTGTTTTAAAAGAATTGATACCATATACAGTACATATAAAATCATGCGGACCTCTGATAGTTCTATCCGATGTTATTATTATAGTGAAACATGACTTCATTTTTTGTTGTAAAGCTGTTCCAATCTCTTTTAAGTTTTTTGAATCCAAAGAACCTACTATTTTGAGGGAGTTTGGCAATACTTCAACAGCATTGATATACGCAACTGCCGATTCTGCAGGCACACCTGTTTTTTCGTATTCTGCAGCTTTAGCTTTTATAGCTTCTCTTTGTTTTTCTACAAAAGCTCTCTTCTCAATTTCTGTAGCCGCATCATAATTATAATTTACTTTGCAACCACTTGGCAAATAGGCTTCTACTGTCTGCCATTGCTTTTCTGAACCGCAGTAGTTAATTATCTGTAAATTTTCCCATTTTATGAAAGAAAAATATCGAATGCCGGCAGGTAATGTTATTTCTTGTAAATTTGTGCGAATTCCATTCTCTCGATACCCATCTATTTTATAATAACCACCGCTTTCTTGGTCACCATTAAAGAGGGCGATTTCACACTCAGATAAATCAAGTTTTTTGATTTTTGAATTATACAGAAACCTTACAAGCGTATATGCATTATCGATATATGCACCAATTCGCAATTCTTTTACAGAAGAATCTTTTAACGCTTTTTCATACGCAACAGTTCCTTTAGAAACAGGCAATATAGACATCATATTCTGATTCCTGTTTTCAACCGTAATATATAATTTGTCTGTATTCACATCATTTACGTTTACTGTTGAAAATAAAAGAATGTCTTTTTTTCGCTTTTCATTATCATTTTTTATCGAAAAACCAGTATACTGTTTTTTGTATTGCACGGTAAACGTGATATTTTTTTGTGCAATAGTTTTCTTTTTAGCATCAAGAAGAGAAACTGTAAAAACAAAGCGTTCAGTTCCATTTGAAGCCGCTGTTTTTAACCAGTTATTGCCGCCTATGTCATCTGCATACGTCCAAGGGAAGCCGTTAATTTTT